>ERZ827101.735-NODE-735-length-49002-cov-12.175312_pt1 | contig 49002 bp, 41 predicted proteins | sample MGYA00519869_ERZ827101 | MGnify/ENA primary metagenome ERZ827101 (study PRJEB31778, sample SAMEA3449256) | human gut metagenome | biome: human gut; feature: human-associated habitat; material: faeces | place: United Kingdom | collected 2010/2012 ...
ATGGATAATTCCTTACTGGATGTAAGGGATATTAACCATAAATATATTGTAGTAGATTGGAGAAATAGTATGAAGTGGAATCGCTTTACCATCAAAACAAAAACAGAAGCAGAAGACGTTATCATCTCTGCCCTTGCAGACGTTGGAGTTGAGGGCGTAGAGATTCAGGACAAACAGCCCCTTACCGAGACAGATAAAGAGCAGATGTTTGTGGATATTATGCCGGAAGGTCCAGCGGATGATGGAATCGCCTATCTGAATTTTTATCTGGAAGAGGACACAGAAACTGCGCCTGTTCTCGAGAAAGTACGTGCTGTCCTTGAAGAAGTACGCGGATACATGGATATCGGCGAAGGTACCATCACAGAATCCCAGACAGAGGACAAAGACTGGATCAATAACTGGAAAGAATATTTCCATCAGTTCTATGTAGATGACATTCTTATTGTTCCATCCTGGGAAGAAGTGAAGGAAGAAGATAAAGATAAGATGATCCTTCACATTGATCCAGGTACAGCTTTTGGAACTGGTATGCACGAGACTACCCAGCTGGTAATCCGTCAGCTGAAGAAATTTGTGACAAAAGACACCCAGATGCTGGATGTTGGAACCGGAAGCGGTATTCTTGGAATTGTAGCTTTGAAGCTGGGCGCTGCTCATGTTGTGGGAACTGACCTTGATCCCTGTGCAATTCCGGCAGTGGCAGACAATAAAGAGGCTAACGATATTAAGGATGAGACTTTTGACATGCTCATTGGAAATATCATTGATGATAAAGAAGTTCAGGATACGGTTGGATATGAGAAATACGACATTGTAACAGCCAATATCCTGGCAGATGTACTGGTGCCTCTGACACCGGTTATCGTAAATCAGATGAAAAAGGGTGCTTACTATATCACTTCTGGAATACTGGATGTGAAAGAAGAAGTAGTGGTAAAGGCAGTGAAAGACGCCGGGCTTCAGCTGGTTGAGGTAACCCATCAGGGAGAATGGGTATCTGTCACAGCCAGAAAGGAATAATTATGCAGCGCTTTTTTGTGGAGCCTTTTCAGGTCCTGGAGGAAGAACACAGGATCACCCTTACCGGCCCGGATCTGAACCATATGAAAAATGTTCTTCGCATGCGCATTGGTGAGGACGTGTGGATCAGCGATGGCAGTGAGAAGGAATATCACTGTACCATAGAAGAATTTCAGGAAGACAGCGCAGTTCTTCATATCCTCTATGCCCAGGAATCTCAGTATGAGCTCCCAAGCCAGATTTATTTGTTCCAGGGTCTTCCCAAAGGGGATAAAATGGAACTGATCATTCAGAAGGCTGTGGAGCTTGGCGCCTACGCTGTTGTTCCAGTTGAAACAAGGAGATGTGTGGTGAAGCTGGATGCAAAGAAAGCGCAGAAGAAGGTTACCAGATGGCAGCAGATTTCCGAGAGCGCAGCTAAGCAGTCTAAGCGTATGCTGATCCCGGAAGTGAAAAATGTAATGAGCTGGAAAGAAGCACTTGCCTTTGCAAAAGGACTGGATGTGGTCCTGATTCCTTATGAGCTTGCCCAAGGTATGAAAGAGACCCGGGAAATCCTGTCGGCAATTCAGCCTGGACAGTCTGTGGGGGTTTTTATCGGCCCGGAAGGCGGCTTTGAGGAGGAAGAAGTGAGAGATGCCATGGAAGCCGGTGGGAAACCGGTGACCCTGGGAAAAAGAATCCTGCGCACAGAGACAGCAGGTATGACCATGCTGTCTATTCTGATGTATACGCTTGAGTCTGTTTAAAAATATTTCAGCAATCTGCAAGACGTGTCAGAGCCTGTTTGAAAAATCATTTCAGCAATCTGCACACCCCACTTTGTGGTATATTTCACCCGAATTCGGCTGCCGCAGCTCGCGGCTGCGCCCTTATCCGGGCAAAAGCTTCCGCAAATTGTGACGTACTTCTTGCAGATAGCCTTTTTTAAACATGCTCTGAAAAAAAGAGGAAAAGTAAGAAATGGAAGCATATTTTGATAACTCCGCTACCACAAAATGTTATCCTGAGGTGGCAGAGATTGTAGTAAAAACAATGACAGAGGATTTTGGAAACCCTTCTGCAATGCATTTAAAAGGTGTGGAAGCGGAGAAGTATGTCCGTGAAGCTGCACAGACACTTGCCAAAATTCTCAAGGTAAATGAAAAAGAGATCATTTTCACCTCTGGCGGAACAGAGTCAAATAATCTGGCCTTGTTTGGCGGAGCAGATGCAAATAAAAGAAGCGGAAACCATATTATCACCACTTCAGTGGAGCATGCAGCTGTAGGACAGCCCGTAGAGCGCCTGGAACAGATGGGATATGAGGTGACGATAGTCCCTGTAGATCACAGGGGTGTGGTTCAGCTGGAGGCGTTAGAGAAGGCTTTGCGCCCAGATACGATTCTGGTATCTACTATGTATGTAAACAATGAGGTTGGTGCCGTGATGCCAGTAGAAGAGATTGCAAAACTGGTTCATGAGAAAAGCCCGAAGGCTCTGTATCATGTAGATGCGATCCAGGCGTTTGGAAAATACCGTATTTATCCCAAAAAGGCAGGAATTGATATGCTCTCTGTGAGCAGCCATAAGATTCACGGACCTAAAGGTGTAGGATTTTTATATATCAATGAGAAAGCCAGGATTCAGCCTCAGATCTTAGGAGGAGGCCAGCAGGCCGGTATGCGGTCTGGTACAGATAATGTACCTGGAATTGCAGGACTGGGTGTTGCTGCAAAGATGGTCTACACGGATTTTGATGAGAAAATTGAGCATATGTATCAGCTGAAGGAACGCCTTGCAGAGGGTTTTCTGAAACTTCCTGATGTTCGTCTCAACGGAATGGAGATAAGAGAAGGTGCACCTCAGATCTTAAGCGCCAGCTTTCTGGGCGTGAGAAGCGAAGTGCTGCTTCATACTCTGGAAGAAAAAGGTATTTATGTTTCAGCCGGAAGCGCCTGCTCCAGCCACAAAAGAAAAGCTGCCGGAACCTTAAGTGCAATGGGAATGGAAGCAGCCCAAAGAGAAAGTACGCTGAGATTCAGTTTTTCAGAGGAAAATACATTTGAAGAAGTGGATTATGCATTGGAAGTGATCGGGCAGGTACTGCCTATACTTCGGAGATATTCCAGACACTGATGCAGCGAGGAAAAGAAGAATGAAATGCAGCGCCGGGGGAAGTCCGGCAGCCGCATAAAATAAAGAAACAGGAGGAAATTAAATGATATTTCACGCATTTTTAATAAAATACGCAGAAATAGCTATCAAGGGCAAAAATCGATATCTGTTTGAAGATGCCCTTGTGAAGCAGATGAATATTGCTCTTTCTAAGATAGAGGGCGATTACCGCGTTGTGAAGGAGCAGGGCCGTGTTTATGTATTCTGCCCAGAGGAATACGATTTTGAGGAGGCTGTAGCTGCATTAAAAACAGTATTTGGTATTGTTTACATCTGTCCGGTTGTGATTTACGAAGACAAAGGATTTGAGCAGATGCGCTCTGACGTTGTAGAATACATGAAGAATGTACATCCGGATTATCACGGCACCTTCAAGGTATATACAAGACGTGCAAAGAAGTCCTATCCGGTAAATTCCATGGAAGTAAGTGCAAGAGTCGGTGAAAGCATTCTGGATGCTTTTCCAGAGGCGAAGGTGGATGTACATCAGCCTGAACTTACTGTTTCTGTTGAAATCCGTGAGAAAATTTATGTATATTCCAAGAGCATTAAGGGACCTGGCGGAATGCCGGTTGGAACCAATGGAAAGGCAATGCTGCTTCTTTCCGGTGGAATTGACAGCCCGGTGGCAGGATATATGATCGCAAAGCGAGGCGTTAAGATTGAAGCTGTTTATTTCCATGCTCCGCCGTATACCAGCGAGCGTGCGAAACAGAAGGTTGTGGACCTGGCGAAGCTGGTGGCAAAATACAGTGGACCGATCAAACTTCATGTAGTAAATTTCACAGACATTCAGCTGTACATTTACGATCAGTGCCCACATGATGAGCTTACTATCATTATGCGTCGTTATATGATGAGAATTGCAGAGCATTTTGCAAAGAAGGATAACTGTCTTGGACTTATTACCGGTGAGAGCATTGGACAGGTTGCAAGCCAGACCCTGCAGAGTCTTGCAGCAACGAATGAAGTGTGTACATTACCGGTATATCGTCCGGTGATTGGGTTTGATAAACAGGAAATTGTAGAGCGTTCCTGGGAGATTGGAACTTATGACACTTCTGTTCTTCCATATGAAGATTGCTGTACTATTTTCGTCGCAAAGCATCCGGTTACAAAGCCGAATCTGAATGTGATCCGCAAGTCAGAGGAGAAGCTGGCTGAGAAAATTGATGAACTGATGGAAGCGGCACTTAGCACTGCAGAAGTGATTGAGATCCAGTAAAAAGTGGAAAAGCACTCAGAGACTGCATGAAATCATCGAAAAACAAAAAGAGGAACTGTGAACAGTTCCTCTGACAATCGAATATTAATTATTCAACTGTATATTTGTCGATGATTTCCATAACGCTGTCAAGAGCAGCTCCGTCAGCATGGATATTGAGGTCGATCGGTTTGGATAAATCCAGGCTGAAGATACCCATGATAGATTTAGCGTCAATCACATATCTTCCGGATACCAGGTCGAAGTCGCAGTCAAATTTGCTGATCTCGTTTACAAATGCTTTCACTTTATCAATAGAGTTAAGTGAGATTTTTGCTGTTTTCATTGTGATATAACCTCCCTTGGATTGTTAGTAGTTTGCTTTACAGTACTCATATTACCTGTAGGCAGGATAAAAGTCAAGGTGAAAAAAGAGAAAAAATGGCAGCTGAATTAGTGAAAATGTATAAAAAATTTACAACATTACTGTGTACTGGTAATATTCCGCGAGATGCTTTTCGTGAATGAAATTTACAGAAAATCCGGGAAGTGCGGTACGAAATCACGCATTTGCATGAATTCGGTGCATCGCGGAGGGGTTATCCTGCATGGTATGGACGGTACTAGTTTTGGAGGAAAGAATGAAAAAAAAGGTTGCATTACACAATCTCGGATGTAAAGTAAACTCTTATGAGCTGGAAGCTATGCAGCAGCTTCTGGAACAGGCAGGGTATGAAATCGTACCTTTTGAACCAGGTGCTGATGTTTACGTAATAAATACCTGTACGGTAACAAATATTGCAGACCGTAAGTCCCGTCAGATGCTTCACAAGGCGAAAAAGATGAACCCGGATGCGGTGGTAGTAGCAACAGGATGTTATGTACAGACTGACGAGGGAAAACTGGAAAAGGACGAAGCAGTGGATCTGGTACTTGGAAATAACCAGAAGAAAAATATTGTGGAAGTTCTGGCTGATTTTGAAAAGGAACACCAGCGTCAGGCTCATATTATTAAGATTAATCAGACAAAGGAATATGAAGAACTGGAAATCAGCCGCACAGCTGAGCATGTACGTGCTTATATTAAGGTGCAGGATGGCTGTAACCAGTTTTGCACCTATTGTATCATTCCCTATGCAAGAGGCCGCGTGCGAAGCAGGGAAAAAGAGAATATTTTAAATGAAGTGCACAAGCTGGCCAAAGCCGGCTACAAAGAAGTGGTGCTTACAGGAATTCATCTCAGCTCCTATGGAGTGGATTTTCCTGAGGACAAAAAAGAAACTTTGCTTTCTCTTATTCAGGCAGTAAATGAAGTGGAAGGAATTCAGAGAATCCGCCTTGGCTCCCTGGAACCGGGAATCGTCACAGAAGAATTTGCAAAAGAGCTGTCTTCTATGTCAAAAGTCTGCCCCCATTTTCATCTTTCCCTGCAGAGCGGATGCGATACGACTCTGGAGAGAATGAACAGACGATACAGAAGTGCGGAGTATAAAGCAAGATGTGAACTTCTTCGCAAATATTTTGGAAATCCGGCGCTGACAACAGATGTGATCGTTGGTTTTCCAATGGAAACAGAAGAGGATTTCCAGGCCTCCTATGATTTTGTGAAAGATATTCATTTTTATGAAACCCATATTTTTAAATATTCCCGTCGCCATGGAACTAAGGCTGCGGCTATGTCCGGGCAGCTGACAGAGGCAGAAAAAGCTGTGAGAAGTGACAAAATGCTGGAGCTGCACCAGAAGCGTGCGGCAGAATATGAGACTTCTCTTCTGGGAAAGACTCTGGAAGTGCTTCTGGAGGAGGAAGTGGAGATTGATGGAAAAGCATATTATCTGGGACATTCCAGAGAATATGTAAAAGTGGCGGTGCCGAAAACGGAGAAATACGGTGTAAATGATATTCTGGCGGTGAAAGTGGAAAAAACTTTGCAGCCACATATTCTGCAGGGAGAAGAAATACAGGTTCTGTAGGGCGTGGCCAGTAACATAATTATTACTGTTCACTGGTAACGTTCCGCGAGATGTTTTTTGTGAACAAAGTTCACAGAAAACCCGCGAATCTCAGCGCGAAGCGGGTTACTGGGCAGGTCGTGACCAGTAACCACACAATTGCGGAAATGACAGGCAATGCAAAATTAGGATTGTAATTTACACGTAATTATATTAAAATAAAAAAGAAATAATCGTAAGGACGTGAGAAAAATGGCAGAAAATAATCTGGGAAGTACACAATATTTCAGAACAAAACCAGATCAGGAGCTTGAAGTAAAAGAAATCCTGGACCTGGTTTACAACGCAATGGAAGAAAAAGGCTATAATCCTGTGAATCAGATCGTAGGTTATATTATGTCCGGTGATCCGACTTATATCACCAGCCATAAGGGTGCCAGAAGCATGATCATGAAGGTTGAGCGTGACGAACTTGTTGAGGAATTGCTGACCGAGTATATTAAGAACAGATCCTGGGAATACTGATTATGAGATTAATGGGATTAGACTACGGTTCCAAGACGGTGGGCGTTGCCGTCAGTGATCCACTGGGACTTACCGCACAAGGTGTGGAGACTGTCTGGCGCAAGCAGGAGAATAAGCTTCGCCAGACGATGGCACGGATTGAAGAACTGATTTCGGAGTATCAGGTAGAGCGTATTGTACTTGGATATCCGAAGAACATGAATAATACTGTAGGCGAGCGGGCGGTGAAATCTCTTGAGTTTAAAGAAAAGCTGGAGAAGAGGACTGGCCTGCCTGTTGTGATGTGGGATGAACGACTGACTACGGCAGAAGCGGAGCGTACTTTGATGGAGACCGGTGTCAGACGTGAGAACAGGAAGCAGTTTCTCGATCAGATGGCTGCGGTTTTGATCTTACAGGGATACTTAGACCGAATGAATATGAATAAGGACGAAAATAATGGAGAAAATTAAATTTCAATCTGAGGATGGGATTATAGAATTTTTTGTGGAAGAACAGACTACAGTTGCAGGAATCACTTATCTTCTGGTTTCCGATTCACAGGACGATGAGGCAAATGCCTATATTATGAAAGATGTTTCAGAAGAGGGAAGCGAAGAAGCCAGCTATGAGATGGTAGAAGATGATGAAGAACTGGTGGCAATTTCCAAAGTATTTGAACAGATGTTGGACGACGTAGATCTTGAAATGTAATAATTTGCTGGGCAGATCGTGAACAGTGATGCGAAATCATGCTTTGCATGTTATTTTGTGCATCGTGAAGCGTGTAACTGTGAAGTTACTGAACAGTTACCAGCCGAAACAAAATAAAGTCGCTTTATCCTGGTAGCGTGAGTTTGGAGGATAAAGTGCGCAAAATGGAGGATAGATTGATTGAAGACGGAAAATGAAATGAACAACAACGGGCAAAGGACTCCGGCAGCCGGAAACGGAACAAGAAAACCAAATTTCAGACATAAAAATTACAGATATAAGGCACAGCCGAAAAAGGAAGGAAAAGATGGTCAGAAACAAGGACAGGATAAGCAGACTAAGGGGAATTATAAACCTCAGTTCCGCGGTCAGGGCAAGCCTGCCTTAAAGAGACCACGTAAAACTAACAATGGCTCCAAGCTGAAGATCATTCCACTTGGTGGTCTGGAGCAGATTGGAATGAATATTACAGCTTTTGAGTATGAAGACAGTATAGTGGTAGTAGACTGCGGACTTGCTTTTCCAGAAGATGATATGCCGGGAATCGATCTTGTAATTCCGGATATTACCTACCTGAAAGAGAATATTTCCAAGGTGAAAGGATTTGTGATCACCCATGGTCATGAGGATCATATTGGTGCGCTTCCATATGTACTGAAGGAAGTAAATGCACCGATCTACTCCACCAAACTGACTCTTGCGCTGATCAGCAACAAGCTGAAAGAGCATAATCTGACTAAGACTACCAAGTTAAAAGAAGTAAAACACGGTCAGGTGATCAATCTTGGTGATTTTGCTATTGAATTTATTAAGACGAACCATAGTATCCAGGATGCATCTGCACTGGCTATTTATTCTCCTGTGGGAATCGTGGTACACACAGGTGACTTCAAGGTGGACTATACCCCTGTATTTGGAGATGCCATTGATCTGCAGAGATTTGCGGAAATCGGACGAAAAGGCGTTCTTGCCCTTATGTGTGATTCTACAAATGCGGAACGTCCGGGCTTTACCATGTCTGAGCGCACAGTTGGTCATGTTTTTGACAATCTTTTTAATGAATATAAGACTGCAAGAATCATTATCGCAACGTTTGCTTCCAATGTAGACCGTGTACAGCAGATCATCAATACCGCATACCGCTTTGGACGTAAAGTGGCAGTAGAAGGCCGCAGTATGGTAAATGTTATTACCACTGCCGCAGAACTTGGCTATCTGCGTGTTCCTGACCAGACTCTGATCGAGATCGACCAGGTAAAGAACTATCCGGATGAGCAGCTTGTTCTGATCACTACAGGAAGTCAGGGCGAGTCCATGGCTGCTCTTTCCCGTATGGCTGCTAATATCCACAAGAAGATTACCATTAAACCTAATGATGCAATTATTTTCAGCTCTCATCCGATTCCAGGTAATGAGAAGGCTGTATCCAAGGTTATCAACGAGCTTTCCATGAAAGGTGCAAAGGTTATTTTCCAGGATGCACATGTATCCGGACATGCCTGCCAGGAGGAGATTAAGCTGATCTACTCCCTTGTGAAGCCGAAATATGCAATTCCGGTACATGGTGAATATCGTCATCTGACTGCCCAGAAGCTTGTTGCAGAGGAACTTGGATATTCCAAGGACAATATTTTTATTCTGAAATCCGGAAATGTTCTGGAGATTGATGAGAATAGTGCGGCTGTTACTGGTTCCGTACACACAGGTGCAATTCTTGTAGACGGTCTTGGAGTCGGAGATGTTGGTAATATTGTACTTCGCGACAGACAGCATCTTTCCGAAGATGGTATTATGATTGTTGTCATGACATTAGAGAGACACAGCAATGTGGTACTGGCAGGACCGGATATTGTTTCCAGAGGTTTTGTGTATGTAAGAGAGTCAGAAGACCTTATGGATCATGCAAGAGAAGTGGTGGAGCTGGCTCTTGACGGATGTCTGGATAAAGGTATCACAGACTGGAGTAAGATTAAGGCAGCAGTGAAGGATGCACTCAGCGACTACGTATGGAAACGTACCAAGAGAAGTCCGATGATCCTTCCAATCATTATGGAGGCATAAGCAGAGGCGCGATGAACGAGATAAAAGACTGTATAGATGCACTTCTTGCAGCTGTACAGAACAGTGAAGAATATCAGGAATTTGAGAAATACAGAGATCTTCTGAAGGAGAACCCGGAGCTTATGGACCGTGTGAATGCATTCAGAGGAAACAATTTCAGACTACAGAATGAAGCAAACAGAGATGAGCTGTTCCGGGGAACGGAGCAGCTCAACAGAGAATCCAGGGAGCTGCGCAGAGATCCCCTTGTAAACGCATTTCTTGATGCGGAGCTTGCTCTTTGTAAACTTGTGCAGAAGATATGCAGGACACTTACAGAGGGAATCAATCTGGACATTCCTGAGTTATAAGGAGGAAACATGGGTAATACAAGAGATCAGGTGGGAAAAGCAGGGCTTTTTGTAGCTGGTGGAATTTTTCGTACTGCTTTTTACGTCTGTGTTGCAGTGCTGATTTTCTGGATTGGCAAGTCGGCCTATCAGTTTGGCTACAATGTTTTTAACCAGCAGGCAGTCAGCCCGGGAGCAGGTCAGGAAGTGACAGTTGTGATTCCGGAAGGCTCATCCACGTATGATGTAGCCAAGATCCTGAAAAGCAAGGGACTGATCGACGACAGTCTGGTGTTCTTTGCACAGGAGAAACTTTCTACATATAAGGGACAGATGCAGGCTGGAACTTATCTGTTAAGTACAGCTTACACTCCTACACGTATTATGGGTATTCTTGCTGGTGATGAGGAGCAGACTGGTGTTACGCAGGATAGTGCCACAGCAGCTGATACAGCGGCCCAAACAGATACTCAGACTACAGATGCAGGAACTGATACAGCTGATACCCAGAGTGCAGATGGTACAGCAGATACTCAGGCAGCTGATGGAACTGCAGGGGAAGGAGAGTCCGGACAGTGATCGTAGAGGAGAGAATGCGCACTTACATCAATTCTCTTGATATGGGGAATACTCCTTTTCTGGAGGAACTGGAAAAAGAAGCACTTGCAGGAAGGGTTCCCATTATCCGCAAGGAAATGCAGAGCTTTCTGAAAATGTTTCTTGCAGCAACCCGGCCGATGAAAATACTGGAGGTCGGAACGGCAGTAGGTTTTTCCACTCTGCTGATGTGCGAATATGGACCTGAGAATCTGAAAATAACAACAATTGAGAATTATGAAAAAAGGATCCCTATTGCCAGAGAGAATTTCAGGAAGGCAGGACGGGAATCCCAGATAGAGTTCCTTACCGGGGATGCAGGAGAGATCCTGAAAGAACTTACTGGAACTTATGATCTTATTTTTATGGATGCTGCCAAGGGGCAGTATATGAACTGGCTGCCGGATGTGCTTCGATTAATGCATAAGGGCAGCGTTCTTGTTTCTGATAATGTTCTTCAAGAAGGGGACATTATCGAATCCCATTATCTTGTAGAGAGACGCAATCGTACCATTTATAAGCGTATGCGTCAGTATCTCTATGAACTGAAGCACAATCCGCTGCTGGAGACCTCCATCCTTCCGTTAGGAGACGGAGCCTCCATCAGTGTAAAGAAAGAGGAGTCATATGCGTAAACCAGAATTATTAGTTCCGGCAAGCAGTCTTGAGGTTCTGAAGATTGCCACGGTTTTCGGAGCAGACGCTGTTTATATCGGAGGAGAGGCTTTTGGGCTTCGTGCCAAGGCCCGCAATTTTTCAAAAGAAGAGATGGCGCAGGGAATTGCATTTGCCCATGAGCATGGTGTAAAAGTCTATGTGACAGTGAATATTCTTGCGCATAACTATGATCTGGCTGGTGTAAGAGAGTACTTGAAAGAGCTTAAGGAATTAAAACCGGACGCCTTGATCATCGCTGATCCTGGTATTTTTACCTATGCCAAGGAAATCTGTCCGGAGATTGAGCGTCATATCAGTACCCAGGCAAATAACACTAATTACGAAACCTATCGCTTTTGGTATAAGCTTGGAGCGAAGCGTGTGGTAACTGCCCGTGAGCTTTCTTTAGAAGAGATTCGCCAGATCCGTGCCAATATTCCAGATGATATGGAGATTGAGACTTTCATTCACGGAGCGATGTGTATTTCCTATTCCGGACGCTGTCTTCTCAGCAATTTCCTGGTAGGAAGAGATGCCAATCAGGGATCCTGCACACATCCGTGCCGTTGGAAATATTCCATTGTGGAAGAGTCGAGACCCGGAGAGTATATGCCGGTTTATGAGAATGAGCGTGGTACTTACATTTTCAATTCCAAGGATCTTTGCATGATCGAGCACATGGATGACATTCTCACAAGCGGAATCGACAGTTTGAAGATCGAGGGTCGTATGAAGACAGCTCTTTATGTAGCAACTGTCGCACGTACTTACCGCAAGGCTATTGATGATTATCTGGAAGATCCGGCCAAATATCAGGCAAACATGTCCTGGTATCAGGAGCAGATCGCAGGCTGCACTTACCGTAAATTTACAACTGGCTTCTTTTATGGCAAACCAAGCGAGGAAGCACAGATCTATGACAATAATACCTATGAGAAGGGGTATACGTATCTGGGATTTGCAGAAGCTGTAGATGAGAGAGGCTATGTGCAGATTACACAGAGAAACAAGTTTACAGTAGGAGAGATGATCGAGATCATGAAACCGGATGGAACCAATCTTCTGGTTCCTGTAAAAGCTATCTATGATGAGGAGGGCAATTCCGTAGAAAGCGCTCCCCATCCGCAGCAGAAGCTGTTTGTAGATCTTGGCGGTGAGGCAGAGGTTTATGATATCCTCCGCCGTAGTGAAGCATAAGTCTGAGAGTAATTCAGAAAAATAATCGTTACTGGTCACGGAATGAACAGTAACAAATAATCATAGAGGTAAAACTCGCAGAGCGTGTTTTACCCGTTTTCAGGAAAAAGCGTCCGCAGTTTTTGCAGGGCGTTTTTTTCGATTCTGGACACGTAGGAGCGGCTGATATGAAGGTGACGGGCGATTTCCCGCTGCGTCTGTTCCTTTTGCCCAAAGAGCCCGAAGCGGCAGCAGATCACCTCATATTCTTTGGAAGACAGTACAGACTTCATGGAATCCAGTACATGACGGATGTCTTCTCTGGTGGAATACTCTTCCACAACGTCCACTGCCGGTCCTTCCATTACATCCAGAAGACTGATCTCATTGCCTTCTTTGTCTGTACCAATGGGTTCATACAGCGAGATTTCCCGGGAATGCTTCTTGCGGGATCGGAATAACATAAGCAGTTCATTGTTGATACACTTTCCTGCATATGTGGACAGCCGGGCTGTTTTTGTGGAATCAAATGTGGAGATGGCTTTCATTAATCCAATGGTGCCAATGGAAATCAGATCGTCCAGTTCTACATCTGTTCCCTGATATTTTTTTACTACATGGGCAACAAGCCGCAGATTACGTTCTATGAGAATATTTTTTGCTTCCATATCGCCCCTTTGGTACTGCTGAAGATAATACTGCTCCTCGGCCATTGTCAAAGGTTTCAAAAATGTCTTCAAATCGCTACCTCAAAGGGGATTTCTATATAGTCTATGAAAAATACAGGCTTTAAGTGCCTGGCTGCCTTTTTTTACTGCGGAAAAAATCGTGGCAGGATTCTTTTTATATTTTACATTGAAATAAAGGGTGAAAATCATTATAATAATGTCAGAGTAACTGCCTGGAACGTGTTTGAAAAAGGCTCTGGTTCGAAAGAGGCAGTGACAGCAGTAATAGGATTACTGTTCAACGGCAATGTTCTGAGAGGCGTGTTGCTGTGAAGGTTGTGGACAGTAACAAGAACACGAAAGACGTAAGGTGAATGATTTTGAAAAAAAAGATCGAACAGCTTTTAAACGGAAAGTTTGAATATGAACAGCCCCAGCTCCTTTTTTCCAAGGAGAAGATTTCCCTGACCATGAAAGCAGGGGAGACGAAGAGAGGGGAAGTGTACGTTGGAACAGAAGATAATCAGAAGATACGCGGTTATGTTACTTCCTCCAGCCGCCGGGTGGTACCGGGAATGGACCATATTTCAGGAACTACTGTGCGTCTCCCGCTTGGAATTGATACGGTAGGACTTGCCCCAGGAGAAAATCTGAAGGGATGGCTGTGTTTTACTACAAATATTGGAGAGACCCGTCTTCCTTTTGAAATTGAGATCGAGAAAGAGGAAATACGCAGCTTTTCAGGTGTGGTAGGGAATCTGGATGAATTTGTAAAAGTTGCCCGGGACGATTTTAAAGAGGCATTCCGTATTTTTAAAGATGCCAGCTTCGCCAGAATTCTGGAAAATGAGGATCAGAAGATCCAGACACTTTATTATGGTTTGTCCAGACAACCGGTGACGTATCAACATCTGGAAGAATTTCTCATTGCCGCCGGCAAGAAGGAAAAAGTAACCATAAGTGCCAGAGAGGTGGGCAAAGAATACTATGAACTGAAAGACTCTTTGAAAGAATCTTTTTACATTCAGAGAAGCGGATGGGGACATCTGCGCCTTGATGTGGAAGCAGTTGGAGAGTTTCTGGAAGTTCCACGCAAGGTGGTAACAGACGAAGATTTTATTGGCAGCCATTATGAAGTGGAATATCTGGTGCACAAGGAGAAATTAAGACAAGGCAATCAGTTTGGCAAAATTGTAGTAAAAAGCCCTTATCAGGAGATTACTTATACCATTGTTGCATCCACAAGTGGTAAATTGGATGTAGATATCCGCCTGACTCAGGAGAAGAGTAAACTGGATCTTCAAAAAGACTGTCTGGCCTACCTGTGCTATGAGACTGCTGTGGCAAGCTGTCTTGCGGGAAAGGAGAATCCAGGGGTCAACAGCTGGATGGATTTTTCCACCTGGAGTGCGAGCAGCCACTATATTCTGAACCAGCTTCATCAGTCCGGATGTGATTATCCGGAATACCAGATGTATGAGGCCTTTCTTCTTTACATGGAAAACCATCATGAGGAAGCAAGAGCTCTTCTGGAAAGCTATCAGGATAAATCCTATACAAGAGATGATCTGGAGTTTGCTGGAATTTATCTGTATCTGTGCACGCTTACCGGTTTATATAAGGACAAGGTTCACGCATTGTCCAGAATCCGCAATTTTTACATGCAGAAAAGTGACAGCTTTCCGCTTTTATGGATCCTGCTGAAACTGGATCCTGCATACAAGGAGACTCCGTCCAAGGCATTATTTGTGCTGGAAGAGCAGTTTGGCAAGGGCTGCAGGAGTCCGTTCCTTTATCTGGAAGCATGGAAGATCATCTGCAAGGACATGACTCTTCTTCACAGGCTGAACAGCTTCTGGGGGCAGGTATTCCGCTTCGCGGCAAGAAGAAACCTTCTTACAGAGGAGCTGGTAATGCGCCTTGCATATCTTTCCGGGTATGAGAAAGATTATAACGAAAGTATTTATCAGGCATTGGCAAAGGGCTATGATCAGTATTCTTCGGAGGATACCCTGGAAGCCATCTGCAAATATGTGATGAAGGGAAACCCAAGAAAGACCGAATATTTCCGCTGGTTTTCCCTGGCAGTGGAGCATGGGCTGCGTCTTACAAGACTTTATGAGTATTATGTGGAGACTATGGATACTTCCAGACGGATTGAGCTTCCAAAGGCTCTTCTCATGTATTTTACTTACAATAGCGATTCTCTTGGAGATTCCAAGCGGGCATTTATTTATTCCTGTATTATTGCAAATAAGGAAAAAGAGCCGGCAGCATACCAGCGCTATATGTCAGGTATGCGGGATTTCGCCAGGAAAAAACTGGCTGAGGGCAAAATGAATGAGAGCTATGCCGTCTTATATCAGGAGTTTCTGATGGAGCCTCGCACAAAAGAGGCGGCAGATTCCATTGCGCAGAAAATGTTTACCCACCGCCTTTATTTTGATGATAAAAAAGTCCGCTATGTGATCGTGCGCCACAGTCAGATGGAATCAGAGGAGACTTATACCTGTGTTCAGGGTGTAGCTTATCCAAGAATTTATACAGAAGATGCTGCTATCCTTTTTCAGGATGACAAGCAGCGCAGATACAGTGCTACTGTAGATTACAGTTTGAAGAAGACCATGGATGAGGATGGGGCAGTGAGAAAAGTTCTTGCCCTTGGCGTGGACGAGCCAGGTGTGCTTCTTCATTATTGCGAAAGCCATGAACTGGACAAAGATAATCTGGATATTTTTCAAAGACTGGTCAAATCCGATGCTTTTTGCATGGAGTATAAGCAGAAGGTACGTCGCAGGATTCTGGATTATTATGCAGAGCATGTATTTGGCGAAGATCTGGATCAGTATTTAAAGCAGATGGATTACCGGGAATATGCCCGTGTGGACAGGCAGAAGCTTCTGGTGGTCCTTATAAGCCGCGGCCTTTTTTCCCAGGCACAGGCCATTGTGGAGGAATTCGGCTATGAGGGCGTGGACATGCGAAGCCTTCTGAAACTGGTGAGCCGCATGATCGTGCGATGCGATATGCTGGAAGATGAGGAACTTCTGGCTTTGGCATCTGATGTTTACAGAAATGGATTTTATGATGAGGTGATCCTCACCTATCTTATGAAATATCGTTTTGGACCTGTGGATGAAATGTTTTCCATCTGGAAAAGTGCTGTGGGATTTGAAATGGATACCTATGATCTGGAGGAAAAAATCCTTCAGCTTCTCATGTTTACCACGGATTACCGCAAGGAGGGAGAGCATGTTCTGGAATCCTACATTCGCCATTCCGGAAGGGAGTGGATCGTAAGCGGATATCTGACCCATGTTTCCTATGGCATTTTTGTAAAAGAATACACCATGAGTCCTTTTGTGAAAAACTGTCTGTTGAATGCATATATGCAGAAATGGATGGTAAATGAAGTATGCTATCTGGCTTTGTTTAAAGAGCTTTCCAGGGAAAAGAGCAGAAAAGAAGCTCTTCTTTCCATAGAAAAAGAGCTTCTGAAAATGTGCATGGACAAAGAAATGGTATTTTCTTTCTTCCACAGACTTCCACCGGAAATTCTGAGCCTGTATCAGATGGATGATAAAACATGTGTGGAATATCACACCAGCCCGGAGGCGAAGGTAACCCTTGTATATGCTTTGGATACCGGACTTGGACGTGCGCTGGAATATAAGACAGAGCCTCTTAAGAATGTATATGAGGGTATTTTTACCAAGCCGTTTACCATGTTTTATGGGGAAACTTTGCATTATTATTTTTCAGAGGAATGTAATGGACAGACCAAAAGAACGCCAGAGCGGGTACTTGGAATGAGCAAGGTGGAAGGTACACCATTCAGCAAGTACCAGATGATTAATCAGATTTTGTCTGCGCGGAAACTGGACAAGCATCATGAGGTGAAACAGGGACTGAAGCAGTATTTCCGCCAGGAACAGTATGTAAAAGAAATGTTTGTCATTACAGAAGAGGACTGAATATATGAATGAAATTCGTGATTTGATCATAGGAATTGATTTTGGAAAAGACTATTCCCAGATCTGCTATTATGACCGGAAAGGGGAGGAGCCCTGCTCTGTGTCCATGAAGGTTGGTGCTCAGGAGTTTGAAGCACCTACCTGTATTTGCAGGCGCGGAGAGCATAAAGAGTACACCATTGGTCTTGAGGCAGTTTATTTTGCCCGGGAAAAAGGGGGACAGATGGTGGATGACCTGTATGGAATCTGTAAGAAAGAAGACAGTGTGCAGATTCTGGGAGAGCAGGTGGAGCCATGGGAGCTGCTTCAGGTTTTTCTGGAGGGTATGCTGAAATTTCTGGGAGTTGCAGATCTTGTAAAAAACACAAAATGTCTGGTGATCACAAGTCCTGAGCTTGAGGACCCCCAGGTGAAAAATATGGAAAAAGCCTGCCAGGCCATTGGTTTTTCGAAGAATCAGTACATGCTGATAGACCATGGAGAGAGCTTTTATTATTATTCCCTTACCCAGAAAAGAGAGACCTGGAACCGGAGTATCGGCTGGTATTCTTTTCACCAGGATGAAGTGAAGTTTCAGCAGCTGACTATGGACAGCAGCACAAGGCCGGTGCTGGTACGCCTTGAGGAGCCGAAGAAGACGGTCCTCCCATCTCTTACAGCACCTGAGGAAGAGGGAGAGAAGGCCGTGGAAGCCAGAGATGAGGCTTTCCGTGATTTTATTAAGGAGACTCTTGGAACCGGTCTTTTTTCCAGCATTCAGATCACAGGATATGGATTCAGCCCGGATTGGGCGAAAATATCCATTGGAAGCCTTTGCATGCAGCGAAGAAAGGTTTATTATGGAAATAACCTTTTTGCAAAAGGTGCATGTGCAGCTGGAAAGGAGCGCCTTGAGGATAAGATCCTGAAGGGGTACCGTTATATGAGTCCTGCTCTTGTGCTGAAAGATGTGGGAATGGAAATGCGGGTGATGGGTGCACCGGCATATTACCCGCTTATTGAGGCTGGTAAGAACTGGTATGAGTGTAAAGCTGGCTGTGAGCTGATCCTGGATGATATAACAGAGCTCGTTTTTGTTGTTGGAACCTTCGGCGAGAAGCACAAGAAGAAAGTAATTATGGGACTGCCCGGACTTCCTGAGCGTCCCAATAAGACTACAAGACTGTCTCTGGCCCTTGCATATGTGTCACAGAAGAAATGCCGCGTTGTTGTAAAAGATCTTGGATTTGGAGAAATGTTCCCTTCCAGCGGCAAGGTCTGGGACGAACTGGTAGAGTGGTAAAGGAGGCTGGAAATGAGCGGTTATATTTTATGTCAGACAAAAAAGGCGGACAAGCCGTTTTTTGTGGAGAGTATCAATACCAATATTTACTCACTGGAGGAGCTTTGCTACTTTCTGTACCACAATCTTTATCTGGTGGATTCTTCTGTTATAAATGAAAATCTCTGTATCTGGATCAGCGAGGAACTGGATCTGCCAAGGCTGGCAGCCAAGCTACGTCCTCATCTTGGTAAATTTGCCAGTGCGGAGGATGTGCTTTATCCGGTATTTAAGGAGATCAATTATCTTACTTACGATGAGCTGAAGGCATTGAATGTAAAGCTTGCCAAGCTGGATCAGGAGGCACCTCTTCTTCGAAAAAAGAGAAAAGGGGATGCCCTGGTAGCGAATAAGATGTATGTAAGTGCCATCAAGGTGTATCAGCAGCTTCTGAAAAAAGAAGGGCTGGAGCAGATAAGACCGGGACTGACCATGAGTGTGTGGCATAACCTTGGATGTGCGTACAGCTATCTTTTTCAGATGGAGAAAGCAATGGAGTGTTTCTGGGAGGCGTTCCTTATCCAGAGCGATCCTAAGGAGCTGGTTTGTTACCTGCTTGCCTACCGCAGCGTGAAGAAACCGCAGGAGTATGAGAACAGGCTGAAGGAGCTGAATGTATCGGATGAGGTGAAGGATACTTTAAAAAAGGCACTGGATGAGTTTGCACAGAAAAAGGAGGTCAGCATAAGGCCAGGGAAGGCGGATGAAATGCTGGAGAAGCTGACAGGAGAGTATCATAGGAGCACAGGTTCGTGATGAACCTGTGCTTTTTCTAAAAAACTATATTGACAGAATTACTTTCGTATGCTACCATACAACCATGCTTTAACATGGTAGAGTGAAAACGCACTAAAATAATGAGAATTAGATTTCAGGAGGATAGATATTATGAAAAAAAGAATGCTGGCGATTATGATGAGTGCCTTGATGGCAGCAGGTATCTGCTCTGGTGTGACTGTTTATGCAGATGCAGACAGCAAGACACTGACTGTTGGATTTGATGCAGAGTATCCGCCTTTTGGTTATATGGATGAAAGTGGCGAATATGTTGGTTTTGACCTGGATGTGGCACAGAAGGTATGTGATAATCTTGGATGGGAGCTTGTAAAGAAACCAATTAACTGGGATTCCAAGGATATGGAGCTGAATTCCGGAAATATTGACTGTATCTGGAATGGCTTTACCATCAATGGACGTGAGGATGATTATACATGGTCTGATCCATATCTGAATAACGAGCAGGTTATGGTAGTCACTTCCGATTCCGGAATTGAGACACTGGCAGATCTGGCAGGGAAGAATGTTGTAGTACAGGCTGCATCTGCAGCACTTGATGCTTTGAACAGCGAGGATAACAAAGAACTGACAGACAGTTTTGCATCCCTTACAGAGAATCCGGATTACAATACCGCATTTATGAATATTGATTCTGGCGCAGCTGATGCTGTTGCTGTTGATATCGGAGTTGCCAAATATCAGCTGGCTCAGAGAGAAGAGGGTAAATATAAGATCCTTGACGAGCCGATTCAGAGCGAACAGTATGGTATTGGCTTTGCCAAAGGAAACGAGGAGCTTCGTGATACCGTATGGGCTGAGGTTATGAAGCTGTATGATGAGGGCGAGATTGATAAACTGGCTGAGCAGTATGGTGTAGCTGACATGCTTTGCCTGGGAGATGAGGAAGCAGCTGATAAGACAGAAGAGAGCACAGATGCGGCAGAAGAAAATGCAGATTCTGATGAGACAGCTGAGGCTGCTGAGGATGAGGCTGAATAATTCACATAGAATATATGTAAAAAAGAGGGTACCTGGCGCACCCTCTTTTCTTAGCGAGAAGGGGTCTGCTCCAAAAGAAGGAGCTTGATTCGCAGAATGTGAATTATAGAATGAAATGAAACGTGAAATGCGATCCCTTAGAACACAAGTATCAACAGGAGGAACACAGTAACTATGAGTTTTAGTGTAATGTTAAGCCAGCTTGCAAAGGGAATGACCGTAACTACGGAAATTTTCTTTGTAACCCTTATATTTTCCCTGCCACTTGGCCTTCTGGTCTGTTGGGGTAAAATGTCCAAAATAAAGATAATCAGATGGATCGTTTCTGCTTATATCTCCATTATGCGCGGAACACCTCTTATGCTGCAGCTGATGGTAGTATATTTCGGACCATATTTTATTTTTGGAATCCGAATTTCCATGGGTTACAGCCTGATCGCTGTATTTATTGCTTTTGCAATTAATTATGCCGCTTATTTTGCAGAAATCTACCGTGGTGGAATTGAATCCATGCCAGTAGGTCAGTATGAAGCAGCCAGAATCCTTGGCTACTCAAAAGCACAGACCTTCTTCCGCATCATTCTTCCCCAGGTATTTAAACGGATTTTGCCATCTATTACCAACGAAGTAATCACTCTGGTAAAGGATACTTCATTGGCGTTTGTTGTAGCGGTAGCTGAAATGTTCACTTTGGCGAAACAGATTGCCAGCTCTCAGACCACGATGGTGCCGTTTGTGGTAGCGGCTGTATTTTATTATGTATTTAACCTGCTGGTAGCAGTGATTATGGATAAAGTAGAGAAAAAACTGAACTATTACCGCTAATAATTTATCATCAACCTGCAGTGAATATACATTGTAAAACTGTGTGCGGGTAACCAGAAGGAGTCACTATATGAAATTATTTGAAATGAAACACATAAAGAAAAGTTTCGGAGCCCTGGACGTTCTCCGTGACATTTCCCTGGAAGTAGACAAGGGCGAGGTTCTTAGTATTATCGGTCCCTCCGGCTCGGGTAAGTCTACATTGCTTCGCTGTGCCACTGGTCTGGAGACACCAGACGGCGGTGAAATCATCAAAAACGGAAAAATCGGATTGGTTTTCCAGAATTTTAACCTTTTTCCCCATTTTTCTGTGATTAAAAATATTACAGACGCTCCAATTAAGGTACAAAAGAGAGATAAAAAAGAGGTTTATGCGCAGGCAAGGGAGCTTCTTAAGAAAATGGGGCTTTCGGATAAGGAAAATTATTATCCCTACCAGCTTTCCGGCGGACAGCAGCAGCGAGTTTCCATCGCCAGAGCCCTTTGCATGAACCCGGATATTCTTTTCTTCGATGAGCCCACATCTGCTTTGGACCCGGAGCTTACTGGTGAAATCCTGAAGGTAATCAAAGATCTGGCAGCCGAGCATATCACTATGGTGATCGTTACCCACGAGATGAGCTTTGCCCGTGACATCTCCGATCGGATTATCTTTATGGATGACGGTCTGATCGCAGTGGAAGGTACCCCGGAAGAGGTATTTTCATCAGAACATGTAAGAATGAAGGAATTCCTTGGGAAATTCCATCAGGGGCTTGCTTAAAATCTTTGGATGTTATATAATTCCCTTGTATGTGGAAAAAAACAGTTGATCCGCAAAGTAAATGATAAAAACTTACTTAGAAACAGGAGAGAAAGAATGAGTACAGACAGATATACAAGCCCTTTGTCTGAGCGTTATGCCAGCAAGGAAATGCAGTACATTTTTTCACAGGATATGAAATTCCGCACCTGGAGAAGACTCTGGATCGCTCTGGCAGAGACTGAGAAGGAGCTTGGACTGAACATCACCCAGGAACAGATTGATGAACTGAAAGCTCATGCAGACGATATCAATTATGATGTTGCCAAGGCACGTGAGAAAGAAGTACGTCACGATGTTATGTCCCATGTATATGCTTACGGTGTGCAGTGCCCGAAAGCAAAGGGAATCATCCACCTGGGAGCAACATCCTGTTATGTAGGAGATAATACAGACATTATTGTTATGACAGAAGCTCTGAAGCTGGTTCAGAAGAAACTGGTAAACGTAATTGCAGAGCTTTCCAAGTTCGCTGACAAATATAAAGATCAGCCTACACTTGCATTTACCCATTTCCAGCCTGCACAGCCAACTACCGTTGGAAAGCGTGCCACACTGTGGACACAGGAATTTATGATGGATCTTGAAGATCTTGAATATGTTCTTGGCACCATTAAGCTTCTTGGTTCTAAAGGTACTACAGGTACACAGGCAAGCTTTCTGGAACTGTTTGAAGGAGACCAGGAGACCATCGACAAGATCGATCCGATGATCGCTGCCAAGATGGGATTCAAGGAATGCTATCCGGTATCCGGACAGACCTATTCCCGTAAAGTTGATACCCGTGTTGTCAATGTTCTGGCAGGAATTGCAGCAAGTGCACACAAGATGTCAAACGATATCCGTCTTCTTCAGCATCTGAAAGAAGTAGAGGAGCCATTTGAGAAATCCCAGATCGGATCTTCCGCTATGGCTTATAAGAGAAACCCGATGAGAAGTGAGCGTATTGCTTCCCTTTCCAGATATGTGATGGTAGATGCCCTGAATCCAGCCATCACCTCTGCTACCCAGTGGTTTGAGAGAACCCTGGATGACTCCGCCAACAAGCGTCTTTCCGTACCGGAAGGCTTCCTTGCAATTGACGGAATCCTGGATCTGTGCCTGAATGTTGTAGATGGCCTTGTGGTTTATCCGAAGGTTATCGAGAAACACATGATGGCTGAGCTGCCATTTATGGCAACTGAGAACATTATGATGGACGCAGTAAAAGCAGGTGGAGACCGTCAGGAGCTTCATGAGCGCATCCGTGAGCTTTCCATGGAAGCAGGCAGGAATGTTAAGGTAGAAGGTAAGGACAACAACCTTCTTGAGCTAATCGCAGCCGATCCGGCATTTAACCTGACTCTGGAAGAGCTTCAGAAAACCATGGATCCGAAGAAATATGTGGGACGTGCCAAAGAGCAGACCGAAAGCTTTATTGCAAAAGTTGTAAATCCGGTTCTGGATTCCCACAAGGAAATGCTTGGAATGACAGCTGAGATTAATGTATGATAAAAGGTTGTTAATTTCTTTTTTTATGAAATTCAGATCAGACACAGGAGGAATTTGAGTTATGATCAAAGCAGTAGTTGGAGCAAACTGGGGAGATGAAGGTAAGGGGAAAATTACCGACATGCTCGCTGAGAAAGCTGATATTATCGTTAGATTCCAGGGTGGTGCAAATGCAGGACATACCATTGTAAACGACTATGGTAAATTCGCACTTCACACTCTGCCGTCAGGTGTATTTTACGGACACACCACAAGTGTGATCGGCAACGGTGTTGCACTGAATATCCCTGTATTTTTCAAAGAATACAATGAGGTTGTAAGCAAAGGTGTTCCGGCACCGAAGATTCTGATCTCTGACAGAGCACAGATGGTTATGCCGTACCACATTCTGTTTGACCAGTATGAGGAAGAGCGTCTGGGAGGCAAATCTTTCGGTTCTACCAAATCCGGTATCGCACCTTTCTATTCTGACAAATATGCAAAAATCGGTTTTCAGGTAAATGAGCTTTTTGACGAGGATCGCCTGAAGGAGAAACTGGCAAGTGTTTGTGAGACAAAGAACGTTCTTCTTGAGCATTTATACCACAAACCGCTTCTGAATGTTGATGAGCTTTTTGCAGAGCTGATGGAATACAAGAAAATGGTTGCACCATATGTATGCGACGTTTCCCTGTATCTGAATAACGCACTGAAAGAGGGCAAGGAGATCCTTCTTGAGGGACAGCTTGGAACTTTAAAAGACCCTGACCATGGTATTTACCCAATGGTTACCTCTTCTTCCACACTGGCAGCATATGGTGCAATCGGAGCTGGTGTGCCTCCATATGAGATCCAGAAGATCGTTGTTGTAAGCAAGGCTTATTCCAGCGCGGTAGGCGCCGGTGCATTTGTTTCCGAGATTTTCGGAGAAGAGGCTGACGAGCTTAGAAGACGCGGTGGTGATGGCGGAGAATACGGTGCTACCACTGGACGTCCGAGACGTATGGGATGGTATGACTGTGTTGCATCTAAATACGGCTGCCGTCTTCAGGGTGCTACAGATGTGGCATTTACAGTACTTGACGTACTTGGCTATCTGGATGAGATCCCGGTTTGTGTTGCTTACGATATCGACGGAGAGATTACCACAGACTTCCCGACCACAGCCAGACTTGAGAAAGCAAAACCGGTGATCGAGAAGCTTCCAGGATGGAAATGTGATATCCGTGGAATAAAGAACTATGAGGATCTTCCGGAGAATTGCAGAAAATACATCGAATTCATCGAGGAGAAGATCGGATACCCGATCACCATGGTTTCCAACGGACCAGGAAGAAACGATATTATTTACAGAAATAAATAATTTGGAAAAAAGCGGCTGCGTATCAGACGCTTGTAAGTAAGAATACATTACTGGTTACAGAGTGATCGGTAATTGAAATGTGACTGCGCCGGAGGTTCTCTCCGGCGTATCTTGTATCTAGTACATCGAATATTAAGTAACTGCCATATTGACTTGTCTGATTTTTATTTGCTGCGCCAATATAGCAGAAACTTAATTTTCGATGCTCTAGATGACAAAAAAGAAAACGGATTTTATAAAGGAATAAAGAATGAAAAATTTTAAACGTGCAGCTGCCATTCTGGGAGTGGTAGTCTTACTGGCAGTTTGCTGTCTGCCTATGATCTTTGCTTTTGGCAGTGGCGATAACGCCCAGGGGAATTTTAAGGCGGCAGTGGGCACTATAATTCTGGTGCCTGTTCTGGCCTATGTATTTTTGATGGTTTATAAACTTCTGAAGAAAGAGAATAAGGAGGCAGAGGGCGAAGTGAAAAATATTATTTTTGATGTGGGACAGGTTCTGGTTTCCTATGATTGGGAAAACTATCTGAAAGCGTTCCACTTTTCGGCAGAAGAAGAGAAGCTGATTGCTGAGAAAGTTTTTAAGAGCCAGATCTGGAATGAGCGTGACCGTGGCCTGTTTCCTGAAGAAGAATACCGGAAACAGTTTATCGCAGAACTTCCGGCCGAGTACGAAGCGGATGTAAAGCGTGTGATCGAAGAATCAGGAAAAACAATTGGAATTAAGGATTACGCCGAAACCTGGACCAGCTATCTGAAAAGCCAGGGCTATCATCTGTACATTCTGTCAAACTACAGCCAATTCATGCTGGATCAGACAAGACCAGGTAAAATGCCTTTTCTGAAAAATATGGATGGTGTGATTTTCTCCTGTGAGGTTCAGCAGATCAAACCGGAGGCTGATATTTATGAGACACTTCTTTCCAGATTCGGTTTAAAACCGGAGGAGAGCGTTTTCCTGGATGACCGCCCGGAGAACTGCGAGGCTGCAAGAAAGCTTGGTATTCATGCCATTGAATTCCATGATCTGAAGCAGGCGGCAAAAGAATTGGAGAAGCTTGGAGTAAAATAGACAAAAACAGCAAAACAGGAAAGTCAACGCCCCGGCTTCAGCTAGTACTTCAGAAGCCGGGGCGTTTCGGGGAGGATATAAGTTAATCTCGCTTATCTTTTGTAATGCGTCATCATTGAAGGGGGTTCAATGAATTTGTTGGTTCATTTTACTGAACATTCATAGTATGAACCTGTCACTGGCTTTTTATACATATGTTACAGAAAAATAGTATGAATTTTATGGAAAATCTGCAAGAAAATTTTGGAAAAAAAATAAGATTTGTGTTTTTCAGTAAAAGATGGTATAATAAATTTCAGCTGTAAAACGGCATAATTACGAAATTTTGTTGAAAAGAGGAATAAGAAATGAGCGACAAGACCATTTTAGAGCAGTGGCGTGCCATTGCCTATGACCAGCAGGCAGATCGTAATAAACTTCAGCAGTTCTGGGCAAAATATTTTAACATTGAGAAGAACATTTATGCACAGCTTCTTGAGAATCCGGACGAAGTAGTTACTGGTACAGTTAAAGAGCTGGCTGAGAAATATAATCAGGAAGTGCTCACCATGGTTGGTTTCCTTGATGGAATCAACGACAGCCTTAAGGTTCAGAATCCGATCGAGACTATGGATGAGAACACTACCGTAAGTCTTTGCTTTGACAAAGAGCTTCTTTACAAGAACATGGTAGACGCTAAGGCTGACTGGCTTTACAATCTTCCACAGTGGGACAAGATCTTTACCCCGGAGAAACGTAAAGAGCTTTATCTTGAGCAGAAGAAATCCGGTACTGTTGTTAAGGCACACAAGATCGGACGTAACGATCCGTGTCCATGCGGAAGCGGAAAGAAATATAAATTCTGCTGCGGTAGAAACAAATAATAAAATGTGAATATAGACCGGAATCCGGTGGATTCCGGCTGCGGGGACGGATTGCAATGGTGGATACCTGCCAGGCAATCCGTTTCGTGTATATTTATAGGAAAATTAGTTGATTTATGAGTTCTACAAGTATGAATCAGTTTGCTTTGTGCGAGTAATGAGTGAAACACGCAGAGTGGATTTGAATTTAGAAAGAGAGAAGAGAATTTGAGTTTATTTTGTTTTTGCGCCGGGATTTTAAGCCTGGCTTATTATGTGCTGATCGTGGTATATGCTGGCATTACAGCTGATTTTGCCTGGTTCTGGGTACTGCTTACAGCGGTTCTGGAAGGCGGCGCAGTACTGATCCGCTATGGCAGAAATCATCCGGGAATTTTCCCTGGATGGTTGGGAACTGTGATCATGGTGGCTGTGCTGATCGGAATTGTCTGTTTTGGATTTATCTGCAGCCGTGTGATTTCCGGAATGAAGTCTTCCGGGAAAAAGAACCTGGATTATGTAGTTGTGTTAGGTGCTCATGTAAAAGGAGATGTACCATCCAAGGCTTTGGAGCTTCGTCTGAAGGCGGCACTGAAATATGCCAGGGAGAATGAAGATACCACGCTGATCCTTTCCGGCGGACAGGGCTTTGGGGAGGATATTACGGAAGCGAAATGTATGGAGAATTATCTGACAGCGCATGGTATTTCACGGGAGCGGCTGGTGCTGGAAGAGAAGTCTACAAGCACGAAAGAAAATCTGAAATTTTCCGATGAGCTTACCGGGTGCAGTAAGAAAAATACGGGAATATTGTCAAATAATTTTCACGTGTACCGGGCAGTAAAATTGGCGGAAAAGCTGGGATATAAACATCCTTATGGAATTGCGGCGGCGTCAGATCCTATTATGCAGGTGCATTATGTGGTGCGGGAAGTAGCAGCACTTGTAAAAGAAAAACTTCGGGGAAATATCTAATTTTTTATCATCTTTATTTTGCAGATTATTGACAAACCCAAAACCCGAGGCTATAATGGGACACAGTGATAAGAAAACACGTTGACGAGAAGAGTAAACTGTGGAATGTTTCAGAGAGAGGCAGGCAGCTGGAAATGCCTTATCAGGAAACAGTTGAAAACTACCTCCGAGTGGCCCTAATCCGGTCCGGTGATTCCGTTACCATCAAATAAGTGGCCTGGTTTACAGATACGTATGCTATGGCAAGCAGGGTGGAACCGCGAGTATATTCGTCCCTTACAGTGTGAGAGCATTGTAAGGGGCTTTTGTTTTTCACGAGCAATGAGTTAAAGTCCACGTTTGTGTGTGACCTTGGAGACTGCCGCTCGTCTCGTCCCTGCATGGGAGCACGGGAAATGTTTTGCTTTCAGTGCTCAGTCAAACGTTACCATACGTTTTTCGTATCAGACAGTTTCCTGCCGGATACAGTTTCAGAAAAAGAAAAGGAGACACGAATCATGATTATCACATTAAAAGACGGTTCTAAAAAAGAATACGCAGAAGCAAAATCCGTTATCGACATTGCGGCTGATATCAGCGAAGGTCTTGCAAGAGTTGCATGTGCAGGAGAGGTTGACGGAGAAGTTGTTGACCTTAGACATGTAGTTGACAAGGATTGCGAGTTAAGCATCCTGACATTTGAGGATGAGGGTGGAAAAGGCGCTTTCCGTCATACAACATCCCACATTATGGCACAGGCGATCAAGAGACTGTATCCAGATGTAAAGCTTGCAATCGGACCATCTATTGCAGACGGATTTTATTATGATATTGACAGCGAGAACCCGATCACTACAGAGGATCTTGCAAAGATCGAAGCTGAGATGAAGAAAGTGGTAAAGGAAGCGCTTCCGATTACCCGCTTTACCAAATCCAGAGAAGAAGCGATCGCATTCTTCAAAGAGAAAAATGAGCCATATAAAGTGGAGCTTATCGAAGATCTTCCAGAAGATGCTGAGATCAGCTTTTATCAGCAGGGTGAGTTTGTTGACCTTTGTGCAGGACCTCACCTTATGACAACCAAACCGGTAAAAGCATTCAAGCTTACCAGTATTGCAGGTGCTTACTGGAGAGGAAGCGAGAAGAATAAAATGCTTACCAGAATCTACGGAACTTCTTTCACAAAGAAAGCGGATCTGGAAGAATATATTACCCGTATGGAAGAGGCTAAGAAACGTGACCACAGAAAGCTTGGTAAAGAGCTTGGTCTGTTCATGATGAGCGACGAAGGTCCTGGATTCCCGTTCTTCCTTCCTAAGGGAATGGTTCTGAAGAATACTCTTCTTGATTACTGGAGAGAAATCCATCAGAAAGCAGGATATGTTGAGATTTCCACACCGATCATGCTGGCACGTCATCTTTGGGAGACATCCGGACACTGGGATCATTACAAAGAAAATATGTATACAACTGTAATTGACGATCAGGATTTTGCAATTAAGCCAATGAACTGTCCAGGAGGTATCCTTGTATACCAGTCAGAACCACGTTCTTACCGTGATCTGCCGCTTCGTATGGGTGAGCTTGGTCTGGTACATCGTCATGAAAAATCCGGACAGCTTCACGGACTTATGCGTGTACGCTGCTTCACACAGGATGATGCCCACATCTTTATGATGCCGGAGCAGATCCGTGAGGAGATCAAAGGGGTTGCAAAACTGATTGACGAGGTATATCAGCTGTTTGGTTTCAAATATCACGTAGAGCTTTCCACACGTCCGGAAGATTCCATGGGAAGTGATGAGGACTGGGAGATGGCTACAGACGCTCTTCGCGGAGCTCTTGACGACCTCGGGCTTAATTATGTAGTAAATGAGGGAGACGGAGCGTTCTACGGACCGAAGATTGACTTCCATCTTGAGGACTCTATCGGAAGAACCTGGCAGTGCGGTACCATCCAGCTTGACTTCCAGCTTCCGCTTCGTTTCAACTGTGAGTACATTGGAGCTGATGGCGAGAAACATCGTCCGATCATGATCCACCGTGTTGCATTCGGTTCTATTGAGCGATTCATCGGTATCCTGATCGAGCATTTTGCAGGTGCTTTCCCTACATGGCTTGCTCCTGTACAGGTTAAAGTACTTCCAATCTCTGACAAATATATGGATTATGCAAATAAGGTTCTGGACGAGCTGAAAGAGGCTGGTATCCGTGTTGAAATCGATACCCGTGCTGAGAAAATCGGTTATAAGATCCGTGAGGCAAGACTTCAGAAGATTCCTTATATGCTGGTTGTTGGTGCCAAAGAAGAGGAAGAGGGCAAAGTTTCTGTAAGAAGCCGTTTCCTGGGAGATGAAGGTGCGAAGGATCTTGGAGAGTTCATTACTTCTATCAAAGCTGAGATCAAGAGCAGAGAGAACCGTAAGGTAGAGGTTCAGGAAGAGCAGAAATAAGCCGGATTTTCTGAAAAAGTTTTAAGTGAATAAATAAGAAAGTGATTTCCATATAAAAGAAAGGCGCTGCTGTGAGATGCGGCGCCTTTCTTGAAAATATTAATATTGTTATAAAATATAGCTAGATTAGGTGAAAAATATATAATCTTGTGAATTATAGCAGATGAATGCATTATTCGGAAAAGTATTTCGCCTTAATTTCCTCCACCGGCATTTCTTTCCCTGTCCACAGACGGAACGCTTCAGCCCCCTGGTAAAGCAGCATATACATACCATTGAAGGTACGGCAGCCAGCCTCTCTTGCTTCGCGCAGGAAGCGTGTCTCACGGGGATTGTAGATCACATCTGACACGATCAGATCCGGATGATAAAGACTGGTATCTTCAATAATGGACCCTTCTGTATCAGGAGCCATCCCCACTGAGGTGGCATTGAGAAGAAGCGCACTCTCGGAGATAGCCTGTGCCAGTTCTTCTTTATCCTTGTTTTCGTGAAGAATGGCCTGGTAGGGGAGAGTGGCGTTGATATTTTCCACCAGCTTCTGTGTGCGATCCCAGAAACGACTGGTCTCACGGGCAAAAATATGGATTTTTTTTACCCCGTCAAGGGCAGCCTGTGCACAGATGGCAGTAGCTGCACCACCGGCTCCCATGATGGTGATGGTTTTTCCGATCACATCATATCCTGCATCTCTGACGGCCTGCATGTAGCCTACACCGTCAGTGTTATAGCCGGTAAGGCGTCCATTGTCATTGACTACGGTGTTCACAGCGCCGATCAGTCGGGCAGCAGGGGAAAGCTCGTCCAGAAGCTCTACGATCTTGTTTTTGTTTGGCATGGTAAGGTTGAAGCCACGGATTCCGCAGGTTTTCAGTCCCATGACAGCAGTTTCCAGATTTTCCTCATTTACATCGAAGCAAAGATAAGTGTAATCAAGATCAAGAAGATGAAATGCTTCATTGTGCATAAGTGGTGAAATACTGTGTGCCACCGGACTTCCAAGAAGTGCAGTAAGCTGTGTGTGACCGGTAATTGGGATCATAAGGTACCTCCTGAAGTTTTTATTATTTTGAAAGTCCAGGGCAATAGCAGTGACTGATCCGGGCTAGAGCGTGTTTGAAAAATCATTCCCGCAATCTGCACGCCCCACTTTGCGGGAGATTTCACCCGAATTCGGTTGCCGTAGCCCGCTACGGCGCCCTCATCCGGGCGAAATCTCTCACAAATTGTGGCGCACATCTTGCAGAAAGCCTTTTTCAAACACGCTCTAGTATGAACAGCTTTAAGATATTGGAACATGAACTTTCATTTAGTTTAAAACTGGAAATCATTAAAGCATTACTAAGTATATATTATTCTATGAGAAAGGAGATGTCAAGAAATGACAAAACCTATTCAGATAAAGAACCTGACCATCGGAGCGGGAATCCCGAAAATCTGCGTTCCTCTTACTGGAACCAGCAGAGAAAAAATCTGTCAGGAAGCAGAGGAGGCGAAAAAAGCGGCTGCAGATCTGGTGGAATGGCGTGCAGATTTCTTTGAAGAACTGATGAATCCGGAAGCCTGCCAGAATGTGCTTGAAGCGTTGACAGAAATTCTTGGCGAAACACCACTGCTTTTTACAATCCGGACAAGTGAGGAAGGCGGAAATATTACCATTTCTCTGGAGGATTACGCTGCCTGCAATATAAATACTGCAAAAGGCAAAAAAGCAGATCTGGTTGACGTGGAAGTTATGGGTAATTCAGAAGAGAAGAAAAAGCTGGTGGCAGAGCTTCAAAAAGAAGGAGTCAAAGTGATCGCTTCTTCCCACGATTTCCACAAAACAGACAGCCAGGAGGTTCTTTTAAACCGCTTCCGAGAAATGGAAAAATCAGGCGCTGACATTTTGAAAATGGCGGTAATGCCTCATGGTTTCGAAGACGTGGCAGCAATTATGGAGGCAACAAATGCTATGAGACAGGAGTGCGAAAAGCCTTTGGTATCCATGGCAATGGGAAGTATTGGTTCTATTACCCGAATTTCCGGAGAGAACTTCGGCTCTGGCATTACCTTTGGAACAGTAGGCGCCGCATCTGCACCGGGACAGTTTCCGATTGGCGAACTGAGAAGTCTTCTGGATGCTTTACATGAGAAAAATGAAGAAGACGAATTAAAGCAGTAGAATTAATTTTGCACGAAGCATGAAAAAATGAATTGCTTTAATTGAAAATAATATTGACTGAATTAATTTAGAACAAAATAACGAAAAATGACAGATCATGCTGTCGATTTGGGGCGAGAAATTCTTAGGGTTTCCCGCCCCTTTTTGACAAAATCTGCGCCCTCTGTGACCGTATAATGGGTTCACTTACCAAAGTGAAGGATTGACGTTACCACAAAAGGTAACGGACGACAGGCCACAGGGGGCTTTTTATGTATTATGACGTATACATAGACATCGTCTTTCTGACGAATCTTTTAATGGATTACGTTCTTCTTCGCATTGTAGGAAAGCTTTTCCTGCGAAAAAGAAATCGTGGAAGGATTTTGCTGGCGGCAGCCGTTGGCGCTCTGTTTTCCTGCCTCATTTTATATGTACTGCCGGATATGATTTTTCCTGCAAAGGTACTGCTCCATGGAGGATGTGCCTGGGGCATGCTGGTTCTTGGACTGGATCTTAAGAAAAACGGACTTCTGGTAAAAGCACTGGTGACTGTTTACCTGATGGCTTTTTTCATGGGAGGTCTTATGGAAGCAGCACCTGTAAAAAAGGCAACACCCATACGCTTTTTGATTGTTGCCGCAGGAGCCTACATGGGACTTAGTGCACTGATCTATCTTAGTGATTCTTTCCGTGCCAGATGGAAAAATATTTATCCAGTTACCCTGTCCTATCGGGGAAATGTACAACCGTTTTTCGGGCTTTTGGATACAGGAAATTTTCTTGTAGACCCCATCAGCCAGAAGGAAGTATTTATTATAAAACCGGAGGTTCTGGAAGCATTGCTTCCGCAGGAAAATGCAGACAGGCTGAAACATCTTAAGGAGAACCCAGGGGAGCTGGAAGGTACAGAGCTGGCTGACTTGCATCCGCACTTTTTGCCCTATAAGACAATCGGGGAGGAAGGCGTGCTGTTGGCAGTGGTGTTAGATGACCTTTGTATTCACACTCCCAGGGAGGTGATTCATGTGGCAAATCCGGTGCTGGCGCTGGCCGTGGAACCCTCTGCTTTGGGAAAAGAGTACCAGGTACTGTTGAATTCCAAAATTTTGCATTAGGAGGGGGACTTATTCATGAACAGATCAGCAAGTGTAGCGTATTATCCATTTCAGGTAATGCCCAGATTCCTGCTCGGCAGACAGGGTGAGGTTTATTATATTGGTGGAAGTGATATTCTGCCGCCGCCACTGGAAACACAAAGAGAAGCGAGAATCCTTGAAAAACTGGGTACACCAGAGGAGAAAGAAGCTAAGTCTACCTTGATCGAGCACAATCTCAGGCTGGTGGTCTATATAGCCAAAAAGTTTGATAATACAGGTGTGAGTGTGGAGGATCTGATCTCCATTGGTACGATTGGGCTGATCAAGGCAATCAATACTTTTAACCCGGTAAAAAATATTAAGCTGGCTACGTATGCATCCAGATGTATTGAAAACGAAATTCTTATGTATCTCAGACGTAACAGTAAGACGAAAATGGAGGTTTCCATAGATGAGCCTCTGAATGTGGACTGGGACGGAAACGAGCTTTTGCTTTCCGATATTTTGGGAACGGATGATGATGTGATCTCCCAGAGGCTGGAGAACGAGGTGGAAATCAAGCTTCTGGGAAAAGCAATTTCCAAGCTTTCTCCAAGGGAACAGACGATTATCAAACTGCGGTTCGGGCTTGGAAGGCAGGAGGGAAGGGAGAAAACACAGAAAGAAGTGGCGGACCTTCTGGGGATTTCACAGTCTTATATTTCCAGGCTGGAAAAACGGATCATGAAGAGGCTGAAGAAGGAAATTGTAAAGTATGAGTAAAAGTGAGTAGTTGCAAATTGAAGCTTTGCATGATTTGCTTCTGTTGTCCATACTGTCCAGCCTCTCAAATATTCGTGGCCTCTTTGCCCATGGAAGCATGGTTTGAATGAAATTTTATATCAAAGTAATAAAATGGAGTAATCAGGCTATGAGGCTGATTTGGAAACTATATTTAGCGAAAAGAAAGGCAGAATATGGGCGTGTATTGGAATAATAACGGCAAAAACGGGAATTCTACAATAGACATAGAGGATAGTTTTATTATTTCATATGTAAAGAAATGGATTTACAGTAAAGGAGACGCGCTTATGAATGCCGATGTAGAATTTCTAAATTATGTGTATCAGAATTCCCAGATGGGTATAGACACCTTGGAGCAGCTGCTTGAGATCACGGAAGACGAAAAATTGCAGACATATCTGGAAAAGCAAATCGAGGGCTATCGAAAGTTCCATAACGAAGCCAGGGATATTCTGAATCGGAGCGGATATGACGAAAAAGGTCTTGGCACCTTTGAAAAAATCCGCACCTACCTTATGGTCAACCTCCAGACCATGGCTGACGACTCCACCTCCCACATCGCTAGAATGCTGATCCAGGGCAGCAGCATGGGAATCACCGAAGCCGTGAAAAAGCTTCATCAGTACGAAAATGACGTGGAAAAAGACATCAAAAAGCTGATGGAACAGCTGCAGGAATTTGAAGAGGAGAATGTGGAGAAACTGAAGGATTTTCTGTAGGAAATAAGGCGGCGGGGGAGATGCTTCCAGATAAGGAAAGTATTTATCCTCCGCCAGTTTTGTGCAAGGATACTATGAAATTACAATTATTCATGGGCTGCTTTGCAAGAAAAAGAGTTCGACATGATTCGACAAATAGCTCGAACGGTAATTCTAAAAAAATAACAAATCCGTAACAGACATCCTAAAAAGAAAAAACAGTTACGGATTTGTTATTTTCGTCAGGAAGTGTCAGAAGGATTTTCCGCCTCCTCTTACTTGACATGCGTTTATGAACTTTGTGTTGTATATTTATCCAGATATTCTTTCGCTTCATTTTCGGAAATCTGAAAATTGGCAATTAGGCTTTGGATAATATCATCTGAGGGAATGTTAAATTTTTTGCAAGTTTTTATCACAGCATGAATGCCATCTTCTAATGTTTCTTTACGAAACATACGCATTGTTTTTTCTTCGTCATATTCATAGATACTCATAGCTTTTGCCTCCGCTCTATTCTTTAGGAGAAAATCCTGCAAGATGTTTTCCTGGATACACTCGGTAATCGTTTTCTCAACTGCGTCAGCTAATGGCATTTCACCAGAATAGGTACGAATGCGTGCTACATATTCAGAGTAATCTCTGAGTGTGTGGCAAGCATTCATTAATTCCTGGTTATGCCCTTTATTGATGTTAAGCATGACGGCCTTCAACTCCAGTGCAGGTTCGTTGCTAGTGGGATGGAATAATTCTGAAAGAAGAAATTCTGCCCTGTCTGGTTGAGACTGTACTCCGTTATAAAAGATAACAAAGGAAGGCAGCGGAATCTGCAGCTTCTTAGAACTATAAATGTTCATGTCTTTTACATAAGCAGAGTAAATATCTGCTATGTACATAAGAAAACGTAAAGGCAGATTGGGATTCACCGTGGATTGCTGCTCATAAAGGGCTAAACGCATATCAATGATAAAAGAAAGATCATTCTCCATAGTCATGTAAATCGCGTTGTCCAATGTAGTAATTGTGAGCATTGCGGGATCATCATAGTAAGTTCCGTTAATTGCATTGTAAAGTTTCAGTAATTCTGATTTGTCATTAAAGATCATTTTGTAAAGCCGATCTTTGTAGATTCGGTTTACTGGTAAAGCTACACTGTTCATAGAAGACCTCCTTATGAAGATGGTGGAAGGTCTATTAATGTAAATCTCTACATTCTGCTCAGAAACCCTCCTGCTGTTATATGGGAAAAGCATGAGATTTCTGAAGTAGCAGAGCGCCGAAGATACCAGAGATGATATCAAATAGACTTACTGAAATGAAATGCTTTGTTATAGTATAGTACATACAGGACTAAAATGCAATAAAAAGAGTTCGACATGATTCGACAAATAATCAGAATAGTAATCCTAAAAAATAACAAATCCGTAACAGACATCCTCAAAAAGGAAAACAATTACGGATTTGTTATTTTCGTCGGGAAGTGTCAGAAGGCAGAGGGATTTTATGATTGGTAAATCCGAGGATATAGTCTGCAGAGACCTGATAGTACTTGCACAGAGCAACCAGATAGCGGATGGGCATCTCATTAGCCCCACGTTCATAACGGGCGTACATAGTCTGAGAAGTACCAAGGTATTCTGCAATCTGAGTCTGCGTCTTATCTGCATCCTCCCGCAAATCGCGAATACGTTGTCTGTAATCCAAGTAATTCCTCCTGAAATGTCAGATTAGAATGACACTTCATTTTTTCTTTTGTATAGTATAAAGAAAAATGTAAAGTAATATACATTTTGAGTAATTTTAGCATAAGAAAAATATTTATTATTGAAAATAGTAAATATATGTACTGGAAATAAAAAGGAATTGTACAAAAAATATACAAAAGTGTAAAAAGAGATGGAATGAAATAGATTTCACATATAATGTAATTTACAGGTATGTTAAGCAGGACTGGCAGTGCCAGTCCTGTTTTGCATATGTTTAAGAATTTTGAGCTATATAGTTGTCCAGATATTCCTGTGCCTGGTTTTCAGAAAACTGAAATTTCGTCATTAGTTTTTGAACAATGGCATCTGAAGAGAGGTTAAATTCCAAACACATTTCAATAGTTGCCTGGATTTTGCCATTTCGTTCTCCATCCTCATAACATTCTTTGCGAAACATACGCATGGTTTTCTCTTCGTCATATTCATAAATACTCATAGCTTTCGCCTCCGTTCGGTTCTTAAGTAAAAAATCCCGTAGGATGTTTTCATGGATACATTCTGCTCAGAAACCCTTCTGCTGTTATATGAGAAAAGCATAAGATTTCTGAAGTTGGCAAAGCGCCGAAAATACCAAATAAACTTACAAAAGTAAAATGTTTCATTATAGCATAGTATAAAACGGGCTATTTTGCAAGAAAAAGAGTTTGACATGATTCGACAAATAACTTGCTAAAAATAATAAAATTGTAACGTAGCTGTAAAGTATATTCTCAAGAGGGAAAACTTATGTTTTGGTTTGAAATTAATGGGAAGAGAAAGTTTTACTATTGATTTTAGTAAATATATGTACTAAAATAAAAAGTAAATTATACATAAATTATGCAGATTTTATGTATGGACAAGCTGAGGGAGGTTTTGTATGAGAGGAAAAAGAGTGGTTGCGATATTGACCGTTATAATGGTAGTAACTTCGTGTGTGAGTGAGAGCATGCCAATTTATGCGGAGGATTTTATAAGCGAGGAAAGTGAAACACCTGAGTTTTTTGAAGACCAAGACAGCTTTGCTTCAGCAGAGGCTGTTTCGGAAGATTCTATTACAGAGAATGGGGATGGTTTCGTTTCACAGGTCGAAAGTGAACAAGAGGAAGCTGGCAAAGAAAATCAGGAAGAATTAATTTTAATTGATGATAAAACTTTTCCTGATGAACAATTTAGAAAATATATTTCTTCTGTTATAGATGAAAATACAGATGGAAAATTAAGTTCAGAAGAAATTTCCAAGACAAGAGAACTTAATATTTCCAATCAAGGAATTTCCGATCTGGCAGGAATTGAAGTATTCACTAATTTAAAATATTTAGATGGAAGCAGAAATCATTTGGCTTATGTAAAGCTTCCGGATTTTCTCTGGAATGATACGGAAAACGTAAATGAAGAGCCTATAATTATACTTGATGGACAAACTGTCAGTGTCACAGCAGAAAAAGCGGAGGATAATAGGTGGAGTATTTCTCTTGCAGATCTTGTTGGAGCGGAAAATGTAGATAAGATCAGTGATATTGAATGTCCAGTTGAAATGGAAAATGATAATGGAAAACTTGAAGTTTCAATAGAAGTAACAGCATTTCCATGGGTCACATACAATTATTCAATTGGAAATAATGTCAAAGAATTATCTATGGATGTTAAGATAAACATAAATATCAAAGAAAATGTGGAGTCTGGTACTGCAAATGAAACTAACAATTGTGATGCGGAAAACACTTATGAGGATTTTGAATACATATTTGGAAATACAGGGGAAGTTACAATTACGAAATATAAAGGAAACCAAAGTAACCTTGTGATTCCAGAAGAAATGGATGGATATAAAGTTACAGGAATTGGATATATGGCATTTTATGGATGTGAATTTTTAGTTGATGTCGAAATACCAATAACAATGAGAGAAATAGGTGATTTGGCCTTTAGTGCTTGCAATAATTTGGAAAAAATAAAGTTAACAAATGGAGTTGAGCATTTGGGATACGGATTTATTGGAGGATCAAAAGTAAAGAGTATTAAAATTCCAGCTTCAGTTAACTCCAGTGGTGTGTCAAATAGTTTTGCTTGTGGTGCTTTAGATAGTGCAAATAATTTGGAAGAAGTGGTATTCGAAGAAGGAATTCAGTATATACCAGGAAATATATGTTGGAACAATGTGGAAAATAAGTCTTTAAAGAAAGTTGTATTTCCAGAAAGTGCACAAGAAATTGGAGAGTATGCATTTCGGAATTGTATTGGGATAGAAGAGATTATATTTGGAAAAAATATTCGTAAAATTGACAGATGGGCTTTTAGTGGTTGTGCGGGATTAAAAAAGGTAATATTTCAGGAAAATGAAGGTATAAAGGAAATTGGTGATGAGGCGTTTGGAGGTTGTACTGCATTAGAAGCATTGGAATTGCCAGAGGGAATTCAATATCTGGGATACGGTTTTATTGGTGGAACTCAAATAAAAAGTATTCAAATTCCTTCCACAATTCGGTCGTGTGGTGTATCTAATGGTAGGCGAGAGGGGGCGTTAAGTGGTGCAGCAAAACTAGAAGAAGTAATTATATCTGATGGAACACGATATGTACCAGGAAATATATGTTGCAATTATATTGAAAATACATCCATAAAGAAAATTGTAATTCCAGAAAGTGTAAAATCAATTGGAGAAAATGCATTTCAAAATTGTGCAGGAATAGAAGAAATTATATTTGGAAAAAATATTAATGAAATCGGCAGAGAAGCGTTTCGTGATTGCACAGGTTTGAAAAAAGTAATATTTCAGGAAAGTGATGAGACTGAAAAATCCTCTGTAAGTATAGGATATAATGCATTTAATGGTTGTACATCATTGGAAACAATTACTTTATCTTCAAATATAGGAGCGATTGGCGATGATGCATTTTTGTGCTGCAGTAATTTGGAAGAATTGGAATTGCCAGAAGGAATTACATATCTAGGGTATAGTTTTATTGGTGGTACAAAAATAAAAAGCATTAAGATTCCATCTACGGTAACGTCATGTGGTGTCTCTAATAGTATGGGGTATGGAGCTTTAAGTTATGTAACGCAACTAGAAGAGATAACATTTGCAGACGGAATGGAATACGTACCGGGAAATATATGTTGGAATTTTGCGGAAAATACATCTTTAAAGAAAATAGTGATTCCTGAAAGCGTAACGGAAATTGGAGAAAATGCATTTCGAAATTGTGCTGGAATAGAAGAAATTACATTTGGAAAAAATATCAGAAGAATTAACCGAAATGCTTTTAGAGAATGTAGTGGATTGAAAAAGATTGTATTTCAAGAGAATGAAAAAGAAATTGAAGTTAATGGAGAGTTGAGAAAATATCCAGTAACGATAGAGTCTGGTTCCTTTTGGTATTGTGGGTCATTGGAAGCGGTAATATTATCTTCGAATGTAACTGAAATTGGAGACTATGCATTTTGTGGTTGTAATAGTTTAGAAGAATTAAATTTACCAGAAGGAGTACGACATCTGGGATATGAGTTCATTATTGGAACGAAAATAAAAAGTCTTCGTGTTCCGTCTACAGTTGGTTCAAGTGGAACAAATAATAGCTTGGATGGTGGTGCATTAAATGATGCTGATGTTGAAGAAGTAATATTTGCAGAGGGAACGAAATATATACCAGGAAATATATGTTGGAATCGTGTAGAGAGTACTTCTTTGAAGAGAATAGTAATTCCAGAAAGTGTTAAGGAAATTGGAGAACGTGCATTTCAAAATTGCTCAGGAATAGAGAAAATCACATTTGGAAAAGATATTAGGAAAATTGGTCGAAGCGCTTTTAGAGGATGCAATGGATTAAAAAGAATTGAATTTCAAGAAAATGAAAAAGAAATTGAAGTAAGTGGAGAGATAAGAAAATATCCAGTGACAATAGAGGAAGGAGGATTTTGGTGGTGTGAGTCATTGGAAGAGGTGGTATTATCTTCGAATGTGACTGAGATTGGGAACTATGCATTTTGTGGATGCAGTAGCTTAGAAAAAATAAATTTGCCAGAAGGAGTAGAATATCTGGGATATGAGTTTATTAGCGGAACTAAAATAAAAAGTCTTTTCATTCCATCGACAGTTGCAGCAAGTGGAACAACGAATGATTTATGGGGAGGAAGCGCATTAGGGACTACAGATAGTATAGAAGAGGTAATATTTGCGGATGGAATGGAATATATACCAGCATATATATGCTGGAATCGAGATGAAAATACATCCTTAAAGAAAGTGATAATTCCAGAATCTGTTACTGAAATTGGCGAAAGAGCATTCGATGGTTGTAAAAACATAATCATCTACGGCTATACCGATTCCTATGCTGAAACGTATGCAACAGAAAACAATATCCCATTTGTATCTCTTGGGGAAAGCATTGGCAACTGTGATTACGATTACTCTTCCGAACTGGACAAATGGTTGCTTAACAAAGGAACTAGCAACAGCTTCAATTACCTGGTGAAAGAGACAAATTTCCTGTGTCCGGTTTCGGTTGTGGCAAATGATGCGGATTTTGCGGCAGGGGTGACAGAGGCAATTTCTAATTTGACTTATCGGGGACTGGATGGCTGGAAGGAGCTGGCGAATGGTGCTACATCCCGGGATCAGGCAAGAGAAATTCTGGTTGCTCTGCTTAACGCGCAGAGTGCAGATGTAAGAGGCTTGGCAGAAGAAGAGACAGGTCAGAAATTGTCCAAGCTATTTGTTAAAACATTCCAGAAAGGTAACTGGGCTTACGCTACAGCATTTGGTTTAGACAGTACGGAAATCAATCAGTTAGCTTCTATATGCCAGGAAGATAAAATTGCCGATTTCTTCGCTGACGATAATTATGTTAGTATATCAGGTTATTTACAGATAAAAGGGGGCTTTGCTGAGGATTCTAAAGTTGTGAAATGTATCGAGAGTTTTGGCGCATCTAAGGAAATGATGACAACTTTATCCGATGAACTTGAACTTTGGGGCAATGTTCTTAAGATAGGCTCAATTACGGAGGAAACTATAAATTATATATATAATATCAAGAGCCTTTTGGCAGCAGATGAAATGTACTCTGAAATGTTGAAGTATATACAGAGTAATTGTCCATACATACCAGTGAGAGATGCAGCAGGAGATCTTTATGATGTAATTCATGGCGGTGCTACAGAGCAAATACGCTATGCGGCAAGAAGTATAGCGGAAGCAGTGGAAGAAAAGGCTGTTGACGCAGCTCTGAAGTTTCTGATGAAATCCGTACCATACGGAGAACTTATAAATGACACCTATCACTACGCTGTAGACCTTTCAAACATGTTGTTTAAAACAAAAGATATCCAGCAGCAAAAAGATAATATGCGCTGTGTTGCCTATGCCAGCCGATATATCAGCAGATGGATGATCGACTGCCGCTCAAAATATTTGACTGGCGCGGCTCCTGAAAAATCAGCAAATGCCAGAAGAACCGTTTACGGTTACTATATGTTACTCCAAATAAGAATATCCGGTGAAGAGAGTTTCCAGAAACTTATGGAAATTACGAAGAAAAATAATAAGAGAGCATATAACGTTTCCAAAGGGATTATTGAGACATTAGAGTCAAATAAGAAATGGATGAAAGATTCTGGTGTATTAGATGAAATGTCCACTTCTATAGTTGCCTGCCCAGTAGATGTCAGCATTTATGATGCTGATGGAAACTGTGTGTATACACTTTATGATGGCGCAGAAACTTCTGGATACCTGAATGGAATTTATTACAGCGTTTCCTATCAGCCGTTAGAGGATGATTATATAAAAATAGTTCGTATTCCGGAAAATAGTGGATATACATTAAAGTGTACCGCAAACGATCTTGGCACTGTAGATTATTCTCTGCTTACAATATCCGATGACGGAGAAATGCAGCAGCAGGAAATTGATAATATTCCAGTTGATGAGGGAAATGTAATTCGGATATCTGACATTTCAGGCGGAGATACAAAGTGTAGTTTGGAAAAAAATGGGGAAACAGTAAAAGAATATAAGCCGCAGATTGTTTCAAATGAATATGTCCCAGTTGAATCCTTACAGGCAGAAATAACAGAAGTGAGTTTAAAAGTAGGGGAAAAGTCTTTATTAAATGTTCAGATTTTACCAGAAAATGCAACGGAAAAACAAATTGTCTGGAGTTCGTCAGATGAGGGAATTGTAACTGTTAATTCAGATGGTGTTATCGTTGGAAAAGCAGTGGGAAGTGCGGATGTAACAGCAAAAGTTTTAAATGAAGAAAAGACACTGACATTTAACATCAGGGTAGTGCAGGAAAATCAAGCAGATTCAAGTCCGACCCCGAGTATCACCCCAAGTGCAACGCCGAGTCCGACTCCGAGTGCAGCTCCAAGTACAACACCAAGCCCGACTCCGAGTGTAGTTCCAAGTGTAACACCAAGTCCGAGTGTAGCTCCAAGTGCAACACCAAGTCCAAGTCCGAGTGTAGCTCCAAGTGTAACGCCGAGTCTCACTCCAAGTGCAGAACTGAGTCCTGCGCCAAGCACAGCGCCGAGTCTGACTCCAAGTGTAGCACCAAGCGCAACGCCGAGCCCATCCCCATCTCAGCCTGGCAAGTGCATACATAATTGGAGTACCTGGGAAGTGGTACAAAAGGCAGATGTATTCAATCCCGAAAAACAGGAAAGAACCTGCACATTATGTGGAGAAAAAGAGCAAAAAACAGTTGGAGAGAAACTTACTCCGGTTATTGAACTTAACGCATCCGCTGTTGTCCTGAAAGTAAAACAATCTACAAGCGGATTGAAAGTGACGAAAATAGCGGAGGGTGATTCCATTGTAAGCTGGAAGTCAAGTAACCCTAAAGTTGTAAAAGTATCTAAGAAAGGAAAATTGACAGCCAAGAAAGTTGGAAAAGCCACTGTAACCATAACCCTAAAAAGCGGTGGCAGCAAAATAATACCTGTAAAAGTTCAAAAGAAGGCAGTTAAAACAACTAAAATAACAGGTTTATCATCCCAGATGACTTTGAATAAGGGAACACAAAAAGTGCTGAAACCAATAAGACAGCCATTTACATCTGTAGAAAAGATCACTTATACATCATCTAACAGGAAAATAGTATCCGTAACATCGAAAGGAAAATTGAAAGCATTAAAAGCAGGTACTGCAAAAATAACAGTGAAAGCTGGAAAGAAAAAATTTGTAATAAAAGTCACAGTTCCTAAAAAGAAAAAATAGAGGAGGATATCAAAATGAAGAACAAAAGACTTGCAATTTTACTCAGTGCTGCAATGACACTTACGTCATTGCAGATAGGTGGAGCCCTGGTGTACGCGGAAGATTTTTCCGCAGAGGATTTCGTAAGTGAAGATTCATTTACGGATGAATCAATAGAAAATGACACGGAAATGGATGCTTTTGCTGATATAGCGGACGATGACTTTTCTTCGGGAGCAGATGACGCAGAGGCATTTTTTGCCGAGGTTGAGGAAGAAGCAACAAATGAGGTATTGTCAGAAACTTCTGGAGTTGATATAGTAATTAATGAGGATAATTTTCCAGATGATTTTTTTAGAGAATATGTTGCGGGGGATTTTGACTCCAATCAAGATGGTGTGCTAAGCAGTTCAGAGGCTGCAGCGGTTACTTCGATGACAGATTTATATGGAGAAAATATTTCAAGCTTGAAAGGAATTGAGTATTTTTCCAATCTGCAATATCTGGATTGCAGTGAGAATTATATAGAGACATTAGATGTTTCTAATAACACTGCTTTAATTAAATTGTCATGTTATACAAATAACATAAAAGAACTGGATCTTTCACATAATGCGAATCTTGAAATTTTAAACTGTGGAGAAACGGAAATCAAAGAGCTGGATTTGAGCAAAAATACAAAATTAAAAGAACTCGACTGCAGTTCACTTGACTTGGAAAATCTGGATGTGAGCGGTTTGCCAATGCTAGAAGATTTGGTATGCTGTTATAATAAGCTGCAGGAACTGGATTTAACAGGCAATCCGAAACTGGTGTATTTGAATTGTGCTCACAATCTTTTTACAAGATTGAATCTTAGCAATAACAGTAAGCTCCAAAAACTGGATTGTAGCAGAAATTTATCGTTGACAGAACTTGACGTGCAAAATCTGAGCGATTTAGAAGAACTTCGTTGTAGCAATGACGATTTATCATCTTTGGATGTAACACAGAATTCAAAATTGAGAGTTTTGGATTGCTTCTGGAATAAATTGAATAAACTTGATCTGAGTAATAATTCTAAATTGGAATATCTTTCTTGTGGTGACAACAAGCTGACTGCACTTGACCTTAAAAATCAGCAGTTGCTTGGATGCGATAGAGATGAGGAAGACTGGACAGAAGGAACTGAATATATTCAGAGATTTTCGTCTTCTGCCGCAGGCAGTGAAGCAAACGGATGGTCACTTGATCTGGGAGTAATTCTCGGAAGTGAGAATCTTTCAAAAATAAAAACAATAGGAAGCACCACTGGTGTAATCAGCGAGGAAGAGGACAGTGATTCGTGGAATAGTGCTTATGTAAGCCTGAAAGCAGATAAACTGAACTGGTCGTATGATTATAAACCTCAATATATTTATTTGCTGCTGGATACCGGATATACAGGAAAATATTATAAGGATATCAATCTGGAAATTGTACTTTCTGTCTCCTATAAGGACAAACAGGATCCTGTAATGGAAGATGATAACTTCGTATATGAAAATAACGAAGACGGCACGGTTGCTGTTATTAAATACAAAGGTCAGGAAAAAGATGTTGCAATTCCGGAGACTTTTGATGGAAAGAAAGTCACACAGATTCGATGTGGAAAAGATGGTATTTATGGTGTTTTTGCTGGAAAAGATATTACAAGCGTGACCATGCCAAGTATTGAACTTATTGGAATGACTACCTTTGATAAATGTACGAACTTAAAAACTGTTTATATGCCAAATGTTAAGAACATAGGTTTGAGTGCATTTGCAGGCAGTGGAGTTACAAGTATTGATGCCCCATTGCTTACCGGAGTCTTACCATATGTGTTTAGTGATTGTATTAATCTGACCACGGTAAATATGCCAGAGCTTACCCGGATTTCCCAGTATGGATTTTATGGCTGTAAAAACCTAAAAGAATTTTCCTGCTCTGAAAAGATAACAACATTAATTTATGGGGCACTTAGTAATACCGGACTCACTTCTATCAAACTGTATGGTAATGTTGAAATATCGGGAGAACAGGCTTTTGGATACTATGAAGATGAAAATGGAAACAGGGTTCCGGTTCCTGGATTTAAAGTGTATGGAGAAAAAAGTACAACCGTAGAAGAGTATGCAAAAGCAAACGGTTTTGAGTTTATAGATATTAATTCTCAGCCGGTAACCTGTGCACACCAGTGGGAAGAAATTACAGAGGCTGCAACTTGTACAAAAGAGGGATTAACTTATAGAAAATGTAAGCTTTGTGGGGAAAAAGAAGTTGGCAGTGAGAAGACTCTTCCAAAAACAGAACACAAAACTTCTGTAAAGAACCAGAAAAACGCTACTTGTACAGAAAAAGGATATGCTGGAGATAAAGTCTGCGATGTTTGTGGTACTGTAGTAGAAACTGGAAAAGAGATTCCGGCGACAGGTCACAAAACCTCTGTAAAGAATCAAAAAACAGCCACCTGCACAGAAAAAGGTTATACTGGAGATAAAATCTGTGACATTTGCGGTGCAACTGTAGAAAAAGGAAAAGAAATCCCAGCTGCAGGACACAAATACGGTGATTACAAAGTAACCAAAGCGGCCACGATTTTTGAGGAAGGAACTGAAAAAAGAGAGTGCAGTGTATGCAAAGCGCAGGATTTCCGGGAAATTTCAAAGCTTGCTTCCAGCGTGAAGCTGACGGCTACCAGCTTACCAGTACAAGTAAAGAAATCTGTTTCAGCAAGTGCTCTCATTGCAAGTATGGAATCTGGTGACAGCATTGCATCCTTAAAGACAAGCAATGCCAAAGTAGCAGCAGTCAATAACAGCACCTTCAAGATCACTGCAAAAAAAGCAGGAAAAGCAACGATCACCGTAACATTAAAGAGCGGAGCTTCTGCTAATATCACAGTGAATGTAAAGAAAGGAAAAGTTGCTGCAACCAAGATTACAGGAATCAAGAAAACTGTAACGCTCAAAAAAGGCAAAAAACTGACCTTAAAACCAGTCCTGAGTCCAATCACCTGCACAGTAAAAGTAACCTACACCAGCTCCAACAAAAAAGTAGCCACTGTTTCTGCCAAAGGTGTGGTCAAAGCACTCAAGAAAGGGAAAGCAACTATCAAGGTAAAAGCTGGAAAGAAGACTGTAACATGCAAAGTAACAGTTAAATAGGAATGATAAAACGACGGTTCAAAAATAGATGTTTTAAAAGACATTTATTATTGAACCGTTGTTTGTATATTCTTTTCTTTATATTACGCCCCTTTGGGTTATATATAGAAATTAGTTTATGAATTTTGAGCTATATAGTTGTCTAGATATTCCTGTGCCTGGTTTTCAGAAAACTGAAATTTCGTCATTAGTTTTTGAACAATGGCATCTGAAGAGAGGTTAAATTCCAAACACATTTCAATAGTCGCCTGGATTTTTCCATTCCGTTCTCCGTCTTCATAACCCTCTTCCCGAAACATACGCAAGGTTTTCTCTTCATCATATTCATAAATACTCATAGCTTTCGCCTCCGCTCGGTTCTTTAGTAAAAAATCCCGCAGGATGTTTTCATGGATACATTCGGTAATTGCCTTCTCAACTGCGTCAGTCAGTGGCATTTCAGCAGAATAGGTACGAATGCGAGCAACATATTCGGAGTAATCACGAAGGGTATGACAGGCATTCATTAATTCCTGGTTATGCCCCTTATTGATGTTAAGCATAACCGCTTTCAATTCCAACGCTGGTTGGTCGGTTGTTGGATGAAATAACTCTGAAAGAAAAAATTCTGTCCTGTCTGGCTGCGACTTCACACCATTATAAAAGATTACGAAGGAAGGCAGCGGAATCTGCACTTTCTTGGAACCATATATGTTCATGTCTTTCGTATAGGCTGAATAAATATCTGTTATGTACATGAGAAAGCGTAAAGGCAGGTTGGGATTTACCGTGGACTGTTGTTCATAAAGTGCCAGGCGCATATCGATAATAAAGGAAAGATCATTTTCCATTGTCATATAGATTGCGTTATCCAATGTAGTAATTGTTAGCATTGCAGGATCATCATAATGAGTTCCGTTAATTGCATTGTAAAGTTTCAGTAATTCTGATTTGTCATTAAAAATCATCTTGTAGAGTCGATCCTTGTAAATACGGTTTACAGGTAAAGATACATTGTTCATAGAAGACCTCCTTATAAAGATGGTGGAAGGCCTCTTAATGTAAATCTCTACATTTTGGTCAGAAACCTTCCTGCTGCTATATGGGAAAAGCATGAGATTTCTGAAGCGGCAGAGCGCCGAAGATACCTGAGATGATATTAAATAGACTTACTGAAATGAAATGCTTTGTTATAGTATAGTGCAAACCGGGCTGCTTTGCAAGAAAAAGAGTTCGACATGATTCGACAAATAATATTTAAAAAGCAGATATATGGTGTTGAATCTGGTATATATATGCATTAAAATAAATTTTGAGGGAGGGAGATTAGAGAATGAAAAATAAGATAAGAGAAAATTTGATTTTAATAGTTATACTGGTACTGCTAGTTACTACAGTAAGGGTTGAAGCCGCCCAGCAAAAAGCTTATATGATCCGGAATGGCCGCCTATGTGATATGAATGGAAGTCTTTATACTGGCTGGCGAGTTGAGAATGGTAAAAAGTTCTATTACGATAATGGCAAATCCTGCAAAGGATGGAAGAAAATTGGCAGGCAGTATTATTACTTTGACGGAAAGCATGGACTGGCTAAAAATAAAATTGTAGGCTCCAAGAAAAACGGATATTATTATGTGGACAAAAAAGGTGTCAGAGTAACCAATAAGGAAATAAAGCTGACCGTGGATTTTGTAATGAAAAACTCTGATGCCAAATCTACGCGGCGACAGAGATTAAAACAATGTTTTAACGCATTATGCCAGTACCCGTATTTTGCCCGGGTTTATGTGGTAAAAGCCTCTAATTTGCCTTCGTTTGCACGAACTATGATGACCACCGGGCGGGGAGATTGTTATTATTATGGAACAACGATGGCATATATTGCCAGAGTACTTGGTTATGACAGCAGAGTGGCAGGCGGTGGAGTTACTGCACACGGTCCATGGTATCCAAAGTCAGAACATGGATGGTGTGAAGTAAGAATAGGTTCAACCTGGCGAATGATTGATTGCAGTATGCAAAGGGCTCATACAAATTATAATCTGTTTTTGGTGAAAAGATCAGATTATCCTTTCTGGCTTCGTTGTGATAAGGTGTATACACTAAAGGTAAAAGATGGGAAAACGAGTTGGAAATAAGAATGTATTAAAAAGTTAAAATAAGTTGCACAAAAAAATATAAACTTTTTTGTAAAAAGTGCTTGACGATTCCTTACGGCAGTGGTATAGTAAATAGGCTGTCGCAAGGAATTGCTTCTGAAATACTGAAAAATAAAATAGTTTTCAGAAAA
>ERZ827101.742-NODE-742-length-48692-cov-12.144664_pt1 | contig 48692 bp, 46 predicted proteins | sample MGYA00519869_ERZ827101 | MGnify/ENA primary metagenome ERZ827101 (study PRJEB31778, sample SAMEA3449256) | human gut metagenome | biome: human gut; feature: human-associated habitat; material: faeces | place: United Kingdom | collected 2010/2012 ...
ACGGGTGCCTGCTGGCGCCCGTCTAAAAAGGGGTGCCCTAAAATTGGAAGTTTACGAAAAGCAGGAAGAAAATTGATTATATTTTCCTCCTGCTTATTCCCTTAAACAGGTGTCTCATTTTATACGATTGATATTATAATAAAAATGATAACACTTTAACTTAATTCATTCAAAACATCAATTACAAGTAGAATAAATGTTACTACATTGCATTTCTGGAGGCATCCATCCTTGGCAAATTTTATCTCCGACTTTAGTCTTAATTTTCAACCAATTGCCTTCAAAATCAATAACCTCATACATTTTCGGATTATATTTATTTTCCGTTATGACGATATTTTCTCTAGTATAAGGCATTTCATATAATATAAAATCTTGATTATATGAAGCTGAAAAAATTCTCAAATGATTTTTTTTATAAATCCAACCATCTACTAGAAATTTTAGATCAAGAGACCAATATGCTATTACATGAAACATACTGTCGTTTTTTTCTAATAATTGAAACATTACAACATTTTCGTTCTCAATATCATTTTTTATGGTCTTTATAACTTGTCCTATAGAATCAAAAACTGTTATATCTTCGATGAAATTGTAATCTAAAAATACAGAAGCTATATTACTATCTTTATTAATTGTTTTAGTATATGAACTATCAAATTCCATAATTTCATTTTGCAATTTAGACGTTTGCGCACTATTGTTGCTCGTACAACAAACAATCAATATTGATAAATATGCAAATAATAACATTTTCATAATCCTTATCGTCTAATTATTGTTTTTTGAATAAATAAATTAGGTACAATACCTGCGACACCTTGAAGTGGAACTTTCACGATTTGTTCCCTTGTAACTCTTACAGTAAAGTTTTTAACTCCAGACATTGTTGAATTAAAAGTCCTAAAGTCTTGTGGGGTTAATAACAAACAACCGGTAGATACTGTTCCCCCTGCATAACCAGATTGATTTGTAGAATGGATAAAAATTCCTGTTTTTACAGGTTTGTTATAATTAGGTCCTGCATAAGGACTTAAATTAGGCTTATTGTCCATGGTTGGAATTTCCCCTCTCTTATTTAGAACCCAGTTTGATTTTAAAAGACCACTTTTCCCTTTAGAATCAAAATTCGCATTAAATAATCCTTCACTAATAGCTCCATATGTTTCAAAGTCTGAGGTCATAGTGAAACCAGTTAAAGACGTTATGTCATCTTCTCCGTTAGGTCCGTAAAGTGTAACATTAGCAGTAATTGCACCTTCTCCATCAATATATCCATTTTTTCCTTTTTTAACTCCTAATCTCTCATATACAGAGCCACTAAATATAACATGTGCTTTTCCTAGATATTTCCCCTTAATATCATTCTCATCTAATTCTTTTTGGCTAGTATAATCTGTCCAAGTAATATTACCATTAGCACTTTCGTACCAATCCATTCCTGTTGGATCAATGTATCTTATAGGATTATTTGTACAATAAGTATATGGACTGATTGAATAGTAACTATCCGCTAGAGGGTCAATTCCAAGCCATCTACCAATCTGCCCGTCATACATTCTAGCTCCATAGTCCAATAATCCTAAAGCCCCAACCGTTTGGTCTTCCTTACCGTTAAATTTATATCGGTTATTTGCTGTCAGTATATGGGTAGCGTTTGCATGTCTCATGCCAAACGGATAATAGTCATTCTTTTCAATCACAATTCCAGACGCATTACAAGCAGCTCCATTAGTTGTTAGACTAACGTATATCTTAAATATTGCCTTCATAACCTCAAACTCCACTATTTCAGGGAAATTATACATAACTGAGTTTATTATTTAATATCGCTTTTTTTCATTAAGAATTCGTAAGCAGTCCGTTAGCTATTTTCAGGCTAACGGAACTACAATACTAAATATATAGAACTAAAAGCGTATTTACTATAAAAATGACAACAAGCTATCCATAGTCATATATTTCGATTTAAACTACACGCTAAGTTCTATAAATTACACCCATTCATTGTATCCTCTTTTTAATTAAAAACATCAAATATCCCATTATAACTACTGACAATAAGTTTGGTATATCTAAAGCCCATAAGACTTTCTGCTGGTTTACACTGGGATCTTTAGATAAAAAGTCAAATAATCCTACGTAAATTTGCAGAATAATTGAGATTAACAAAAATAAAAAAAAGATTGTATTATATCTTATTTTTTGTCCCTTTTTCCAAATTAATATAGGCAAATAAACACAGGAACAAAAAACAAAAAAATCCACAAACTGAACCGGTGCATCTAAACGTTTATTGACAATATAAAATATTGACACATAAAGTTTAGCTATAGAGACATATAGACATACAATTACAATTAAAACTTTTACAAAACTATTCATACTTACCGGTTGTTTACTATTTCATCTATTATTTTTTGTAATTCTTTCCAAAAATCTTCACCTGAACCAATGGGTCCTTTATGTCTATAACTCCAGCCCTTTTCAGATTTTTCTCTTACTTTAACATCTGAGTTTTTAATTTCTCCTAATCCCAAGTTGGGATCAAGCCAAAACAGGACTGGATCATTAGTATTCTGATAATCAACAATAAACGTATGACTATCTTTTTTTGTTTTTACACTTCCCGATTGATAAGTATTTATAAAAACTGAATTATCAACAATCCATCCTTGCTCTTCTAGGTATTCTTGTATTCCAGTAGCAAATGCCCCTCCCATACTATGTGAAACCAACTTAAACGTTTCTCCTTCTTGCATTCCATTTATCAAATCAGCATAATTCTCCTTTGCATATTGGTATCCTTTTGAGTGTCTTCCCGAAGCCGATGAAAGTTTTCCATGTTTTACATCAGTAAAATATGGAATAGTATTATCTTTAAAAAATGATTGAGCACCTTTAACAAAAGAATAATTCCAATAAGCTGCCCCTCCTTTAGGAGAACCAAATCCTAAATATCCATTGATAAAAACAATTTTTTTACCATCAGGGTCAATTGCATTAATAGGATTATTTGAACAATAAACATATGGGCTGGTTGCATAATACGCATAAGCCATCGGATCGCTTCCCAACCATCTGCCAATATATCCATCATACATACGTGCTCCATAATCCAATAATCCTAAAGCCCCAACCGTTTGGTCTTCCTTACCGTTAAACTTGAATCGGTTATTTGCAGTAACAACGTATGATGAATTGGCATGGCACTGACCGAATGGATAATAATCATTCTTCTCAAGAACCGTTCCGGAAGTATTCAGAACGGAACGAATGCTACCTAAGTGGTCTTTCTCAAAATACATTACCTCATTGCCTTTTATCATACCTTCACCAAAATTATGTTCAGGAGTGAGCGTATTATTGGTTTTAACTAAAGTAAGACTACCAAGGTAATCATAACCGTTTGTATTACCGCTATCCTGTACCTTTACTTTTGCGCCATCATAAGAATCTAAATGGTTTTCTCCCCGCCATTAAGAGGCGGGGAGATCCTTTGAAAGAGTGCTATTCAATTATTTAATTACTGACTATCAACATCAATTATCATTGTAAGTATTACATCTACATTCTCATTATGTTTCTTCCCAGGTTTCCAATTTTGCATAGCCATTATAGTTTTGAGACCTTCTTTTTCAAAATTGGATAATTCAGCATTTTTCTTATCAATAATTCTAGCACCGATTAAAGCCCCCTTCCGGTCAATAACAAATTGAACCCGAAGCTTCGACTGAATATCTTCATGCTCCTTAAATTCATAATGGAATCTTTTACCAAATTCATTCATAAAAGCACGAGTTCCACCTTTATATTGAGGCATATTCTCCACAAAGGTATATACATTTCTATTGGTTAATGTATCGTATTGCACTAAATTGCTACTTTGCACATTTTTCAAAGGAGTGCAAGAAAATATAGAAACCATTATTACTATAAATAAGCTAAACTTATTTAGAGCCCACCGGTTTTCCCGGAATATTAAGCCAATAGTCATGATAGTACTGTTTATATAAAGTTGCATTTTGTTCAGGAGTTAAAGTTGAGTTATATTTGGGTACAAATCCATACCCTTGTTTTTGCAAATTTATCTCATCCATAACGAATTTAAGCTGCCCTTTAGTTAAAGAATTTAAATTAGAGCCACGTTTTCCATCAATCGTTATATTGGGATAACTCATTATATTATCTACAATATTTACAGCAGTAGAAAGAGTGGACACATAGGAATTAGGAGCAACTCTCAATAATTCAGTATCTTCAGTTTGCGTTATTTCGAAAGGATGATCTAATCTTACTGTATGGAATATTTCGTGTACAGCATCAGATGCAATATTCGCAAGAGTTCTTAATTCTCCTGATCGATTATATAAATTAACCGAAGAATCAAAATAGGTAGTAACCCCACCAATAGTACCATCCATATTACCTAAAGACAAGGATTGAACTATATCTGAATTCTCTTCTTCAAAAGTAATATTACCCGACATTGTTCCACCCGACGCCTCATATATCGTATTGTGGAATTGATCTGCTATAGTTTTTTTATATGCAGCAATTTGATTCGCCGTAAAGTTACCTGACACAGAAAAGTTTAATGTAACAGTTATTGTGATATGACCATCGTCACCTACAACATAAGTCCATTCTTTTCCATTTGGATCAATTCTATTAATCGGATTATTACCGCAATAAATATAAGGACTACTAGAATAGTATTTCTCTGCCATAGGATCAACTCCTAGCCATCTCCCAATCTGGCTATCATACATCCGAGCTCCATAATCTAATAATCCCAAAGAGCCAACTGCTTGGTCCTCCTTACCATTAAACTTATATCGATTATTAGCAGTAATTACATATGAAGAGTTTGCATGCCTCAAACCGAACGGATAATAATCATTCTTTTCAAGAATAGAACCGGAAGTATTCAGTACTACACGAGTACTCCCCAAATGGTCTTTCTCAAAATACATAACTTCATTGCCTCTAATAAGACCTTCACCAAAATGATATTCGGGAGTGACAGTGTTATTAGTCTTCACTAACGTAAGACTACCTAAATAGTCATAACCATTAATATTACCAGCATCCTGTACTTTAACTTTAGCACCAGCATAAGAATATATATATCTAGCTTGGACTGTAGAACCACTAGTCACTTCATGAATCAAGTTCAATGAATTCCATCTGAAATTCAACTTTTTTCGAGGGTCATTTGTCAAATTACCACTATCATCATAAGCATAAGATCCCGAAATGCCTGAAAGATTGGCGAGACGGTTGCCATTATAGGTATACGTAAAATTATCGGAAACACTCCCATTTGATGTACGAAGAAGGCTCTTTATGTTACCATTCAAGTCATAACCGCCAATAGTTTCATTGAATTTACTCAGAGAATGAATAGCAGATGTCATTCTGCCAAACTTATCGTAGCTCAAAGTATAGTATTGGTCAGTTGCAGAGCCTTGCCCCCAATCAAGTTTCGTAACATTACCATCCCGTCTTCCTGCACTAAAGTAATCAAGGTTCAGTGAAAACTTCGAACTGGACTGCGAAGTGAGCCAGCCCTGAATATTATACAGGTTAGAAATAGTTGAGACATTCCCCAATTTCTTTGTTTGAAGTTGTCCCAGTTCATTATATGTATATGTCACCGTAGCTGGAGTGCTACTGTTTAAGGTTATTGTGGTCGTCAGCAGACGGTTGCGGTGGTCATAAGTATTTCTCTTCAGTACAACATGAGTGGTTGATGAATTAACCTGATGAGACTCATGTGTAGTAAGTATATTGCCCCAAAAATCATATTCGTAACTATATCTGCTGGTATACCCAAGATGGTTACGTTCTACCGTCTGTATCAATCTCGCTTTCGAATCGTAATAAAAGCGACGTTCTGCATATGTACTGTTGTCAGTATTATAAACTTTCTCATACGTTTTCAAGCCTTTAAGCCGACTTTGATCGGTGGATAATGACAATCCGGAAATCGATTGAAAAGTCAATGTAGAGCCTGAAGAATAACGGTCATATTCATAGAGGGCTACAACTCCACCTTCCTGAACATTCGTTGTCTGATAAAGAGTACCAGCAGTAATCCATGAATCAATTTGGGCGGGAGTACCATAACCGGAGTTATATTTATACCTGTACATGCGATAAAGTTCCCCTGTCGGATAGTACTCATACAATAACCACTCATTATTCGTTCTTTGACTTCCAGTTTGTTTGGCTACCAATTTATGTCCGTTGCTTATATTATAACGTATGTAAGTAGATTCAGTACCCGGATCACGTTTCTCAATTACATCTCCCGCACCATTGTACTGATAATAATAACAATATTGTTTGGCCAAATCATCATTCTTGTTATAAGTGCCACTTGTACCAAGACTTTTGGCACCCTCAGGTGAAATTACCCATTTAAGCTGTTCAAAGTTATACTCATCATAAGCATAATAGGTATTCATAACAGTAGTCCCATCGGTACTTCTTTCCAAAATGGTGCGGCCCATAAAGTCACTAAACACTTGAACAACCAACCCGTCCTCATTAGTCGTTGTAGTTTTGTACAACTTGTTTGCCGGATAATAACCATTGATATAAAATGCTTCCGAAGTATTACAACGTATTCTCAGCACATTATCCGAAGCAGTATTTGTAGAATAAGCATTGGTTATGGATGAGCCTTGGTACACACTACCTGACTTGCGACTTTTCGTTATGCGGTTCAATGGAGAATGATCATATTCCATATAACTATAGGCATAATTACCATCCGCACTAGAAAAGACATTTGTATAATAATTTCTCTGAGCAGTAAGAGCACTGGATTGATATGTACCACCAACTGTAGTTAACGGATAAACCAAGTGTTGTTTTACATCGGATCGTCCCAGTACGTCATACTCAACTGGTAGTATCATATCTTTTTTCAAAGGCGTACCTCCTACTTCAACACTTTGTACGACTCTTCCAATACCGTCATAATAAGTAACTGATGGCATAGTTTTATTTATGTCAAGCGTCGTTGCCACCTGCGAAGGAGTTAATGCTTGACGCATTTTATAGGATACAGTATAATTCTGATTACTGCTGGGAGTTACATTCTGTGCCACTAAAGATACCTGTCCTGCAAATACCAAAGACACAGATAATAGTATATGATTAATTATCTTTTTCATAGCTATAATCTTTTATTTATAGTTGTATTCAAACTTTTCAATCACATGCCCGTTACTGTCTACAACAGTCTGTAATCTGTTCAAACTATCGTAATTATAGGTAGTTGTTCTACCCGTAACATCAGTGATTTTAGTAATACCTACCAAAGGTTTATAATCATAGGTTACCACCCTTGCACTGGAAAGGTTACGTATCGCAGTTTCAGTCGCAGCCGGAAGAGCACCGCTGATAGGAGTCGTAGCAATACCTGAAAGCGAAGAGTTAGCACCTGTCACTGATGATAAAGCAACACCTGTGATTTCTGCAACGAGGTACTTACCGTTATATCCCCAAATAAAAACCTTTAACTGTCCGTCCACATCCCGCGCTGCTACAGGATTGCCTTTCCTATCATAGGTCAGATAAGTTAACTGGTCAGTAATAGATGATCCCAGCCGTGTACTGGTTTTTGTAGCCGAAGAGGGAAGATAGAGAGTTCCGCTCGTACCTGTATATTGACCAAAATTAGTATTTACCCGTTCCACTTCCGTAGAGCCATTCCTTGTCAGACTCTCTATTACAGGAGAAATAATATTATTATTTACCATTCCCTGATATACCGTCGTGCTGTAATCATACGGATACCTATAAGTAGTACTTACCGTAGATAGGTTATCTGTCTTAGTTTCCGTTTTAATCTGATTTACATTGTCATAAGTAAAAGTAAAATCAAAACTCTGGGTCAGACTTCCCGGATAAGTATAATACTCCGTTTTGCGTGTTACATTATAAGGATATACATAATTTTTATACGCAGAACCTGCAATGGCGTTCAAAGTAGTACTGCCGAAAAGAGTCATCCGTTGCAGATTAACCGCTTTGATATAATCCATACTGCCATTAAGTGCAGAATACGTAAAGGTTTCCCGCTTAGATGGGGTACTGCTACCCTCGGCATAATACTTTACCTCAGTGATCATACCACGTTCAAGGGCTTTGCTTGTTAACGGAGAATAAGCGGTACGCTGAGGGTCAATCGACGCAAGCACATTTTCATCGATACGAGTATCATGGTTGGTAAAAGTATATTCAATCTTACCGTTGTTTTGCAAAACCTCTGTCACGGTAGTATAGCTGACACTGCCTCCCGCCGGATTATTCGAAACCGGAAGCAAGGATTGAGAGAAGAATCGGTCCATAGTATAAGTACCACCTGTGGTGAGTTTGCCTTTATATCCGACCCAATAATATTCCGGCTTACCATTTAAAATACCGGGGGAATAAGTATATGTCTTTTTAAGCAGGACATTATTATTGTCAGTCTCATGGATTTCTTTGATTCTCAAACCGCCACCAATCTTCTGCGACACACTTGCTAAAGAAAGAGCACCAGTATCTTTATTTCTTGCAACATACCGTGTGTACGTGTGAGGTTCATAAATCAACTTTTTAATTCCCCCCGTAGGATAAGTCACTTCAATCAAAGAACCGGCTCCGGTATATGAAGAATTCGGTTCACGGTAACTTTCAAATGAACCATAATTATAAACAGGCGTACGGTTATTGAAATACCCCCAATGATCATGCTGGTCAGAAAGATAACTGGGCAAGGATGTGGTATTGTACCTGAACTGGTAAGCAGGCAGTGTATTCTCACGTAAACTCGCTAATTGAAGGCGCGCCGATGAAGATTGAGTGTAAGACAAATTAAAATCCTTAACAACCTCATTAGTAATCAATGACTTAACTTCAATGCGGTCTAGTTTTTTTCTCCTGATATCTCCATAAGCCATATAATATCTGGAGCCGGAAATATGCTCAACTAAGTTACCGCCGGTACTCCATTTACGGATAGGTTTTTGACCGTAAAAGACAGGTACATACAAGTAGCGGTCTGCATAATTATTGCAATTATAAACCAACTCATTATCAATTGTATATGGATTATAACTCAAGTCACTTGTTTGAGAACTGGTGAAGGTAATTAGTTGGTCATTAGTGCGTATCTCTGACAAATAGACAGGACGTAACAAACTACCGGACAAAGACGCGCCTGCATGATAAATAGAAGCCGAAGAGCTAAGGAAACCGGAGCCGGTCTTTCCGCTCATGTACACAGAACTATAATTTCGCGTAAAACTTACAGTTGGCCAGAAGTGAGTGTATTTAAAAGTAACCTCATCACCATTAGGTGCCTTGATCTTTCTGAGGTGCCAACCATTAAACTCTTCATAAAATATTTCAGAGAAAAAGTCTGCATTGATTTCTATCCCTTCCATATTGGAGGTATACCAGTCAAAAGTATCATTATCAACTTCCTCGAACTGACCAAAATAATAAACCACACCTTGGGGATCAGTTACCCTAAAGCCCATAATACGGCTTACTTTCCATCTGCCGAAACCGGTATAGTTAGCAAGCATATTGGCACGCATATAAGTATATGAACGGGCATCAGGATTGTTGATATTAAACGCCACGCGACCGTCATAAACAGGAATATTACGCAGAACCATAGGCTCAAATTTCCATCCCTTTTGACCCTTGACAATGAGTTGCCCCTGTTCATTGGCATAGAACACTCCCGAATGACCGCAGAAATTGAACACAAACTCATCGGGCTCAAGCTCGCAACCGTAATTCTTTGCCCAATCCTCAATTTGACTGGTTGTATTCCAAGTCGAGGTACTCAATCCACTACTGTTATAAAAATAACCAACTGGATATGTGTTCGTTACAACATTGTCACCGGCGGCACGTAAGATTAATTGTTCACTTATATAAGCTTCATCCGGTGCGCCTTTGACTATGCGGCTAATCATCCCGCCGGTACTCAAACTCCAGTTTTGCCCCACCCAACTGGGCTGGGCGTCCACTTTGACGCCTGTAGCATCATAGTTAAGAGAAATAGGCACATTGATACTTCCTTTCTTCAAAGTATATAAGGGGATACTGACACTTGCAGTGCCTGAACTGAGGGAAACAGGAGAAACAACTTCACGCATTAGTGAAGAGATCTCAGGACTTTGAAAAACATTTGGTTGTAACGACATCTGGCCGAATGTGTTTACAGCAAGACATAGCGATAGCAGTGAAAAAAATAGTTTCTTCATAACTTTATCGTATTAAATGTTTAATAATCAAGTTCTATGAGGTCTATTCCTCATTCTCTTCAAACGGGAACCATCTCTTAAGATGGAGGAGAGCAAAGTTTACAAAATCAGAATTAACGGACTTTCCGGATTTCAACGTAGAACTTTTTTGGAAAAGTAGCTGGTCCTTCTGTTTTAACTGACGAATATACAAAGTGTCAGGAACAGAGTTCTCTTCCAAGGCCTGACGCTCTTCAGGGTGTAGGTCAGTCGTTTTCTTAAGTTTTTTGATATCAGCAACATAAGGGACTTTTGCCGTGGACTCCACTGTTGTAACGTGTTGTACCTGTAGCTTTGCACGTTTAGTAACTTCATTGAAATCTTTTACTATAACCTGTGAGTAAACCGAACCTGACAGAACGGAAAATACGCCTAAAATAATTGTTATCAAAAAAAGTCTTTTCATGATTAGAGGATTTTAAAATTTGATACTTGTGTTAATCGCTAGGAGATTTTTCTGAATACTACTAAATCAATCCATAGGCATTTGTGTGTTTAAAGGTTAATAATACTACTGAATTACTGTACCCAATCTAAACATAGGCAGGTACATGGATATTAATATTGTGGCCACCAATATTCCTATAAATAATATCAACAACGGTTCCATAATGCTTCCAAGCTGCTTTATTTTGTACTCTAATTGGCTTGTAAGCTCTTTGCCCTGCTTATTAAGCATAGTTGACAGGGTATTCGTCTCTTCTCCTACCTGCAAAAGAGTTAATAGCCTGTTATCATATAATTCAGGGAATTTACCAACATTTCCGGAAAATGAACCGCCCATACGGATTCCTTCGGCTATAGAAACCAAAGACTTACTGTACGGATAAAAAGTTATTATTTCAGCAAGCATCTCGACGCCATGCAATAATGTTATACCCGAGCTGTATAATAAATACAATAGTTTACAAAAATTACTTTGATAATTCAGGCTTATCATCTGCCCGACAATTGGTATTCTTAATAAAAAGCAAGTTCTGATTTTCTGTAATCTTTCATTCTTTTGCTTGGGATTAAACACTATACTTATCCCGATTCCCAATAGACAGAAAATCAACAGATAATACATGAAGTTGTCAGAAAAAGCCATGACAGCCACAGTTATCCCGGGCAATTCTCCACCTGTACGGGAATAAACATCCACAAACAAGGGAACAATAACCATTATCATAAACACGAACACCAATATGGCAGTAGCTAATATTATAATAGGATAGCTAACTGCACTCGTTATCATTCGTCTTTGCGTAATCTTTTTATTGTAATAATCAGAAAGAAAATAAAGAGAATCCGATATTTTACCAGTTTCTTCTCCGATTCTGATAACGCCACTATCCAGTTTCGAAAAGACCTTTTCCCGTGACATTGATTGCCAGAAAGCCCTTCCACTAATAACGTCTTGCTGCAGTTGTTGCAGCATACTTTTCAATCCGGCGTTTTTTTCATTTTGGATAATAAGCATCAAGGCCCTGTTAAAATCAATTCCCGAAGTCAGCAATGCATGGAGTTCTGAGAACAAAATTTCCTTATGAGAATCCTTGAATTTAATTCTCTTACGTGCAAATCCAAATGAACTTACAGATTGGCTTGCAGTATTCTTCCTCATAACAGCAGTGTTATGAGTATAAACAGTATTCAAATTATCTATTTTCATAACTATCATTTTTTATCTCATTCATCATTATATCAGATATTACCGACTCCGGCCGGGTACAAACTCCGAATTTTAGCAAAATATGATCACTGACAATAAACAGTGAGTCTATGTACTTTACATTATTATATGTTTTTGTCTCATATTCTGAAACGTGTTCAAACAAAGTATCTATATTTTCTGTATTAATCGGTTTAAAAGTCATCACTGAATCACGGACTTTAATACCGCCCACGCAATCATTTTCTCTATAAATTTTCAAATACCCATCTTCTTCACAAATACTATCGGCATTGCTAAACAGGCCTTGTGTTCGAAAGTAATTATCGTATATCTCCATAGACTGTTTATTTTGTAGCACTACATACCCATACATCCGCTGGTACAAGGATAACCCCTCGAATACTATAAATGAAACTATGCCTGTTAATACCATGACAATAAGAATTTCATTTAATGTGAATGCTTTAATTTCAGTCCTTTTCATACTCTTTTAGAAATCTATATTCAAATAAATTCTTTCCATTTTTCATTTTACCGGTAAAATGTATATCCTGTAGATACTTGTGCTTCATGTGTGGCTGAATGTTCACATGGATTTCTCCCCAATCAAAACTTTTCATATAATTTCCATATCCAAAGCCACCGATTTTGACTTGCTGCACAAATTCATTACGATCCATGATTACTTGTAACATCTCTGTACTTTTACCATTCTGATTCATTTTGGTTAGCATTTCCAGAGACAAACAAAACATCAGCATGAATATCACAGAAGCTACCACTACTTCAACAACTGTAGAAGCCTTTAAAAACTTGTTATATCCTGCTATCCTACCCATTTTATTATCTTTTTTCTGTTATCAGACTGCAACCATAAAGGATATCCCATAATATCCGTACCATATATCTTTGCATTATACAGAGTGTTTCGATAAAAGCCATCAGCCGTATAATAGTTTAAGTTATTACAATAAAGGCTACCGGATATTCCTCCATGTATTTCCGATATTCCATCAATCCACACCAAACCACGTACACGGGTACTATCACTCTGTACATAATGCGGACTTAATTCCTCTTCATCAACCTTTCCTTTTCGACAAAAGATTACATATCCATTCAACTGACTTTTTGTACCTATTTCAATATAGCTCTCCGGGCTCCCCTCAGGAATATAAATTCCCGAAGGGTAATTCAGTGTTACATTCTCCCCAATAATTACAGAATCAGACGCTATTATCTGCAAAGAGCCTTTAAATCCATCATGGATTTTAACTTTAGGAGCGTAAAGTAAGATATCCTCCGTATAGGTATTGGGGTACAAATTAATACAGTCGTCAGTATGAATAATCACATTGCCTTTTATTGAACTGCCATATATATCATTCGTTTTCACAAAAAGAGTATTTTCAGCAAAAGACGCCTTTAATGACACTTCGTTTAACGATTGTACTAGTAAGTTTATTTCCTTATCGAGTAACTCATTAACTGCAATGACATCACATTCGGGCAATTCTGATAAAGACTGTTTTATATAAGAATTATCTATCTTTTGCCCGTTGTAAAAAGCATCTCCAATTTGGCTATACAATACTTCGGCCCCAGGTAAATAAGCCAATCCTTTCAAATTACTGTTTCCGGCAAGGGTTAATGCTTGATTGTTATCACAGAGATACAAAGCCGCCGTTGCAGTAGTATCCACATCGTAGCCCATCATACATATCCTTTGAAGTTTCTTATCAAAGGTCTCAATAGATAAGAGTTCATATAATCCCCAGTATTTTCTGGCTATACTTACCGTTGACTGTTCACTATCTTCAAAAAGTCTGATTTTATTATCCTTGTTTGATTGATCCCACAAGGTACTATCTCTTTGGTACAATAATACTACGGACTCAATCCATGCATTTCTTTGAAGTTCAGCAAAATTTCCCGCTGATAAACGCCACTTCATTTCATACAGGTCAATGCTGATAAGCACCCCCAACAACATTACTGTCCCTATTACAAGTACAGTCGGCAATATATTACCCCTTATGTATCTTCTGAATATCATACGCTCAATTAACTTTTACTGAATATTTTTGCCCATTTTTCTCTACAATCAGCGAATCTGGATTTATAGTCAGAATTCTATAACCATCAATAGGCATATGTTTACTGACAGTCTCTACCGATCCGTCTGACTCAATCACAGCATATATGTTTTTCTTATTACGGATTAAGCCTTTGTATTTAAAGACAGGTGGTACCAGAACCGACTTCGACATGACTCTATGTGATACTTTTCTCAATCCGGCCACTTCCTGCTTTTGGTCTGTATTCAGAAAAGGATCACGGTAATCCAATTTCAAGCTGAAATCGAGCGTATCGGCACGAGGCATTGAAGCCTCTTTGACTGGATTTTGAGGTATGGGCGAATCATTCCCCATATAGGAGACAATGCGATATACAACGCCACCCCATAGTAAAACGGTTAACACAAGTAATAGATATGTCATCTTTTTATTCTTCATATTTTATTAACTTGTTGGATTATTATAGTCATCATCAGCTTCACATTACGACTCCTGACATCATTCACAGTTTTATATTTTACTGAAGCTATTTTATACCCCCTCTCTTCATTTTCCAGTTTGCTCATCAGCTTGGTAAGGTCGATGAATGGCCCGCTTAAAATCAATTCACCGGTATAGATAGCGAAGCCATTCGATTTATAGCTAAGAGTTGGAGTATAACTATCCGTCATAGTGCTATTATCAGCCATGTGTGTACTTAAGATTTTAATAACAGCTCCACTTTTCACATCCTCATTGTCATTCAACGCTACAATCTTTTCCGGACTATTATCACTTATATTCTGAGTAGAATATAATAACTGCTCTTGAGCCTTTAGATTACGATACATACTTACGGTTTTACTTATAGCAAATATATACGCCACGAATGGAAGTAACACAAGTAATCCCATTATCTTAATTATTCCTGTATATGAGTTCAATTGTTTCATAAGCTGACATCTAACGTAAACAGATAATGGTCATTTCTATCTTTATTGTGCATAGTAAGCTGTACTGCTCCAAAAGCACCGAGCATCTGAATACTATCTGCGAAATCAGTCACAGATGCAGGATTCAAACTTTGCCCTTTAATTAAGATTGTATTTTTCTCAATATTTATCGGCTTATTTTCTTGAATTCTATCCTTCAGTGGTTGTATATTCAATTCAGTAAGGATAATTTCATCCGGAACGACCGATGCAATTTGATCCGCAATCCAGGCATATAAAAATTTGGGTTCATTGGACAGCAGGTCAAGTATTTGTTGCTTCTCCCCCAAGTTCTTTTCCACTTGTGCAGTATTCCGTTTTGTCTGTGCCAAAAGAACTTGTTGTTCTTGTAATTGATCAGCAATATTCTGTTGTACAAAGAAGTTTATCAGAAGCACAACTATCAAGAACAGTAATACAGGTAGTAGTACCTTTTTTGCAGCAAGAGACAATAGGCTGCTTGAGCGCATGGTAGGAGCAAAAGCTTCTTTTATACCAAATTTCGACGTCCAAAAATCCTCTGCCGCTTTCCTGGCCTCTTGTTCCGGATTATTATTTGCATCAATCCGTACCTCAACTAAAGTAAGTTTCTCAATATTAAGTTCTTCACATAAAATATCATATAAGTTTCTGCGCAGAAATGTCAATCTCAGCATCCCGTCGCCCACATTTTCGCTGGCAAAAAGAAAATCATTTGGTTGCTCGGTTATCCGTTTCAATTCTTCGCTATTCTCCTTGTAAATTTTCGATATTACCCCTTTGCCACTAATTGTCAAAACAAGAGGAGCATCAAACTTTTTGCCGGAAATATCTGACAATGCTATATCTTTAAGATATTTATCCGTTTTGATTCCATTCTTATCAATGCTGATTTCAAGTAAATGGAAAGCAAAATTAGCTCCATTGTAAATAGCATGAATAACATGAACCTTTCTTAATATGTTTACTAACAAATTCATAACTACATTATTACAGTTGGTTTGATAAATATATTAAGTTTATGTTCCTCTTTCTTATTTGTCGAGGTTCCAAATATCCATTTTAGTATCGGGATTCTGGCAAGAAACGGCAATCCGGAAGAAGTCTTTATACGGTCATTCCTTTCAATACCACCTAATAAAATCATTTCTTCATTTTTAACCCGAATCTTAGATTTAAAACTCCTGGTAGCAGTGCCGGGAGGAGCCTCCATTTTTTCATCAATAGTAGTAAACTCAGTTTGTGAGAGATCAATAGTGAGTGTTATTTCTCCATTACTGCTTACATAAGGAGTAATGGTCAACACCAGATTCGCATCAATATATTTCCATTGATATGAACTGGTTTGTATGGGATTTTGTGATCCCATTAAACTTTCATAAACCTCTTTATAGTGCTGTCTTTGTCCACTTTTCAATTCAGCCTGATGTCCATTAAGCGTTGATAGTTTAGGAGTTGATTTCAACTCTATATCTCCATTTTCCTCCAGGAATTTTAGACTTGCATAAAAGTTTGGACCAACTTTTCCTAAGTTCATCGACCCTAGACCATTGAAGCTTTTAATTATCTTATTTATACCATCCGCATTAAGGTTCATCTGAAAATGCGGTGTCAAGGTTCCTTTGCTGGCAGTAGGAGGATCACCATAACCAACAGAGATGCCTTGCTCGTTATTACGACTCTTTGTTACTTCAGCAATGATAACATCGATGGTTATAAGTGGAATCGTTTTATCTATGGATTTAATAAAGTTTTCTATCCTTGCGACTTTGCGCTGGTCGCCGCTTACAATCAAGCTGTTTAAATCAGAAAAAGAAATAATCTTAACACTTTGTTTAAAATCTTCCGGTATTATATCAATTACTTTTTCGACTGTACGGTTTTCCAGAGGAATGACTTTGGAAGACAACAGAATCTCCTCTTTAGAAACACCGAACATCAATATACCTTCTTCTTCGTAATAGGAATATGGAGTTCCTGTAAATAAAACCTTAAGCAGTGTATGAAGACCGATATCTTTCAGATAAAGACTTGTTGTACCATCTACCGGTGATATAAAATAATAATTAATCTTCTGCTTTTCGCAAATGGTACACAATATATCGTATATACTTGCCCGTTCTACCTGGATACGAATCATTCCTGTGCTGTCAATTTCAATTTGCTCGTCACTAATCCCTCTTCTTACAGCCCATGCTCTTCCTTGCCCTTCTCCTTTCCCTACTGGTAATGTCTCAAACGCCCATAGCTTTTCTCCGGTTTTCGATGCAATAAGGCTATTACCTAACGCCAATGCCTGCATGGCTTCATTTAATGATAACCTAAGTGCATATCCTGAAACCTTCTTAAGATTTAAAGACGACGGATAAACGATATTAATTCCAGTTGAGTCTGCCAACAACTTAGCCAGTTCCGGTAAAGGGCAATCATGCAATTCATAACTTAAAAATCCGGTAGAAGATTGATAAGACACTTTTGGGCCCGGTATATCCGGAAGAGGTGGCGCGTAAGGAAATACAGAAACGATATTGCCAACGATTTCCAGATCAAGATTATATTCTTGACAGAGAAAATACAATAAATCGTTTATCTTTACTTTATTGAAATTACAATTTACCGTTAGTGTATTATCTCCTTTATAGCTAATACTGACATTGGATGTTTTGGCTATATTGCGCAACAAATCCCCAATAGGCATACTTCCCACTGCCAGATCTACTTGGTTCAGATATGCGACATCAGCTTCAACAATTTTCTCCAGCTTAGTGCGTACTTCATCCAAATAGCTATCTTGTGCAACTACATTGTAAAATGCGGTAAATAAGAATAATATAGTGACAAATATATATTTCATAGCACCTACTGTATTAAAGGAATTAATTCTTCAATCGATATGTAACCTTCTTTAAAAAGCCTGTATGCTGAGTCTTTTAAAGTAGTTATCCCTCTTTTTTTACATTCGCACTCAATTTCATCTTTGGACTCCCTGATAGCATTCGACAATTCATTATCAATTGGTATTACTTCATATATGGCCTTTCTTCCTTTGTAACCTGTATAGAAGCATTCTTCGCATCCTACCGGTCTATAATAACACTCCACATCCGGCAGGTTCATTTTGGTTAATTCATCTCCCGGTTCAATTGGTTGTTTGCAACAGGGACATAAAATCCTCACCAAACGCTGGGCAACAGACAAAATCAAGGTATTAGAAATCAAATATGGATGTATATTCATATCTACCAGTCGTGATATACTCCTCCATGCACTGTTGGTGTGGATGGTTGATAGTAGCATATGACCCGTAAGAGCGCTCCTGATAGCCATTTGAGCTGTATCCGTATCTCTTATCTCTCCTAGCATTATTATATCTGGATCTTGTCTCAAAAAAGCCCTCAGTGCGCTCCCGAAGGTCAATCCTATCTCTTCTTTCAGTTGTACCTGGTTGACACCGGTAAGAGTATACTCCACTGGGTCCTCTATTGTTAATATATTCGATATTTCATTATTAAGCATCCGCAAGGTTGCATATAATGTAGTACTCTTCCCTGAACCGGTCGGCCCACTGATTAAAACTAAACCATGGGGCCGTTTAACAGCTTTTATATAGTCTTCCAACTGTCTTTCTGAAAAGCCCAGATTGGACAAATCAAGCAAATCAATATGCCTTGTGAGAAGCCGGAGCACAATCTTTTCACCGTGTATGGTAGGTATACATGAAACGCGCACATCGAACTTTTCTTTTTCAGACTGGTAAAAGATTCGCCCGTCTTGCGGCAACCTTCTTTCGGATATATTCAATTTAGCCAGAATCTTTATCTGGTTTACAATGAATGGGTAATTCTGCTTCTCAATAACATATTTTTCAATAAGCTGTCCGTCCATCCTGAACCTTACCCGGCACCGCTCTTCATAACATTCGAAATGTATGTCACTGGCATAATTCTGAAATGCTTCATATATCAACCGTTTTAAGAAACGGTCACCATCGGATACTAAAGGTTTGGCCGATACTTGTATGCATGATTGACGATAATGTTGATTCAGTAATTTCGTTATTTCGTCAATAGGCAAAAGAGCTATTTCTATACTCTCCCCCGTGATAACTTCAATTTCAGACAATATCATATCCTGGCAACATTCTTCAGTTCCAAAACACTTCAGAACATCACCATCAGCAGCATATGGTATTATTTTGTATTCCCAAGCTGTTACCGGGCTGATTCTTTGTAGTATTTCTGCTTCTATCTTCATACCAATATCTTATTGATAATATCATGAATAATCAGACCTATCCCCATACAAGCTACCAAAGGTATATTTTCAAACTTCAGGAACTTGGATAAAATTGCACTTACAAATGAAGTAAAGACAAACGTAACAATCAGAAAAACAATAAATTGACGTAGCTCAAACAAGGGAGCCAATGCCACAATGAACAATATATCTCCCAGTCCTATACAATCAAAGATTCTCCTTTTAGTTAGTCTTATGTACAATCCGAGACATAAAAACATGAATACTAAAAAATACATATTCAGTCCCATTCTTGTTGCAAGTGTATAAATACCCTCATGATTATACACCGAATATATAATAAGGAAAGCAAAAGAAACAAATACATAAACATTAATTAATCGCTTCCTCAAATCGGATATAATCATGGCTATCAGATTTATATATAAAACTGACGACAACAGCATAACATTCAGGTATTAAAGGTTTTACTGTAGCAATAATAAAATGTAAAAATTTCGGTTAGAAAGATTAATCCTTAGTGATTTCTATCAATGATTTATCCTGATCTATCTCCCACACATTAAACACTCCATCCCCATCAAAATCTACTATTGCGGTAGCTTTAGCCTTAAAGCTCGTTTCCGATGCTTCTGTGATTTCAATGAGATAATTTGCAGTCCCCCCTTCATTCACAGTCCTCACTTGTTCATACCCTATTTCTTCTAAAGAGTTACTATACTTAGAGTGAGAATAGTAGTATGTCTTCTGTAACGAATGAATAAAAACCAACTGTTGTTGCGCCTCAATACTTTTTGCTTTTGAAATAAGTGGCATAAGATTAGGGAGTGCTATTAAAGTTATAAAACCAATTATAGCTAAGACTACCAAAAGCTCCTGAAGCGAAAAAGCCTTTAAATGCTTTGGAGAACATATGTATTTTTTCATAATAACAGTAGTGGTAAGCATAATATAAAAATTATAATAAGTTGAGAACCTTAACGCATCTCTTATTTATAATTTACATCATTTACAATCTCATCTCTTCAATCTCATCCACACACTTATTGCAAATATGAAGTCCATTAATTATAATGACTATATACCATTAGTAGTTATTTATACGTGAATTTCTGGTTTAGTTAGCCTTCTGAATGAAACATCTTTCAGATGTGAGCTCTCTGGTTAATATTCAAAGAGCTCACATATTTTTTCATCAGGTGTTATTTAAACTTTCTTTCAAATAACGCTTTCACGTATTTTTTGCCGAAAGTCTCCGGAAGTGGAGCAATATAGGCACCTTTGTCGTTATATTTATTCTTCGACCACTGTTTCTTGACATCTTCCATCAGTTCTGCATTTTCGTAAAATACTTCACAGAAAATATAATATGAAATTTGTTTTGGCGCATCATTTTCTTGATCTATAAAATATAGGTCAGTAAAGAACAACAACGCTTCATCCTTATTATTTTTACAGTAATTAATAAGTTCTTCTGCCTCTGTAGTTTCAAAGAATTTAAATGGATTACTTAAGATTCGCAATTCTGCACTATTACACTTCTCTCTCCATTTATCGTATAAATTTTGAATAGTATTAGTTTTTGTACTTGCAGAACGAGTTTTTACAGTCAACATTGATTTATGTTCAGGTAATAATTCCACCTCTTCAATTACTGTCAATCCCTTTTCCAAAGATTCTTCAAATGAAATATTATCTTCACCTGTAGACAATGACCGTGTCACAGACTGGTACGGTTCTTTACTTGCATCACGATAATATCCTATAATTTGACCATAACTGCTACCATTTAGGGCATCTCTTGGGTGGAAAGTACGAATTAATGCCCCCGGTTTGCTTTCCCATGCATATCCATGTGGATGATTATTTGCAGTTCCTCTTACAGAGAAATGCGTTGCACCACTTATCGACCCATTTGTTGACCATACGGCTATTACCCCATTGTTACTGTCAGCCTGGTCTCTTGTATATGTTGTAGCACCGGCATAACGGCTCGGATTATTGCCAAAGAAATTATCCCAAGTATCCCAAACATCTGGTGAACCATAGTTGTGTCCTATTAAAACACCACCACTCTGTGAATTATAAATACCTCCCCAAGTCCATCCAGAGGTCATACCACCTGCCCAAGAAGCACAATTATACACATTAGTACTTCTAAGCCCGCTATACATTGCGTCTGTTTGTTTCAGATTAGGAAATGATTCTAATACACCCCATCCATCACCTCTGATTGCGTTGGGTACCATTCCGTAAACATCACAATTGCCATAATATGCGCCAAACGCTCCAACTGATGAAACCAACATATTATATCTCGCGTCACTTGATTTTCTCATTTGTAATCGAGCATCATCCCACCACATAAAATCCATTGGTTCCATATAGAACATAGTTTCTCCAAAGAACTTTAATTGACGAGTATTCTTTTCCTCCAGATAAAAATCAGGTATACCTGATGAATAAGCTGTAAAGAAGTTCATAGTCCCTGTATAAGGAGTATCAACATCTACCATATATCCTGCGATCGGTGACCCGGAATTGATACGTGTACCATTTTGATATACATCGATTAAACCTTGCCGTCCGGTTGTTGTTGACGAAAAAGCACTTGAATAAGCTCTTATCACTAAATAATAATCACCTGCAGGAATATTAACCGTAATTTTCGAATGGAAATTTCCAGCCCCGTCATCATTATAGTAAGAATAATTGTGTGGATCATCTACTTTATACAAATACATAAAAGGGTCCACACTATTGGTTTCTCCTTCATATGTCGCTGTATGAAATGTATAAGTACCAGCAGAAAGAGACAATTTGCGATGATATGTATAAGTGATAGGCACGTTCATACGATGAGCATAATTGCCATCAGGATTATTGAATGTTTGCGGTGTTACTTGCCAATTCCAGTCACCAGGATTAATTGCTGAACGTGTCTGTATATTAGCTATTTCCCGAAGTTCCGCATCAACTTCGTCCTGTTCAAGTTTAATGCCTGGAGCCCCACTGGTAGAGTATTTAAGATGTTTGATAAAGTCTTCATACTGAGGGTCTTTTTTCATAAGGCGATTAGCAGACGCTTCAATTTGGATAGCATCTATTTCCGGATAGAATGGAGCTTCGGAAACAAATGAAATCTTATTCGAACCTGATTTTAGAGATATTGTTCTCTGATCTTTAAGAGTAACAAATTCCCATTGATCTTTAGTTATTTCAAGTTCGCCTACTTCTTCATCATTGACATAAACCAGAACATTCTGAAGTTGATTTTTACCAATACTAGCAGGCAAGATATGAACTCCCAGATAACTGTCTCCCTCAGTGCCTTGGTTAATAATAAAATTTCTTGTTAGTACTCCTTCACCACTACTTCTTGTCATGCCAGCACTCTTACTATCTAAAGATTTCAGAAAAAACTGCCGATTGAGATAGGTTACACCTTCATCAACTTCATTTGTATTCGCACTCAAGGAAGCTATTTCTTGTTTTTCAACGTTTGAAACAGCCTCAAAATCATCTTGACATTGTGTTAATCCCATCGCTGACAGAACAATAACAAAATAGAAATTAAACTTGTTCTTCATAATTTTTACATATTAGAGTTAGACATTCATTTGAATAACCTGGAAATAAATATTTTATCTTATATAACTTATCTAATTTTATTTTCCGTTTTTAATTGCATTAGAAATGAGCTCCATGCATCATGACGTTTTTCCTTATTGGCTTGAGTCTCTGCATCATTTTTTGCGATATTTAAAGGATAACAATCATGTAAGTAGCATTTTTTAGTAAACAAATCAATAAAGAACACTAAGTCCTTTATTATAAAGCTATGATGTTGGCTAGTATAGGTTTGTGCAGTAAATAGATATTCATTATCTAATTTAAAATGAATTTTTTGATAAGTCTGAAAATCGTTAATATTCACATCTTTTTTCAATTTTATTTCTCTAGTATCAGGATCAAACCATTGAATGTCGTTTCCTGTAAAAATTGTGACAGGATTATTTGTGATTGATTGATTTTCATTCAAAGTATAGCCCTTTGGATTCCCTACAGCTGTAATAAGCGAAATCGTTTCAACTGATGTTTGGGTTTCACAAGAAACAAGCACAGGTAAGAAGAACAATATGATAACAAAAAACAAATTATTTAATCTGTTTTTTGTTATCACTTTACACATTAAACTCAATACGTAATAATTGAAATTTTGAATATTCGCCATCATGGTATCAGATTTTTTTTAGTTAAAACATAATTAAATTACTATTCATGTGTTACAAATATAGTCATATATTTATATTAAACAATACATACTGTTTAAAACGACAGCAGAATTAACCTTTTTTTAGTATTTCCCTTATTAGGGATATTATGTTTTGCTAAAAAATATTAGGAAACATGATATAACCATATTCTTGTTTAATCTGTGAGAATTTTGTGTCATCTTATTTTTAATATGTATGTTTATATATGCAAAGTATTAAAGGTGTAACACAATACGTCTTTAACTATTTACCCTCATCACTTTATAATAGAGATATTTTTTGTTCAGAGACGTTATAGCGTACCTCTGAATATTATTTCATCATAAATAGACTATTCCTGTAGATTCATTATTGTATTCCTATTATTCGAAACTTTAGATAGTTCTTTTTTTCTATAAAAAATTAGTCACATTTTTTACATTCTTATTCACCTGAATAAAGTTGCATATAGGATATGCTCTCTCTCGCATCTCTTGATTTGAACGTATAGAATTTTGACAAGGGCATATATTCCGATTTTTCTTTTTGAATGGCTGTCATGTCAAAATCTGTTTTGAAGATGAATTTTGAAGTCTTATTTCTTGTATGTTCATTTAGTCTCGCATTCCGTTTTTTGTTTTTACGAAATTGCGTGCCACCTGTCCGCATATCCTGCTCGTTACCATATAGGAAATCTTACTAGTTGGAATGAGGTTATCAATGTTCTCGTTCAAATTGATGCTGATTTTACTTTGCTCTACTGGCACATCTTTCTTTAACTGTACTGCTTTGCTAAAGATGTCATTGTTCAGCCACTCCAAGGTTTCTTTTGCACATATAGAACTGGAATACCGCATTACTCATAGTTGTGATAATCTTTTGCATATCTACCTTGTTATAATCTGCTTCAAACTACATAAGTTTCTGAAAAAAATACTATACTTATTTTGTGGCTTTTTGCTGTATCTATTAATAGGTCTATTTTGTGTGTGGAAGGAAGTTTTTGGAACTAAATATTAAACACAAGTGAATACTGGCTAAGGGGAAAATATTCCGGTAAGCGTCAGCGTGGATGAACACCTATGCTGCACTTTCATCTCTGAGTTGATGGTTGTCAGCGATTAGCTTGGACTTTTCGGGGTATTCTTCATTAGGTTGAGATGATCCCCTTCTTTGTGGAATATTTAATAGTTTCTTTGTTCACTAATTGGAAAGTGGTATAAGCATACAACAAATTGTTTTTATTGGTTTTCTGATAATCAAATGTATAGAAAATATTAAAAATAGAAAACACAAAACACAAAACGATGAAGGAATATCATTTTACCCTTCATCGAATGTTTAAGTGTGAGCTAATTTCGTAACTAATTCGTTATATAGAAACATGATGTGCAGAAGAAATTTCTAAAATACTTAGGTAAGTATAATAATTTTATGGGCGGTAGGCCAAATTTTTGTTTATAATGTGGATTAATGAACCAAAAAATACGGTTTATAATCTTACAATTGCTTTGGCTCAATATTTTCTCGAAATTTTCTATTGAAATTCCACATTTTTTTATCTCTAATAGTTCATTTATACACCCTTCATTTTCTTTACCGATACGTAGAATTATTTTGTATAAACAATGAGGTAAAAGATGAATAAACGGACAGTGGGATATAAGTGAATTGCTACATATTTGTTGATGTCCTCCAAAAGGCATTTGCCATGCTGGAAATCCCCAAAAAATTACTCCTCCTACACTCAATAATTTTTGGGCCAATGTCACAAAAGCAATTTTATATTCAGGCTTGATATGTTCTATTACATCGTGTACTAATATTATATCATATTTTAGTTGCGTTTTGTGCATGAGAAAATTTTCACAAATAAAGCTGCCGTTTAAGTTTCTTTCCTTAAAAAAAGAAATTGCTTGCGATATACGTATTTCAGAATTATCTATTCCTGTTACGAAACATCCTTTTTCTGCAAACGGTACTAAATTTCCACCTTCTCCACACCCTATTTCTAATACCTGTAAACCTTGCTTTATGGTGATAAACTTCCCGAGATATTTAAGATAAAAATCTCGGGAAGTATTAGCAAGTTCATTAAAATAGGACCGCCTATTTAAATGTCTTTGTTGCATGAATATTTTTATTTAGAATTCAATTCTGCAAGTTTCATATTCATTTCTTGAACCGCTTTTAATAACATCGGGATGAGTTCAGTGTAGTTGATTAGTTTATTTCCATCAGGATCTGTTATTACTAATTCTGGAAAAACCAATTCAACCTCCTGTGCCAATAATCCGTATTCGTTAGCATCTCCGCCCTTTATAAATGGACTTGCTGCACTATTAGCTTTGTCATCCGCAAAATGATACGAATATGTTTTTAACTGCATCAATTTGGGAATTATACTATTGAGCGGTTTGATGTCTGTTTTTGCTCTTGCATCCGAATAGTTATATACGTTTTTAACTTGAATGCTATTGAAGGTACTAGTTTTAGTATTATAAAAGACAACTTGGTCATAATGACTCGCTAAACGAGTTGCGGCTGGAGTACAATCTATTTGGAAAAAGTTATTGGTTTTAGCTTTGAAGAACATACCGTTTCCATAAATAGTTTGGTGATAGAATTCGTAGGGTTCTGTATTCCCTATGGTAAGTTTACCATCAGAACGATACTTAATTTGAGCGTTTACAGAACCAGCCATTACTAACAATACAATGACAATTACATTTCTTAAAAGTGTTGCTTTCATAAAATTAAAAAATTGAATTAATAAATTATTTTGTTACAGAGCCATCTAAGCCAATAGTTACAGCTTGTCCGGCTGGGACATTGATAGAACCTGGGGATGCTTGCCATACAATGGTTGCTTCCCTCATTATTGATCTGGTTACTGGTGGAGTATGCCCTTCTTCTGCTATGTCCGCACTACATCCATATAAAATTGTAATGGATAACCCTAGGAGTGCAAGAACATGAAATGAAATTTTTCTCATAATAAAAACGATTTTGATATTAATTCGATGCAAATATAGCACTTGTTTATTATTAAACAATACGTACTGTTTAATAATTAAAGACGTATTAAGAATTGTTAACAAAACATTGGTCGATAGGTAACTACTCAGGCATATAAATATGTTGTTATTCAATATGTTACGTTTAACAATATGCTTTATAGGGACTCTAAAAGAGCCACAGTTGTTAGATGTTTTTGGTGAGATTTGCTGATAATCAATTAATTAATATGTTGTAGATACCTGGGTAGTTTCGATCAATAGTTACAAAAAAATACTTTTTATTTATTTAAATATCATATAATTAGAAAATGTAATACAAATTTTATATACCGCCGCTTATCCAAAACTTTAGATAGCTTTTTTCTTTTGAAAAATCTCGTTAATCATATTTTTCACATCTTTATTTACTTGAATAAAGTTGGCATATAAGATACGTTCTCTCACATCCCTCGATTTGAACGTGTAGAACTTGGGCAATGGCACATATGCCGTTTCCTCTTTCTGAATGGTCACCATATCGAAGTCTGTCTTGCAGAAGAACTTTGAAGTCTTAAATTCCTTCGCTTCCTGTATGTTCAGTTGGTCTCGCATTCCGGTTTTTGTTTTCACAAAATCGCGTGCCACCTGTCCGCATATCCAGCCCGTAGCCATATCTGAGATTTTACTGGCAGGCACAAGGTTATCCATATTTTCGTTCAAATTGATGCTGGTTTTGTCCCGGTCTATCGTCACCCCTTTCTTCAATTGCACCACTTTGCCGAAAATATCATTGCTCAGCCACTCCAAGGTTTCTTTCGCACGTGCTGAACCCGATACCACATTACCCACAGTGGTAATAATCTTCTGCATACCCACCTTGCCATAATCCGCTTCAAGCTGTGGAAGCTCTTGAAAGCCCAACGCCACACTTACCTTGTTGCTTCGTGCCGTACCTATCAGCCGATCGATTTTATGGAAATACAGTGTAGGCAGCTCGTCCACGATGATGCTCACCGGGATATTTTTCCCTTGGCCGGTATTCACCCGCGTTACCAGTCGGTTTAATATCAATGCGTTCAGTGCTCCGATTATCCCTTCCATTTCCGGGTCGTTGGCTATCAGCAGGTAACTCGGGCTTTTCGGGTCACTCACCTTTAGGTCAAAATCATCACCGTCTTTGTGGAATATCCAATAGCTTTCTTTGGTGGCGAGTCGGGAGGTATAGACACGTAGTGTACCAATCATACCCTCTAATTGTTCCATTGCCTTATTCTTCAAGGCTGTCTGAAACGGTCCCAACAACGGTGCCACCTCATTGTCTGTTTCCAGTACCTCAAAAATGGTTTGGTAGCTCTCGTTCAGGAAGGATAGGATATGCGGCATATCCGAATACTTGCCCAGCCAGTAGGCTGGTTCCATTTCATTGCCCTTTGCGTCAAACACCCTTCCGGTCGGTTTCAGTCGCTTGGTCTGTGGTTCTTCCGTCATTTCTGCACGCAGCTTGTTGCCTTCCTTGTCGTAGGGCTCTTTCTCGTAGTTCACAAAGAAGTAGATGCAGGCGGCCAAGAAGTTCACCGCCGAAGTCTGGAAGAACTGGTCACTGCCGCCACCGCCTTCCTTCTTTCCCTTTTGCAACGATTCCAACAGTGTTTCAGCCGTTTCCGAAGCGGCCGCTAGGTTATTGATATACTTCTGTTGAATAGGATTCACTCTTCGGGAGTATTCCACATCCACAAAATTGATCACCGAGAATTTACAGCCTTCGGGAAGATTGCCGAGCTGTTGGTTTTTAAGGTAATGATAGTAGAGTTTTGTGGCAAGTGTCGGCCATTTGTAATCATAGACCACCATTGCAAAACCCTTTGCCGAGTGCTGACGGATAAACGGCTCGATAATTGAGAATGTCTTTCCCGAACCGGGTGTGCCGACAACCCATGTGCCACGAAAAGGATTGGTGATGTTGCACCAGCCTTTGCGGAACTTGCCTTTATAATAGAACCGCATCGGGATATTTACCGAGTATTTGTTCTCCACCAGTTCCGTACATTGCTCAAAGCTCTCATTCTCCAGATTGAATCGGTCTTTCAGCAACCCTTCCTTCAAGAACTTCGATATATTGTCCAACGCCACGTGTACCAATAGGGTTCCAATTACTGAGGTCACCATATATAAAATAATGTTCAATCGGAGGGAATATAGTCGGAAGTCTATTGTAAAGCTGAATAGCCATACAGCAATAATCAGCAGTGCGATACCGCTGACCAATGGATAAAGCACCTGTTTTCGTGCATTAAATTCCAAGTGCTTCTTGTTCCTCGTTCCAACGCAGGTGATGCATATTAATGTGAACGTGGCAATTTTACTATACACCAAGTGCCCGTCATGGTAAAGGAACCAACTTTTAATACGGCTATGCACATCGCACACCACACCGTTCCAGTAGTCCAGTATCTCCGGGTCAATGGCATACATGAAGAACTCTATAAGTAAGGATACATAGATTGCCGTGCGGAATATCTTATAGACTCCCTGTAACTCTTTGCTCTCTTCCATAGTGACATTGTTGGATGATTATTCATTCAGTGTGATTATCGGACGTACCTTATGTGCTTGCCATTTCGGGGTCTCCTGCATCGTACCGCTACTGGTTGAATAGAGCCATGCTTTGGCAGTCTCCTGTCCGGCCACTTCGGTCGAAGTCCAGTACCAACATTCGTTGGCACTGTCCGGGATAGGCATACCGCCGCATTGCTCGATATACGGATTCACCGCCTCACGGCTGGCATATAGCAAGCGCATTTGTGCCACCGAAGGCACATAGGCACTCTGCCCGTATCGCCACAGGTCAAACACCTGCTCAGCCATTGGCGAAGCTGTTTCCGTAGTCTCATACAAGGCAAACGTATTTTCATTGCCGTCCAAAGCCGTCAAGTCAGCCGATGTGCCTTGTGCAATCCCGATGCTGTCCGCAAAGGCTTCCGGCGCGAGGTCATGCAGATAGACCGCATATCCGTTTCCTGCCACCGCTTCATCCCGGTTCAGGTGGAACACCACGGCAATGGCCTCCTTTCCCGACTGGCTGAAATCCTCATAGCTCATTACCTTGCCGTCCGTACAAAGGATATGGCCCACCTTTATGCTGGTGTCCGGGAAATCCCGGTGTTCATCACAAGCCGCCAACCCCAACATGGCTGTCAGTATCATCCCCAAAGTCATTCTCCATTGTTTCATACCTTTCATATTCTGTGTCTTATTCATCATTGTCCGTGTTTGTTATTTATCCCTACCATTATTTTTACTTATTCATTGGTAAATTCTTCATTTGATAGGCAGCTTCACCCCGATAACCACTCCCGTGCGAAACAAATCCTTCCCACCAATCATCAGGTCGCTTTTCATCTGCCAGTACACCTGCCAGCCCTTGCGCAAGGAGTAGCTATGCTCATATCCGGCGTGTACGCCGCCCACTACGCCGTGTCGGTCAGAGCCGAGCGAACCGCCTATGCGTAGGTTGCCGTGGTGGTTACGTCCTCGTACCACGCAAGGCTTGTAGGCTGTCCCCAATCCCCACGTGTTGTAGTTGCTCCAAAACGACTTTGGGCACACGTGGCCGCACGAAATGCATTCGTCCCATTTCAGATACACGTTCCCGAAATACTCCCAGGCGTTATGATAGCGTGTCTCATGCTCGTAAGCCACCGTCAAGTCCATACCTCGCTCATACAAGAATCCGGTGCCAATCTGCAACCTCCCTTTATGGTCGTCCGCAAATCCCGGAACACAAGTAGTAAACAGGATTACCACTGCCGCAAATATCTTTTTATAATAAAAATTCTTCATTGCTTAATTCCTCATTCTTCATTAAGTAAGACTTCATTAAAACTGTCCGCACTCAGCACATCCTCATAGTCGATGTTCAGCGAGATATTGCGCCCCGAAATCTGCTTTTCGCTTAGTTCAATGGTCAGCACCTTGTCATTGGGGAAGGTCATTTTCCGTATCACCACGATGTTACGGTAGCCATGCAGGAACGATTTACCCTGTTCCAGTATCATTTCCGGTTGCAGTTCTATCACTTGCGCATTGGTGGCTTTCGACACCTTCTTGTCGGCGAGTTTTACCCGTATTTCGTCTATATCGAAGCGGATGCGTGTACGGTTCTCTATCGAGAAGTCAAGGAAGAAGTAGTCGCCTACGGTATAAATATTGTTCAGGCGCATGTTCATACGGTGTTGCTTGCAGCTTACGTTCCGGTATCTCGCTGGGGAAGTCCATATCCTACGGGCAAACCGGTACATATCCTCCGTGGAGAGCGACACTGCCGGGTTATGGTAAGCCGTGGTCTCTGCCGCGTGTATCTCTTTGTCTGTTACCGCTTCCGTTAGTCGGGTAGTATAAACCAGTGCGTACTGTGTGCGGTAGCGTTCCGTCACGATGGTCACTATGGCAAGCACTTCGCCGTCCTCGTGCCCTGCCTCTTTGGGTTTCAGCCGGATTGTATTGTTGATAGGTTGGTCTCCGGCAACCTTATCCGTAGAAATATCCACGAAGCGAACCGGCTCGGTAGCCGTTATCACCGTTGTCACCTGTTCATTCACTGTCAGTTGTTCCATTTCCTCATACGTGGTCTGTGCCGCCAGCGGACAAACCGCCAGCACCCCGGCCACCAGATTCAAGATTTTAATTCGTACATTCATTTTATTTTCTATTTATTACATTATTAGTTATTGTATATGCTTCCATTATGCGCCTGTTGGCGATGTCATAATAGGCCTTCTCTTTCTCAAAGCCGGTGCAATTCTATCATGTGCTATACTCGTTTAAGGTTTTATTTTCTTTTCTCCCTGCCATTTACCAGATACACGAATGTGCCGTACTTCAGTTTGGCCTTGTTCCTTTTCACCGCCTTCGATAGGGCGTTGCTTGTCCGTTGGTAGGCGTTCTGTATAGCCTGCATACCCCATTGGGAGAAAGCGTTGCCCGAAGTGCCGTTGTTGATGCTCATCGTGCTGTTCATGGCGTTGGAAGCCACGTTCTGCGCTGTTTCCCGGAAAGCGCTGCCTGGCACGTACAGCCCTTCCAGCCCGTCCGTATCATAGAGCGACAGGCTTACCTTCACCAGTTCATCGTCCACCAGTATGCTTTTCACGCTGCCTTTCACCCGTTGGTTGCCGAAGCCGCTCATCGTGGCATAGAGATACGAGCCTTTGGGCACTATCGTCTCGTTGATTTCCACATCATCAAGCAGCCGGAGCCGTACGCGTGAGCCGTCCGTTGCCTTAATGTCTTCGTCAATGATTGCCTTTATCAGCTTGGGTTCCGGCTCGTTCTCCGCAAGGGTGTGGAAGTAGTCGGAGGAAGTCTTGATTTTCTTCACCACCTGTCCGGTCTCCGCGTCATCGCCAAGTTCATGCACAGCGTTTCCGTTCACCTCCACGTTCCTGTCTGTTACCGTTCTTACCGGTACCTGCCCGGAAGCGGATGTGTCAGTATTATCCGTTGTAGGTTCCAATCCTTTCTGCCCCTGCGACCTCGCTTCGGCAAGCGCCTTGTCCAGTTCCGCCAATGCTTCTTTGCGCCGTTGTTCGCTTCGGGCAATACGCCTGTCTTCATCAAGTGAGGGTAGGGAAGCGGTGTCATTATTCATCGCTTCGCCTTTTTCGGCACTTTCTCGCAAGCGTTTCTGCATCTCACGCAGCCGTTCAAGTTCTTTCGTCCGTCTGTTCGCTTCCGTGTCGAGCAGGGCGAGGTCATTTTCTGTGTATTTGGATTCGTATGCTTCTTTGTCATCTTCATTGTTGTTGCGTTCTATGTTCTCCACGGCGGAAAAGTCCTGTATCCTGCCGTATGATTTCACCATGCTCTCATATTTGCTGCCGATACCACCGTTGTTATCCACACGTGCCTGTGGAAGTTCCGGATTTAGGAATTCCGTGGCTTGCAGGGCATTCTCCGTTTTCGCCGGTTCCGTGTCGAAAATATCGAATATCAGATAACCGCTAATCAGCAGCAACGGGTAGAGTATGGCGGGCAGCACGTACTTCGGTTGTTTGAAATTAATCTTATCTGTTATCATTATGCGTCTTATGTCTTTGTTTCAATAATAGTTCTTGGTGTTCCGTGGCGGTCATGTGTTCCTCTGTCTGGTGGATTTGATATACCGCTACTATCCGGTAGATGTTATACCCCAGGCAGGTCAGCACAATACTGAATACAATGGCGAGAAACCACCGGGGATGCTTGCAGGCGAAGCGTTGCACGCCCCCTGCCGCCTTGTCGAGTTTCAACAGCCGGGCAGCCTTGCGCCCCGCCGCCACTTCTTTTTCATACCGTTCCTTATACTTCGGATCGTTCTTGTCCGGCATCTTCTCGCCGAAAATCATTTTTTTCCAGCCCATATCAGAAATTGTTTTTATTCTTTTGTTCGATGTCTTTGTTCAGCAGGGTGCGCCAGTCCACTATCAGCAGACCGTGCGGATTGTTGTCCGTCCGGGGCACCCGCTTCAGCTTGCCGGCCGTCACCAGTTCGCGGGTGAGAATGGAAGTCCTTCGTTCGATGCGTTGCCGCCCATAGTAGGTAAACTCCATTTTTTCCTCATTGAAGTTGATACTGTCACAGAATATCGAGAATACCGCACTCGTTCCCATGATGTTGTTGTAAAATCCCTTTTCTTTCAGCGTGTTGTACTGTGCCAGTCCGGTCTCGTCCACCAAGTACATCGCCTTATTCATGGTATATCGGATGTATTTGTCATCCGGTGCCAGCGTGAAAAAGAAGTGGTGGAACATTTCTACATGGCTTCTCGCTTCCACATCGAGCGTTTCCTCCATCGTAGTCCGTTGTACCAAAATGGGTACATTGCCGTCCAGCACATACACCTTCTGTTGGGCATCCGTCACCATCATCCTTGCCGTCCAGATGCTTGATAGGCTGATGAGGACACATCCGGCAAGAAAAAATCCGCAGAATATCGTCACCAGCTTGATTTTGTTCTCTAAGTTTTTGATTACCATACTGTTTTTGTGTTTTATTCAGTTATTTCCCTATCTTCAGAAATTTTTCATTCATCATTTTCAATTCTTCATTATGCCTTATCTCATCATGTGAGCCATCGCCCCCGTAGTGGACATTTTAGCCTGTGAAGCCACACCCTCGCCAAAGTTTCGGGTACTGAATGCCGTATCACCTTCAGGTATCATCCATGCCGCCAAGTCCGGCACAAGGTTCAGGCATTTCAGGGCCACAATGCTGGCTGCCATGAGGTAGCCGGCCGAGAAAAACGAGTTTTGCAGGTAAGCCGCCATGGTCTGCTCACTGGCGGTTATTGCCGTCAGGTTCTCTACTTGAATACATAGTACAATATCGAATAGCAGTAACACGTAGAAACCCACGAAGTAGAGCATGGCACCATAGAAATGCACCGTCAGATACCTTGTCAGCCATTTCGCCCACGCACCTTCCCACTTGGGCAGCAGACTGAAAGCCCACTGTATCGGTCCGAATATCGTCAGCATACCGAGCAGTATTTGCTGGCAGTAGATAGTGGCCCACCACCCGATACGAAAGACAATCAACGCAATACACATCACGATTTTATCAATGCACACCGTGGCGCCGCTTACCAGCGAGGTAAACCAAAGCCTGCTTGCATCCACCTCCATGTTCGTCACTTCATCCACCCCGGTTTGCTCCATGGTCGATTCTATCAGGTTGGGGTCACTCACTCCCGAATGGGCGACATCCGCTTGTGCCTGCAAACTCGTGTACATCGTGTCCCGCACATAAATCAATTCCTGCACCTCTTGGAATTTGTCGCTTATCTGTGTGGCTTCCGCCTGGTACAGGTCATGCGTGTACGAGCCAATGGCATTCGGTATGTACGACAAGAAGTCCAGCACGCACCAACTGCTTCCGCTCCGGTTCATGCCGGTATCGGCAGGAGGGTACCACCACGACAGGATTATGGCAATCGCCAGTGGCTTGAATAGTTTCATCACGTCCAGCGGCTCATGCTTCACCATCATTTTATAAGCCATGTTCGCAGCCACGATAATGGAAAAGAGTGCCGCCAACGCCATGCACATCTGGAGGATCCACCAGAATGGCCCTTGTGAGCCGGTGAAAGTCGCATCGCACAGGAATTCATTGGTCTGGAATATCACATCATCTATTTCTTCTTCGAGAATGTCAATGCCGAAATCCGATAAGATATTGTCTGCCATACATTACTGGATATTAGAGGATGTTTCCGTTTGTTCCGTTTCAATCTCATGTACCGGCAATATGCCGTCCGCTTTCAGCAAGTCATGGATAAATAGCCTGCCTTTTTGTGTCCACCGGGTACGCATCACGGTCTTACCGTTCTCCAACTGGGAGGTTTCGCTACCCACATACCCGTTCCCCTTGTAGGGAGCGTAGAGAATCCATTGCTTGCCGCTCTTGTATTGCACCCTTTTTTCATGGAGAATAGCGTTCAGACGGCGTCCTGAAAGACCGTAGTCTTGCGCAATCTGTGTAATATCCACCAAGTCCTTGTTCTGCAATACGGTCTCTGCATAAGCGGAACGCTTGCCCAATTCCTCAATTGTTTCCTTCTGGCGGCCAATCAAAAGCTGCTGTTCCGTGCAGCGGCTCTCTATCTCCAGCCGTTGCTCTTTCTCCTTCCGGATGGCATTGGCAACCCCGATAAAAAACTCCGGGTCTGTTACCGCACGTTGCAGGGCTTTCTCGCTCAGGTAAGCCCCGTCCTTCCGAATGGCAGGCAGCACTTCCTCACAGACCCAATCCTGAAACTTCTCCGCTTCCGGCAGTTTGGAGCGCATCACCAAGCGATACACATCGGCTTCACTGATAAACCTTGTAGGTTGCATGACAGCCGTACCGTATTGATTCTCAATGGGAGTGTCTAAAACAGACACCCCCTTACAATGGGTACGGACAGCCTTTGCGGCTTCCACATAGCCTAAAGACCGTGCTACATCTTTTGCTTTGAACAGCACTTTGCCGTCCTCCTGTTGAATGGTACAAATCTCTCCGAATTGCGGATGATTGAATACTTGATTCTGGTGATTCATGTTTGTTACTATTATAGAGTTAATAAATTCTGTCCTTTTCCCTTTCCTTTTTCATTCCCTGCCATCCACGGTAGTCCACCCGGCAGAACGCCACCGCCCCATGGCGGCAGCCGCCACCTGTACCTTCCTGTTTTCTATATGGTTGGTTGCGGCAAGCAGTTCCGATGTCTTGCGTGCGTTGGATAGCCGGACGAGGTAGCGGATAAGTTCTTCGTTCTTCCTTGCCACGTCTGTATAGATGCGCAGGTATTGTTTTTTGCGTTGGGCATTAGGCATATAGGCATCCTGCATGGCTTTTATGGCGCATTGGAACATCTGGTAATGCTCTTTCCAATAGCTTTGGTCATCACCGTTGCCGCCTGTTTGCAGGATGCGGTTGATGTTCCGTTCAAAATCACCCATTTTGTCGGTTATCTTACCGCCCTCCGCAGCCCACGCCACATCGAGCGCGCCGCCGCTACGGTCAGCCACGTTCAAGGCTTCTATCTTCGCCCGTGCCACCATTGCCGAGTCCAACGCTTCCGCTTCGTCCACCTGGTTATACAGGTTCACCCCGGCAAGGGTACGGTACGACAGCTTGTTCTTGCCCGCCGCGCTCCTGCTGTACGACTTGTGCAATGTTTGGTAATATAGGGTGGGGGTTAGCGATCCGGAGCCGATTTCACCCACCGTTATTTGGTTCATTTTGGCGGCATCGTGGTTATAGGTCACGCTTTGCGCCCCCACATTCATCGCCCCACAGAGCATAAGCCCCATTGCCACTACAAATCCTTTCCCTATCTTCAAATTCTTCATATCCGATTCCTCATTCTTTGTTCTTCATTCTTAATTCTTCATTTCGTTCCCGGATTCAGCCCGGCTTCCCTCCACCGTCCAAACGCCCCCTCTATGATTTCCAGCTTGCTTTGCCTCCGATAAACGCTCTCTTTCCAATAGCCAATCCGCAACTGTATGTATCTCCAAGTCTCAAAATACGCCCGGTTCAGATGCGCTTCGATGTTATCCAATCCGATATTGATACTCTCCAGTATCAACAGCAGGTCTGAGGTCGAGCAGGCGGCAGCACCGGTGGCGTACAGCACAAGGTCAGCCACCGAACGGTACAACGATTCCCCTTCATCGGCAATCTTCCGTATGCAGCGTAGGTTCACGCTGATAAGCAAGGTGTCGGCCGGAGAGATTCTCCCCCGTTCCAACACCTTTTCCCGATAATCGTCCAACAAATCCTTGTAATCCCCGATACGGTCACTTACCGTATTGTAGGTGGAATAGACATTCAGCGAGGTGCGGAGCGACTGGTACAGCACGTCAATCACATCAAACGCCCTCGTGTATTTGTCAAGGTCGATGTTCAGTTCCTTGTATTCTACGGCGGCAGAGCTGCTGTATTCATGCAACAGTTTGTTGCTCAGTTCCAGTGTCGAGCGTGCCAGCAACAGGCTCCGTTGCTGCTTGTGGTCGTTGATATAGGCTTCCACCACAGGAATGTCGAAGTTCCATTGCGCCTTCACTGCGGTGGGCAGCACCGCCAACAGCAACAGGAGCAGGTATCGTGTCCGGTCATTCATTTCCGTTCCCCCTTTCCTCATTTTCGTATTTGCCGTTGTAGTCCACGGAGTGCAGGCTTTCAGCCGCCCCGTGCAGCCACCGCCTCCGGCATTGTTCTACCAAAGTCAGCCGTCTGCCTCGTTCGTCATTGATATAGGGGGCCATGTCACGCAGCACGTCCACAATGGAGAGTTTGTAGTGCATCATTTTCTCCAGCGATACCAGGTCGGCATAGATGTGGCTCAGCCTTGTATGCACCTGACGGGCGATTTCCAGCCGGTCCGACGACCATAGCAGGTGATAGGTGTCGCCGGTGTTGTCCGTTTCCGGCGGTTCGCTCCGGAAGTATTCTGTGCTTATCTTGCAGGAGGGGTATTCACGGGCGATTTCCGACAGGCGGCTGTTCACTTCGTTCTTCTTTTCGGTCTCGCTTTTCTCCGGGTCAAGCTGGATAATATCTACCACTTCCGTGTCGCTGTATTCGGCGGTCAGTTCCCAGCCGATTTCCATAATGGCACGGTGTATCTTGACGCCGAGGAAGTATTTCGGTTTCCGCGCAATCCGCAGCGAGGCACTGAACCTAATCACTCCGTTGATGTTTGGGGCGATGGCTTCACGCAGGTAGGTATAACCCGACCACCGGCCTTCGCCTTTCCAGGTAAGGCCATAGGCTGCCTTGCAATCCTGCATGATTGCCGGAATACGGTAGTAATCATCGGTAGGCACGTCGTTGTCGGCGGCGGCTTCTTCTTTGGCCTGTGCCAGTTCCGCTTGTTTCTGGCGCACGGCGGCCAGTTCCGTTTCTATCCGGCCAATTTCGTCCTTGTTACGGTTATAGGCTTGCCGAAGCACGGCGGCTTCCTCCACGGTAGCGGAGGCTATCTGTTTCACTAGTTCCGCATTCTCTGCCTCCAGCCCGTCTATCCGGGCTTGCAGCACGGCGGCTTCCCTGTTGCATTCCTGCTCCAGTTCGTCCAATCCGGACAAGTCCGGTTCCTCGTCTTCCGACACGGTTGTCTGCATCACGCACTCCTTCGAGTGGGCGTTCAGGCTACTTCCGCAACTGCGGCATTTGTATTGGGTGGTGCCTGAAATCAGGCTCACTCCCTCGTGGCAGGTCACGCTTATCATCACGCTCTCGCTGCCTTTCAGTTTTGCTTCATCCGTAGTGTGGTAGTAGTTCTTCGTATCGGAGCCGATGTAATACACGGTACCTTCCTCGTTTTCGTTGTATTCCGACAGGCGGGCTTGAAGCTGCCCTTTAAAAGTGTTCAAGTCCATGGTATATGAATCGAACACGTCCTCATACACTTCTTTTGTATGGTTCCAGCTTTTCGTCACCTTGATGCTGTATGCATAGGCTTTCTTGGTCTGCTTGCCTCCTTTGGATATGATATAACTGGAGCGGTAATAGCTGATACTGTAAGTGTTTCCGTCGTTTCGGCGGTTCAGTTGTTCCACCTGCGCCCTCGACCATCCGGCATATCGTTCCGAATTGCTAAGCACCTGTTCGGTCTGGGCGGTATTCGGGTAAAAGTTGGCATCGGAAGTATTGAAGCGTGTCCATTCCCCACCATTGATTACGCTGTTGTCGTCTGTGGCAGGGGAGTAGTCGCAAAGCACCTCCTGGCCGGCATCCCTGCGGTAAATGTACCACCGTTGGGTATAGTATTGCCCCATCGTCTCACGCAGGTAGTCGGTCATCCACACCGTCAGATTGTAATTGTCGAGTTGGAACAGCCCGGCTACGTTCTCCGGTCCTCCGACTAAGGAGAGCAACGTGCTACCTACCGAATTGTCAAGGCTTTGGTACAGGTCGTAGCTGTTTTCCACGGCGTGGGCAATGGCAGTCACGTTTCCTTGCAACAGGTCGTGGAAGTTGCTCTCTCCCAAGATGTGTTCGCTCAGGTTCTCCGTTCCGGCAGTGGCGATGTTGACCCCCATGTTATAGAGGTTGTCAAGGTCTGCCTTCAGGTTCTCTTTGGTGAAGTTATGTGGAATGTCGCCCAAGTCGTCAAGAAAGGTTTTCCAATTAATGCCACCGTTTTCCGACAGGGTGAACAGCGAGGCCACCTGCGGATTCAGTTGCAGGAAAGCGATGTCGTTGAACGACAGGCTGCCATTGGTCACCACCGACTCAAACTGCATACAGAGCGTTTTCACTTCCGTGCAGATTTTCATCAGGTAGCTTCCCCAATACAGGGCAGTCTGGGGCGAGCGGAGCATCATCCCGGCCACCGTCCATATCTTTGGCATGATTTTGGCACTCACCAAGTAGTAAATCCTTCGGTAGTATTGGTTCTCCGTCTGGTTGCTCCAGATTCCCAGTTCCGTCAATCCTTTGCGGTCGAGGAATTTGGACGTAAAAATTCCGGCGGCGGCGATTTCGGCGGCATTGTACCGTTCCAGTATGGCTTTCACCTGCTTATTGTAGTAGGCTTCAGCCACCGTTTCCGTCCCATAGGCAGCGACCATGGCGGCCACCGTTTTCTTGTCGTAGTTTACACGCACGTACTGCGCCCTTGTTGGAAAGACAAAGGTGCAGGCTAAGATCAGAAGCAATAGGATTCTATACATGGCGAGGTGGGGGGTGGTTAAGGGGTTATTTGCCGTTAGCCGTTATCTCTTTCTCTTGTCCTGCTCGTTCCATACACAGGCTGTATTCCCCCGAACACCAGTCCTTTTCCGGTGCCGTGAAGCTGATGTAGTTCCGCTCTTGCAGTTCCTTGCTGGCCGACAGCACGTCCTTCACGGTGAATCCACGCACCTTGCAAAGCAGGCTTGCCGGGTGCACATAGAATTTTTCGGGTTTGTTCTCGTTCTTCCATATATAAATAAGGTAGAAGAACAACACCGTCGCTTCTTTGGAGAAGTTGCTGCGTTCATTGGATTTCCAAAACTCGCTGATGAATTTTTCTTCTTGCATGATAATATGTTTTTAGGATTGTTTTTCTTTCAGGCTCAGCACCTTGCCGGCCTTGTTCACTTTCTGCGCAAAAGGCAGCGACTTCCCGATGCCTGACCGTTTCCAGTCCCGGCAATAGGCTTCCGTGGCCGCTTGGTGGCTGCATTTCAGTTCCGCTTTGTAGAGCTTCAATGCTTCTTTCTCTGCCCGTTCGGTCGTATAGGTCATGTAGCACTCCCTCGGTTCCTCCACGCCGTACACGCCGGAGGTTGTGCCACGCCGGATGAATACTTCCCGAAAAAAACTGCGGCCTTCCTTGTTCTCCAGTCGGTTAATGGTAAAGATTTTCTTGCAGTCCGTTTCCGTCAGTCCGAGAATAGCCTTGATGTTGTCGAAGCGTTCCTTGAATTTGCTTTGGTCAAGCAGCATCACCACATCCGAGTTGTTGATAATGGCCTCTTTTACGATTTCGCTGCCGATGATGTCCTGTATCTCCTGTGTCACCACGCCCACCGAAGCCCAAAACTTTCTTGCCGTCTTGTACATAAACTTGATGTACTCGGCCATGAGTGGCGAGGCGATTGCCTTCCATGCTTCCTCTATTACAAGGACTTTCCGGTTCTTTTTCAGACGCATTTTCTGCAAGAACACGTCCATGATGATAAGCGTGACAATAGGAAAAAGTTTCTTATTTTCCTTGATTGCATCCACTTCAAAGACGATAAAGGTCTCTGAGAACAGCGTGGTATCCACATTCTCGTTGAGAATCTTGTCATAGTTGCCGCCTTTGTAGAAAGGCTGAATCATGTATGCGTATTTGTCGTAGTCGATTTCCGTGATGTTGTTCTCCAGGCAGATAAGCTCCAACCGTTCACAAGAGTATTCATAGAAGGTATTGAACGACAGCGAAACCACCGCCAAGGCTTTTCGCCGTTCCTCCAGTAGCTTGATTTTCGCATCAATCTTCTTGCCGAGTGTCGCCATTTCCTCCACACTCCACGTACCCCTGCGCTTTTCGGCGGCGGTCAGTGTCTTGCGCAGGGTCTCACGCTGCACTGGGTCATAGCCCTTGAAACCGTGGAAGTAGGCATCGTAGTAGTCTGTCACAATCTGCTCGATGATACGGAACTCCAGTTCCGAAATTTTACTATCCGAACCTTTCCATATCAGCAGAATCAGGTTCTTCAGGAAGTCTATCTTTTCGATGTTCAGTTCCGCCTTCGTGATATTGAAAGGGTTCATCGTAATGGGCTTTTCCTCGGTGTAGCTGATATACTTCCCACCCAAATATTCGCACAATCCCTCGTAGGAATTACCTGTATCCACCATCACCACATCCGTTCCTTGTTCGTGTAGTTGGCGTACCACGCTGTTCATGTGGAACGATTTGCCGCTTCCCGAAGGCCCCAGGCAGAAAAAGTTGGAGTTGTCCGTCAGTTTGTGTTTCCCTTCTTTTCCCGTAATGTCAATGGCCACCGGCACGCCCTGCCTGTCCGTATAGTAGATTTTCAGCGGAGTGTCCTCGCTGTGCTGTATCTTTTCCTTATACATCAGGCAGGCGGCGGCATCACCCATCGTTAGAAAGCGGTCATACTCCGCATTCATGCCGTAGCAGTTGCCCGGAAACGAATTGACGAACAGCTCCAGTTGGTTGTAAGCCCTCTTCGAGATATGGATACCCATACGTCCGAATGTGTTCTCCAGATGATTGGTGGGCTTTTGCAGGTCGGCATCGCTGTCACAGCACACCATCAGGTTGTAGTGCGTATAGACCAGTTGCTTTCCCTCCCTGGCCATGACCTCTTGTACCTGTTTGATGTCCTCCACGGCCATCTGGTTACCCGGATTGGGAATACTGGCGTGGCGGTTTTTCTTCTTTTCCAACAGCGCAAGCTCCCTCTTTTGGCTGGGGATGAAAATCATTTGGTTGTACACAATCGTCCTCGCTTCGGGGATTTGGTCAATGGCCGCCATCACATCAACAGGCATATGCGTGTTGTTCACTTCGATGTTGGCAAATGGACGCACCAGGCCGGGCAGGTTCACGTTGTCCACGTCCACGAGTGAGAATATCTTGCATTTCCGGTCCCCCATGCGTACACATTCCTCGTCCACCTTGAAATTGTTCATCGAGAGTGTCTTGTGGGTAAAGTCCATCGCAAAATAGCGGTCCACATACTCGCAGGCGGATTCCTTCGTCAGAAACTCGGCACGCACGCCGGCATCTTTCAACAGGTCTTGCACCTTGCGGATTTTCACCAGAAAGTCACGCCACTTTTTGCCGTCGAAAGAGAAAAGGCGGCTCTTTTGTGCCTCCTGGGTCACGGTCAGGTAGGTCACACTGTCCGTATATTCCCTGCCATTGAAGTAGTTGAAATACGATTCCGACAGGTATTCACGCTTGCCTCCGTCCTCATCACGGAACGGCTTGCGCACGAATATGTCCTGCTTGTGCAGCGCATACCCTTCGCCGAGCGTCTGGGCAATGGCGGTGAACAGCCGGGTGTACTCATAATACCCGTCTATGTCGGCTGAGTATTTATCCACCGGGTTTTCTATGCGCAGGATAGCCGCATACTCCCCGGTCTTGGTATAGACCACGCCGACACCCTCGTTTTCCTCCACTGAGAAGTAGATGTCTTGAAAGATGCGCTTGCGCTTTCCTCCTGTGCCGAAGGCATACACCGATATGGCCATACCCGTGCCGACAGCCGCAAGAATCAATAAGATATACATCGTCATGGGCATCATTGTTTTTGGCTCCCGTTACGTCGGGCGTAATAAATCTTTCGGATACCGAAGGCTAAATCATTCTCCCATTTATCTGAAAACTTGAACAGGTCAAACGTAGAATGTTCATCGCAGCACTCGTAAGGCACGGTACCATGTCCCACAAACAGGGCGATATCCACCGCAATACAGCGTGCCACCTCCCGACCGATATACAGCCTTTCTTTGTCGGAAAACTGTATGTCGGAAAACTCCTTCCGGTTCGTTTCAATGCACACGGATGCAAAATCCTCTGCACCGTCAATGTCTGTAATCGTCACAGTGGCGTTGGTGTCGGAGTCCATAGCTACCTTTACTTTGAATAAAGGTGGAAGTATGCATATTTCCATTGAATTGATTTCCGCTTCGTTGTATATTACCAGGTTGTTCATTTGTGTTGTTTTTTAGGTGAATCAAAATAGATAAAATAATCGCAGCCGTAGGCCGGCGTATTGTTTCGACAAGGTTCCGGTCACAATACCGTTCTCCATATCAATCAGGTAGAAGGTCTTGTCCGAACTCTCGCTGACGGTCAGGTATTCTCCCCGCATCGGTTCACAGTCGGTCGTTTCTCCGAGTTGCCAGCGATGATAGAGTCGTGCCAGTTCCGCAAGTGAAGGCACATAGCTTCCCGGATGTCGTTCCACTTCGGAAAGCATCTCTTTCCGGGCGAACAGACTTTCGTTCCTTCCGTGGGCATACTCTGCTTGCCGGTATTGGTTAAGCAACCTTTGGGTAAGACCGGTACCGTCCGCATAGCCGAAGGCGCATTGCTCGCCATAAGGCATTTCCGAAGTAAAGATGAGTTTGTTCTCATCGCTGGTTTCATCCGCTTGCCGGGGATTGATAACTCCCTCTTTGCGTTTGCCGTCAATGGTCTGGAAGGTTTTACCGGCGTTCAGCCCCTTTCCCGAATGGCAATACCGACCCTCGCTGTCGTGCAACGCCACCGCTTTTCCGTGCCTCCCGTCCGTTTCCACCACCACGGCAATGGAATTGCTGTCACGTCGGGCACATATCCCGCCGTTCTTTTGCAGGTAGTGGCCTACTTTCACGGAATCCACACGTTGCACAGGCCCGTAGTGGAGCTTGCGCCGGGTTTCCACCCAACTGCCGCTCACCGCCAACCCCTCCTTGCTTTTGCGCAAGTTCAGTCTCACAAGGCTTCCTGCCTGCATGGGAGGCAGTGTCGTCCGCACGGCGTATGGGCGTCCGTCAATGGTGGCGGCAATCGTCACCGTACTTTCCGCATCGGTAGGTACCAGGTAGAAGTCATGTCGGCGACCGTTGTTCAGCAGGCAGTCCGCATCCGTAGCGTTCAGCGTGCCGTGTTTGCGCACAGGTTGCCATTTACCCAAGTAAGGTTGGTAAACAGCCTGTTCGCACAGGTTTTCACCCATAAGCGTAAGTCCGTCCAGCCGTTCTTTCAACCAATCACTCTCACAGCCGATACCGAGCAGTACCATCGAACTGCGCCAATCCATTTCCACGGCAATTTCCTTGCCGATATGCCGGGCTGTCTCCACGCCATATAGGTTTTCCCCGAAAGGAGCAGTCAATACAAGACTGTCATCAGTGGTCAGTCCAGGATGATAGGGGAGACAGGCATAGACGGCGGCGAGCGTGTCGGCAGTCACGGCATTGTGCTCTTGTGCCACATAACACTCATTGTCGTAAATGAACGGTACGCCGTGAAAGGCGTTCTGTTCCCTCTTCGTGCCATCTGTAAGGTGCATATATACCCCGATGTCCGGTGCCCCGGTTTCCATTTCGTCCAAAGTGATTGTCAACGGGCGGTAGGCTGTTGCCCAGCTTTGCCGGATTTTACCGGCTGTCTGTTGCGCTTCCACCGTAACGGATTTCGTTGCCTTTCGTTCTCCGCAGGAAACGAGCAGCAGGACTCCCGTAAGCAGCCAAGCGATTTTTCCTTTTTTATAAATTCTGTTCATTTCCTTTTTGAATAAGCATAGATGAATACCCCTTTATCGTTTTTCTTGCTGTGCAGCCCTTTGCGCTGTTTCAGCAGGATAAGCACGGCGCCCACGGCGAGAGACACTACCAGCGTGAGCAACCCGGCGAGGAATCCTATCAGGCAGTAAACCAGGATGAAGCCGAGAATGGCACCGCTTACCGCCCCGGCGGCCCAATAGATGTACCGCCCCTGGAGTCCCATCAGTTCAAGAGGCCGTTGCAGCCCCTTGAACAGTAGGTACCCCGTGTAGCGGCTGTTATCTGTATCGCTTCCCATACATCGTTAAGCGGAGATACCGAAGAACAGTGGAAGTGCCTGTGCTGCGGCCACAAGGAAGATACAGGCACCCACAATCATCATGATAGACTTCTTCACGTCTTGCTCTTCGTTGTTCATCTTGATATACACGCTGATTGCTCCCACGACGGCCACAATACCGGCAATGGCGTAACACAGTTTCACCACATACGGCACGTACTTGGCGATTTCGTCCGTCACCGTGCTGAGGGCAGTTGTTCCGGCGGAGTAGTCACCGGCCGCATTTTGGGCGAAAGCTGTCACTGTTCCGACCAGCAGCAGCAATGAAAGCATCTTGATTCTTTCGGAAGAGCAAATGCCCTTCATCATTTTTTTGATTTTTTGCAACATTCGTTTTTTTTGTTTTTAATTAGACATTATGGTACTCTCTGCGCAGATGAGTATTTCTAGACTTGATAGCCGAAGAAAGCCGGAAACACAATGGAAGCACCGATCATGAACATACACGCTCCCACGACCATGAGTATCTCCTTGACGATACCTTCTTCGCCGGCATTCATCTTGATGAAGATTTGCAGGCTGGCGTAAATGGTGACAAGGGCGGCAATGGCGTAGGTCAGATACAGCACATACAGCATCATGGTCACTACATAGTCGTGCATCAGTGCCAGTGCATCGGCTCCCCAACTGTAATCCACACCGCCGCATTTGGCGGAAGCGGACTGCACCGAAAGGAGGCACAACATCGGCAGGCTATGGCGGATAATCTTCTTACAATACATTTCGAATGACATTGATTTCGGGTTTGAACAGTGAAGTTTTCTTGCCTTCCAGCAACTCATGGAGTTCCGGGGCAGTGATGCCATATTCGCTCACCACGTCCGCTTCGTCCAGATTCTCTTGCAGCGAAGCGATGCGTTTTTCTGTTTCGGCGGTTTCTTCTTTTCCCGGATCAAATACTTTTGCAGGTTCTTTCGGTTCGGCATTGCCAATAAAAAAGCCGTCTCCCTGTTCATTCACAGAGACGGCAGTTTCAGTCGGGCTGTTTTCAATCTCAAACACTTCCTCATTGGAAGCTGGTTGCTTTCCGGCAGCGTATAAATCCTTGCCGATGTTGACGCCGTAGTAAAGGATGTAGGCGATGCTCAGGCAAATGGCGAATATAAAAAATGGACTCATTTTATTATGTGTTTATGCGTTGATTGTTCGATTGATGCTGCAAAGGAATAATGAAATAGAGGCGCACGACGGAAGACAAAGCAACAAAGCCTCCTTTTTTAACCGGGTTTATGATTGCAGCGAAAAATCAGACTGTCAATCATACTCCGAAATCACGGATACAAGTATTCTACTCTGTACCATTTATATGCAAGGCAGATACGAACCGTACACACTTATGCCCTTATTGGGCGGAGACATTTCTGGCGCAAAGTTCTGGCAGGTGCGTATGGCACAAACTTTTTGATTGAAATCTTCCTTTTTCCGCACGCGTAAAAAGCGTATTTCAATCAAAAAGTTTGTGCCATACGCACCTGCCAAGTCGGAGCACCATAAATAACTTCCTCACAATAAGGGGCAAAGGCTCCCGACGATAGGGAAATAAATCAAATCAGTTATGAAGTTCACAATTTCAGCAGCAGAATTGAACGCCAAGTTAGCTGCATTAGCAAAAGTAATAGGCAGTAAGACAGCGCAATCCATCTATTCTACGTTCCTATTGGAACTCAAAGACGGTGTGTTGAGAATAACGGCATCCGACATGGATTGTAGCTGGTGCGGCACGCTCCCTGTTATGGATATGGATGGAGCTGAACGGCACAACGGGAGTATATGTGTCACAGCAAGTTTTCTGCTTGATTCATTGAAGAACTTGGGTGACCAGCCTGTCACGTTTAAGGTGGACGAAGAAAATCTATCGGTGGTTATCTGCTATAATAACGGTCAGTTCAACATGGTGGGATTTCCGGCAAAAGATTATGTTCTTCCCAGCGTAATGAAGGAATACGTGCAGACCACAATCGAAGCCTCTGTCTTGAATGATTGTATCGCCAAGTCGCTCTATGCTGTCGGCGGTGATGACCTTCGCCCTGCATTTGGCGGTATCTATTTTATCAGGAAAGGCGAGAAATTGCAATGTGCCGCTACCAATGGTGCAATGTTAGTCAGGAATACTTATAAAGTGGAGGACAACGGACAAGAGTACAGTTTCCTGTTACATTCAAGGGCGGCAAAGATTGTGCGCAGTATGACAAGCAAGTCGGACGAGAAAGTGCAGGTATTCATTACTGACCGTGAAGTAGCCTTCCAAACAGAAACAGACTATTTCCGCACACGGCTGATAGAGGGAAAATACCCCAACTACAATGCCGTTATCCCTACAAACAGTGACAAAATCGCTATTCTCGACAAAAACGAACTGTTGGCGGCTATCAGACGGGTAAGCGTATTTGCGGACAAGGCACGTTGCGGGGTGACCATGAACTTTTCAGGATTGTCTTTGGTGCTTTCGGGAAAGGACATTGATTATTCCATCCATGCCGAAGAAACGGTGTTTTGTGCCTATCAAGGCGACAATTTGTGCATCGGTTTCAAAGCAAATTTCTTGAAGCAAACGCTGGAGAATATCACCACCAAAGAGGTGCAATTCAAGTTAAGCACCCAAGAACGTGCAAGTGTTATCATCCCTGTAACCGACGATGACCAAATGGAGACTGTAGCGTTGATTATGCCCATACTGTTATCAGCTTGATACCAATATAAAAGTATTTCCCTGCTTGCTTTTTAATGCGGCAGGGGATTTTATAAACAAAAAAGTTAAATCCTAAAATTAAAACGATATGACATTCAGAGAATTTATGAAAGAAAACGGTTATGAGTTGCAGACAACCTTTTGGAGTGATTTTACGGTAGCCGATTTGTTTGGGCTTTCAGCTATTCAGGACACTTTCAACCATGCTTTTGAAGAATGGAAAGATAACTATAAGTATCTCACAGAACTGATATTGGTACTTAACCATAAGATATGGCAATACCACGAAACGAAACCGGAAGTAGCGGAACTATATAACTCCCTTTGGAGACAAGCCGACCGATATGCAGTCGAGAACCTAAAAGGTGACGAGTTAGATTATTTTTGTGAGATAACAGATTAATATACATGAAAGAAGGTATCTATTTTGATACCTTCTTTCATCTCATCCTTTCTTGCTTTATAGAGAAATATTAATTTCCCATACACCTGTTTTTCTGGCACCGACTCTTGATATGACCCTTTTTTCTGCAAGGCTTTTAATACGTCTGGCAACCGTAGCACGATGCCAATTCAACTGCTCGGACAATTCCGTATAGGTGATGTCCGGCTTGGCTTGAATAAGTTTCAACATCTGCAAATCTTCTTCACTTATAGTCGCATTTATAGTCGCATCGGTATCACTTATAGTCGCACTTATAGTCGCATTTGCCACTTTTATAGTCGCATCTGTAAACTCAACACTTGTACGGAAAACATCTTGTTCAAAAAAATGGGGATGCCCACCTTGATAATGCTTGGCATATTTGAAAATATTACGTACACCGGAACCGAGCTTATCAGCCAATCCGATATTGCGGAAAAAGGAGGCGATGATTGGATTTTTGGGATTCGGCT
>ERZ827101.751-NODE-751-length-48429-cov-14.234403_pt1 | contig 48429 bp, 46 predicted proteins | sample MGYA00519869_ERZ827101 | MGnify/ENA primary metagenome ERZ827101 (study PRJEB31778, sample SAMEA3449256) | human gut metagenome | biome: human gut; feature: human-associated habitat; material: faeces | place: United Kingdom | collected 2010/2012 ...
GTCACATCAGTTCATAAAAATGCCCTGCTGCATCTCTAAAATGTCGCCTGTCGCGTAGAAAAACTGACTTTTTGAAAAATCCTGTTTTTCTAACTTTTTGAATTGAAAAGTGGTGATAAATATATGAAAACACCGCACTTTCGTGCGGTGTTTTCTGTGCTGCATCTTTCATCAACACATTTTGGAGCTGGTGGTGTGACTCGAACACATGACCTGCTGATTACGAATCAGCTGCTCTACCGACTGAGCTACACCAGCGCATTCGTTCAAATGCAAATGGAAGTATAGCACAAAGATTTTTTCGCGTCAAGCGATTTTTCAAACTTTTTGAAAGCGGCGGCAAAGCCGCCGCTTTTTCATTCTTTCCGCCGTCTGCGGCGGATGCGGTTGATGTGGCGCTCGAAGTCGCCGCTGCCGATGAGCTCGGCAAGCACATACTGCTCAAAGACCGGCACCGTGCAGGAATAGAATCCCACCTCGCGCCGAAACTGCTCGGAGAGCGCGGGCGGCAGCACCATGTAGCCCACGCGCATCGACGGCGCGATGGTCTTGGAGAACGTATTCATGTAGATGACCGAGCGCTCGGGCTCGAGGGCGAAGAGCGTATCCTCGCTCTTGCTCGACACGCTGAATTCCGAATCGAAGTCGTCCTCGACAATGTAGCCGCCGCGCTCCTCCGCCCAGCGGAGGTATTCGAGCCGCTTGCCCGCGCTGGCGGTCACCAGACTCGGGAAGCTGTGGAACGGCGTGACATGCAGCACCGTCGCGCTCGCGCGGGTAAGCTCATCGGAGCGGATGCCATCGCTGCCGAGGCGCAGCATCTCGCACGTGACGCCGTGCGCCTGATACACCCTGCGGATCTTGTCGTAAGACGGGTCTTCGAGCGCAAACACGCGCTCGCGCCCCAAAAGCTGCACGATGAGTCCGTAGAGGTATTCCGCGCCCGAGCCGATCACGATCTGTCCCGGCTGGACGCTGATGCCGCGCGAGCGGGACAAATACGCCGCAATGGTGCCGCGCAGCTCGGCGCAGCCGTTGTTCGGCGACTTGACGAGAATACTCTCGCCGTACTCGCTGAGTACACGCCGCATCGTCTTGGCGAGCGACGGGAACGGAAATTCATCCTCCGTGCCGTGGGAAACGGTCATGCGGCGCTCGGTCTCCGTCTCGGAGACCGGGAAGCAGTCCGCCGCGGCGAAGCTCACGAAAAAGCCGCTGCGCTCGCGGGATTCCAAATACCCCTCGTCGCATAGGATCGCCAGCGCATGCTCGACCGTGATGACACTCACGCCTGTCTCTGTTGCGATCAGGCGCTTGCTGGGCATTTTCGTTCCCAGCGGGTAAACACCGCTGACGATGTCGCGCCGCAGCTGGTGATAGAGCTGTAAATACGCGCTCTGCGCAGCGGTCTTGTCAATGTGATAGTGCATAGCTTACTGCTTCTCGTCCGGCGCGGTAGGCTCAGCGGCGGCTTCTTCCGCCTCCGTTGTCTGCTGCACACGCTTGACAAACAGATTCGACCCGTCGGCCTTTTTGACCTTGAACTGATAGACGAGGATCCCTGCGCACACGAGCACCATCACGAGTGACAACGCCTGCGACACGCGGATGCGCTGGCCAAACAGCGTCCAGTGGAAAAGATACAGGCTGTCGGTGCGCAGCCCCTCGATCCAGAAGCGGCCGAGACCATACCAGATAAAGTAAAAGCAGGTGTTCTCCCCGTCGAAGCGGCGGGCGCGGGACACAACAAAATAGAGCAACAGCAGACCGATCACATTCCACAGGCTCTCGTAAAGAAACGTAGGGTGTACGTCCATATACGTCGTGGTCGACGTCCAGAGCCGCATGCGCCATGGAAGCTCCGTCGCCGCGCCGAAGGCCTCTCTATTCATAAAGTTGCCCCAACGGCCGATGGCCTGGCCGATGAAAAGGCCCTGCACGCAGCAATCCGTCAGCGCCCAGAACGAAAGCTTTTTGCAGCGGCTCAGGATATACGCCGTCAAAAAGCCCGCAATGACGCCGCCGTAGATGGCAAGGCCGCCGTCCCAGATGCGGTAGGTCGACGACCAGTTGATCGAGCCGTCGCTCCCGCGAAACAGGTCGAGGTAGAAAAGCACATAGTAAATCCTCGCACCGATGATGGAAAACGGGATGGCCCAGAGCACCGTGTCGATGACATTGTCCTCGGTCAGGCCGTATTTATGCGCCTGCTTCATGCAGAAATAGAGTCCCAGCAGCATGCCCGCGGCGATGATGATGCCGTACCAGTAGATGCCGTTGCCGATGTTCAATGCCTTGGACGGCACGGTGAACTGCCAGTCGCCGAAAAGGCCGGGAAAGCTGATGGGCGCGTCGGAAAAGCTCATGGGATCGTTATCCTTCTTTCTTGGGTTCGATGATGGAGATGGCGCGGCGGCTGTCCGTCAGGTTTTCGCGCAGGAAGCGCTCGACATCCGCTTTTTCGATGCTCGCGTACGCCTCGGGGAACCGGAGCGCATCGAAGCCGCGGAAGTAGCCGTCCGCCATGGAGATGGCGATATTTTCAAACGAGTTGAGTGCGCGCAGCGTCGCGCCGAAGCTCGCGCGGCGGATCTGCTCGAAAAAGTCAGGGTCGATGCCCTCGCGCGCGAGGCGCTGCGCCTCTTCCAAGATCGCGTCGCTCACCTGCCGCGGCTGCTCGCTCTCGCCGCCCGCGCACAGCACCGCGACGCCCGGCAGCTGGTCAAAGCCGCCGCCAAAGCTCGAATTGATGAGTCCCTCGTCGTAAAGTCGCTGGTAGAGCGGCGACGAATCGCCGAGCAGCACGTCGCTCGCCATCTCGCCGATGAGCGACTGGCGCAGGAGGTCGCCCTCGTTCGTCTCGCACTTAAAGCCGACTAAAAACTGCGGCAGCGCGACCTCCATCTGCGTGACGGTCTCCTTCTGCGCGGCAGCACCGTCCTCTTCCTCGCCATAGCAACGCGCGATCTCCTCGCCGCGCTCGCGGGGCAAGACCTCCTCGGCCAGCGCGATCACCGCGTGGGGATCGACGTTGCCAACAACGCACAGCGCCATATTGGACGGACAGTAGAACGCGTGGTGGCAGTCGTACAGCGTTTCCGCCGTGATGCCCGCGATGCTCTCGACCGTGCCGGCGATTGGCACGCGCGCTGGCGACGAGCGGTACAGGCAGGCAAGGAGCCTTTCGTAGACCTGCCAGTCGGGCGAATCCTCGACCATGCGGATCTCCTGACCGATGATGCCGCGTTCCTTTTCCACGCTTTCGTCCGTAAAGTACGGAACGGAGACAAACGAGAGCAGGATGCGCAGGTTTTCTTCAAAATGCTCGGTGCAGTCAAAGTAATAGCCCGTCATCGCGTTGGAGGTAAAGGCGTTCGGCTCTGCGCCGTTTTGCGAGAGTACCTGTAGGGCGTTGCCGTCCTTCGTGTCGAACATCTTGTGCTCTAAATAGTGCGCAATGCCCGCGGGCGTGTCGCACTTTTCGCCGTTTCGGATGAACTGCATGTCCATCCCACCGTAGCGCGTGGCGAAAAAGGCGTATTTTTTGCGGTGCTGGGGCTTGGGGACGATGAATATCTTCAAGCCGTTCGGCAGCGTCTTTTCCAGGACCGTTTCCCCGATGCGGGGGTAGCTTTTCTCATTCATCCTTGCTGTCCTCCCCTGTCAGGAAATACACCGTGTCAAGCGTCATGCTCTGCGCGGCCTCGGCGATGCGCTCGTTCGTCACGGCGCGCAGCGCCGCGATGAGCTCATCCGCTGTCTCGCGGATGCCCGTGGCCGCCTGACCGAGGGCGTTTTCCTCCATGCGGCCCGCGCTGTCGCCGCGCGATTCGAGCGACGCGATCAGGCACGCTCTCGCGCCCTCGACCTCCCATTCCTCAAATTCGCCGCGCTGCACGCTTGCAAGCTGGGCAAGAATTTCACGCTTGGCGGTCTCCACATCCCTGCACTCAATGCCGGACGAGACCGTCACGATGCCTTTGGAGCGGTGATAGGCGGAAGAAGCATAGTAGCAGAGGGACAGCTTTTCACGCACGTTCAAAAAGAGCTTGGAATTGCTGTACCCGCCGAAAATCAAATTTGCCAGCATCATCGCAGGCGCGTCGTTCGTCGACGCGCGCCAGCCCATCGAGAGCTTTCCCTGCGTCACATCCATGCGCTCGGTGATCTCGCGCGGCGTCTCCGGCGCACTCTTCTTCTCCGCGATGACCGGCGGCACGACACGCCCGCGCTGAAGCGGCGCAAACGCGCGGGAGATGGCCTCCTCCACGCGCTCGCGCTCGGCGCTGCCGCAGTAGAAGAGCTCCAAGTGCGCGGTGGAAAGTAACTCCTGATAGTAGCGGAAGAGCGTCTGGTTCGTGATCTTCTCAACGCGCGCGATGGATCCGAACTTGTCCACCCCGTAGCGCTCGCCGCGGCACATCTCCTGAAGTAAGCGCAGGTCTGCGTAGTCGCGCTTGTCGTTGATGATGCCGCGGATGGCGTCGATGAGGTTCTGCTTCTCGCTTTCGACATAGTCGTTCAGGAAGCGGCCGTTGCGCGTCACAGGGTCGAGCAGCAGCTCGCCCAAGAGATCGCACATCGGCTCGAGCAGCTTTTCTCCACCTGGGACAAATTCCTCGTCGATGAAGCTCGCGGCAAAGCCGATGCACTGGTTCTCGCCCTTTTTGCGTACCGTGCAGCCGATGGACGAGCCATAGAGCAGGTCGAGCGCGGTGGAAAGTGAGCGCATATCGGGGTGCGACATCGTGCCGCGGCGCAGCACGCTCGGCAGCAGCGCGCCAAAGCTCGCCGTTTTTTCGTTGATCGGCGTGATGAGTTGCACGCTCAGCGTCCCCGTTTTGAATTTATCCGAGCGCACATAGTCGAGGTCCACCTCGGGTGCGATCTCAAGTCTGACCGGTTCCATCACGGATTCCTCCTGTGGTCATTTTTCAGAATTTGTCCTTAGGATACCACGAAACTGTGAACAATTCCACTCTTTTCTGCTTACACCGCACTTTCCGGCGCAAAAACGGAAGAATTTTCTGCTCGCATGACGTTTTTCTTGCGATTTTTCCTTGACAATTTTGATAAAATCATGTAAACTGATTCATGTTGTAAAGGTATAAAACTTTACATAAGAATCTGCACAAGGAGGAACTTCCCGTGAAAAACCAGACCTTTCGTATGACGATGCTCTTCGACTTTTATGGGGAGCTTCTCACCGACCGCCAGAAGGAATTCTACGATCTCTACTATAACGAGGACCTGTCGCTCTCCGAAATTGCCGAGAACTACGGCATCTCCCGCCAGGGCGTGCGCGACGTCATCGTGCGCGCGGAGAACTACATGACCGAGATCGAAGACAAGACGGGGCTCATCAAGCGCTTCATGCAGCTTCAGCCCCACGTGGAAAAGATCACGGACGCGGCCGAGCAGATCAAGCAGCTCAACTTCCGCCGGTATGAGGACCGCCAGCTCGAAGAGCTTGCCGGCGTGATCGAGGCCGAGGCGGCGGCACTCAAGGAGTAATACATCCATGGCATTTGAAGGACTGAGCGAAAAGCTCAACGCCACATTCAAACACCTGCGCGGTAAGGGCCGCCTGAGCGAAGAGGACATCAAGCTCGCAATGCGTGAGGTGCGCCTGGCGCTCCTCGAAGCAGACGTGAGCTACAAGGTCGTCAAGGACTTTGTCAAAACCGTCTCTGAGCGCGCTGTCGGTGCCGAGGTGCTCGACAGCCTGACGCCTGCTCAGCAGGTCATCAAGATCGTCAGCGAAGAGCTCACCGCGCTCATGGGCGGCGCCAACGCAAAGCTGACCTTCGCCTCCAAGCCGCCGACGATCGTCATGATGGTCGGTCTGCAGGGCGCCGGTAAGACGACGAACGTCGCCAAGCTCGCGGGCTACTTCCGCAAGCAGGGCCACCGTCCGCTGCTCACCGCGTGCGACGTGTACCGTCCCGCGGCCATCACCCAGCTGCAGGTCGTCGGCAAGCAATTGAATATTCCCGTTTTCGAAATGGGTCAGATCGACCCCGTTCAGATCGCGCAGGAGGCCGTCAAGTACGCCGGTGACCACGGCAACGACATGGTCTTCCTCGATACCGCAGGCCGCCTGCACATCGACGAAGCGCTGATGGACGAGCTCAAGCGCATCAAGGCCGCCGTCAAGCCGACCGAGATCCTGCTCGTCGTCGACGCGATGACCGGTCAGGACGCCGTGAACGCCGCCACTGCCTTTGATGAGGCGCTCGGCATCGACGGCGTTGTGCTCACGAAGCTCGACGGCGACGCCCGCGGCGGCGCAGCCCTCTCGATCCGCGCGGCGACCGGCAAGCCCATCAAGTTCATGGGCACGGGCGAAAAGCTCGACATGATCGAGCCCTTCCACCCCGACCGCATGGCGCAGCGCATCCTCGGCATGGGCGACGTGCTGTCGTTCATCGAGCGCGCCGAGCAGAGCATCGACGAGGAGAAAGCGAAAAAGCTCGAAGAAAAGCTCAAGAAGAACCGCTTCACCCTCTCTGATTATTACGACCAGCTCGTCCAGCTCAAGAGCATGGGCAGCTTTGAACAGCTCGCGGGCATGATGCCCGGCCAGCTCGGAAAACAAATGGCAAATGCCGAGCTTGACCCCAAGATGATGGCGCACACCGAGGCGATCATCCTCTCGATGACACCCTACGAGCGCGAGAATCCCGCGGTGCTCGGCGCCAGCCGCAAAAAGCGCATCGCCGCCGGCTGCGGACTCGAGGTCGTGGACGTCAACCGCCTGCTCAAGCAGTTTGAGATGATGCAGAGCATGATCAAGCAGGTCACGCGCGGCGGCAAGATGCCAAAGGGCATGGGCGGTTTCGGCGGCGGCCGGATGCGCGGTTTCGGGCGCAAAAAACGCTTCAAGTAATTTCCGTTGATAAGTGCACAAGCATTTCATCATAATACAAAATCATTTACATTATTTTTGGAGGTAGTAACCATGGTTAAAATTCGTCTGCGCAGAATGGGCGCCAAGAAGGCTCCTTTCTATCGTGTTGTCGTCGCTGATTCCCGTTATCCCCGCGACGGCCGCTTCATCGAAGAGATCGGCACCTACAATCCCTGCGTCTCCCCCGCCGAGATCAAGATCGACGCTGAGCGCGCTCAGGAGTGGATCAAGACCGGCGCTCAGCCCACCGACACCGTCCGTGCGCTGCTGAAGAAAGTCAACGCGCTGTAAGACCCGGGGTGCAAGAAATGAAAGACTTGCTGCTCTACATCGCCCGCAGCCTTGTTGAGCATCCCGATGACGTCACCGTCACGGAGAAGCAGGGCGCGGACGAGCTTACGTTGGAGCTGCGCGTCGCACCTGACGATATGGGCAAGGTCATCGGCCGTCAGGGCCGCATTGCCAAGGAGATCCGCACGGTCGTCCGTTCCTATGCTCAGCGCACCGGCGTAAAGGTGTCTGTCGACATCGTAGACTGAACTGCAAAAACGTTCCCGAGAAACTCTCGGGAACGTTTTTTATTCTTGCCATCCCCCGCCGATTCCGCTATACTGGATGGATAGAACAAAACAAAGGAGCATGACAATGGGTCTCTTTTCCAAAAAGAGCGCGCCGCAGCCGAGCGCGCGCCCGGAATATATCGAGGTCGGCCAGATCGTGAACACGCACGGCGTGCGCGGCGAGGTCAAGGTACAGCCCTGGGACGTGAGCCCAGAGCTTCTGTGCGGGTTCAAAACGTTCTACATGGACGGCGCACCCTTCCGCCCGACGAGCAAGCGCGTGCAGGGCGACATGGTGCTCATGAAGCTGCCCGAGGTTGACGACATGGATGCTGCCGCCGCGCTCAAGCGCAAGGTGCTCTCCATCCGCCGCAATGATGTCCAGCTCAAGCCCGGCGAGCACTTCGACGCCGAGATCATCGGCATGAACGTCTACAACTACTTCCCCCACACGTATATCGGCACGGTGGTGGATGTGCTCTCCTACCCCGCCCACAAGCTCTACAAGGTCAAAGGCGAGGAGAAGACCTATCTCATCCCCGCGGTGAAGGATATCTTCATCACGGACATCGACGAGGAAGCGCGTGAGATCAGCGTGCACATGATCGAGGGGTTAGAGACCGATGAGGATTGATATTTTAACACTCTTCCCCGCTTCGGTCGACGCGATGATGAACGTCAGCATCCTCGGCCGCGCGCAGGAGCGCGGCTACATCACGATCAAGACGCACCAGATCCGCGACTACACGACGAACAAGCAGATGCAGGTCGACGACTACCCCTACGGCGGCGGGCGCGGCGCGGTGATGCAGGCTGACCCCTTATACCGCTGCTGGGCGCATGTGTGCGAGGAGGCTGGCAGCCGCGGGCATACGATCTACCTCTCCCCCTGCGGGCGCACGTTCACACAGAGCGTGGCGCGCGAGCTGAAGGATAAGTATAACCACCTCATTTTAGTCTGCGGCCACTATGAGGGCATCGACCAGCGCTTTATCGACGAGTGCGTGGACGAAGAGCTCTCGATGGGCGACTTCGTCGTCACGGGCGGCGAAATTCCCGCCATGGCCGTGACGGACGCCATCTGCCGCATGGTCCCGGGCGTGCTGCCTGAGGAGGAATGCTTCACCGAGGAGTCCCACTGGGCTGGGCTTTTGGAGTATCCGCAGTATTCCCGCCCCGATGAATGGCACGGCCGCCGCGTGCCGGACGTGCTGCTCTCCGGCCACCACGAAAACGTGGCCAAATGGCGCAAAAAAGAGAGCTACAAGCGCACAATGCTCCGCCGCCCTGACATGTGGGCACAGTTCGACGAAAAGCAGCTCAAAACAAAGAGCGAGAAAAAAGTCCTCGCCGAAGCCAAGTCCGAAGCAGAAGCCATCCTCGCCGCGGAGGTGAAGAAGGCCGAGAACGCCGCAGAATCGCCAGTCGAATAAAAAGCCTCGCAGAGTTTCGTGCTGCGCACAGCACGAAATAAAATCAAATTCGTTTTCTGCCGCGACATGTGCGTGGCAGAAAACACTTTGCGCGAAGTGAGTGTCGAATTGTCCGCTTTTAAGCGGACAACCGAGGCACAGAATGCAGCGAAACCTTCTCAAAAAAGTGGCTTTGCCACTTTTTTGAATACATAAAGAAAGCGGAACAGCCTAAGCTGTTCCGCTTTCTTTATGTACTTTTACGCAATGCGCTTCGCGCCGACGTAGCGGGAAGCATAGTAGCTCGCGGACAGGCTGTCGATCGTGATCTTGCCGACGCTGTAGCGCGCGTGGATGATCTGACCGTTGCCGATGTAGATGCCGACGTGGCCGATGGCGTGTGAGGAATCCGAGAAGAACACCAGATCACCGGGCTGCAAGTCGGATTTGGCGACGGCGTAGCCGCAGTTCTTATACTGGGCGGTCGCCGAGTGCGGCAGGGAGTAGCCGAGCTGCGCGTAGAGATACATCGTGAAGCCCGAGCAGTCAAAGCCGTTGGGGGACGCGCCGCCGGAGCGGTAGCGCGTGCCGAGGAAGGGCATCGCCATGGAGACGACCTTCGCGCCCACCGTGCCGTCGAGGTCGGCAGGATCGCGCAGATATTCACCGAGCAGCCAGCCGGTCGTCGAGTCGAACGTGACCTGATACCAGCCGTTCGACTCGCCGACGACGGTGACCTGCTTGCCGCTGACCACCTGCGTGATCTTGTCGTAATTTGTGCCGGGGCCCGTGCGCACGTTGATCGTGCCGCCCGTGACGACCATGGAGACGGTCTCGGTCTCGCTCACGTCTTCCTTGGCGTCAGCCTTGTCTTCAAGCTCTGCCTGCATTTCATCGAGCTTGGCGAGCTCTTCTTCGTTCGCGCTCTCGGTCTGAACGGATTCCGTCAGCACGGTCACGCGGTCAACGAGGTTGCGGATCGAACCGTCGTAAGCGGCCTGCGCCGAAGAGAGCGGCGCGAGCAGGCTGACGGAGAGAATGCCCGAAAGCAGGAACGATAAGCATCGTGAATGGTTTCTCATAGCTGAGTCATCCTTTCGTGAATAAAATCAGGGGGGCTGCGCGGCGGCTATTTACATCTTGCCGCTCAGCGCGCGCTCAAGCCAGATGGAGGCAAATTCCATCGCCTCGCCGAGGCTTCCTTTTTCCGTCGAGCGGACCACACGGTCGCGCGAACGGAGGCTTGCGTCCGTCATCTGCAACTGAATGGAAACGCGCTTGGCAAGCGTGATATCCTTGAGCGGTGTGGTATCCAACACCTGCATCATCACAATATATTTATCCGCCATCGAGCCGTAGTAGATGAGATTATCCACACGGCGCAGCGGGTGTCCGCGGTAAACGAGACCTTCCGTAGCTTCTGCCATCTGACTCACTCCTGTCCTTGTAACCAATTTGTAACTTTGTAACCGTTTTGTAACTTTTTGCAGTATAGCATTTTTTGTCCCCCTTGTCAATAAAAGCGGGGCGAAAAAATGCAACAAACCCTCGGAGGCCGCGTTCACGGTCTCCGAGGGTCGTTATTTTGACGGTTTTCGCTTACTTTCCGAGGTAGCTGCGCACAAGCGTTTGCAGCAGCTCGTCGCGATCCAGCTTGCGGATCAGCGTGCGGGCGTTGTTATGGTTCGTGATATAGGTGGGGTCCTCCGACAGGATGTAGCCCACGATCTGGTTAATGGGATTATAGCCCTTATCCTCCAGCGCGGCATAAACGGTGGTCAGAATATGACGGATCTCAGCGTCCTTTTCCTGCGCAACATTAAACTTTCGGGTAAATTCTTCCATTGGGAGAGCCCCTCCTTTCCATGCAGACAGTATAGCAACGCAATTTCAAAAAGTAAAGAGAGCGCTGTCAACTGTAACCAAATCGTAATGTTTCCTTAAGGAATTCTCAACGGAGCACCGCGTCGTAGTCGGCCTTGAGCGCTGCGAGGATGGACTGGACGTCCTCATCTGCCTCTTCGCCGGTCAGGCTGCGGTCATCCGCGCGCAGAACGAGGTTGAACGCCACGCTCTTCTTGCCGATAGCCACGCCGGGGCCGCGGTAAATATCGAACAGCGACACATCCTTGAGAAGGCCCTTCGCGCCGCGGCGGATGCTCTCTTCGAGCGCGCCGACCGTGACGGCCTCGTCGCACACGACGGCGATGTCGCGCGTGACGGCGGGGAACTTCGGAAGCGGCCGGTAGACAGGGATGTCGCCGCGCTTTTCATACATCGCATCGAAGCTCAGCTCTGCGGTGTAGACCTCGGTGTCCATGCCGTAGTTCGCCGCGACGAGCGGATGGATCTGGCCGAACACGCCGAGATACGTCTCGCCCGCATACACTTTCGCGCAGCGGCCGGGGTGATAAGAATCATTGTCGGTGCAGGCGACGTACTTGACATCCGTGATGCGCAGCTCGTGCAGCAGCGTCTCGATGCTGCCCTTGAAGGAGAAGAAGTCCACGCCGTCGCCGTAAGCGCCGAGGGAGAGGTACTTCGGCTCGTCAGCAAGGCCATCCTCGCGCGGCAGGTAAATTTTGCCGAGCTCATAGAGGCGGGCGGACTTGTTGCGGTAGCTGTGGTTGCGGGCAATGATCTCGAGCATGCTCGGCAGGATCGTCGTGCGCATGATGGAGGTATCCTCGCCCAGCGGGTTCAAAATCTTCAGGGAGTTGCGCAGCGAGGAATCCTTCGGCATGCGGATCTTATCGTAATAGGTCGGGCTGATGAAGGAATAGGTGATGATCTCATCGTAGCCCAGCGCGCGCACAGCGCCGCCGATGGCGCGGTCGAAGCGCTGCTGCTCGCTAAAGCCGCCGCGCGTGGTCTCGCCGCGCATGAGCGTGCAGGGAATCTTATTGTAGCCGTAGAAGCGCGCGACCTCTTCGGCAATGTCGCTGTAATGCTCGACGTCGCCGCGCCAGGACGGCACGTAGATGTCGTCGCCATTCAGGATAAAGCCGAGGGAGACAAGAATTTCGCGCATCAGGTCTTCGCTGAGTTCCGTGCCGAGCAGGGCGTTGATCTTGTCGGGTTCGAGCTTGACGACCGTGGGGGCCTTTTCCTTGGCGACCACGTCCATCACGCCGTCGACGACCTCGCCGCAGCCGAGCAGCTCCACGAGCTCGCAGGCGCGCTCGACGGCCTTGATGGTGTTCATCATGTCGAGGCCCTTTTCATAGCGGGAGGAGGCGTCGGTGCGCATGCCGAGGGCGCTGGCCGTGCGGCGCACGGAAACGCCGTTGAAGTTGGCGGACTCAAAGAGCACCATCGCCGTGTCGCCGACGATCTCGCTGTTCGCGCCGCCCATGACGCCCGCGACGCAGACGGGCTTGTGCTCGTCGCAGATGCAGAGCATGTTCGGCGTCAGCTTGCGCTCGTTGCCGTCGAGCGTCTGGATGGTCTCGCCCTCGCGCGCGGTGCGCACGATGATGTGGCCGCCTTCGACGCAGCTGAAGTCAAAGGCGTGCATCGGCTGGCCGTATTCGAGCATCACATAGTTCGTGATATCGACGATGTTGTTGATGGGGCGCACGCCGCTGTTGCGCAATCTCTCGCGCATCCAGCGCGGAGATGGAGCGATCTTGACGTTTTTCACCATGCGCGCGGTGTAGCGCGGGCAGAGGTCGCCGTCCTCAATGTCGATGTCGACAAGGTCGGCGATGCTGCCGCCGCAGCCGTGCGGCTCGGGCGTGTGCAGCTTAAGGGGGCGCTTGAACGTCGCGCTCGCCTCGCGCGCAAGGCCGATGACGGAAAGGCAGTCGGGGCGGTTCGGCGTGATCTCAAACTCGACGATGGAATCGTCAAAGCCGAGGATGTGCGCCATGTTGAGGCCCGGCTCGGCGTCCTCTTCCTGTAAGACAAAGATGCCGTCGGCGATGCAGTGAGGGAACTCCTTCTGCTCGGCGTGCAGGTCTTCGAGCGTGCAGATCGTGTCGCTCTTCGTGTTGTACGCGACAAGGTCGCCTTCGTGGAGGTTGGAGCAGCGCGTATCGGGCACAGCGGTCGCATTGCCGAGGTCGAGGCAAGTGTGGAACGTGCCGTCGCCCAGCGGGGCACATTCAAGCACCCTGGCGGCAACCACAGGGCCATAGACCTTGTCGCCGGGCTTGATGTCGGCGGGAATGGAGGGCTTATCCTTGTCGATGGGGTGATAGTCGTTCAGAATGGCGGCAGGCGTGATAGCGGCATAGGGAAAGTCGTGCTCCGCCGTCATGCCAAGCTCCTTGAGCGAGCAGAGCATACCGTCGGACTCGACGCCGCGCAGCGCGCCCTTTTCGATCTTGATGCCGCCCGGCAGATGCGCGCCATGCAGCGCCGCGGGGACATAGTCGCCCACGTGGATGTTCCACGCGCCGGTAACGATCTGCACGGGCTCGGCCTGACCGACGTCGATCTGGCAGACCCACATGTGGTCGGAGTTTTCATGGCGCTTCATCTCGAGAATTTTGCCGACGACCACGTTCTTGAGGTTCTCGTCGGGACGCTCGATGGTCTCGACCTTCGAGCCGGAGAGCGTCATCTCGTCGTTGAATTCCTTATCGGTGATATCCTTGAGGTCAACGAATTCGTTGAGCCAATTACGGGATAGGATCATATTTGTATCCTCCTAAGAAGTAACAATCAAATTTTGTTTTTTGTGACGACATGCGCGTCACAAAAAACACCGCTCAGGGTGCAAGCGTGCGAGCAAAGCGAGTGCGGCGCAGCACCCTGCGAAAGAGATCGCAGAAAGCGGCTCGCCGCTTTCGCGAGGAATATTAGAACTGTTCGAGGAAGCGGACATCGTTCTCGAAGATCAAACGCAGGTCGCTGATCTTGAAGTGGCCGAGCGCCAGACGCTCAAGGCCCATGCCGAACGCCCAGCCGGAATAGACCGTGGAGTCGATGCCGCAGCCCTCGAGGACCTTCGGGTGGATCATGCCGGCGCCGAGCACCTCGATCCAGCCCTCGCCCTTGCAGGTGGGGCAGCCTGCGCCGTGGCACTTGTGGCACTGAATGTCCATTTCGCAGCTCGGCTCGGTGAACGGGAAGTGATGGGGGCGGAAGCGCGTGACCGTGTGCTCGCCGTAGAGCTGGCGCACGACCTCGTTGAGCGTGCCCTTGAGGTCCGCCATCGTAATGCCCTTGTCGATGGCCATGCCCTCGATCTGGTGGAACATGGGCGAGTGCGTGGCGTCGACCTCGTCCTTGCGGTACACGCGGCCGGGGGCGAGAATGCGGATGGGCAGCTCGCGCGTCTCCATCGCGTGGATCTGCATCGGAGAGGTCTGCGTGCGCAGAAGGATCGAGCTGTCCTCGGTGAAGTAGAACGTGTCGCTCCACTCGCGGGCGGGATGGCCCTCCTCGACGTTGAGCTTCGTGAAGTTGTACTCGGCAAGCTCGACCTCGCGGTCTTCGAGAATTTCAAAGCCCATGCCGACGAAGATGTCCTTAATCTCGTCGAGCACCTGATACATCGGGTGCTTCACGCCGATCTTTTCCTGCTTGCCGGGGATCGTGACGTCCACGGCCTCGGACTCGAGCTTGAGCTCCATGGCCTTGTCGGCGAGCTCTTTCGTCTTTTCCTCGATGTTCGCTTCGAGCTTGGCGCGCACGTCGTTGGCGAGCTGCCCGATCACGGGGCGCTCTTCGGCGCTGAGCTTGCCCATCTGCTTCAAAACGGCGGTCAGCTCCCCCTTTTTGCCAAGGTAGCGGACGCGCAGTGCTTCGAGGTCCTCCGCCTTGCCGGCGTCGGAGATCGCATCGAGCGCCGCCTTGCGGATCGCTTCCAGTTGTTGTTTCATATCATTTCTCCTTTTCAGGTAAAAATTTGCAGAATTTCAAAAATCGGCGGCAGGAGCAAAAAAATAGCCTTTCCTCCCGACACTCTCGGGACGAAAGACTTTCTTCCGCGGTACCACCCTGATTCGCGCCCAAAGGCGCGCGCTCGTTGCCCGTAACGGGGGCTGACCGGCCGCGCATTTCCTCGCGGCTGCTCGGGGGCGAACCAAGCGACATCCCGCAGACCGGCTCCCAGCCGCCGACCGGTCCTCTCTACGCGGAACAAACACGCTATTTTCCCTTTCACAGCATTTGTCTAAGTGGTACTTATATCACAGAAAAAAGGAACTTGCAAGGGGGAATTTGCCCCTTGCCGGCAAAAAAGCGGCAAAAGCGCAAAATATCGCGCATTTTCCTCTGCGCACTCCCCTTTTCCTGCCCAAAACGCGGAAAAGCCGCACTTTACAACGTGCAAAAACGTGATATACTATAATAGTTGTTTACAAACCCACCGTGGCTGCTCTCGCAGCCGGATAAGGAGAACGATCATGGACGAAAGAAAGCGTCTTTACAAGTCCCGCAACAACAAGATGATCTGCGGCGTCTGCGCAGGCATCGCAGACTACTTCAACATTGACCCGTCGATCGTGCGCGTGCTCTGGGCGGTCCTCGCTCTGGCCGCCGGTACCGGCGTGCTCGCCTATATTGCCTGCGCGATCATCCTGCCCGAGGGCGACACCGAGGTCTGACCGCTTGACAATCCGCGCAAAAAAGATATACTAAATCCTGTTTGCCGTGCGAAACGGCAGAAAAAGATGTAAAACGCGAAGGGAGCTTCCTTTTATGGCGACTTATCCGATGCATGTCGCGGGTCTTGACCGCGACTTTCCCATCTGCAAGGTAACGGACGATCTTTATATCGGTGCTTTCATCATGTTCGGTGATGCGGAGCTGACCGTGCGCTGCGCGGAAGAGCTTTTGAAGCTCGCCGAGGGCATCGACTACGATTACCTCTTCACCGCTGAGGCAAAGTCCATCCCTCTCATCCACGAGATGGCGCGCCAGAGCGGCGCGAAAAAGTATTTTATCGCGCGCAAGGGCCCCAAGGTCTACATGCCCGACCCCATTTCCGTGGAGGACAAGTCCATCACCACCGTCGCCCAGCAGAAGCTTTTCCTCGGCTCTGACGACGCGGATCTCATTCGCGGCAAGAAGATTTTGCTCGTCGACGATGTCATCTCCACGGGCGGCTCGCTCAAGGCGATGGAAGCACTCGTCGAAAAGGCGGGCGGCACCGTTACGGGCCGCATGGCCGTTCTCGCCGAGGGCGGCGCAGCCGACCGCAAGGACATTCTGTTCCTTGAAAAGCTGCCCGTCTTCAACGCCGACGGCAGCGTGAAGTAAAAAGATTCAATCACAGAAGCGCAAAGCGCCTTTCAAAGAGCTTTCTTTGAAAGGCGCTTTCTCTGTTATTCGGTGATTTCCTCGCAGACCGTCGGCGATGTAGGCCTTGCTTCGGCCTCCGGCGCTGTTCTTAGTCCGCTCAAACCGCGGTGGCAGAGCACGCAGCCCGCCGCGCATACGGCGGCCATGACGGCAAGGAACTGCCACTTCTCCGCAAAACCGCCCAAAAGCCCCAGCGGATCGTTCATTGCGTTGAACGCGGCGTGCGCGGCGATCGTGGGCAGGATGCTCCCCGTGCGATAGCGAATATAACCGAAAAGCAGGCCCATGAGAAACGCGTAGCCGATCTGCACCGGCGTTCCGTGGATGAATCCAAAGAGTACCGCTTGCAGTACAATTGCGATCCACACCGGCATGGCCCGTTCCAGCCGCGACTGAATGACGCCGCGGAACACGAGCTCCTCCGCAAGCGGCGCGCCGGCCACCACGGCAAGCGCCGGGATCAGCCCCGTCTCTGTGCTCAGGCGCATGGCTTTTCCATATTCCTCCATCCAGCTTTCCGGCAGCAGGGCAAGCACCAGACTGACCAGCACATAGAGGCCGACCGCGCCGAAGGCGCAGAAGCCCACCGTCCAGCCCGAGCAGTGGCGAAGGCCCGCCACCTCGGATAGCGGCTTTTTCCGCAGCAGGAACCACAGCAGCAGTACCGCGGCGATGATCAGACACGATAGCAGCGTGAGCGCCGACAGGCCGTCAAGAAGCCGCTCCGCCACCGCCTGCGCCCCCTGTGCAAGGTCCGCTCCCCTATTGATCGCTGCATCGGCAGCGATACCGATCCCATAGACAAAGGGCAGCAAAACCTGCACCGCCACAAAAAAGAGCAGATACAAAGCGGATCTCCCCAGCGCAGCCAAAACGCCCTTTGCGGAATAGGAATGCTCGGTTTTCATATCTCCCCCCTCCTTGTCCGGCCCTAAAATTGCCGCAGCCTCCATTTTGTGTGCGGGCCACTTCAAGCAAGCCCGGCGCAGTGAATGCCAGCGTGTTTTATTCGTCTTTTAGTTGAAAATATTCATTTATCTCTATACCGTTTGTTTAATTATACTGTATTATCAGATGCTTGTAAACAGCATTTTGTGAAAAGCAATCTTTCGGCAACGGCCTGTATTTGTCCGGTCTATCATACAGTTTATGATACAGTGAACTTCTGCGCTCTTCTCACTTTTCGTCAGTTTTACTAAAAATATTTTAGCTTTTTCTGCTGGACAAGTGCAAAAGAACGTAGTATCCTATAAAAAATAAACGAGGAAGATGGATGATTCATCCGATAAACTGGTCAAACACAACAAAATAAGGAGGAAAACGCATGGCATACCGGGAAAGCTACGCAGGAAAGATCAACCGCAAGCTGAACAAGAAGCTCCACGTCGTCGAGGTGGCCTCGGGACGGCAGAAGGCCGACCTCGTGCTCAAGAACGCGACGTATGTGAACGTCTTCTGCAACGAGCTCAGTCATGGCGACATCGCCGTGGCCGAAGGGCTGATCGCAGGCATGGGCGAGCACTACGAGGGCGAAGTGGAGATCGATATGGGCGGCAAGCTCGTGCTGCCCGGCTTTGTCGACGCGCACATCCACTTAGAGAGCGCACTCGTCTCTCCCAAGGAATTTGCCAACGCCGTCATCCCGCACGGCACCACGACCGTCATCACCGACCCGCACGAGATCGCCAATGTCATGGGTACCGACGGCATCGAGTATATGCTGCAGGCGACGGAAGATCTGCCCGTTGACGTGCGCTTCATGCTCCCCTCCTGCGTGCCCGCAACGCCGCTCGACGAATCCGGCGCGGTGCTCGATTACCGCGCGATCGACTCGTTCTACGAGCACAACCGCGTCGAGGGTCTGGCCGAAATGATGAACTATGTCGGCGTCGCGAACGCCGACGAGCAGGTGCTCGAAAAGATCGTCGCCGCGCAGGCGCACCACAAAAAAATCGACGGCCACGCCCCCGGCCTTTCAGGCAACGACCTGAACGCCTACATCGCCGCCGGCGTCTATTCCGACCACGAGTGCAGCACCGTGGAGGATGCCATCGCCAAGCTCGAGCGCGGACAGTACATCATGATCCGCGAGGGCACGGCCGCGCGCAACCTCGACGCGCTGCTCCCGCTGCTCACACCGCAGTATTACACCTACTGCATGTTCTGCACGGACGACAAGCACCCGAACGATCTTCTCGAAAAGGGCCACATCGACTACATCGTGCGCCGTGCCATCAAGTCGGGCGTCGACCCGATCATCGCCGTCAAATGCGCGAGCCACCACGCCGCGCGTTACTTCCTGCTCAACAACCGCGGCGCAATCGCACCGGGCTTTCTTGCGGACTTTGTCGTGATCGACAATTTCGACGACTTCAACATCCTTGAGGTCTACAAGAAGGGCAAGCTGATGTTCGACGGCAAGACCGTCACGCCGTTTGAAGCGCCCGAGATCGATCCGCACCTCGTCAAGCGCTCGCACGAGACGTTCCACGTTGCGCACCTTGAGGCCACGGACTTTATCGAGTCCCGCCCGCGCGCGGTGCTCGGCATGGTGCCCGGCGAGATCGTCACGACCGATGCGGGCTACGCCGAAAAGATCAGCGTTGAGGACGACATCTTGAAAATTGCCGTCATCGAGCGCCACAAGAACACGCACCACATCGGCATCGGCTACATCAAGGGCTACGGCCTCAAGTCCGGCGCGGTGGCGACATCCATCTCGCACGACAGCCACAACATCATCGTCGTCGGCGCGAACGAGGAGGACATGGCCACGGCGGTCAACCGCGTCGTCGAGCTCGGCGGCGGCATCGTCGTGATGGACGACGGCAAGGTGCTCGGCGAGCTCCAGCTCCAGATTGCGGGCATCATGAGCGAAGCGCCGCTCATTGAAGTCAATGAAGCGCTGGAAAATGCCAAGGAGCAGGCCTTCAAGCTCGGCGTCTCGCGCGGGGTCGACCCGTTTATGACGCTTTCGTTCATGGCGCTGACCGTCATTCCAACGCTGCGCCTCACGACGCGCGGCGTGTTCGACGTCATCAATCAGCGCTACGTGTGATCTTACATTGTGAAAGGCTCCGGTGCAGTGCGCCGGAGCCTTTTTTGAAAAGTTTTGCTTGCAAATGCTCCCTGCATCGCATATAATAATTGTTGCACCTGCCGGTGTGATGGAATTGGTAGACGTAGCGGACTCAAAATCCGCCGCTGGCGACAGCGTACCGGTTCGAGTCCGGTCACCGGCACCAAGAGCAGAGGACCTGCGCCGCAGGTCCTCTGCTCTTTTCTTTGAACGGGCAAAAGAAAATCCGGATATTAAAATTGTGGTCGTTTGGCCAGGGCAGTACCGGAGTGAGGCTTTCCTCTGCGATCCCACTGTTGCACTTGAGAAGATCCGATAAGCAGCATTGTATTCCTCGGAAAATCTACAATGCTGTGCGAGCCTGTCTGTCATCGCCTTTCAGGCCGCAATCAAAGTAAGAAAAAGCACGCCTGCCAAGCAGACGTGCTTTTCATTTTGTGTCAGGGGTTTTGGCTTTTCAGCGTCTTCCGCCGAAGCCGCCTCCGCGGCCACCGCCAAATCCGCCGCTGCGACCTCCACCGAAGCCACCGCCGCGGCTGCCGCCAAAGCCGCCGAAGCTGCCGCCTCCGCCGAAACCGCCGCCGCGGCTGCTGCCGCCGAAGCCTCCGAAGTTTCCGCTGCCAAAGCCGCCTCCGCGGCCGCTGCTGCCGAATCCGCCGAAGGAATTACCGGAACCGCCCGAGGGCCGTCTCGGCTGCTGGGGCGGGCGGCGATTGCCGCCGGAGCTGCCGCCGCTATAAGGCGGTCTCGGCCCTCCCTGCGGGGGCCTCGGGCCGCCCGAACGGGGCGGACGCGGGCCGCGCGGAGGACGGCGTCCCCAGAAGATGGGGTGATACATCACCGTCGGCACGCCCATTCCGGGCATCATGTAGCGGCGGCGATAGCGGTTGTAGCGCATCCGGTCGAGCCAGATCCAGATGAGGAACAGCAGCACGAGCAGCATGATGAACAGCACCGCCGTGCCCGCGTCGTCCTGCGCGGTCTGATCCTGCTGGTACTGCTGGCTCAGCTCCACGTGGAGCTGGGAGCAGAGCTCCTGCACCGCGGCGTCATAATCGCTCTTCTGCACGCCGCTTTCCATGCAGGAGGCGACAAAGCTCTGCGAAAGGCCGCTGAGCAGATCGTAGAAGTTGCCGCTCGCGAGCAGATAGTAGTCCTGCTGCTGTTTTGCGATGACCAAGATCGCATCATTTTCCGCAAGCTGCATCTCGATGGCGTAATCATACGCCGCATTCTCTATGTCGTTTGCGGATTCGGTCGTGACGACGGCCATGATGCTGCCAAACATCTTGTCCCAGTTGGCGTTGTAGAGGCCGATAGCCTCCTCAGTCTTGTCGGAAAGAACACCGGCATCATCGCGCACATACTGCGTAAAGGCCGCCGTGGAAAGCGAGGGATCGAGCTTCTCCCCGCCCTCCGGCGTAGAGACGGCGGGCGCCTTGTGCAGTCCCCACGCACTGGATGCGACGATCGCCAGAATCAGCACGACGATGGCGACGCCGCGTTTTTGAAAGAATTTCATATGCTTCTCCTATCCGGAGTGTCTCAGCTTCTCAGCTCCATGAGCTTCTGCTTCAGCTCGCCTTCGATGCGGCCGAGCTCGACCTCCGCTTCCTTGCGCTTCTGCGCGCCCTCGCGCTGGATGTTCACGACCTCGTCGAGCGTGGAGACGAGCTGCTCGTTCGTGTGCTGCAGCGTCTCGATATCGACGATGCTGCGCTCGGCCTCCTTTGCCGTGGCGATGGTGCCCATCTTGAGCATGTCGGCGTTCTTCTTGAGAAGCTCGTTCGTCGTCTGCGCCACCGCGCTCTGTGCGGCCGTGGCCTGACGGCTGTGCTCCATGCCGAGCGCGAGCACCATCTGGCTCTTCCAGAGGGGGATGGTATTGACGAGCGAGGACTGGATCTTTTCGACCATCAGCGTGTCGTTGTTCTGGAGAAGTCTCGTCTGCGGGCCCATCTGGAGCGACACCATGCGCGTGAGCTCCAGGTCATGCAGCTTCTTTTCAAAGCGCTCGCACTTTTGCGCGTAGTCGTTATAGGCCTGCGCATCCTCGGCAAGGCCGCTCGCCTCCGCCTTCTTGCGCAGCTCCTCGAGCTCGCCGGAGCGGACCTCAGCCAGACGCTTTTTGCCCGCGATGATATACATGGTCAGTTCTTTGTAGTACTTGAGGTTCAGCTCATACATCTGGTCGAGCATCGCGATGTCCTTCATCAGCGTGACCTGATGCTTTTCAAGCTCAGAAACAATGCGGTTCACGCTCGTCTCGGCCTTGCCGTACTGCGCGCGCATCAGCTCGAGCTTATCCTTCTGCTTGTGGAACAGGCCTGCGAAGCCCTTCTTCTCCTCCTGACCGAAGCCCTTGACCTCGACGACGAGGTTCGAGAGCGTCTCGCCCACCTCGCCAAGATCCTTGTTGCGCACGGAAGACAGTGCGTTTTCCGAGAATGTCGCAACGCTCTTCTGCGCGGCCACGCCGTAGTTGAGCACAAGGTTCGTATCCGTGATGTCGATCTTTTTCGCAAAATCGTCGACGGCTTTCTTCTCCTGCTCGGTGAGCATGCTCTCATCGACCTTGACGGGCTCGACTTCCTTTTTCTCCGTCTCGGGCGCGGCGGGCGCTTCGGGCGTGAGCGTCAGCTCAGGAACGGCTTCCTGTGCCGTTTCGGTGGGATTCAGGGTCAGCTCGGGCATCATGTTGTCACTCATATCATTTTTCCTCCGTATTCTGGCTTTCCGCCTGTTCCTTTTCGTATTTTTTGATGCGCTGAATGCGGCGCAGGCACAGCAGCGTGGCCATCGCCCAGATCGCCGTGGAATAGTATAAGCTGTTTTTGTGCAGGCGCAGTGCGCCCACGAGGCTGGCCACACACATGATGGCAAAGATTGCACAGAAGATCGGGTCGAGCCACACGCCCTTGAGGCGCTTCATGATCCATGCGTTCACCTTGGCGTTGAACGCCATCACTTTCTTTCGCATCGCTTACTCCTTTATAGCTCGAGCTTGATGTCGTCCTGCGAGGCGGTCGCCGTGCCGGACTCGGCATGCAGCTCACCGTCGTCCTCACTGAGCCCCTCGCGCTTCATCATGTTCTCAAGCACCGTGATGTCGGTGGAAATATCCATCGCCTCGCTGCCGAAGAGCATATCGAGCTGCTTTTCAAAGGCGGCGACGATGGTACTCATCATGCTCTCCACACGCTGCATGGTGTTATCGATATTCTCACCGTTCACACCCTGCGCGCCCATGCGGTCATAGGCATTCAGGAGCTTGAGCGTGGTGGGCAGATAGTAGTCCATAAATTTGCGGATCTGCGGCAGCTTTTTGGGGTCTGCCTTGACCTGCGCGAAGATCTTCGCGCTCAAATCCTCGAGCCGGTCGATGTCGGCAGAGATCTTCGCGTCCTTGATGGAATCATTCAGACGCTTCATCTCGGAGATGGCAAGATTGCCGTCCCGGATCATCTTGTCAAGCTCCGGATTCCCGGTGGTCTCCTCCTTTTTCGGCGGGTCAGGCACAGTGACCTCGACCGTGCCGCACACGGCGTTCATAATGAAGAACACCACCCCCGACACGACCGCCACAAAGAGGAAATGCGGTACGCGGTAGAGCGGAAACAGCAGCGCATAAATGACCCATGTTCCCGCCGCGGCGTAATAGGGTACGGTGGATCTGCGTTTGACAGTTGCCAAGACGATCCCCTCCTGTTTTCATAAATATTTTGACTGATATATGATATCACATCGCATCAGCGCGGTCAAGCAAAGCAAGCGCTTGAAACATTGCAATATCGCACTTTTTACAAAAGAAGGCGGCGTCCGGTCCAGGACGCCGCCTTCTTGCAAAATACTGCGTTTTTCTTATTCGTTTCGGATGGCTTCGAGCGCCGAGATCTTGACCGCCTTGTTCGCGGGCTGATAGCCGGACACCAGTCCGACCAGCACCGAGAACACCAGCGCGAAAATCACGAGCTCCGGCTTGATGACAGACGTGCGCACCACGCCTTCGCCGCCGATGAGCGCCTGCTTGATGAGCTCCCACGTCACTCCCCCGCCGCCGAACGCACCGAACGAGAAGAGATTGATGCCGACGGAGATGATGAAGCTGAAAATAAGCCCCAAAATGCCGCCGAGAAGGCCGATGCTGCCCGCCTCCATGAGGAACATCGCGCGGATATCGCGCACATAGCAGCCGAGCGCCTTCATAATGCCGATCTCCTTCGTGCGCTCGGAGATGGACATGATCATCGTGTTCGTGATGCCGATGGCCGCGACCAGAAGCGAGATCGCACCGAGGCCACCGAGCATCAACTCGATCTGGCGGGTCTGCTTTTTGAGCTCGTCGCGCATGCTCTGCATGGAATACGTGCTGTAGCCCAAGTCCTTGATGGCCTGCTCCACGTCCGCCACGGCGTCGAGGCTCTCCGCCTTGACATTGATGGACGAATATTCGAACTTCGTGTCGTTCTTCCCCGTCAGGTCGTAGAGGAGCGACTTGAGCGCGTTGATGTCCATCATCACGCCCTCGCTCGTCTCGTAACCCTTGCCCTGATCCTCCTTCAGAATGCCCACGACCTTGAGGTCGACGCTGTAGGGCGTCGTCTCATTGCCGGAGTCGTCCCAGGAGGTCAGGAGCATCTTCACGTCCGTCTTGAGCGGGTCGAAGAACGGGTCGGGGACGTTTTCCGTGTCGATATTGCCGTTTTCGTCCCAGATATATCGGTCGACATAATTTCTGCCGTCAGGCATGAGCGTATCCTTGAAGTTGTAGGCAAAGTACTGGCCCACGACCACCTCGTCGCTGCTTTCCGGATAGCGGCCCGCGACCAGCTCATAACCCATGTCCTCAAGGGCGCTCACGTCAATGCCGGCAAAGTTGCCCCAGTCGGCGCTGTAGCGGTCGTTGATGCCCGCTTTAAACGAAATGTTGTAATTGTCGAGGCTCGCCTTGGGCATGACGGCCTGCACGCCCGCGATCTCGTGGAAGCTCTCCACCGCCTTTTCGTCGAGCTTACTTTCCGTCTGTGTGCCGGTATTCTGGTTGTAGCCGCGGTAGACCTCGATGATGGAGAGGTCACCCATATTTTTGAGCATCTGGTCGTAGGACTCCTGCATGCCTGCGCCGATGGAGACCATCACGATGATGGACGTGCAGCCGATGAACACGCCCAGCACCGTCAGGATCGTGCGCCCCTTGCGCCGTGACAGGCTGTCAAAGCACATTTTCAGGATGTCTGCGAATCTCATTTTTTCTGCTCCTCAGCACCCGTGGCCGCGGTCTCTTTGCTTTCAGCCGCCGCGGCTTCCGCTGCCTCCTGCTTCTCCTCGGCGATCTCCTCTTCGTCCCACTTGTCCCAGAGCGCCTGCTCGGCCTTCTGCTTGGCCTTCTTCTTGCGGATGCGCAGCACGATGAGAAGGACGATAAGCGCAGCAACCACCGCGATGATGACGTACTTCCACGGGAAGGTGCTTGCCGGCTCGGGGTCGATCATGCCGGGGTCGTCCATGCCGGGGTCGGCCGGCTCGTAGGCCATGGCCTCGACCGTGGCTTCAAAGACGCGCTCTTTCGTGTTGCCGTTGGAATCCTCGTAGGTGATGACGATCTTGACCTGATTCTCGCCCTCCAGCTGCGGGGTCACGGCAAAAGCGATGGTGCCGTTCTTGCCGCCGTCGATCGTGCCGACGCGCTGATAGGCCGTCGGCGTGTCGATATCGCCGGAGATGGTCGCCTCAACGTTGTTGATGGCGCTCTTTCCCTTGTTGACATAGTCGATGGTCAGGCTCGTCTCCTCGCCGACGTAGCCGGTGTAGGAGGTCTTGGGCTCGCTGAGCTCAAAGCGGTCGGGCTGGTAAAGAGGAACGCTCAGCGACAGCGTGGCGTTGCCCGACTTTCTTGCGTTCTGGTCGACGTATTCATAGGTCACGTCGATCTTGACATCCTGCGCGCTGGCGCTGATGAGCTGCGCGGCCTTCATCGGCACGGTGACGGTCTTGCTGCCGCTCGCGGCGACGGATTCAAAGTAGAACGTGTTTGTCGAGCCGTTGAGCATCAGGTCCTGTCCGCCGGTGACGGTGACCATGACGTTTTCGATCTTGATGGTCTTGCTGGTGTTCGTGAACGAGAAGCTCACGTTCGTACTCGAGCCTGCCGCGACGGACGAACCGCCATAGTTGTACTTCGAGAGGATGACAATGGGCGTGGGGCTCGCAATGGTCTCCTCGTCCTTCGTATCCTTGGTGACGGTGGAGAGGACGTTCACGCTGCCGCTGGCGCTGCCGCCGGTGAGCTGCGTGCCATTGTCATAGTAGAACGACAGCGTGGCGTCAATCGTCTGCATCTGGGATTCGATCTTGTCGAGCGCCTTGACCGTCACGGTGACAGCCGTGTCGCGGCCCGCGCGGATATCGTCGAGCATGTAGTCCTGACTGCCCATGATGAGAAGCGAGCCGGAGGATTTGAGCGTCAGGATGGGGTCACGCATGGCGGTCGTGCCGGCGTTCTGGATGTAGACGGTGATGGTCTTCGTCTGGCCCGCGGCGATGGCCGTGGACATACCGTCAGAGTTGAAAACGGCGCGCGGCTCGGGGATCGTTTCCGGCGTCGGCTCAGGCTCCGGCTTCGGCTCGGTGTAGGGCACGCACTCGCGGATAGTCACACTGCCATTCTGGTAAGCATCTAAGTTATTCGCATCCTTATAGTAAATAGTAAACTTCAGGTTTTTGGCGTCATCACCCGTGTAGGTCAGGTCTGTAAGTCTGACCGTATAGGTCGTACCCTTTCCGTCGCCCCTCGGATAAAAGGTGCTGTTGCCCTGGAAGCTGTCGACGCCCCGAATGATTGAAATAGGGCTGTCTTCACCCTCTATGCCATCTGTGCGGTACAGGTAAAGCGTGACGGTCACCTTGTCGCCCGCCGTGATACTCGACGAACTGACATCGTAGCCCGTGATCATAAAGGCTCCGCCACTGCTGCCGTCTCCCTCACCGGCAGCATTCGCCACATTCACATTCGGCAGCAGCGCCGCGCACAGCACAAAGGCAAGGCAGAGCGAGAGCAGGGATCTTGAGATACGTTTCATGTTCGATTTCCTCCGTTATTCGATGTAAGGTGCGGCGTCGATCTCCGCCTTGACCTGATTTTCTACGTTGCTGACGATCCTGCCGTCGATGAGCGTGACGATGCGGTCGGCATACTCGGTCATCTCCGGATCGTGGGAGACGAGCACGATCGTCTGGTGGAAGCGCTTGGCAAAGCCGCGGATCATGTGCATGACCTCTTTCGTCGTCCTTGTGTCGAGGTTGCCGGTCGGCTCGTCGGCGAACACGACCTCGGGGTGCGTGACGAATGCGCGCGCAATGCCCACGCGCTGCTGCTGTCCGCCGGACATCTGGTTCGGAAAGTGGTCCATGCGGTCCTTCAGTCCCACGCGGCAGAGCATTTTCTTCGCCTCCAGCAGCCGCACATCCGGGTCGATGCCCTTGAACATCAGCGGCATGGCCACGTTTTCCGCCGCCGTCAGCTCCGGCAGCAGGTTGTAGGACTGGAAGACGAAGCCGATATGCTTCTGCCGAAAGGCTGCGAGCTGATTTTCGTTGAGCTGTGAGATCGGCACGCCGCCGATGCGCACCACGCCGCGCGTGGGCTTTTCGAGTCCCGCCAGCTGGTTGAGCAGCGTCGATTTGCCGCTGCCGGACGTGCCGAAAATACAGCACACCTCGCCCCGCGGGATGTCGAGGTCAATATTGTGCAGTGCGACCACGTGCTCCTGCCCCATCATGTAGACCTTTCGGAGCTTTCGCACCGAAATGACGGGCTTCTGGTCATTTGCCATCGCAGTTTCTCCTCAATTTTAGTCTTGGATCCATTATAATCTCATCTTATGAGGAAGTCGTTACAATCAGGCGCGATTTGGTTACAAATTATTTAAGAGTTCCTTAATTCTCGCGCCGAGCCTCTTTCCTGTATTATTTAGACGGAATTTATCGAAAAATGTTTCATCTTTTTTGAAAAAACCGGCGGACTTTTTTGAAGTCCGCCGTTTTTTAAGTTCATGCCGTTTTAGTTCAGCGGCACGTCGGGCACGACGTAGACCGTCATCTCTTCGCCATTTGTGTCGATGGGCAGCGTGTCGTCGATGGGCTGCGTCAGCTCCGCGTCAGCATAGAGAAGATTGCCGGTGCTGCTGACAAACGTGACATAAGTGCCGCGCTTGATGGAGATCTCCTGCGTCTCCTCGTCCGCCGCGCCGGGGTTATAGACGAGCGTCAGCGCGCAGACCTCATCACTGTTGAAGGCCTCGGCCGCCAGCTCCTTGTCCGGCAGATAGGACTCGCCATAGCTCCAATCATAGAGCGTCGTGCCGAGGACGGATGCCTCACCGCTCTCATCCTTGCTGTAATCTGTCACGGACTTGGCAAGAAACTCGCCCGTCGCGGGGTCGACATAGTAGAGGGTCGTAAAGTAGTAGTCCGGCATGTCGTTGTAGGTCGTGGTCGTCGAGATCACCACTGCGCCGTCCTGCTCGCTCTGCTCGTCGATGGTCTCGACCGAGCCGTCGTCCTGCAATTCGCCGCAGGCGGGCAGCATCGCCTGAATGTAGCTCTCATACTCGCCGCTCGGGTAGCAGTTCATGCTGAGGCGGCCGTCGCTTTCCATTTTGCTGAGATACACGCCGTTTCCCTCGATCGACAGGCAGGCCTGAGCGAAGAATTCATCCTCGCCCACGGGGCTGTCGGCGGTGTAGCTGTAGTGCGAGGCCAGCAGCAGGTTTCCCTTATCATCGCGCGTATACTGCACCTTGGCTGTGTAGGTCTCTTTGCTGTCCTGGTCGGTGCCCTGAATGCTCACGGTCACCGTGTCGTGATCTTCGAGCAGCTTTTCGGGAATGTTGTCCGCGCGCACCTGCTCGAGCGAAATTTCCTTCGGCTCGTCGGCGTTTTTATCGTTGTTGTTCGTGTCGCCGCCCTGCGTGCCGCAGCCCGCGAGCAGGCTAACGACGCAAAGCGCGCCAATGCTTGCTTTCTTCCAGTTTTTCATCTTAGTTTCCTCCTTATTTGGACGCGGGCTCGCGCCCGCATTCTAAAGCTTTTTAATGGTTCTTTTCCAGCGGCACGATGTAGACCGTCGCACTCTCGCCGCTCGTGTCGACGCCGTCGTAGAAGTCGATGGGCTTGGTCAGCTCCCTGTCCGCATAAAGCGCGAGATCCGCACTGTCAAGGAAGAGGATGCGCGTGCCATGCGCCACGCGGATCTCGCTGACGCTCCAGCCGTTCTCCCCGACGTCCCAGCCCTTCTCCGAGCCCGGCGCGGGATAGAAGTACGTCAGATCGCAGACGTCCTCCGTGCTGTCCGTCGAAAACAGAACCTCGTTCATCACATTGCGTTCTGCTTGATAAGGCTCGTCGTAGCTCCAGCGGTAGCGCGTTGTATGCAGTTTGGATACCTCGCCGCTTTCCTTTTTGATGTAGTCGGTCACCGACGCTTCCAACACCCCATTCGTCGCAGGGTCAACGCGGTAGAGCGCCGTGTAGTAATCGCCATCGGAAGACAGATAGCGCGCGGTGACGGAGAGCAGCAGCTCACCGTCCTGCTCGCTGCAGCTGTCGACCGACTGCTCCACGTCCTCTTCCAAAGCAGGGCATCGGGGGATCATGTCGAGAACGTACTGTTCATACTTTCCCTCAAGGTAGATGCTCAGGCTCAGATCCTCGGTGCTGTCGCTCTCCATACGCGCGGCATCCATCGCTCCGTTCGCCTGACCCCATAGCTCGGCTTTGCCGCTGGTGCTGTTTTCGGTGTACTGGCAATGATACCAGGCCAGCACATCCTCCACAACGCAGGTGTACTGAAACTTCGCCGTACGGGTCACAGCGTCATTTTGATCATTCTCCTGCACGGTCACGGTCACCGTGTCGTGCTTTTCGAGCAGGGATCGCGGATCATTCGCGGCACGGATCTGCTCGAGCGTGATCTGCTGCGGCTCGCTGATGCTGTCGTTGTTGCTTGTGTCGCTGCCCTGCACTCCGCAGCCCGCGAGCAAGCCCGCGGCGCATAAAGCAACGGTGACGGCTCTCTTCCAGCTTTTCATGGTGTGCTCTCCTCTCTCATCTCCCGTCAGTCTTGATCGCCGCTTTTCACGTAGACGGTCATGCTTTCGCCGTCCGGCCACGCGATCTCAGGGGTTTGATACTCCTGCGTCATGGCGGCGTCGTAGTAAAGCATGACGCCCTTACCACTCTCTGGGGAAAAGTACGCTGCGCTCGGCACGGTAAAGTGCTGCTCGTGCTCCTGCGCGGTACCCGGGTCCCACACGAGCGTGATTTCATGCTTGGGAACATCGTCCGACAGCATCAGCGCGTAGAGGTCTTCCTCCGGTTCATAAGGACGGTCATAGCTGAACGTATAGCTTCCCGTGGCAAAGCAGGTGTCTTTTCCCTGCAAGTCTTTTCTGTGCCGCTCCGACTTGATCGATATCAGGTCATCGGAGGTTGGATCGACATAGAGCCATCGCAGCGAGTAGTCAGTGTCATCGTCGGTGATATAATGTTTGATCGGAAACACGAGCTGGCCGTCCTGCTCATACGGCTCTTTGACCTCCACCGTGATACCGTCACCGGCCACGGGCAAAAACGGTTCCCGCGCGGTACTTTCTTCGTACCACTCATCCGTTCCGCAGGCGATCACACTGGCAATTCGAGCGCTGCCGTCATCATTTGTTCCAGCGATAATGCACATACCGTCCGGCACTTCATCCAGGCAGACATTCACGCTATAAATATCGTCTGCGCCGTACTCATCATAATACCAGCCGTGGCTCCAGCTTTGCAGCCGGCCTTCTTCGTCGCGCGTGTACTGGTCAGTGCTCTTGACGTCCTGACCGCCGTTGCTGCTGTCTGTGCTCTCCCGTACAATAGTCACCACCTTGTGCCGTTCAAGCAGCGCGGAGATCTTATTCCTCTCACAGATGTCTTCGTAGGTGATCTGCAGCTCGTCGGCGCTGTCGTCATCGTCAAGCCCGCAGTCGCCTCCGCAGCCCGCGAGCAGCAGCACGGCGGCGAGCGCAAGGGCGCTCATCGGTCCCCAGCGGTTCATTTTGTTTCTCCTTTCATCGTCTTCTTTCCATCTTGATTATGCGGAGCTTTTTTCGTTCCGTACACTCTCTTAGACGAGAAATCTTCCAAAAAGTTTCACCCTTATGATTTTTTTAAGAAACTTTTTTCTTCCCCGTGCGAGCTCTTGCATTTTCTGTCGCCGCGGCATACAATGAGGACACATTTCACCCGGGAGGGGCGTTTTTATGAACTATATCGGCATCGATCTCGGCGGCACGAACATCAAGGGCGCACTCGTGAGCGCAGAGGGCGAGATCTTAAAGGAGCATTCTATCCCGACGCGCGTCGATCTCGGCCCCGAGGCGGTCGCGGGGCGCATCGGTCAGGTCATCGCGCAGCTCTCTATCGGCGAGGACACCGTCGGCGGCGTGGGCGTCGGCTGCCCCGGCACGGTGGACGACGCGAGCGGCATCGTGCGCTTTGCGGCGAACCTGAATTTTGTGAACTTCGACCTGCGAAGCGCGCTGCGCGCGCACACTGCGCTTCCCATCCACCTCGGCAACGACGCAAACGCCGCGGCGCTGGGCGAGGCGCTGTTCGGCTGCGGCCGCGGCGCGGAGAGCACCATCGTCGTCACGCTCGGCACGGGCGTCGGCGGCGGCGTGGTGCTCGGCGGCAAGCTCCTGACAGGCTACACGGGCGCGGCGAGTGAAATCGGCCACATGGTCATCGCGGAAAACGGCGAAGAGTGCACCTGCGGCAGCCACGGCTGCTTCGAGGCCTACTCCTCCGCCACGGCGCTGATCCGCGACACGAAGCGCACCATGGCCGCGCACCCCGAGAGCCTGCTGCACGCGATTGCCGCGGAGCAGGGCGGCGTCGACGGCCGCACAGCGTTTCTCGCCAAGGAGCGCGGCGACGAGGCGGGCGCGCAGGTCGTGGAGGACTACATCGAGCATCTGGCCTGCGGGCTCACAAATCTTGTCAACATTTTCTTCCCCGAAGTGCTGGCCCTTTCGGGCGGCGTAGCAAATCAGGGCGACGCGCTGCTCCTGCCGCTGCGCGAAAGGGTGCGCGAGCGTTCGTTTGGCTCGCGCTATGCCGTCTCGCACACGCGCATCGAGCTCTGCACACTCGGCTACCGCGCGGGCGTGATCGGCGCGGCGATGCTCGCGCGCGAGTGAGCGTAAAATAGCGCAAGATATGATAAGGCCCTCCGCATTTCTGCGGAGGGCCTTTTTTACCGGTAGCCGTCGGGCTCGGCCGAGCCTTCGATCAAAAACTGCACCTCGTCCACGCCGCCGAGCGACAAAATGGACTGCTCGAGCGCGCTCAGCATCAAATCGCGCGCCGCCTCATCCTCCGGCAGCGAGACGTTAGCCGGGAGATTCAGATAGCACACGCCGTTTTCGATGCGAGAGGAGATGACCGTGAAGTCCTCCGGCAGGAGCGAGACGAGCGAATCGTCCTCCGGCCCCTGCGCGAGCGCTTCGAGCAGCGCGTTCACGCGCGTCTGACCCTCGTAGAGCGCGAGCGTCTGCTGCTCGGCGCGCAGCTCGCCCGTCTTGCTGTCGAGGAAATAAAGCGACACGGTGATCGGCCGCAGGCCACTCTCACGTGAGGAAAGCAGTGTATCCGCCGAGAGCAGCACTTGCGTCTCGCGGTACGGCAGCTCGCGCCCGTCCGCCGTGATGCTCACAGCGTTCACATTCGGCAGCTGCGTCAGCGTCAGCGTGATGCAGTAGTCAGCGAGCGACAGGTCGATGCCCGTCAGGCGCGCATACTGTGCGCTCAAGTCGATCTGCGCGCGGCGGCCCGACACCTTGAGCGACTTGAGCGCCGTTCCCTCCGGGATGGGCGAAGAGAGCGACGGCTCGTCGGGCCCTGCGAGCAGCGCCTCCAGCAGCGCGCGGACGCAGTCTTCGGTCTCCATCGCGCCGTCGAGCACCAGGCGCTTTTCCTGCGCGCGGATGGCGTCGCTGCCGCCCGCGGAGTTGGGATCGCTGAGAAAATAGAGCTCGTAGCCGTTCTCGTCCATCTCCTGCGCGTGCTGGGCCGCGCAGGCGCAGAGAAGCGAAAGCAGGAGGACTAATGCCGCAGTCAGGGAAAGACGTCTTCTCATGTCTCATCCCCTCCCTCTTCGCAGCGCGGCAGGCGCACGGTAAACACCGTGCCGCCGCCCTCGCGGGCGCGGACCTCGATGCTGCCGCCGCGGCGGCGCGCCGTGTCGGCGGCGATGGAAAGGCCAAGGCCTGTACCGCCCGCGGCGCGCGAGCGCATCTTGTCCACGCGGTAGAAGCGGTCGAAAATGCGGGGCATGTCCCCCTCCGGAATGCCGATGCCATTGTCGCTGACAGTGAGAAGGCATTCCTTTTCATCCCCCGCGAGCAGCAGCTTCACAAAGCCGCCGGGGCGGTTATACTTGATGGCGTTTTCCGTCAGGTTGTAGATGATTTCGTGAATTTCATCCTCGCTCGCAAGGGTCTGTCCCTCGCGGCGAATTTCATATGAGAGGTCGACCTGCTTTTCCTCGGCCACAAGGCGCAGCATGCGCACCACGCGCGCCATCACGGACGAGAGGTCGACGCGCTGCGCCTCGGGCAGCATGCCGCTGTCCAGGCGCGTCAATCGCAGCAGATTTTCCGTGATGCGCGCCAGGCGCTCGGATTCCTGCTCGATATCGCCGACGAATTCGCGCACGGTCTGCGCGTCCATGTTCTCCGTCTGCAAAATGGAGTCAGAGAGAAGCCTGATACCGGCCAGCGGCGTTTTGAGCTCATGGCTCGCATCCGACACGAAGCGGCGGCGCGCGTCCTCCGTCGTTTGCAAACGGTCGGCCATGTCGTTGAACTCGGCGGCGAGCTCGCTGATCTCGTCGTGCCCGCCGACCTCGGCGCGGTGGCTGTACGAGCCCTCGCGCATCTTGCGGATGGCGTCGGTCAGTACGCCGAAGCGCCGCGTCAGCACGCGGGAGAGCAGCACGCTGATCCCGCCGGCGAACACCAGCACGACCGCCGAAATCGTCAGGAGATTTCGCTGCAAGGACAATAGCAGCTCCGCCTGCTCGGTGTCGTATTCATAGGCGTAGACCGCGCCGATGGTCTGGCTGTGGTAGATGACCGGCGAGGCCGCGCGGCTTTTGAACGCCTTGTCCGAAAATTCGGTGTAGAAGACGTCCTCCCCGCGAAGCGCCTGCACAAGCTCTGTATAAAAGGCGTAGCGGCCGATCGCGCCGTCAGTCTCGCGCGTGTCGTACAGCACGCGTCCCGAGGCGTCCGTCACAAGCACGCGGGAGATCCCCGTCTCCTCCACGAGCGTCATCGCACCCGCGACATTTTCCTCGCTCAGCTCCTCAAGGCCCGAGAGCGCCGTCACCATCACCGAGACGCTGCCCTGCAGCGAGCTCTGCTTAGAGCGGAACGTCAGGTTTTCCGACGTGATGAGCGGATACGTGTTCAGCAGGATCAGCACCGCCAGAATGATGGCGATATAGCTGAAGCTGAATTTTCGCTGCAGGCTCGCATGCATCTGCACGGCGCTGCCCCCCCTTCTCTTTCTTTTAGTGGGAAATCAGTCCTTCAAGTAGTACCCCACGCCCCATTTGGTCAGGATGTGCTGCGGCGCGGCGGGGTTTTCCTCGAGCTTTTCGCGAAGCCGCCGGATGTGCACATCCACTGTGCGGTAGTCGCCTGCGTAGGTGTAGCCCCAGACGAGGTCCATCAGATTTTCGCGCGAGTAAACGCGGCGCGGATTCTTGACAAGAAGCTCGATGAGGTCGTATTCCTTGGCCGTGAGCTCGACGATCTCGCCGTTTTTGACGGCGACGCGCTGCTCGGGGTCGAGCGTGATGCCGCCCGCGGTCAACAGGAGCGTTTCAGGCTGCTTCTGCTGCGGTGCGGCGTTCGCGCGGCGCAGCAGCGCGCGGATGCGCGCTTTGAGCTCCAAGATGTTGAACGGCTTTGTGATATAGTCGTCCGCGCCGGACTCAAGACCGATGATCTTGTCGGCGTCCTCGCTGCGGGCGGTCAGCATGATGATGGGCACATTGGAAAATTCGCGGATGCGCATGCAGGCCGTCAGCCCGTCCACCTGCGGCATCATCAGATCGAGGATGATGAGGTCGAACCCGCCGCTTTTCGCCATGTCGATGGCGGTCGCGCCGTCGTAGGCGGTCTCGACCGTGTAGCCCTCGTTTTCCAGATTGAATTTCATGCCCTTGACGAGAAGCTGCTCGTCGTCAACCACCAGAATTTTCATTGCCATCCTCCTCCGTGAATGTGATCTCCGCGCGGAAGCCCTCGAGCTTCGCCTCTCCGATGCCCTTGACGTTCAAAAGGTCCTCCGCCGCCGTAAAATCGCCGTGCTCTGCGCGGTAGTCGATGATCGCCCGCGCGAGCGACGGGCCGATGCCCGTCAGCGTTTCAAGCTCCTCCGCCGTCGCGGTGTTGACGTTCACAAGCGTCACAACGCGCGTGGGCGCGGTGATCTCGTCGGTCTTGTCCTGCGTCGTCACGGTGTAATTCCCGTGCGAGGCACCCTCGTAGGCCGTTTTGTGCAGAAAAACGAGCGAAACGGCGAACAGCACCGTCAGCGCGGCGAGCACAAGGTAGACGCCGCTGACTTTGGTTTTCTTTTCTTGCTTTTCCACGGTTGCGCTCGCCTGCCTTTTTTGCTATACTGATGTCGAAGCGTGCCGAACGGCGCGCTCCTCTTCACTGTATTCCATATTTGATTGTATCATACAACGAGGTATATTTCCATGAAAAAACGCCGCTGGTTTTCACTTTTTTTATCCTTTGCGCTCCTGCTCCCGCTCTTTTCGCTCACGAGCGCCGACGCCTATGAGGACTTCACGCTCGACGCGAAGGCCGGCCTTCTCATCGAGGCCGACACGGGCGAAATTCTCTACGAGAAAAACGCCCATCAGGAGAACTTCCCCGCGTCGCTCACAAAGGTGATGGTCGCGCTGCTGGTGTTTGAAGCCATCGACGAGGGCAAGATCGCGCTGACCGACTCCGTCACTGCGACGGAATCGGCGTTCGAGGGGCTCTCCAGCGACGGCAGCACGGCGAACATCGTCCCCGGCGAAACGATGACGGTCGAGCAGCTGCTCAACTGCATGCTCATCGTCTCGGCGAACGAGGCGTGCAACATTTTGGGCGAAACGCTCTACGGCTCGGTCGACGCCTTTGTCGCGCGCATGAACGAGCGCGCGACGGAGCTTGGCTGCGAGCACACACATTTCGCCAACGCCACGGGTCTTCACAACTCCCAGCACTACACGACCGCGTGGGACCTCTACCTCATCACGCGCGAGGCGATGAAGCACGACAAATTCATGGAGATCTGCAACTCCAAGAGCTACACCGTGCCCGCGACGAACATGACCGACAAGCCGCGCGAGCTGCACTCGACGAACTTTCTCATCTCCAACTGGCGCGCCCGCGGCTATGTGTACCGCGACGCGCAGGGCATCAAGACCGGCTCGACACCCGAGGCGGGCTACTGCCTCATTTCGTCCGCCCTGCGCGGCAGCCGCCACATGATCAGCGTGGTGCTGGGCGCAGAGCGCGTGACGCTCGAGGACGGTGTGACCATCCAGACGCGCAGCTTCTCCGAAACGTCGCGCATGTTCGACTGGGGCTTTGACAACTTTGTCCTCCGCGACATTCTCTCCTCCTCCGACCTTGTGCAGGAGGTGCCCGTCGCGCTTTCGAGCGAGGCGAGCTACGTTTCGACCCACGCGGCGGAGGATATCTCCTGTCTTCTGCCCGACAACGTGGAGCCCGACATGCTCGAGCGCACCGTAACGCTCACGAACGACACGGTCGACGCGCCCGTTTCCGCGGGCGACGTGCTCGGCAAGCTGACGCTCTCCTACAATGGTAAGGTCTACGCCGAGACCGATCTTCTGGCACTGAACGACGTGTCGGCCTCGTGGTTTCTGACGGCGCAGCGTAGGGTTTCCGACTTTTTTGCAAAGCCGCTCGTCCGCATTCTGTTGATCGTGGTCGTACTGCTGATCGTCGCGCTCGTCGTCTATGTGACGATGTTCTCCCGCCGCCGTCGCTACGGCCACCGCCGCCGCGGCAGAGCCGGCAGCGGCTACCGCGGCCGCAGAAGGAGATTCTAACACTCAAAAAAGGAAGGGACGCGAAAGCGTCCCTTTTTAATTGATCGTGAGCACCGCGTCCCCCTGCGGAAACTCTACAAAGCGAATGGAATACAGATCGGCCGTGAGATAGGCGCTGCGCCCCGGGTGATAGATCGTAATGTAGTCGTTTCCGACCTCCCGCAGCGTTCCCGTCGCCACGACCGTATGCTGCGAGCCGACAAGAAAGCTCACGATGACCGCACGGCCGATGTTGCGCGCAAGCATTCCCTTCCATGAATTATAGGACATCTTGTCGACCGTCCGAGACTCTTCGATCTCGTCGGGCGTCGGCTGAAACTGTCCTTCCGCGTGGTTCTGCGGCACGAGTGTTACGCTCCCCGCTCCCGCCGAACCGCCGAGCATCTGCTCATAGCTCTGGCTGACGTGACCTTCGCCGCTTTGCGGCGTGACCGCCGCAACCGGCACGGCGGTCATCTGCTCGTAAAGACGAGGCATACTTTTTCCCATCTGAATCATAGCCAAGTTCTCTCCTTTTCCCGATGCTGCTGATTTTCTTCTCTCAGGTGCTGTAATACGCCGCGGTGGGTTCGTAGAAGCAGTGGTCACCGATGCGCATAACGAACACCCCCACGCCGGAGGGAAAGTTCGCCCGGCAGGACGGCGAAAAGGGGTTGAAAAACCACAGCGCATCGCCAAGTCCGGGAAGCCGGTTGCCGGCAATGGCCCAATCCGCGATCTCATAATGAATTTCGGTCGGACGCATGTTGTAGATATTCTGCGGATTATACGCGCCATGCTCTGTCTCGCTCGCACAGACGAACTGGCCCGGCTGAAAGATGATCTTGCGGATACTGCCCTGCCCCACGCGCGCGTATTCGCCGCCGGTCGAGCGCACGCGGTTCATCACGACGCTCGCCACCGCTTTCATCCCATTCTCGCCCTCGCCGCCCGCTTCGCACTCGATAAGGCGCGCGAGCAGCTCCCTGTCGGAATAGGCCATGTCGATCTCCTCCCCCATTTTTTCTTCCCCGCCAGTCTATGCGCTTCCCGTGCGCATGGAAACCGAGACACGCAAAAAAAAGCACCGAAAGCCGTTTTGCTTTCAGTGCTTTTGCTTTGTTCAGTTTTCTTCGTCCGGCGGCGGAAGCTCTTCCGTTTCCGGCGGCGTCGCGCCGTAGGCGCCTTTCATCTTCAGCTCCTGCCACTGCTCCTTTGTGATAAGCAGCTGGCGGGGCTTCGAACCCTCGAACGGGCCCACGATGCCGCGCGTCTCCATCTCGTCGACGATGCGCGCCGCGCGCGAATAGCCGAGCTTTAGTCTGCGCTGGAGCATCGAGACGGACGCCTGACCGGTCTCCATGACCACGTCGATCGCGGCAGGGAGCAGCTCGTCCGCCTCGTCGGCGGCGTTCTGCTCGGGTGCGGCATTGCTGCCGCCCTTGCCGCTGCCTTTCTCCTTTTCGGCGACGGCGGCATTGATCTTGTCGATAACCGACTCGTCATAGTCTGTCTCGCCGTTTTCCTTGACGAAGTTGACCACGCGCTCGATTTCCTCGCTCGAGATGAAGCAGCCCTGCACGCGCTTGGGCTTGCCTTCGCCCAGCGGGGCGTAGAGCATGTCGCCGCGGCCGACGAGCTTTTCCGCGCCCGCGGTGTCGAGGATGATGCGCGATTCCATCGCGGAGGCGACCGCGAACGCGATGCGGCTCGGGATGTTGGCCTTCATCAGGCCCGTGATGACGTCCGCGGACGGACGCTGCGTCGCGATAACCAGGTGCATACCCGCGGCGCGGCCCATCTGCGCCACGCGGCAGATCGACTCTTCGACCTCCTTCGCCGCGACGAGCATCAAATCGGCCAGCTCGTCGATGACAACGACGACGCTCGGCAGCTTTTTGAGCGTTTCGTCCGTCTCCGCCACCTTATTGTAGGAGGCAAGGTCCTTGACGTTGTGCTCGGAGAACATCTTGTAGCGCTTCATCATCTCGTACACGGCCCATTGCAGCGCGCCCGCAGCCTTTTTCGGGTCGGTGACGACGGGGATGAGCAGGTGCGGGATGCCGTTGTAGGGCGCAAGCTCGACCATCTTCGGGTCGACCATGATAAAGCGCACCTCTTCGGGCGTCGACTTATAGAGCATCGAGACGATCAGCGAGTTCGTGCACACGGACTTACCGGAGCCTGTCGTACCGGCGATGAGCACGTGCGGAAGCTTCGAGATATTCCCGACGATGTTCTTGCCGCTGATGTCCTTGCCGACGGCGAAGGCCGTGGTGGAAGGATGGGTGGTGAACTCCGTGGATTCGAGCACCGTGCGGATGCTGACGGGCGAAACGAGCTTGTTCGGCACCTCGACACCCACGACGGAGATCTTGTCGGGGATGGGCGCGATGCGCACGCCGCTCGCGCCCAGCGCAAGGGCGATATCGTCCTGCAAATTTGTGATCTTCGAGAGCTTCACGCCCTGACTGAGCGTGAACTCATAGCGCGTGACCGACGGGCCGCGCACCACATCGCCCGGCTGGGCATCCACGCCGAAGCTCGTAAGCGTCTGCGCCAAGCGGCGGGAGTTGTTGCGCAGCTCCGCGCCCGCCTCGGCGGCGTTCGTCACGCTGCCCTCTTTTAAGAGCGTGATGGGCGGATACTGATATGCAGGCGGCTGGGGCTGCGCGTCGCTGCCCTCGATCTCGCGCGTGACCTCCTCGCGCGCGGCATCGACCTCGGCGCGGCGGAGCTTGTCCTCCTGCTTGTCGGTCAGCACGGCGGGAACCGTCGTTGCTGCTGCGGCTGCGGCGACGGGTGCGCTCTGCACGCTCGGCGTGGGCGCGGCAAACGGCGTGTGCATCACAGGTGCGGGTGCCGGGACGACCGGCGCGGGCGCGCTCGGCGCTGTATCAAACGGCGGCAGGTTGAAGCCGTCGGCCTCCACCGTCACAGGCTTAACGGGTGCGGACGGCGCGGCGGCAGGCGAAACGGGTGCAGCGCTCTTTGTCTCCGCGGCACTTCCACCCGCTAACAGCTCGTCGGGACTCTTGATATTGTCGGATTTCTTGCGGAAGAAGCCGCCCGTGGGATTCTTCCTGATGACGCGCTCCTCGCCGTCGAGCGGGATGTCGATGGCGGCGTCCGGCGTGTGGACCGGCGCGCTGCGGCGCGGTGCATGGGTGCGCTGCGGCGGAAGGTCCTCTTCCTCCACTGGCTCATAGGGCACGCGCTCGTGTGAGCGCACGGCCTCGATCACGGCGGCAGGCGTCAAGCGGAACGCCATCATCAAAAACGCGACGAACAGCACAACGAGCAGGACCATCGCCAGCACCTTTTTCACCAGCAGCACCAGCATGATCGCAAGCGATGCAGACACCGCGCCGCCGGACTTGAGCGCGTTGCCGCTCGTCCACAGAAGCTTCAAGATGCCATCCATGTTGACATACTTCTCTTTGCAGAGGGCGATGTGCATGATCGCGCCGAACACGACCGGCAGCAGTGCCGTGCCGACAAGGCAGGACGCGACGTTCCGCCCACGGTGGAAGAGCAGGATATAGCTCCCCAGCAGCAGCGCGGGCGCGACGAGGTAATAGCCCCAGCCAAAGAGCGACCGGCACAGCTTCGCCGGCTGATCAAGCAGCCACGCGCCCGACTGGAAATAGCTAAAGCCCAGGCACAGCGCCAGCACCAGCAGGATCGCGCCCGCAACCTCGCGGCGGATGGGGCGCTTCTGATTCTTCTTTGCCGTGCGCTTGCCGGAAGACGAGGAGCGTGATGAGCCCGTCGTTTTCTTTTTCGTTGTGGTGGTTTTTTTCTTCTGTTGTGCCATGATTCACCTCAGAATCAAAAATTAGTGCAGGATCGTGAGCACCAGCGTCAGCACGCCGGCGGCCCAGCAGTAATAGGCAAACGCGCCGAAACGGCCCTTGTCGGCAACATAGCGCAGCAGGCGGATGCTCGCATAGCCCGACACCGCCGCGACGACGACACCGACGAGGTACACGGGCACGCTGGAGAAGTCGATGCCCGCTTCGAACGCGTCCTTGAGCGTCAAGATGTTCGCCCCCAACACCGCGGGGATGGAGAGCAGAAATGCAAAGCGCACAGCGAACTTGCGCTCAAAGCCCGTGAAGCAGCCCGCCGTGATCGTCATGCCGGAGCGGGAAATGCCTGGGCACAGCGCGATGGCCTGACCGATACCAACGAGCAGCGCGTCGAGCATTGTGGCGGTCTTTTCGGTCTTGCGTCCATGGCGCACGCGGTCGCTCGCAAAGAGCAGGATGCCCGTGACGATCAGTGCGCCGCCGATAAAGTACATATTATCACTCAGCTCCGTGAAAAAACGGCGAAACGGCACCATGACGAAAAGCGGCAGCGTGCCCACAATAATGAGCAGAATAAGGCGGCGCGCAGGCGGCACGGGGTTCGGCGTGCGATGATGGGCAAGGTCGCCGATGCCGGTGAAAAACTCCACGATCATATCGCGGATATCGTCCCAGTAAGCGGCAAACACCGCCACGAGCGTGCCGAGGTGGAGCAACACATCGAAAAAGTCGGGCACGTTGCTCGCGCCCTGGATGCTTAGTAAATGCTCCGCGATGGCGAGATGGCCGGAGGACGAGATCGGTAAAAATTCCGCGATCCCCTGCACAAGGCCGAGAACAACGGCGGTCAAAACTGACATAAAAAACAACTCCTTTTGCGTTTTGTTCTGTAATGGCAATATTCTAACAGGATAATTATAGCACGCTTGTTCGCGGAATACCACCCCGAATTGCCGCATCTTCTTTTTCTTTCCTTTTTCGGTGCATCCCTTGCGAACGCAGGGCGAATGTGCTATGATTGACGCGGACTATCAGAAAAGGAGAGATAGAAATGACTTATAACTACCGCACCAAGGGCGTTTGCTCCAAGGAAATGCACATTGAGCTGAACGACGACCACACCATCAAGAGCGTGGAGGTCATCGGCGGCTGCAACGGCAACCTTCAGGGCATTTCGCGCCTGGTCGAAGGCATGAAGGCCGAGGATGCCATCGCGCGCATGCGCGGCATCCGCTGCAGCTTCAAGAATACCTCCTGCCCCGATCAGCTCGCCATCGCGCTGGGCGAGGCGCTGGCGCAGGACAAGCAGTAAGCCGTCATTTTTTGCCCGCGCGGTGCATCGCACGGGCAAAAATGCATAAAATCCTGCAAAATGCCGTTTCCCTCTCTGGACAAACGGCGCTAAACTGTGTATACTGTTAAAAAATAAGCATTCAACGCACTATCAACGCAAAACATTTCGCTTTTGCCGGTCTGACGGGGGAACTTCATGGACATTGATATGGATATCAAAGAGCTCGAAGCGTTCGTCTACGTGGTGGAAAACTGCAGCTTTTCCCGCGCCGCGGAGCTGCTGCACCTGACGCAGCCGACCATCAGCTCGCACGTCTCCGCACTGGAGAGAAAACTGAATATCAAGCTCATCGTCCGCACCACGAAGGAGACCTACCCCTCCGACGCGGGCAAGCTCCTCTACAAATACGCCAAGGAGATCTTACAAGTGCGCGAGAATGCGGCCATCGCGCTGCGCAACTTCTCTCAGGAGATGAAGGGTACGATCTCCATCGCGGCCTCCACGGTGCCGAGCCAGTATTATCTGCCGCACCTTTTGCAGGACTTCCGCGCCCGCTATCCGGACATCACCTTCAATATCCAGATGGAGGACAGTCCCAAGGTCGTGGAACTCGTCGCCACGCGCAGCGTGGAGATCGGCTTCTGCGGCACGATGGTGGCGAGCCACAAATGCGTCTATCAGGATTTTGCCAGCGACCCGATGGTGCTCATCACGCCGAGCACCGAAAAGTATCAGGCCTTTGCGGGCAAGCCCTTCCCCATCGAGCAGCTCAAGGAAGAGACGTTCATCAGCCGCGAAAAGGGCAGCGGCACGTATCAGGCGGGCAAGGAACTCTTAAATGAGCTCGGCATCGACATCGCCCAGCTGCGCACCGCGGTCGAGATCCGCTCGACCGAGAGCGTCAAGCAGATGGTCAGCGAGGGCTTAGGCGTCGGCCTCATCGCGCAGAGCGCCGCGCAGGACTATGTTCAGTTCGGAAAGCTTCTCGCTTTCCCCTTCCCCGACTCACGCTTCCGCCGCCAGCTCTATATCGTCAAGCACAAAAACAGCATTTTATCGCCCATTGCGCAGGTGTTTTACGACTATGCGCGCAAGGCAAAGGACAAAGCATCCGCCAAATAAGGCGGATGCTTTTTTTACAGGGTTCGCACGCTTTTTTGTCCGATTTTTTCGCGAAATTGTCATTTACTTTTTTCCCCCTCTGGTATATGATAATGCAATAGGTCAACGGCTGCGCTGCACCGGTAAAGCAGCAGGCCTTACGGGAGGGAAAGCGATGGACTGCCGCGATTCCGCGCTGTTTACAGGCGTAGACGAAGCATCGTGCGAAAATATGCTGCGCTGCTTCAGCGCGTATGAGCAGCGCTTCAGCGCAGGACAGACCATCCTCACCTGCGGGCAGCAGCAGGATATGATCGGCGTGCTGCTCTCGGGCAGCGCGGCGCTTCTGCGCCTGCACGCCGACGGCAACCGCACCGTGCTTGAAAGCATGGACGAGGGCAGCGTCTTTGGCGAGGAGCTGGCGTTCACCGGCTTTCGCGACGGCAGCGCGCTCATCGAGTGCCGCAAGGACTGCCGCGTCATCTTCATGCGCTATGACCAGATCACAAAGCGCTGCGAAAACGCCTGCGCCTGCCACAGTCAGGTCGTAACGAACCTCTTCCAACTGCTCTCGAAAAAGTCTCTGCATCTGAGCCGTCGGGTCGAGGTGCTCGCCTGCCGCTCCATCCGCGAAAAGCTGCTGTGCTTTTTCGAGCAGCTCGCCGACGAGTACGGCAGCCGGACGTTCCCCCTGCCGTTTTCCCTCAGCATGCTTGCCGACTACATCAGCGCCGACCGCAGCGCCATGATGCGCGAGATGCGCAAGATGCGCGAGGAGGACCTCATCAGCACCGAGGGCCGCAGCGTGACGCTGCTTTAGTTTTTTGCAAGCATTTTTCGTAAATGCAAGTTTTCCTGCATCGTCAGAATTCCGACATTCATTGACGCAAGAAAACTTTCATGATATAAATATAGCATCATTCCATATTCCCGGCGCTGCGTCCAGGAATCCCGCCTGCCGTTCTCCCCGGACGGCACGGCGTTGAATCTCAACAAAAAGGAGAATCATTCATGTATCGCATCGTGAAGAAAGAAGCGCTCAAGCCCACCGTGACCCTCTACGAGATCGAGGCGCCGATGGTGGCAAAGAAGGCCGAGCCCGGCCAGTTCATCATCCTGCGCGTCGATGAAAACGGTGAACGCATCCCCATCACCATCCACGACTTCGACCGTGAGAAGGGCACCGTTACCATCATCGTGCAGACGATCGGCGCCACCACCGAAAAGCTCAGACATAAAGCCGAGGGCGAGTACATTCAGGACTTTGTCGGCCCGCTGGGCCGCCCGACCGAGACCGAAGGCAAGAAAAAGGTCTGTGTCGTGGGCGGCGGCGTCGGCTGCGCCATCGCTTACCCCGTTTTGAAGAAGTTCCACGACTGCGGCGCGGAAGTCCACGCGGTCGTCGGCTTCAAGAATAAGGACCTCGTCATTCTTGAGGACAAGTTCCGCGCGGCGTCCAGCGTTTTGAAGCTGATGACGGACGACGGCTCTTACGGCGAGAAGGGTCTTGTCACCGATGCGCTCAAGGAGCTCATCGACGCGGGCAACCAGTATGACGAGATCTTCGCCATCGGCCCTGCCATCATGATGAAATTCGTGTCCAAGACCACCGAGCCCTACGGCATCCCCACCACCGTTTCCATGAGCCCGATCATGGTCGACGGCACCGGCATGTGCGGCGGCTGCCGCCTCACCGTCGGCGGCGAAACGAAGTTCGCCTGCGTCGACGGCCCGGACTTCGACGGTCACAAGGTCGACTGGGACGAGAGTCTCAAGCGCGGCAAGATGTACTTCGACTGGGAACGCCACAAATACGAAGAGACCTGCAACCTGTTCAGCAAGGAGGTTCAGTAACATGCCTAACATGAGTCTGAAGAAGAACGAAATGCCCTCGCAGGAGCCCAACGTCCGCAACAAGAACTTCCTGGAGGTCGCGCTCGGCTATACCGAGGAGCAGGCGCTCGATGAAGCGGCCCGCTGCTTAAACTGCAAGAACCATCCCTGCGTCTCCGGCTGCCCGGTGCAGGTCAAGATCCCCGAATTCATCAAGAAGATCACCGAAAAGGACTATGAGGGCGCCTATCAGGTCATCCATGAGACCTCCTCCCTCCCCGCTGTCTGCGGCCGCGTCTGCCCGCAGGAGACGCAGTGCGAATCGAAGTGCATCCGCGGCATCAAGGGTGAGCCCGTCGGCATCGGCCGCCTCGAGCGCTTTGTCGCCGACTGGCACAATGCAAACGTGCAGGAAGCGCCCGCCAAGCCCACGCCCAACGGCCACAAGGTCGCGGTCATCGGTTCCGGCCCCAGCGGCCTCACCTGCGCGGGCGACCTTGCCAAGAAGGGCTACGATGTCACCGTTTTTGAAGCGCTCCACCTTGCCGGCGGCGTGCTGGTCTACGGTATCCCCGAGTTCCGTCTGCCGAAGGCCATCGTGCAGAAGGAAGTCGACGGTCTGAAGGCCCTCGGTGTCAAGGTCGAGACGAACATGGTCATCGGCCGCGTCGTCTCCATCGACGAGCTGATGAGCGAGTACGGCTTCGAGGCCGTGTTCATCGGCAGCGGCGCGGGTCTTCCGATGTTCATGCACATCCCCGGTGAGAACCTCTGCGGCGTTTACTCCGCCAACGAGTTTCTGACCCGTATCAACCTGATGAAGGCTTATAAGGACGGCTCCGACACGCCCATCATGCCGCTCGCTGGCAAGCGCGTCGCCGTCGTCGGCGGCGGCAACGTTGCGATGGATGCCGCGCGCTGCTCCAAGCGTCTGGGCGCTGACGTGTACATCGTCTACCGCCGCGGCATGGAAGAGCTGCCCGCCCGTCACGAAGAGGTCGAGCATGCCGAGGAAGAGGGTATCATCTTCAAGACGCTCAACAACCCCGTCAAGATCAACGGCGATGAGAAAGGCTATGTCTCCTCCATGACCTGCGTGGAGATGGAGCTGGGCGAGCCTGACGCCTCCGGCCGCCGCCGCCCGATCGAAAAGGTCGGCAGCGAACACGATCTGCCGGTCGACTGCGTCATCATGTCGCTTGGCACCACGCCGAACCCGCTCATCAAGAACACCACCCCGGGCCTTGAGGTCAACCGCAAGGGCGGCATCGTCGTCAACGAGGCCGGTCTCACCTCTCACCAGAACGTCTACGCCGGCGGCGACGCCGTCACGGGCGCTGCCACCGTCATCCTCGCCATGGGCGCTGGCAAGCTCGGCGCGAAGAGCATCGACGAGGCACTGAGCAAATAATTTTCGTCAGCGAAAGCGCGCAGAAGCGTACTTCTGCGCGTTTTCTCAATACCATTTCTCACGAAGGGAGAACTATTATGAATCTTTGGCATGATATTGCACCGGCGCGCGTGCGCCCCGAGGACTTTTTCGCGGTCATCGAGATCGAGAAGGGCTCGAAAAACAAGTACGAGATGGATAAAGAGACCGGCGCGCTGCGTCTCGACCGAATTCTCTACACCTCGACTCACTATCCCGCCAACTACGGCTTCATCCCCCGCACCTGGGCGGACGACGGCGACCCGCTGGACGTTCTGGTGCTCTGCTCTGAATGCATCCGCCCGCTGAGCCTCGTGGAGTGCTACCCCATCGGCGTTATTTCGATGGAGGACAGCGGCAGTCTCGATGAAAAGATCATTGCCATTCCCTTCCAGGATCCGACCTACAACACCTATCAGGACATCTCGGAGCTGCCAAACCATGTGGCAAGCGAAATCCGCCACTTCTTCCGCGTCTACAAGAGCCTGGAGGGCAAGGAGACTGTCGTCAGCGACGTCCTCGGCCGCGAGGAAGCCATCAAGATCATCATCAAGTGCCAGAACGCTTATATTGAAAAATATTGCCGTTAAAGCAAGAAAAGGGAAAGGCTGACGGCCTTTCCCTTTCTATTTTGGCATAAAGAAGGACGCATTCTTTGAATGCGTCCTTCTTTATGCTGCATCTTCGATTTACTAAATACTCTCATAGTAACCTCATTAGTAACCTGAAAGCAACTCGGTAACCCCAAAAACCCTCTAAGTAACCCCAAACTTTCACTATCTTTAGCGACAAAAAGAGACATATCCGCACAAAGAGAAAATCCCCGAAACCATTCGGGTAATGTTCATAGGGACACAAGTTGACACCATATCTTGCAAGGGGGCGGACAGCGTTTGCTGTCCGCTTTCTTGCGTTTTTTCTCTGCTTTTTTATTATGCGGGAAGCTCGAATACCTCACTCAGGGGCGGCGCAATGCGCGGCTGTGCCTCGCCCTGCTCCATCGCGCTGTCCACCGTGCCGATGTCGCGGTAGACGATACGGATGCTCTGGTGGGAGCTGCGGGAGTATTTCTCCGTCCGCTCGCCCACCTCGATCCGCTGGATAAACAGCCGCAGCAGCTCCGGCGTCAGCTCGTCGATGGCGGTGTACTGTTTCGCCTTCTCAACGAACGTGTTCACATTGGCGGAGGCGGCTTTCAGCTTTTCCAGCCGGGCCTCCTTTTCGGGGATCTGTTCCTCCAACGCTTTCTGTTCGACGGTGTAATCGCCCGCCAGCATCCGGTACTGCTCATCGGTCACTCGCCCCAGCACATTGTCCTCATAGAGCCGCTTGAACAGCTTGGACAGTTCCTCTCTGCGCCGCCGCATGGTATCCAGATCTTTTTGGATCGTGTTCATCTCACGCCGCAGCTCCAGCGTATTCTTGCTGCTGATGTAGGCGGCGAACTGCTTTTCCTTCATCCGCGCGAAGTGCGTCACCCGGCGCAAGTCCTCCAGCACAACGGCTTTCAGTTCAAACTCCCGGATGTGATGCGGCGTACAGACGGTCTTGCCCTTTTTGCCGTAGGTGTAGCACTTGAAGTTGTACTCCGTCCGCTTCATGGTGCTGGCTCTGTGCAGCACCAGCGGCTTGCCGCAATCCGCGCAGAACACCAGTCCAGAGAAGATGTTTGGCTCGTCCATGTGCTTGGGGACACGCTTTTTGTGCTGACGCACCTCCTGCACGATGTCCCACTGCTCCTGCGTGACAAGGGCTTCGTGGGTGTTCTTCACCACGAACCGCTCACTTTCGGGGCGCTCCACACGCTGCTTGTTTTTGTAGGAGATCGTAGTGGTGCGAAGCCCAACCGAGTGTCCGAGGTAGACCTCATTGTTCAGAATGCTGGTGACGCTGTTGGAAGACCACAGGCATGGTCTGGTGGTGTCCAGTCCCCGATGGCTTTTCCCGGTCTTGCGGTAGTAGGCGTTGGACGGGTTCACCACCTGCTCCTTGGTGAGGATGGTGGCGATCCGCTTGGGGCCGTTTCCAGCGGCGCAGAGGGAGAAGATGCGCTTCACCACAGGTGCGGTGTCCTCGTCCGGAACCAGCGTGTTGGCGTCACCATCACTTTTCCGATAGCCGTAGGGCGGTCTGCCGCCCAGCCGCTCTCCCTGCTCCGCTTTCATTTTCATGACCGCGCGGACCTTGCGGCTGGTATCCTTGGCGTGAAGCTCGTTGGCCCAGTTGCGGATGGGGTTGAAGTCATTGCTGCTCTCCACTGTGGAATCCTCGCCATCGTTGACAGCGATGAAGCGGACATTCTTCTGGGGAAAATATATCTCCATGTAATAGCCCACCTGAAGGTATTCACGCCCCAAGCGGGAGGCGTCCTTTACGATGAGGTTCGCCACCTGTCCCGCTTCGATCATCTCCACGATCTTTTTCCATGAAGGCCGCTCGAAGTTCGTACCAGAGTAGCCGTCATCCGCAAGGAAGATGGTGTTCTCGAAGCCCTTTTCTTTTGCGTATTTCTCCAGCAGGGTGCGCTGAGACGAGATTTGTCAAGGTGGTTTTCACCCATTAGAACGGAGTTTACCGAACA
>ERZ827101.761-NODE-761-length-47976-cov-4.967634_pt1 | contig 47976 bp, 40 predicted proteins | sample MGYA00519869_ERZ827101 | MGnify/ENA primary metagenome ERZ827101 (study PRJEB31778, sample SAMEA3449256) | human gut metagenome | biome: human gut; feature: human-associated habitat; material: faeces | place: United Kingdom | collected 2010/2012 ...
GCAGAAGGGCGGCGCGGCCAAGAGAAATATTTTCAACAAGATATCCGACGCATTGTGGCTGGATCAAATGACCTTAGGCTTTAAGAAAGGAGCCTATTAAAAGAGCGTTGGGTGCTGCGTCTGCGAACGGCAGCTAGGCTAGATGACATCCAGCCTGATAGGGCGAGGCTAAGAGACCTAGCAGCAGAGAAAGCGGGCTGGCGGGGCGTTAGCAGCAAAAGAAAGGGGCTGAACCATTATCAGGTGCAGCCCCTTTATTTTGCAGATTCGCCGTCTAGGCGTTTTCGCGGTTTACCCATATTGTGATGCCTCATAAAAGATTAGTGCTGTTCGCTTGCGAACGGAACGCTGACAGAACGCATATTGCGGGAAATGCCCAGACAGAAGGTATTCATATAGTCTTCCGCAAAGGCAGCGATGAAGGAACCGATCGTATGAATGAGATACATAGCCATTTTAAAACTCCTAAAGATTCAATGGTGTTGTTAAAAACTTGAGATCTTCCTGACCTCGAGACTTAGATTACCCCTCTCATAAAAGAGATGCAAGTCGATGATGAATTAAAAAAGAATGAATCGCTAAACTATCAATCCTATTAAGGGCTAATACCTAAAAATAAAATAGCCTTTAATTCTGTCAGACGAAATGTAATAAGTGAAGATTTTTGAAAACAGAAGAAGAAATATTAATTGAATACGATACACTCATTATGTAAGCTGATAAATAAAAGGGCTGTACTTCAAGTACAGCCCTTTTATTTGGGAGCTTCGTCAACTGGAGGTTTTCGATATTCCGGCATGTTGACTCCTATTGAATGAAAATAGACTTCAAGCGGTACGAGTTGACGTCGAATTATCTTCTGCGGGGAACGGCGCACTGACTTCATGGAGGTCTCGGGAGATGCCCATGCAGAAGGTATTGATAAAGTCTTGGGCAAAAGCATCAAAGAGAGCGCCGCAAATTCTAAGAATCGAAGAAAGCATTTTTGTAGTCCAAAATTACTGAATTGTTTTAAAGATGAGATATTCCTGATCTCCCGATTAGAGTACACCAGCTTTATTTAGGCTTGCAAGCAGATAAATCGAAAATCAAACATCTGAGAACCAAACCGACAATTGAGATTAGGGCTAATACCTAGCATTAAACTCCAGTCATGAAAACAGCAATATCGGCGGAATCTTGATGTTTTGAGGCATATCGATATAAAGAAAGCGTTTTGGCCTTGTGAAGATTGGCAGGCAAAAGAAAGGGGCTGTACCCGTTTACAGGTGCAGCCCCTTTATTTCGCAGGATCGTCCGTTGGACGTTTTCGAGATTTATTCATGTGATATTCCTAAAAATCAGAGAATTAGCTGCGCGGCGCGAAGATGCCGAGACCGTGACGATCAAAGCGGGTAAGGCGATCAGCATAAACGGAAGGAATCTGGGACAGGCCGTGTTCCCAAGCGATTACCTGACGGGCAGAAACGCGCAGGATATCGGCGAGCTGTTCAACAGAGAGTTCAAGATGTTCGCGAATGGAACGAATGTTGCTGCTGTTCATACTTATTCTCCTATGACATGTATGAGCTGTTAAAAACTTGAGATCTTCCTGACCTCGGGTTCAAGATTACGCGGTCTTTTAAGAAGTTGCAACTCAAACTGGAAAAATCAATTCATCAACACTAAATCATCAACCGGTATTGGGGTTAGTACCTATTCGATAAATTAAGGCAGATTTAGGGAAGAAATACAAAAAGCTATAAAGACATACTTTTATTCTTTGAGCTGGTTATGAATAAAAATGTATTTCGAAATATCAAGCAGGCCGTAAAGATATGCATATTGGTTATACAAAATATTTTTGTTTACTTTTTGAAAACAAAACTATTCAGAGGCAGGCGTGATCGGCGGATGGGGGCAAGGTTTGCTTTAGACTTCGCCGAGAAGTCTGATGAATCTTGATGGGCTCACGATGAATGACCAGCCCGTACCCTTATGTCTCTTGTGAAAACACCTGCTGATGATTCGAAAACGGCTGCCGCAGAGGATCACGCTGTCGCAGACGCGACAAAATCAAGCCGTCCTACGGCCAAAGATGCTGCGCTTCTTGCCTTTGTCTCTTCCATCGGTCCTTTTGCTGCCAATGCTTATGTTCCCGCCTTCGATGAAATAGGTCGGTATTACGGCGTTGGGCTCGTCACCGTGCAGCAGACGCTTTCGATCTATCTGACCGCATTTGCCTGTACGTCGCTTCTGATAGGGGCGGCTTCGGATGCTTTCGGACGAAAGGCTGTGCTTGCCCTCTCAATGACGGTATTTGCTGTCTCGTCGCTGGGGCTTCTTTTTGCCGACTCGATGGAAGCGTTCTTTATCTGGCGGTTTGTGATGGGGATGGCAACGGCTGCGGGGCCTGTTGTCACTCAGGCAATCGTTCGCGATCGCTGGAGCGGGGTGATGCAGCAAAAATCATCGCACTCATCGCGGTTATTTTTGGGCTGGCGCCAGCATTAGCTCCGGTTGTCGGGGGTGAACTGACCGTTCATCTGGGCTGGCGGTCCATTTTTATCTTTTTAGCCGTTTTAAGCGCGGCGATGGCATTTTGCTCAGCATGCGTGCTCAAAGAGTCGCTCCCTAGCGCACGCCGTGTTTCTTTTCGTCCGTGGGCGACATTGCTTCGTTATGGCGAGGTGCTTAAAGTCCCCGCATTCACGTCGGGCGTTGTTGCTCACGGCTTTATTTTCTTGGGCTTGATTGTTTATTCTGCAGGCGCGGCTGATTTTGTCCTCAATGTGATGGGACTCGGGGTAGATGAATTCGGCTGGCTGTTGATTCCGATGGTGGTTGCCGGCATGACGGGTTCTTGGGCCTGTGCTCACCTGCTGGCGATGTTTGGTCAGAATCGGCTCCTTTTTTGGGGAGTAGGCATTTTGGCGGCATCGGGCTTATTCGGCGTGGTATTCGATCACGGCCCTTTTGCCGTCTTCCCCTGGGTGCTGCTGGCGCCGGTTGTTTATAACCTTGCGGCAGCGGCCGTTCGCCCAGCACTCAACGTGATGAACCTCGACTATTTCCCCAAAAGCCGCGGCTTGGCCGCTTCAGTGCAGCAGTTTTTTCAGACGGGCGCTTTTGCGGTTTCATCGGCGCTCCTCATTCCCATCGTTTTGGGGGAGGCCTGGAAGTATGCTGCAGTGATGCTCGGTTCCGGACTGATTGCTCTGGTGCTGCTCCTCGTTGTGCGGCGGACGAGACCCGCTGCCCTGGCGGCGGAAGCAGAGGAGCTCGCAGAAGACACACTGAGGGTTAAACCGACAAAACTTTCCTAAGGCCAGAGCATTCACACTGCGGCGAAAAAAAGCCCGCGGTTTCTTCGAGAAACCGCAGGCTGACGCAAGGAAAAGCGAAGCGGAGCTGTTCGTGAGTTCTGAATCAACAGCCATGCAGCACACGGGACCATTTGTCCGTTGTGTGTGCTGCATCCCTGCGGCGGTTAATCGAGCTCCGCTTCGTAGTAGTCAAAGCCGGCATCAGGCTGAACGTAGAATTTCTTCAGGTTCTTAACCTTGGCCGAAACATTCTGTTCGTTGATGAGGAAGATCCACGGCGCATCGTTCCAAATGGCGTCCTGACCAGCGTTATAGAGCTTAGTTTTTTCAGCACGATCCGTCGTGAGCAGTGCTTTCGTGAAGCTGTCATCGAGCACCTTGCTGGAATAAAAGCCGTAGTTGCCTGCCACCGGCGCCCAGCTTGCCGTCGCAAGCAGCGGACGGAGCGCCCAGTCAAGTTCGCCCGTGGAGCTCGACCAACCGGCATAGAGCATGTTGAGCTTGGCATCTTCAGGTTTTTTCAGCAGATATTCATTACGCTGACCGGCTTCCATGGCAAGGATCGAAACTTTGACGCCGACCTGAGCAAACTGCTGCTGCAGGAACTGAATGACTTTCTGTGCAGTGGTGTGGTTGTAGAGCGACCAGAGGGTTGCAGTGAAGCCGTTCGGGTAGCCCGCTTCCTTCAGGAGTTCGCGAGCTTTCTTGGGATCGTAAGGCCAGGGTTCATAGACCTTGGCATAGTCGACGCCTTCCGGTGCAGAGCCCGTGGCCGGAACGGCATAGCCGCTGAAGGCCACCTTGGCAAGGGCTTCTTTATTGACGGCGTAATTGAGCGCTTTACGCACTCGTACGTCGTTGAAGGGCTTGGTTTTAGTGTTGAAAGCGACGTAACGCTCAATGATGGAGGGCGAAACCGTCACTTCAAGGTTGTCGCTGCCAGTCAAGGTCTTGGCCTGTTCGGGCGGAACCGGGAAGATGAACTGTGCTTCGCCCGTGCGCAGCATGGCTACACGCGTCGAATTTTCCGGCACCGGCTTGAAGTAAATGCCGTCAAGTTTGGGGAGCCCCTTCTGCCAGTAGTTGGGGTTCTTGACGACATGGAGAATTTCCGAGGGGTTGTAATCTTTCAGGATGTAAGGACCCGTGCCGCAGGGATGAAAAGCAATCTGCTTGCCCGGATATTTTTCAAGCGACTTCGGGCAAATCATCACGCCGGCCGGATGGGCAAGCTGATTGATGAAGGCCGAGAACGGCGTATGGAGCGTAATGCGCACCGTATAGTCATCAACGACTTCGGTTTTGGCAATGTTCATGTAGAGCGTGTAGCGTCGGAGCGCATTGTCCTTATTCGTCACGCGGTCGAAATTGGCTTTGACAGCATCGGCTTTGAATTCCGTACCGTCATGGAACATCACGCCTTTTCTGAGCGTCACCGTATAGACCAGACCGTCCTTACTCACTTCGTAGCCGGTTGCAAGGGCGTTCTTAAGCTTCATGTCCTTGTCGAGACCAAAAAGCCCTTCGTACATTGACTTGGCCGAGTTCTGCGAAAGCGTGTCGCCGGCATCGTAAGGATCCATCGTCGTGAAGGTTGAGGCGAGCGCGACGGTGATTTCCTTGGCGGCAGCGCCTGTAGAGACAGCAAAAGCTCCGGCGAGGGCGCCGGTGAGCATCAGCATGCGGAAGGTTTTGGTCATGGCAATTCAACTCTTGAAATAATCTGAAAGGCGGCCGTCATTGAATCTGGCGTCTTGCCCGATTCAATAGGGAGGGACTGTAAAAAATAATGAGCAAAGACAGTGCCAAACTCATTGGGATGCCTGCTCTCGCAGGCGCAAAGCAAGCCAGGAGCTGTTCTGCGAAAGCGGAGTACTGGCGGGCTGCTGAGTTCGGATGACGGGGGGCATGCACGCGCGGGATGAACGAACCGCCCTTGAAGCACATAAAAAGGCGAAGGCGCACCACATCAGTGCGCCTTCGCCTGTAATCCATACTTTCCTGCGTCAAAACTGATTTCACAGTTTCGGATGGACGACCAGCCGATCCACAAGATGGAAGAGTGCTTTGACGGCAGTTTTGATTTCAGAAACGCTGACGGATTCTTTGGGCGTATGTGCGAGCGGTCCGTCGCCAGGCCCAAAATAGAAGGCTGGAATGCCGAATTTCTGCATGGAACCGCCTTCACCCCAACCCGTCATTTCGGTCGTTTCAGAAATATGCCCAAGCGACTCGCCAAGCGCAGCAACTGCAGCCTGTGCCAAGGGCTGCGTCATGTCCGTGGAGAGTGCCGTCCAGTCGCCCGTTACCGTGAGTGAAGTCGAAACCGGAGGAAAGTCGGGGTCTCTTCGAACTTCGCAAAGAATCTTTTCAATGCGGTCACACTGCACTTGGGCGGACTCCACGCCTTGATAGCGAAAGTCGATGGTGACGGACGCACTTGCCGGAACAACGTTTTCCGCTGCGCCGCCCGAAACAAGATCAATAGAGGATGAGGCCGGACCTGCTGCGGCGTTTTCTGCGAGCAGTTCCGGAAGACGTTTTTTGGCGTGAACGATAAAGAGCGCCGCCGCTTCGATGGCATTGATGCCGAGATGCGGGCGGCTCGAGTGAGCGCTCTTGCCGGTAAAGTCCACGCGGATCCAGCAGTCTCCGCGATGTGCTGAACGTACGCACAGCCCCGTTGGTTCACAAATGACACAGAGCTGAGGACGCGGAGCATCCGGGCAGCTCAAGGCTCTGACGACACCCTGTGCCGCGGTTTCCTCATCCGTAGAGAGAATGAGCCAAAGTACGCCGTCGACGCCTTGACGAGCGGCTTCACAAAATGCTGTGAGCGCACAGGCTGCGCCGCTCTTCATGTCCGTTGTGCCGCGTCCGTGCATGCGGTCACCCTCGATGCGGGCGCTCCAAGGATCTTCCATGCCGGCGGGCGGGACGACGTCGACGTGCCCCGAGAGCATGAGTTCCGGCACGCCCGTTTTGCCGCGGCCGGTTCGGGCGAGCAGCACTGGGTTGGGCGCTTCAGGGAAGAGAATGCGGATGTCGGCCTCGACGCCCGTTGATTCAATAAGGTCACGAGCGGTTTCGAGCACCTGCAGACAGGCGGGTGACCCAGAAACGCTTGGGACTCGGACGAGCGCCTGTGTCCAAAGAACGGCGCGTTGTTCCAATGTGTCCTGCGGCATGAAAATGTCCTTCAAGGAATGGTTATTCGTGTCATTGAGAATAGCGCGGTCTCCAGAGCTTTCAGGACAAGACAATCGCTCAAGTCCTGCGTCAAAGATCAAATAAACCGTCGCTCTGAATGGATTTTTTCGGCGCGGCACGAAGCAGGAGCGAATCCAAGGTCGATTGCCTTGCCTAGCAGGTTAAGACAAAGGATGATGCGTACAATGGTGGGTTGGAGCCCGGGATTGTGTTGTTGCTCGAAGGAGTGAGGAGATCCGTATGCGCGCAGCCAACTCGCATTTTGGAAAACATTACATTAACGGCGTCTGGACAACCCCTAAGGGCGCCATGATTGACGTTGAAAATCCGGCGACTCGCGAAATATTCGCGCGTGTTCCGGACGGTACGCCCGAAGAGGTGGATGCCGCCGTCGCAGCGGCTCAAAGCGCATTTCCCCGCTGGAGCAGTACGCCGCTCGCGCAGCGCATCGCGCTGATGGAAGGGATGCTCAGGCGTTTTTGCGAAAAAACGGAAGCCGTCATTGAACTGGAGGTCGCCGAACTCGGTGCCCCGGTTGCTTTCGCACGAAGCAAGCACTGCCTCTATCAGCAAAAACGTACGGCCGCATTTATTGCGGCCGCACGGTCGATTGCCGCAGAAGAAGCATTCCCCGCGTCTCTCGTCATGCGTGAGCCTGTCGGGGTCGTCGCTGCCATTACGCCGTGGAATTACCCTTTGGGGCAGATCATTCAGAAGGTTGTTCCGGCGCTGCTCATGGGCTGCACGGTTGTGCTCAAGCCGAGCGAATGGACGCCGCTCACCGCCGTTTTGCTCATTGAAGCCTTTGAAGAGGCCGGATTTCCGCCCGGGGTTCTCAATCTTATACAGGGATACGGTGAAACCGTAGGGGAGGCCATGACCGGTCACGCAGGGGTCGATTTGATTTCCTTTACAGGCTCAACAGCCGTCGGCCGCCGAATTGCAGGCCGTGCCGCCCCGATGATGAAGCGCCTCATTTTGGAGCTCGGAGGCAAGTCAGCGGCGGTGTGGCTGCCGGAGCTCGAGGGGCATGAGGCCGGCCGGATGGCCGCGAAGAAAGTGCTGGATTCCTTGCTCCTCAATGCCGGACAGACCTGCACAGCGCTATCTCGCTTTCTGGTTCCTGCTGAAAAGCTCCAAACCGCTGAAGCGCTTCTCAAATCCGTTCTTGCGGACTATCCGATGGGAGATCCCACTAATCCGGCAACCCGTATGGGCCCCTTAATTTCCGGGGCGCAGTTTGAACGCGTTCGGGGATACATCGCTTCGGGCATCCGCGAGGGGGCTCGTCTGGTTGCTGGCGGGCTGCCGCCGGAACCGGGCGCCAATGACGGATGGTTTGTGCCGCCCGTTGTGTTTTCGGATGTTCGGCCTGAGATGCGGATTGCTCAAGAAGAAATCTTTGGCCCTGTCCTGTCGGTGATGCCGTACAACACGCTCGAAGAAGCGCTGGCGATTGCCGACGGCACGCAGTACGGTCTGTGCGGCGCTGTCTTTGGTCCTCATGAGGCAGCGGTGAATTTTGCGCGTCGTATGCGAACGGGGAACGTCTACGTGAATGACGCGTCACGCGACCTTGCAGCTCCCTTCGGCGGCTTTAAATCGAGCGGCGTCGGTCGTGAAGGCGGCGTTTTCGGTCTGCTCGAATTTACGGAACCCAAGGCGATTTTTGAGCACGGTTCCTAAGCCGATAAGACACCGCAACGGGCGAAAGTCATCCCAAGACGATCGCCCGTTTATGCTGTCAGCGCTTTAAGAAGAGGAGCATTAAGAGCCGGCAGCCGATGATGATATAGGCTGAGCTGCGAAACGCAGGCGGTTGGCTTGGACCGTTCCCATCCGCCACGAGTAGATCATCATCACGACCAAGCTCACGCCGATGGTGAGCATCAGGTTTGTTGCGCCTGCACCGGCAAGCGCTATGAAGCAGAATCCGCAGCCCAGAACCGCAGCGATGCAGGACAGACGCCCCTGCCGCGAGGTGCTTTCAATGCGAAGCAGATCAATGCAGCTGTAGAAATAAGGGAGCATCGTCAGCAAGACGGCAATCTCGGTGATCATCTCAAAAAGCGAGGCTGCGGAGCCGCCCTTGGCATTGAGTGCAGTGATGAGGAGCATCAGCCCCGTCATTTGACTGGCAGCCAAAATGAGGCCTTTGCGCGGCATGCCCCGATGATCCAGTTCACCATAGATTTTGGGAAAGTGCCCGTCTCGGGCAGCTCGAGCGCCGGCTTGAGTCACCAGAAGCATCCATGAGCCCAGAGAAGTCAGGCAGGCAATCACGGTGCATGCGGCAACAACCGGAGCAGCCCAGTTACCCACCATGAGTGCAACGCTCGCTGCGAATGGCGCGCCGGATTTAGCAATGACGTCCGCAGGGAACATGCCGGCAATAGCTTGAAAGCTCAGAACATAAACAATGCCGGCCAGTCCCGTTCCCAGCAATGTCGCAAGCGGCACCGTTTTTCGGGGATTTTTCACCAGACCGGTGGATACGGAGGCCGATTCGATGCCGATGAATGCCCAGAGGCAGAGCAGTACGCTGCGGATGACCGCTTCGGAATCGGCGGCGCCTGAAGTATTCCAATTGGCGGTGTAGGTTTGGGGATCAAACCAGAACCAGCCGAAGATTGCAGTGCCGGCCACCGGAAGCAGCATGGCGACAAGACCAATGGTTGCCATGCGGCCGATAAAGGATCCGCCCATGAAGTTGAGGATGGTAAAGATCCAGACGATGGCGATGCAGGCCAGACCGGCGGGAATCGGGTCCTGCAGGGCAGGAAAAAACATCGACAGGTAGGAAACCGCTGTCACGCCGATGGCTAGGTTTCCGACCCAGTTGGCGTTGTAGTAAAGAATGCTCGATTGAAAGCCAAAGGCGGTGCTGACTTCGCCGGCGTAGGCGACAGGGCCGCCGCTTTGCGGATTGACGGTGGAGAGTCTGGCGTAGACGTAGGCCAGCGACATTGCGCCGATGACTACGATGATCCAGCCGATAAGAGAGATGGAGCCGATCGAGGCGAGGTTGGCTGGCAGCAGAGCAATTCCCTCGATCATGTTGCCGGCAACAATGCCGATGCAGACGATAAGCCCAAGTTTGTGTTTTTCGCTTTCATGGCCGGGAGGCTTCATGATGAACACCTTTGTTGCTGGAGCCCCAACCGACGCAGCGCTGAAGGCTGCGGCGGAAGAGGAACTCGAAAGAATCCGCTCGTTATTAAAAGTTTTAATCTCGGGCTTAAACAAAGTCCTCATGAATGCATCATTAATTGCTTTTCCGGTCAACGATTCTTCCCCGGAAATTCCCTAAATATTTATCAATAACAATATGTTGATGAATATGTGATTACTTTTGGCAAGGCGGGCAGCATCGATTTCGGCGGAGATCATGCCCGGATGAGCGGGCTGCGAAGATTGTTTTTTTTAAATATCCGACGATGGAATGAAGCCCGCACGAAGAGACATTCAACGGATTTGAGCTGGTGCGGGATGCAGTAAGTCCAAACGTGTATGGAGGGGTGTTTGGGAGTGGTTATGATCAAATCTTTTCAAATACTGGGAATCCGCCGCCATGGAGCTCGATCTCATTACTTTTCTCATCGTTTGTCCGCTCGTTTTTCTCGGCGGCCTCGTTGATGCCGTGGCGGGCGGCGGCGGTCTGATTGCGCTGCCGGCTTATCTCATTGCCGGCGTGCCGGCACATTTGGCGCTGGGCACCAACAAGCTTTCGAGCGCCATGGGAACAGTGGTTTCGGCCTTTCGGCTTTGGCGTGCGGGATTTCTCAATATCCGCAAATCCCTGCCGGCCATTGTGTGTTCGCTCTTGGGCAGTGCTGCCGGTGCGCATCTGGCGCTGCTGGTGCCCGAGCGTGTCTTTGAACTCATTCTCGTGGGACTGCTGCCGATTGCTGCCTTTTTTGTGCTTTCAAAGCGGGCGGTGATGTCTAATGACGAAGGGATTATCACTGCGCGAAAGTAGCTTGTCATTCTCTGCATCGCGTCGCTCATCTGCGGCGCCTATGATGGGTTCTACGGGCCCGGAGCCGGCACCTTTATGCTGCTCGCTTTTACGCTTTGGGCAAAAATGGGCGTGCGGTCGGCCTCTGGGACCATGAAGGCGGTGAACCTCGCGAGCAATATCGCAGCATTTGCAACGTTTGCGCTTTCTGGTGAAGTGATTTGGCTTCTTGGTCTGACCGCAGGGATTTTCGGCATTGCCGGTCATTACATTGGCGCCGGGTTAGTGCTTCAAAACGGCACCAAGATTGTTCGGCCGATCATCGGCGCTGTGCTGGCGGTGCTTTTTGTGAAGACCGCTTGGGAGCTCTTAAGCTGAAGCCCCATCAGCCTTCATCGGCTGTTTCTTCCCAGAGCGATTTCGTGTCCAGGGTGCTGCCGCTCTGCAGGAATCGATTCTCCTTATAGAGGCGGTTCCAGTCGCGTACGGTATAAGCCGGCACGCCGAGCACAATGCTTGCACGCTTATAGCCGTAGCCTCGATTGAAGAGCTCAAGTGCTTCCCGCTTTTTTTTCGAGTGAGTAGCGCTGCCGGCCGTGATCGGACAAAGCCGTTTTTGCCGGAGGGCAATGGGCTTGCTGCTGAGGGGCAGCCTGCTGATCTCGTTCGTTCGTGTCGTCGCACTCAGCAAAGAGAGACGGTTCCTCCGGGGTCGCTTCAGCTGCCGTCTCGGCAGGTGATTCAAAGCAGATTTGGCATTGAAGCGGCGCATTGACCGAAGCTGGCTGCGGCAGATCGTCGGCAAATTTAAGTTTGGGCATGGCGGCTCACAACTGCATAGAGGAAAAGTGCTTTTAAGCCTAACGGCAGTTGAAAAAAACTGCCATAAAGCCATTCAGAGAAACGCTTTCTGTGCCGTTTATGAGTGTATTCAATATTGAACTGCACAAAAAATGAGCGTTAAACGTACGGCAAGTGGAGCACCTCATACCGACGTCTAACGCTCTTAGCGAGGAAGCTGTGTGGCGGACGTGCGATACCCAACATTTCGCACGTCCGCTTGCCACAGACTCAGAAAAACCCATGCATACAATCTATTTCGATATAGTCCATCCGTTCTGATGCCTTCGTCATCCAATGGGCGATTCATGCGCTCAAATTTTGTTTACGATTGGTCGGAACGAATAAACTGCGTAAAGTTTAATAACCAGATAATTACGGCAAATTCATAAAATCAGTGTTCTTCTATTGGTGGCAAAAAAATACCGGCAACCATTCATATAGGAGGGTTTATTCACGCCAGAGTGCTCGGGAAGACGTTGGCCTCGTAATATTCGTGATGTGCCGGTTAAGTCACACAAAAGGAGAGACATAACTATGGTACGAGCATCCTTCTAGGAAGTCATAAACTTTATAGCAGTGAAAGTAAATTTAAATCTCAAGAGCACTCAGTAAATTATCATCTATTTGAAATATAATAAATATGACTATTTCAAAATGCCTAAAAAATTGATGTGGTGTACTTTCAACAGGAGAGGTTAAGTCAAAGTCTGCAGCGGCAGTCGGACTCATTTTTGAGATTTTGCGAGCGTGTTGTTGTGCTTATTCAGAGTTTCTTGACGGGGGCATTATTCGTCAGTCGTTGAAGTATGAGGGATTTCATGTAGTTTGAGAAGTTGCTTTTGATCAATCTTTGTCTGGTGTAAAATCTAACCCATCAGTCTGTTTTGTAATGGGTTAGGGCAACCGCAGAGATTTAATACGGTTTCTTATTAAGACGATTTTAGGTAAACCCCGACCTATCCATTTCATTGTGTGATCGAATGACTCCCGCCCGCAAAAGTACCCGCAGAATTGCCGCCGTTCACGACCTTTCGGGGGTTGGGCGTGTGAGTTTGATGGTCGTGATCCCGATTCTTTCGACAATGGGATTTGATGTCTGTCCGCTGCCGACGGCCATTCTTTCCAACCATACGCAGTATCCGGAATACAGTTTTCTCGATCTGACCGACGAGATGCCGAAAATGATTGCCGGCTGGAAGAAGCTCGAAATCGAGTTTGATGCGATATATACGGGCTACCTGGGTTCGCCCAGGCAGATTCAGATCGTTTCGGGTTTCATTGATGATTTCCGCCGCGAGGGCACGCTTATTGTTGTCGACCCGGTTTTGGGGGACAACGGCCGGCTATATGCCGGAATGACCAAGGAGATGGTGCTTGAAATGCGCGTTCTGGCACGGCGTGCGGATGTGCTGACGCCCAACCTGACGGAACTCTTTGCGCTGCTCGATCGACCTTATCAGCATGAGTGTTCGGACGAACTTTTAAAGGAAGCCCTTAAGGCGCTTTCCGCTCAAGGGCCCGATACGGTGATCATTACCGGCGTGCCGGTCGTCGGCCGGCCGGATCTGACCTCGGTTGTTGCGTCCAGCCGCTCCGACGGCCGGGCGTGGAAGGTCACGTGCCCTTACCTTCCGGCCCATTATCCGGGAACGGGCGATGCCTTTACGAGCGTCGTCACCGGAGCGCTTCTGCAGGGTGACAGTCTTCCGGTTGCGCTTGACCGAGCGGCCCAGTTCATTTTGCAGGGCATTCGCGCGACTTTCGGCTATCAGGGCGACAATCGCGAAGGCATTCTGCTCGAACGGGTACTGCCCAATCTCAATCTGCCGATTCAGTCGTCGACCTACGAGCTCCTTTGATTGGGGCCTTGGCAGCGGTTATGCAAAACGGCCGCCCGTGCGCAGAGCATCGGCGGCCGTGAAGGTTCTTTGAAGAGCATCCCGCTGTCGGCAGGATGCTCTTTTTTGAGGGAGATTAGTACTTGTCAAAGTACTGCTGAACTTCCTTCCAGTCGGCGGTCTTCGTGAGCGAGAGCTGGAGAAGGACGCGAGCCTTCTGGGGATTAAGGGACTGAGCGGCAACCCAATGCATCTTCTCGTCGTCGACTTCAGCATCCTTCGTTGCAGAGCCGGTCGGCACACGAGAAGCACGAACCACCACTACGCCGTCCTGCGCAGCCTTTTCAAGGACCGGCCAGACAGCCTTGTGGATGTTGCCGTTGCCGACGCCCGCAGAGACGATGCCTTTGTAGCCCGCCTTCACGAGTGCTTCAGCCTGATAGCCCTCGACGCCGGCGTGGTTGTAGACGATGCCGACTTTGGGCAGCTGATCGAGCTTCGTCACGTCAAACGGCGCTTTGAGCTGAGCGCGCAGACCGACGGCTTCATAGGTGACCTTGTCGTTGAAGATCCAGCCCACTTTGCCGAAGTTCATGGCTTGGAACGTTTCAGGCTGCGTGGTATTTGACTTAAAGACGTCGCGGGCGCCGATGACAACATTGTCCATTGCAACGACGACGCCCTGTTTAGCCGTGTCAGGCGTGGCAGCCGTCAGTACGGCGTTGTAGAGGTTGCGCGGACCGTCAGCAGAAAGACCGGTGGACGGGAGCATGGCGCCAACCAAAACCACAGGCTTCTTGCAGGCCGTGGTGAGCTGCAGGAAGTAGGCGGTTTCTTCCATCGTATCGGTGCCGTGCGTGATGACGAACCCGTCATATTTGCCGCAGTCGCTCGCAAGCGTCTTGGCGAGTTTGAGCCAAACTTCGTCAGACATATCCTGAGAGCCAATATTGGTCACCTGGATAGGCGTCACGTTCGCAATCTTGGCGAGCTGCGGAACAGCGTCCACGAGGTGGTTCACCGACACCGCACCGGCCTTGTAGGCCGAGCCGGTCGAAGATGCGCCGGCGCCGGCAATCGTGCCGCCCGTGGCGAGAACGGCGATATTGGGCAGAGCGAGCGCAGCGGTCGAGGCGGCAGCCAAAGAGAGCGCGAGAAGCGTTTGCTTGAACATGAAGATTGCTCCTATGTGGTTTTTGCGGCGCTTCCATTGGGTTTGAGGCGCCGTACTTTTATAGGCAGCAGCGGGCGGCGCCTCACTAGGCGCCGCCCTTTACTGCCGATTGGTCCTGACAAACTCACGGTCCGGTTTGTATCCGCAGCGCCCCGTCACTGCCGCTCTTGGTCCTGAGCGCAGTGACAGGAAAAGGGATTAACGCTAAAGATATTTCGTTTACCGAAAGCCCATCTGTTGGTTTTTGAAGTGTATGACGGCTGATTCAAAAGTAGGGGGTTGCGACGTAATCCATTGACCTGATAATGGTGTCGTGCACGAACTTAGTGTTGATACTGATGTGCAAATACATTCAGACGTGCACAATCAAATATTTCATCTTTCGCGCGGCCAAAACAACCGCACGTCATCCGTCTCCGCAGCTCGGCCGTCCGCCTGGCAGTGGGCTTAATGAAAAAAACAACGATGACGATTTTTCATCCTCAGCTTGATGAAAACGGCGAACCCGTCGCCGTGTCTCGTCCGACAAGATCGAGTCATGTCTCTGCTTGGGGCGATTCTGGGGCAGCAGCTACTTTCTCCATAACCGATCCGACGCTTCTTCCAGCCGTGCTTAACGGCATTGCACTCACGCATGCGCCGTTTGAATGCTTGGATTGGGTGCGCTTTGCGCATGAACTGCCGGCCATAGCGGAGCCGCCTTTCCCGGCAACGGCTAAGCGCCGAACGAGCGGCCTTGTCATCATTGAACCCGATCGGCGTATCTGGCTCGTGCATCCGACCAATCAATTCGGCGGAGTGGAGGCGACTTTTCCAAAAGGCCGGCTAGAACCCGGGCTGACCCTCGCGGCAAATGCCGTGAAAGAAGGCTGGGAGGAAAGCGGACTGGATGCTCGGCCGCTTGAATGGCTCTGTGACATTGAACGCACCAAAACCATCACGCGCTATTACCTTGCGTTTCGAGCGGCGGGAACGCCTGCTGATATGGGATGGGAGAGTCAGGCGGTGAGTCTTGTGCCGGCGGATCAACTGGCAGCGTTTTTGAATCGGCCTAATGACCGCAAGGTGCTGCCCGCTTTGCAGACAGCGCTCAAACGGCTCTTTTGAAGTTGGGCGCAGTCGACTCCAAACGCAGCAAAAATCATTCGCCCGAATGCGTTAAAAATGCCCGGCATCCGTCGCCTTGGGTGCACATAATTGTCGACAAATCACGGATATTCGCACAAGTGAGGTAGGGTATATGCCTTATCGACTTTGCGGCCGTGTAAGAAAGGCGTGCGTCAGGTTTTCCGGGATGTTTTTTCACGAAAAGCCTGCACATAATGTGTCCGTCCCGAATTCGGGTTGAATACGAACAGATTTCTCTACGGGTTAAGAAGAACATGTCTCAAACGATTCTGCAAAGCGTGCCGGTTGGCGAAAAGGTCGGTATCGCGTTCTCTGGCGGCCTCGATACGAGCTGCGCGCTGCGCTGGATGAAGACCAAGGGCGCGCTTCCCTATGCCTATACGGCTAACCTTGCTCAGCCCGATGAGACCGATTACGAAGCAATTCCCCGCCGTGCAATGGAATACGGCGCCGAAAAAGCCCGTCTGATCGACTGCCGTGCGCAGCTTGTGAACGAAGGCATCGCCGCTATTCAGTCCGGTGCTTTCCATATTTCGACGGGCGGTCAGCTCTACTTCAACACCACGCCGCTCGGCCGCGCTGTAACGGGTACGATGCTCGTTGCCGCCATGCGTGAAGACGGCGTGAACATCTGGGGTGACGGTTCGACCTATAAGGGCAACGACATTGAGCGCTTCTACCGCTACGGTCTGCTGGCCAATCCGAGCCTGAAAATTTATAAGCCCTGGCTCGACGTTACCTTCATCAAGGAACTCGGCGGCCGTGCTGAAATGTCCGCCTTCCTGCAGAAAGAAGGCTTTAACTACCGCATGAGCGCAGAGAAGGCCTATTCGACCGACTCCAACATGCTCGGCGCCACTCATGAAGCCAAGGATCTCGAACATCTCGACTCCAACGTCAAGATCGTCGATCCGATTATGGGCGTGGCCTTCTGGCGCGACGACGTCAAAATTGAACCTGAACTCGTCAAGGTCTCCTTCAAGGACGGCGTGCCGGTTGCGATTAACGACAAGACATTCAGCGATCCGGTTGCCCTCATGATGGAAGCCAACCGCATCGGCGGCCGTCATGGTCTCGGCATGTCCGATCAGATCGAAAACCGCATCATTGAAGCCAAGAGCCGCGGCATTTACGAAGCCCCGGGCATGGCGTTGCTCTTCATCTGCTACGAACGTCTCGTCACCGGCATTCACAATGAAGATACGATCGAGCAGTACCGCATCAATGGCATCAAGCTCGGCCGCTATCTCTATCAGGGCCGTTGGTTCGACAGCCAGGCGATCATGCTCCGCGAAAGCGCCATGCGCTGGGTTGCTTCCGCCATTACCGGTGAAGTCACGCTCGAACTGCGCCGCGGCAACGATTATTCGATCATGAATACCGTGAGCCCGAACCTCACGTACGAACCCGAACGCCTGACGATGGAAAAGGGCGATTCGATGTTCTCCGCCGAAGACCGTATTGGTCAGCTTACGATGCGCAACCTCGACATCGTCGATACGCGTCAGAAGCTTGGCATCTACTCGAAGGAAGGCCTCCTTGCCGGCACCGACATGACGCCGCTGCTCGGAAAGAATGCGAATTAATTTCATTTACGCGAAATAAATTCTTGCAATTCAATTTAGCCTGAGGTTTCACTTCGCGCTAAACTGCATCGCGTTCAAAAACGGCTCCGTTCCCGCCTTGGGAAACGGAGCCGTTCCGCTATGGGGATTACAGAATGGCAGTGATTCTCATTTGTTAAGGAAGAACTGAAGGACAAAGCCACAAAAATATATTGACTGCTCTCCGAGGGAGAGACGCATATGACGAAGATCGAAACCCAAACGCCGGCGACCGCAGGCATTCAGAACGAAGCAATTCTGGAAGCGGACACAAACAATCCCACGGCCTTGGAATCTCCGAGTGAATTCTTCAGTCATGGGGAAGGAGACAGCCCGCGTTCGCACGCTGCCGAGAAGACCCGTCTGTCGGTTCTTGGGTTTGCCGTGCTCCTCACGCTGAGCTTCTCAGTTATTGAGTTGGTCGGCGGCTGGTGGGCGAATTCACTCGCCCTGATCGGTGACGCCGGCCATATGGTCACAGACTCCATGAGTCTCTTGTTCGCACTGGTCGCCAATCGTCTTGCAATGAAGGGTGCCGATGAAGCGCACAGCTTCGGACACGGCCGCGTTGAAGTGATTGCGGCCTTTGTCAACGGTCTGACGCTTTTAGGCGTTACCTTCTGGCTCTTTTATGAAGCGATTGAACGTATCCGTGAGCCGGCAGCCGTTGCGGGCGGCAGCGTTATGGTGATTGCCTTTGCGGGACTCTTAATCAACGTGGCTGTCGCTTGGTCCTTGTCGCGCGACCGCCAGAACGTCAATACGCGTGCGGCGCTTCTGCATGTGCTCGGAGATCTGCTGGGTTCAGTGGCGGCTATCGCCGCGGGCGGCATCATTTGGGCGGGCGGTCCGGCTATTGTCGATCCGCTCCTTTCGATGTTTGTCGGTCTTTTGCTCCTTCGCGCAACCTGGAAAGTGCTCAGCGAATCCGTACGAATTCTGCTTGACGGCACGCCTGAACAAACGAACTTTGATGCTGTCGGCGAATACATCCGCTCAGTGCCCGGTGTGGATGAAGTTCATGATCTTCATATATGGACGATTACCCCGGGGCATGATGCTTTGCAGTGCCACGTGCGCATTGCTTCGTACCAGTGCTGGCCGCGGATCCTGCACGCCGTTCGCGAAGGCATCAAGGGGCGCTTTAATATCGACCACGTTACGGTTCAGCCCGAGTGGGAAGGCATGGGACCGTGCTGGAATTGTGAAGGTACGGAGCGCGTGATCCGCCGCGCTGACTGCTCGAACTGCTCAGGATGCCGGCATGCAGCGCCGGCGCCGCAGCCGGCAGCGCTTCGCGCCTGATGCGGGTGTCCGGAGAGCGTTTCAAAAGGCTGAGACTAGGCCGCCTCAGCCTTCATGCTCTTCTGGTCAGCAGAACACTGCAGCGGGCAGTCCGAAAAAATCTGCTCGAAGAAAACGCAGTAAGTTCATTAAAATAATAAGTTAACTTGCAGTGCATCCCTAACGCATGGGAATACTTGGCGAGCGATCCGCTGCGTGAATTGGCGGCAAGCTTTTTGCCGCCGCTTATAATGCCCGCTTTAAATTTTTATCTCTCCGTCTTCTCTCATCGGTTGGAAGGTTATGACCAAGTACGTATTTGTCACCGGCGGCGTCGTGTCCTCGCTCGGCAAGGGTATTGCCGCAGCTTCGCTTGCGGCCATTCTCGAATCTCGCGGCCTCAAGGTTACGATGATCAAGCTCGACCCGTACATCAATGTGGATCCGGGTACGATGTCGCCTTTCCAGCACGGCGAAGTGTTCGTGACGGAAGACGGTGCGGAGACTGACCTTGACCTCGGCCACTATGAGCGCTTCATCTCCTCGAAGATGCATAAGCCCAACAACTTCACGTCGGGTCAGATCTACGAGAGCGTTCTGAAGAAGGAGCGCCGCGGCGAATACCTCGGCAAGACCGTGCAGGTGATTCCGCATATCACCAATGAAATTCAGGAATTCATTGCCCGCGGTGCGGCTTCTGCCCACGGCGGCAAGCCCGATGTCTGCGTCGTGGAAATCGGCGGCACGGTGGGCGACATTGAGTCGCTGCCGTTTGTGGAAGCCGTCCGCCAGATGTCCTTCCGCGTGGGCCGCAACAACACCTGCTTCATTCATCTGACGCTGTGCCCCTGGATTAAGTCCGCCGGCGAACTCAAGACCAAACCCACGCAGCACTCTGTGCAGAAGCTGCGCGAAGAAGGTGTCTACCCCGACGTGCTGCTCTGCCGCGCCGAATGCATGATTCCCGAGAATGAACGCGCCAAGATCTCGCTCTTCTCGAATGTTCCGATGGAGAACGTGATCAGCGTGGCCGATGCTTCGACCATCTACGAAGTGCCGCTCATGCTCCATGCTCAGCACCTCGACGAAATCGTCTGCAAGAAGCTCGGTCTCGAAACCAAGCCGGCTGACCTCTCCGCCTGGGCCGACATCGTGCATAAGCTCAAGAACCCGATCCATAACGTCACAATCGGCATGGTCGGCAAGTATGTCGATTACGCCGACAGCTACAAGTCTTTGAACGAAGCGCTCACGCACGCCGGCATCCATACGAGCACCAAAGTTTCCATCCGCTTCATTGACTCGACCAAGATCGAAGAAAACGGGACGGACTGCCTCAAGGGGCTCGACGGTATTCTCGTGCCGGGGGGCTTCGGCAAGCGCGGTACGGAAGGCATGATTCAGGCGATTGAATACGCTCGCGTCAATAAGATTCCGTTCCTCGGCATCTGCCTCGGCATGCAGTGTGCGGTGATCGAATTTGCCCGTCACGTCTGCGGTCTCGGCGGCGCCAATTCGACAGAGCTCGATCCCGGCACGCCTCACCCCGTGGTGGCGCTCCTTACCGAATGGAAGGATCATTCGGGTGCGGTTCAGCGCCGCGACGAAAGTTCGGACCTCGGCGGTACGATGCGTCTGGGCCGCCAGGAAGTGCCGGTTGCGCCCAATACGCTTGCGCACAAGATTTACGGCGATGTTGTGGCCGAACGCCATCGTCACCGTTATGAAGTCAACAACTCCTACGTCCCGCAGTTCGAAGAAAAAGGCATGGTCATCAGCGCCAAGACCCCGCTCGAACACTTGCCCGAGATGATGGAGCTCCACAATCATCCGTTCTTCTTCGCGGTACAGTTCCATCCGGAATTCACCTCGAATCCGCGCTTCGGCCACCCGCTTTTCAAGGCTTACATTGAAGCTGCCGTAAAGCATCGCGAAGCTGCGGAAGAAGCTGAAAAGGCTGAGGCCTAAAGCCCGCCTGACAAAAAAAGCCGCCCGGATTCTCCATCGAACCTCGGGCGGTTTTTCTGAAATTCATTCACCCTTCAAGGAGACGCGCTTTGCAGCTCTGCGGATATGAAGTCGGCAACCGCCGTCCGTTCTTTCTCATTGCCGGTCCCTGCGTGATCGAATCCGAAGCGATGGCGCTCGACATTGCCCATCAGATGAAGGAGATCACCGGCGAACTTGGTATCCCGTACATCTTCAAGGCCAGCTACGACAAGGCCAACCGCACGTCCGGAAAGAGTTTCCGCGGTCTGGGCATGGAAAAGGGGCTCGAGATCCTCGCCAAGGTGCGCGCTGAAGTGGGCGTGCCGGTCCTCACGGACGTGCATACCGAAGCGGAAGTGCCGGCGGTCGCGGCGGTCGTGGATGTGCTTCAGACGCCGGCTTTCCTTTGCCGCCAGACGGACTTCATCCGGGCCTGTGCGCAGTCGGGCAAACCCGTCAATATCAAGAAGGGGCAGTTCCTCGCTCCCGGCGACATGGCGAACGTGATTGCCAAGGCCCGCGCGGCTGCTCAGGAAGCCGGACTTGATCCCGACCGCTTCATGTGCTGCGAACGCGGAGCGTCCTTTGGCTACGGGAATCTGGTAAGCGACATGCGCGGTCTGGCCATCATGCGTGCGACCGGCGCGCCGGTTGTCATGGATGCGACGCATTCCGTGCAGCTCCCCGGCGGCAACGGCACGAGTTCCGGCGGTCAGCGTCAGTTCGTTCCGGTGCTCGCGCGCGCGGCCTGCGCAGTGGGCGTTGCGGGGTTCTTTATGGAAACGCATCCGAATCCTGCAGAGGCACTCTCTGACGGTCCCAATGCCGTTCCGCTCAATCGCATGAAGGAGCTCCTTGCTGAGCTCGTTGAGATCGATCGTCTGGTTAAGGCGCATCCCTACCTTGAAGAGAGCTTTGTGTCCTGATTTCCTGCCGGCTCGCTGATCCAAAGGAGTGCGGAGCCGGAGAGTTCTTTATCAACCCAAGCCTGACGGACTGAATAGCGCCGTCAAGCAAACCATCATTTCCATTCGTAAATAGATCTGAGAGGCACATACATGAGCGCCATTATCGATGTCATCGGCCGTGAGATTCTCGACAGCCGCGGCAATCCGACCGTTGAAGCGGAAGTTTGGCTTGAAAGCGGCGTTGTCGCAACGGCGGCGGTTCCCTCGGGCGCTTCTACCGGCGTGCGCGAAGCGATTGAACTCCGCGACAAGGATCCGGCTCGTTTCGGCGGCAAAGGCGTTCTCAAGGCCGTGGAAAACGTTTCGGGCGAAATCGCCAATGCCGTGCTCGGCGCAGAAGCGTCCGATCAGGTCTACATTGACCGTCTGATGATTGACCTGGACGGCACGGAAAACAAGAGCCGTCTCGGCGCCAATGCGATGCTCGCAGTCTCCATGGCCGTGGCGCGCGCTGCCGCTCAGGAAACCGGTCTACCGCTCTACCGCTACTTCGGCGGCATGGGGGCCGTAACGCTGCCCGTTCCGATGATGAACGTCATCAATGGCGGCGCACATGCCAACAACAACCTCGACCTGCAGGAATTCATGATTGTGCCGGTCGGCGCACCGACGTTCCGTGAAGCGCTGCGCTGCGGCGCTGAAACCTTCCAGGCGCTTAAGAAGCTCGTCAATGCCCGCGGCTTGTCTACGGCTGTCGGCGATGAAGGCGGTTTCGCTCCGGTGATCGAGTCGCACGAAGAAGCGCTCGATCTGATTCTGGACGCCATCGCCGCCGCCGGCTACGAGCCGGGACGCGATGTCTGTCTCGCACTCGACTGCGCTTCGTCGGAATTCTTTGACAACGGCCGCTATGTGATGAAGAAGTCCACGGGCGATTCGCTTACCGCTGAAGATTGGATCGGTGTGCTTGCCGACTGGTGCGGCCGCTACCCGATCGTCTCGATTGAGGACGGCATGGCCGAGGGCGACTGGGAAGGCTGGGCCAAGCTGACGGCTGCGCTCGGCGACCGCATTCAGCTCGTGGGTGACGATCTGTTCGTCACCAACCCCAAGATCCTCAAGGAAGGGATTGAGCGCGGCATCGCCAATTCAATTCTGGTGAAGGTCAATCAGATCGGCACGCTTTCGGAGACGTTCGAAGCCGTCAATATGGCCAAGTGCGCGGCTTACACGGCCGTCATTTCGCACCGCTCCGGCGAAACGGAAGACAGCACGATCGCGGATATCGCCGTGGGTCTCAATGCGGGTCAGATCAAGACCGGCTCGATGAGCCGCTCGGACCGCATGGCTAAGTACAACCAGCTGCTGCGCATTGAAGAGCACCTTGCCGGTGCCGCCGTCTATCCGGGCCGCACCGCATTCAAGGCGCTGCGCGGCTGAAGGGCATAAAACCTGCCGGAGCCCGTTTATAACGGGTTCGGCAGCAAAGATCCTTGCCGCGCTGCATATTTAAGGCTCGGGAAGACCTTCCATCACCGGACAGCTATCTACAATAGAGAGCTGTCCGGTTTGTTTTTTTCGAACTGCAAGATCAGCAGTCACTGTCTCCACGCCGCTATGGTCCGCTTATTCATCTGCATTCTGCTTCTCGGCATCGGCGCCGCGCAGTACCAGCTGTGGCTTGGGCGGGCAAGTTGGAGTAGACTGTCTGAGTTGAGAGTGATACTCAATACGCAGCGCGAGGGGAATGAATCGCTTCGCCGAACCAATGAAGCGCTGCAGGCCGAATTCAATTCGCTCGCCAACAATCAAGATGCCATTGAAGAGCGCGCCCGCCGCGAGCTCAATATGGTCAAGCCCAATGAAATTCTCTTCCGCATTGAGACGACGGAAGAAGCGGCACGCAAATCCGATGCAGCAGCATCTATGCCGGACGTCGACGCTCCGGACATTGCCGTAGGGGCTAAACCGACCTTTACGCCTAAGAAGTCGGATCTTTATTCCGCGCCCAAGAACCAGCGTGCGCCGAAGGCTCGGGATCGACGTCAGTAGATTGACGCCCCGGGCAAAACAAACGGCGCGGAGCCATCCCCGCGCCGTTGGTGAGCATTCTTAGTCTCAGAAAGAACGAACGTTATGCCTTCTGCGTCTGCACGCCCGGCGTGAAGAGCGCTGCGGCGTCGATGGCGTCGTAGTGCGCTTTGGCGCCGCAGAAGCGGCAGGCGACGTCAAGAGCGCCTTTTTCCCGGATGATGGCGTCGACTTCTTCGCGGCCGAGTGAACGTACCAGATCGTCGAAGCGGGCTTTAGAGCACGTGCAGGCAAAGTGCGGCGCCGCTTCGTGCGTGACGAACGGAGACTCTTCCCAGAAGAGCCGGCGGTTGATGTCTTCGGGTGAGAGCGTAAGCAGTTCGGCGCTCTTCACCGTACCGGCAAACATCGTGAGCCGCTGCCAGCCTTCCGGGTCATAGTCAGCGGGGAGTTTTCCGCCTTCGGCGGGCATTTTCTGCAGGAATACGCCGCCCGCCGTCTTGTCGTCGGCAGCCAGCACGAGCTTCGTGTCCACCTGCTCGGAATGGCGAAAGTAGTTTTCAAGCGCTTGGGCAAGCGTGTCGCCTTCGAGCGCCACAACGCCTTGATACGGCGCCTCATCGGCCGGGCGATGAGCTCTGTCGAGAATGAAGGCGCAGCGGCCGCGGCCGGAGACATTGACGAGATCTTTGAGCTTGGCGTTGGGGTCGAGCTTTGCCGGATCCGTGCCGGCCGCAAGTTCCACCATCACGCGGAAGGCATAGCCGGGGCGTACTTCCGCCAAGGCACGGCGAACGGGACCGTCGCCCTCAATTTGCAGGGCAATTGTCCCGTCAAATTGCAGCGCGCCTGCAGTGAGAAGCGCTGCGGCGGCCATTTCGCCCGCGAGGCGGCGGGCCGCAACGGGAAGGTTTTGATTGACGACGGCCTGTTCAAGGGCGTCGCCTAATACAACCGTTTCACCGCGCACATTTGCGCGCGGGAACAGCAGTTTTTGGAGAGCATCCATGACAATGACGAAACCTATTAATGAAAAACCTGAGGTTCAGTATTTTAGCGGTGCGGCTAAATCGATAAACTTTTTAGACCGCAACGCAACTGCCTCAATTGAGGCAAAACGTGTCCAGTCTTTCAAGAGCTTTGTCGTGACTATTGATCTGCATATGCATTCCAACGCGTCGGACGGAATTCTTCCGCCTGCAGAAGTTGTTCGTCTTTGTGCCGGCAACGGCGTAAAGCTGATGAGCCTCACCGATCACGACACGATGAAAGGCATTGAGGAGGCTCGTGCAGAAGCCGAACGCCTTGGCATCGCATTCGTGCCCGGCATTGAAATTTCCACGCGCTGGGGACAAAAATCGATTCATGTGGCGGCCTATAACCTCAATCCGAATACGGAAGCCTTCAAGGCTTTCTTCAAAGGCGTTGACAAAAAACGCATTGAGCGCGGGGAACGGATGGGAAAACTCCTTGCGGCCTGCGGCTGCAAGGGGGCCTTTGAAGGCGCAATGGCGCTCGCCGTTCATCCGGGATCGCTTTCCCGTACGCACTTTGCACAGTGGCTTCTGGATGCCGGCTATGTGGAGAATTACGCCCAAGCCTTCGATAAGTACCTCAAGCCCGGCAAGCCCGGTTACGTGCAGATTGAATGGCCGGAAATCCGCGACGCCGTGCGTTTTGTGAAAAGTGAGGGCGGCACGGCTTCTCTCGCTCACCCCGGGCGTTACAACCTCAAAGAAGGATGGATGATTGACGAACTGCTGACGGCCTTTCAGGGAGCCGGCGGAGAGGCGATTGAAGTGGCCTCGGGTTCGCAGACCCGCGATGATGATGCGCTCTTTGCGGCCAAGGCAAAGCAGTACGGGTTCCTCGCGAGCACAGGGTCAGACTGGCATTCGCCTCGCTCGCCCCGTCCGACCCCGGGCAGTCAGCCGCAGGTGCCGGCAGATCTGACGCCGATTTGGACGAAGTTCGGCTTCCCAAAAGATTTCTGCGGTCAGCATTGATCGTAGCTGCACCTCTCCCAGCGGCGAATATAAAGCTGCCCCCGAAGCAGTGAGAAATACTTCGAGGACAGCAGGAAGATTGGTGTATCAAGCCTTAATTTTGATGGGCTGTGACTTCCAGACCCGCGATGTGTCCAAAGACCAATAGGTCGGTGAGCGCATTGCGTCCGAGGCGATTGCCGCCGTGGATGCCGCCGGTGATTTCACCTGCGGCGTAGAGCCCCGGAATCGGGTTGCCTTTGTCGTCAAGCACCTGCGTTTTTTCGTTGATGCGCAGACCGCCCATCGTGTGATGGATAGTGGTCGTGAGCGGAACGGCATAAAAGGGGGCCTTTGTCACAGGCATGCCAATCAGAATCTTCGGAACCGAAAGCCCTTTAGTGTCCTGAGCTGCTGCGGCAGTGTTGTAGGCCTTCATGGTCTGGGCGAAGCCCTTTTCGTCAATGCCGGCGGCTTTGGCCAGATCTTCGAGGGTATCGGCTTTATAGGCATAGCCGTGCGAGAGGGCAATCTGCATCAGATCGTCACGCACTTTCTTTTGGTTGATGGTTTCCTGATCGAAGATCGAGTAGACCACCTGACCGGGCTGCTCAAGGATGCCGTGAGAAATTTCATCGCGCCGGCCCGTTTCATCCACAAAGCGCAGTCCGAGCTTATTCACGTAGGGCGTATCCTGCGGACGGCCGGCAATGGCGGATTCGAGTTCGCCGTTTTTCGGATTGCCGTGCGGATGGATCTGAATCCACTGCATGCCTTCGAGCGCTGCGCCGGCCTTGACGGCAGCTTCAAGCACTTCGCCCGTCGTGCCGGGCTGGTTCGAAGTCGCAATAACGGAGATGTTGTTGTACTTCTTCACCATCTGGAGATTGGCGCCGTAGCCTCCGGCGGCGAGGATGACATTTTTACCCGAGAAGATATGCGGCGCACCCTTCACATCAACGGCTTTCACGCCGGTCACTCGGCCCGACGGATCACGTTCGATCTCGGTCACCTTCATAGAGGTGTAGATCGTGCTGCCCGCGGCTTTCACTTTTTTCGCGAGCGGAGCGATGTAGGCATCGTAAGTAGAGATCGGCGTTTTGCCGTCAGCCTGACGCGGCCACTGTCCGCGGGGGTAGAGGCCGCCGATGCCCACATCAATCCAGTGACGCGGGACGTGGAACCACGTCATATCAGACTGTGATTCCAGCCAATTCATAGCGGCTGTGGCGTTTTGGGTCATTGTCAGAACAAGCTTCGGGTCGCTGTGGCAGTCACCGCCCTCGATCGTTTGCAGCGCAAAGAGTTCGGGCGAGTCGAAGATGTACTTTTTGCCGGCGGCATCATGCGCGGCAAGCTGCTTTTTCACCGTTTCCTGAAGGTCGGCAACGGCCTTGCTGCAAGGCTTCATCGAGGTGTACTTCGTCACGATGTCGCGAACGGCCTGCGTCATGTCAAGAAGCTTCTCGGGATTGAGGTCCATGGCGGACATGTTGCCTTCGGAGCGGGCGGTGTTGCCGCCGAGCATGGCCATCTTCTCGAGGACGATCACCTTGGCGCCGCGTTCGACGGCGGTGGCGGCTGCCACCATGCCGGCTCCGCCGCCGCCCACAATGATGACGTCGGCTTGTGTTTCAAGCGGCAGCGCTTTGTCTGAAGACTTGGCGTCGGCTTTCTTTTTAAAGAAGGACGCGTCGGCGCCGGCCTGCTTAAGCGCTTCGCTGACGGCCTTGATGATGGCCTCGGAAGTCATCGTTGCGCCGCTCACGACATCCACCGAACTGGTTTGTTGGGCGACCATCGCGGCAGGGAGCGCTTCAACCGCAAGCGAACCGATGCCCGGCGTTTCCTGCTGACGGACGACTTTGACGGATTCGATGCGGTCGGCGGAAACCTGGACTTCAACGGCAAGTTCACCGTTGCGGGCGGACACAGCGGCCGAGTAGACGCCTGGCGTCATCGCTGCGGCGGAAGCGGATGCAAAAGTAAGAAGAACGGCGGCTGCCGCGGCGGAGAGTACGGGTTCAGAAGGATGAATCATTTGCCGAATTTCCATAAAACGTGGAAGTGCTCTAAAGAAGTCGGACAAATTCTAGGGATAGCGCTGTCTTCGGAAAATGAGGTAATTTACGTGTTTGGATGTCAGATTTCGGAGCCAATCAATGTCGGAACCGGTTCTTAGTCGGAAACGCCAAGGCGCTCAGGATGCCGTCGATACGCTCGAGACGTACCCTCTCTCTGAACGTGCTGCAGCTTTGGGGCCCCTTGAACGCGAAGATCTTGAAGCCTTCCCGCAGGTGCTCATCAATGCCCAGCCCGACCGCTACCGTGCTCCCAACAGTCCCGGCAACGGCTGGTTTAATCCCAAAAATCCAGACCGCATCGCACTGGTGACGCCCTTCTTTCTCGCGGCATCACTTTGTCTGGAAGAGACGGACTGCTACGCGATTGTGCCCAAGGCAACGGCCGAACTCGCACTCGACCCGCGGCGCACAGCCATGCTTGCGCTTTCCGATGCCGCGCCAAAACTCACCGTTCGATTGGGCTGGCACGAGCGTACGCACGCCGATCCGGGATCGCAGTTGATCCGCGCGCAGCTCTTGGCGCTGATTCAAAAGCGCTTTGGGCTGCCGGCAGGAGAGTAGCTATGCTGCATTCGCTATGGATTCTTGCGGCCACTTTTTTTACGGTGCTCACCTATGTGTTCGTGAAGTGGGTGCCGCCGCAGTACGAAATTTGGGACATTTTCTTCGTCCGTTCCTGCTACATGGCTTTCTTTGCCGTTCTGATGGCGGCGGCTGCTAAGACGCCGCTCAAAACAAAGATCCCGAAGGCGCATATCGGCCGAGCGATATGCGGCATGCTCGCTTTGCTGATCAACATCGTGACCGTACAGCATCTGCAGATCGGCACGGCTGAGACGCTCTTTTACACCATGCCGCTTTTCGTTTCGCTCTTTGTGATCATTGAAAAGATGCGTCTTGGCGAGCGCACCGACTGGGTGCTGGTCGGTTCTGTGCTTTGCGGTTTTGCGGGCATCTGCATGGTGCTGCAGCCTTCCTGCGGAAGCCATGAACTGCCCTATGCCGTGCTGGCTGTGCTTTCGGCGATTTTGGCTGCAGGTTCAGCGATGTTCCTGAAGCGTCTCGGCGCGGCGGGCGAACCGATTTTCCGCACGGTCTTTTGGTTTTCTGCGGCGAGTCTGGTCATTTCAGCCGTGGCGGAGGCGTTCTATGAAGGACCTTTTTACGGACCCCATGCTTTTTGCCGTGGGCATCTGCACGATGGGCGCTCAGCTCGCGCAGACATTGGGATGGGGACGCGGTCGGCCGCTGCTTTGCGCCTGTCTGCAGTTTTCCGCCATTTTGTTTGCCGTCTTTTTCGGCTGGCTCTTTTTTGACGAGAAACTTGAGTCTTTCGCCACGGTCGGCATCGTGATCATTATCGCTGCCGAGCTCGCCGCTGCCGTTATCGGTTTGCGCAGCCGAGCGCGTCGCAGTTCATCTGCGTGAATAATCTAATGAAAAACGCCGCAGACGGCATTGGTCTGCGGCGTTGCGGATCACCAGCATTGGGACTATTGAGCAGTCTGAATGCTTGAGACCGAAGTTTTTAGAACCGGTCGAGACCGCGTTCCTTGAGCTGATCCATTTCGTCGAGATTGACGGGAGGCGTCTTCTTGCGGCGCAGGCGGAGCTTCAGACGGCTGAAACGGCGGCCCTTGCGCGGCGAGGGTTCGAGCGAGAAAGGTTCTCCGCCGCTCGGCGAAAGCGCCCCGTATTCGGGGGTTTCGCCCAGCATGAACTTCGTGTCGTAATCCTTCAGAACTTTGGCGACAAGACCCGAGAGCGCAAGCAGAGCGATCACGTTCGGGATCACCATGATGCCGTTGAAGAAGTCAGCAAGTTCCCAAACCAGCGTTACGTGGAGGAAGGAGCCGAGCATCAGGAAGCACAGAACAAGCACGCGGTAGCTCTGCACCCAGCGCAGACCGAGGAGATACTTGACGTTTTGTTCGCCGAAGAAGTACCAGCCGACGATCGTCGTAAAGGCGAAGAAAAAGAGGCAGATCGCAACGAAGCCCGGACCGATGTCGCCCAGACCGGCTGTAAAGGCGGCCTGCGTGAGGACGATGCCGGTGCTCTTGCCGTCAAGCACGCCAGTCGTGAGAATGACGAGTGCGGTCATGTTGAGCACAATGAAGGTGTCAAAGAATAGGCCGACATAAGCCACTAGGCCCTGTTCGCACGGGTGCTTAACCTGTGCGAGTGCATGTGCGTGCGGGGTGGAGCCCATGCCGGCTTCATTGGAAAAAAGACCTCTGGCAACGCCGTAGCGAATGGCTTCCTTCAGACTCGCGCCAATGATGCCGCCCGTTGCTGCAGACGGATCGAATGCGCCGACGATGATCTCCTTGAAAGCAGGCAGGATCATGTCGTAGTTGCTGAAGATGATGGTGAGAGAACCCAGGATGTACACCACAGCCATGAGCGGCACCATCTTTTCGGCAAAGCTTGCGATACGGCGCACGCCGCCAATGAAGATGAAGCCGGCAATGGCAAAGACGAAAATGCCGGTAGCCCACTGCGGAATTTCAAAGGCTTTGTGGAAGCCGTCGGCAATAGAGTTGGCCTGAACCATGTTGCCGATGAAGCCGAGCGCGATGATGATCGAGACGGCAAAGAACGCAGCCAGGGGCTTGTTGTTGAGGCCGCGGCTGATATAGAAGGCCGGGCCGCCCATAATTTGGCCGTGTGCGTCACGGGCACGGAATACCTGAGCGAGCGTAGCCTCAGCAAAGATCGTAGCCATGCCGAAGAATGCGGCAAGCCACATCCAGAAGATGGCGCCGGGACCGCCCATGGCAATGGCTGTGGCAACGCCGGCGAGGTTGCCGGTGCCGACCTGTGCGGAAATCGCAGTGGCGAGCGACTGGAAGGAACTCATACCGTCCTTGCCCGCTTTGTCGCCAAAGAGTGTGATGCCGCCGAAGACCTTGCGGAAGGCTTGTCCGAAGCGGCGAATCTGAATGAAACGCAGCTTGATGGTGAGATAAATGCCAGTGCCCACCAGAAGCGGGATTAGGCAGTACATGCCCCAGAGCAGTCCGTTGACACTCTGAACGAGCTGGGTAAAGTCGTCCATTTCCATGGGCGATTCCTCCTACAGGAGCGATGGTCGAAGAAAGCAATACCCACGGGTTGCGCCCGTCCGAGAGATTGGGGGCATATCCGCTGTGCCGACATGCAGAGGCATTCTTGGCTGGATATCTCATGCGGCCGACCGCCGCTCTGGTTTTATTGATAGTTGGCGCCGGCTCCCAGTTGCAGCCGGATCTTTGATTGTAGGTGGAGGTGCAGATGTGTTTTCTCTTTGCTCATCCCCTGTATAGGTGAGGGATATATTGCCTAGAAAAGTGAAAAATAGGCAATTTGAGAGTGCTCTCCCAAGCTGCTCTCAGACGTGTATGATGCGGTTTTCTCCACAAATCTTGGCTGATCTCATGGCTGCCCGCATCATTAGAATTCTTATTTGGCTCTGCCTTGCCGCCTGTGCTTTCTGGATCATCAATGCTGTCGTAAGCATGATCTGGTATGTCTTGCGATAAGGAAAGCCTTATTCGGTGAAGTCTTCGGGAAGGAGCAGCATCGCGCCTCCGCGCTCGGCAGCCCTGAGCTTCTTAGCTGCTTTTCGCAGCAGTTTGTCCCGAGTGATGAGCGCCGTGCTGCCGACGCCGCAGATATTGGCTGCGGCTTTCGTGAGGATGAGAAACTTCTGATCCTCGGGGTCTCGGCAGCGCACATTTTCAGAGTCAAGCGCCTGAGCAGCCTCTGTGAGCATGTCTTTTGAGGGCATGCGTATGAGTTTTCCCCAGCGTTCGAGCATGGTGAGTGCGCGCGCGGCCGCTTCTGCTTCGAGCATTTGTTTGACCGGACGAGCGGCGACCCCCGCAAGTTCCAAGAGCGTTTCATGGGAAGCTGCCGGCACGATCCGCCCAGCTTTGAGTGCGCAGCCCAGCGGCGAATCCAATTCGCTCTCATCCCGCCAGAGCGTGCATTCAAGAACGACGTGCGTGTCAAGGATGACAATGCGTTCTGCGGAGCTGCGAAGGAGCGGCGCCGCAGAGGCTTCGATCCGCTTGACGGCGGCGTAAAGCTCGGGAGGAAACATGGTGCGGGTGAGGGGTGCGGAACGTCAAAAGAAGGAAAAGGCTTCGGCCGTATCGGTCGAAGCCTTTAGAAGGCGAAGCGAGAGGACTCCAGTCTCGGAGTCTTTCGTCGTCAGTCCTCAGCCGAGGAGCGCCGCTACGTGAGCGCGTTCGCTTTCAAGCTCCGCGACGGACTTGGCGATCGTCGCGCGAGCAAAGTCAGAGAGTTCAAGTCCCTGAACGATTTCCCAGCGGCCGTCCTTCGTTGTGCAGGGGAAACCGAAGAGGAGCCCCTCGGGAATGCCGTAGGAACCGTCGGAGGGAACCCCCATCGTTACCCAGCGGTCCCCCGAACCCAGGACCCAGTCACGGATGTGGTCAATGGCGGCGGAAGCGGCAGAGGCCGCTGAGCTTGCGCCGCGCGCTTCAATGATGGCTGAGCCGCGCTTGGCGACGATCGGGGTCATCGTTTCCTGATAGTAGCTGCGGTCGACGAGTTCGAGCGCAGGGCGTCCCTTGATGAGCGCATGGTCGAGATCCGGGAACATCGCCGGGGAGTGGTTGCCCCAAACGGCAGCGTGCGTGATGTCGTTTACCGACACCTTGGCCTGCGTTGCCGTCTGAGCCATCAGGCGGTTCTGATCAAGACGCAGCATTGAGGTGAAGTTTTCGGGCTTGAGATCCGGAGCGCTCTTCATGGCGATCCAGGCATTGGTATTGCAGGGGTTGCCGACCACGAGCACCTTGCAGTCGCGTGAGGCGGCTTCGTTGAGCGCACGGCCTTGAGCGACAAAAATCTCAGCATTGGCATTAAGCAGATCAGCACGCTCCATCCCTTTGGAGCGAGGGCGGGCGCCGACAAGCAGCGCGACATCGGCGTCGCGGAAGGCGGTCGTCGCTTCCGGGGAATTTTCCAGTCCGGCCAGCAGCGGAAAGGCGCAGTCGTCAAGCTCCATCATGACGCCTGTCACCTTTTGCTGGCTTTCAGGGGAGGCGCGGTCAAGCAGCTGCAGAATAACGGGCTGGTCGGGCCCGAACATGTCGCCGGCGGCGATGCGGAAAAGGAGAGAATAGCCGATGTTGCCGGCTGGTCCGGTAACGGCAACGCGGATGGGTTTCTTCATGGTCAAATCTTTTTTCAATGTTGAACGGCCGGCAGGGACCCGGCCTTCTTTTTCATCGCGCAAAGTCTAGCAACTACCATCATCAATAGGAACTCCCTTTGCGCAGAAGTTCAAAGCCATAAGCCTCTTTCCAATCAAGACATAGGCGCCAGACTTTCGCTCAAGCCGTCAAGCAATCTCGTGATACAGAAGAGTTCGATCGACGTCGAACTAACAGCATCGTCTTGTGCTAAGGTTTCCACGAATGTTTGAGGCTGCTGGCGTTTCTCATGATGCTTTGTCGATTGCTTCCAATGAAGCGCCGGCGTCCGCGAGGCGCAATGCGCTTGAGCGGACCGCAGAGCAGCATCCCAACGACAATTTTCAAGAAAAGGACATCCCATCATGCAGAACAACGTTTTCCTTCGTCTCGCGCAGGAACGCTATACGACTAAGCATTACAACGGTCAGCAGATTCCGCGCGAAGAGTTTGATACGCTGCTTGAAATTCTGCGTCTGACCCCCACTTCGGTCAATGCTCAGGCGCTTCATTACTTTACGGCGACCTCACAGGAAGCCCGTGAACGTCTGCTCCCCGCCTTTCCCGAATTCAACCGCGACCGCATTACCGGTGCGAGCGATGTGGTGGTCTTTACCGTACCCAAGACGCTGACGGAGGCGCATCTGCGCCGCGTACTGGATAAAGAGGAAAGTGACGGACGCATTCCCCAATGCAGAAGTGAAGAACGCTCAGGATCAGGGGCGCCGTTATTTTGCGGGCCTGCATCAGGGGTCTGAAGCAGAGCTCGTGGCGTGGGAGGCTCGTCAGGCTTACATCGGCATGGGGTTCCTCCTCTTCGCCGCGGCCGGCATGGGCATCGACTCGACGGCGCTCGAAGGCATTGATTTTCCGAAGCTCAATGAAATTCTCGGGCTTGACGAGAAGAATCTGACGGCGATTGCTGCCGTGAGTCTCGGGTACCGCAGCCCGAAGGACGGCAATGCCCAGCGTCCGAAGTCCCGTCTGACCCGTGATGAGCTCTTCACGTCGCTTGACTAAGTCCAAACTCAGCGCGTAGGCGTAGAGTGCCTTTATGCGCAGGGAACTGCAAAAAGCCGGCGTCCGTTCAGTACGCCGGTTTTTTGATGTCTGAGATCACACCTCATAAGAGAGAGGATGCCATGAATTCGATGCTTGAATTGGTGAAGCACCGCTATACCGCGAAGCGCTATGACGCGAATAAACCCATTTCCGATGAGACGCTCAACGATCTTCTGGAAGTGCTCCGTTTGTCGCCATCATCGGTGAACATCCAGCCGTGGCATTTTTATGCCTTGAAGACGAAGGAAGCACTCCATGCCATTCGTCCGGCCGTCAAGGATTTCAATCTCGAGCGTACGGAGCATGCGCCCGTCATTATTGTTTTTGCCATCGAGAAGCACCTCGACGATGCATATGTCCATCGCTTGATGGCTCAGGAAACCGCGGACGGGCGCTTTCGCGGACAGTTTGCTGATCCCGAGTTTGCAGCGAAACTCGAGGCTTTCCGCTGCGCAAGCGTCAAGGCCTATTGCTCCGGCGCGAACCGCGGTGAGTGCTGGGCCGCCAACCAGTGCCATATTGCGCTCGGTTTCCTGCTCTTGGCAGCTGCCGGCATGGGTGTTGACGCCACGACATTGGGCGGCATGCATTTCGAGAAGGTTGACGAAATTCTCGGACTTGCCGCCAAGGGACAGAAATCGGTGATGGCCTGCGCGCTCGGCTATCGCAGCAGCGACGATTGGAATGCGGACGCTCCGAAATCCCGCTTCCCGCTCGATGCCGTAGCAACGATTCTTTAAAAAGCTGCCCGTCCTCTGCTGCCGCAGCTCAAAGACGCGGCAGCGTTCTCCTGCGGCATCCGATGGATCTCAGCGTCTTAGATTGACGTGTACTCGGCTAAAATGGCGTCGCCCGCACTCATACGATGGCCTTCTTTGAGGAATTTGGAATGAAGCGCTACGCTCTTCAATCGCTTTGCAGCTCCCGCTCCCTGATTTCGGTTTTCTGCGCTTTGTACGCATGGACCGCTGGCGGGGCTTTGGCCGCATCCGCGCCCGAAGATGAAGCTGTGTTGGAGGCGCGCGCAGCACAAGCCGAGAAGGTGCTCGCGGATCGATCGTTTTATGAACGGTGGAAAGAGCCTTCAGCGATCGATTCAGTGAAAACGGCTGCTCAGGTGAAGAGCGATGCTGAGGGCGTGCTCAAGCAAATTGAAGAGGCGCTGGCTGTCCAGCGCAGCTGGTGCGGCAAAAAGTTTTTTGTCAACAGCTGCATTGATGACGCTCGGCGCGCTTCATTTGACCGCGAACGCGAGGTCCGCGAGATCATTGTGGCGGCAGACGAAATCATCCGTCTCGACCGAGTGGAAAAGATGCGCGCAGAACAGGAAAAGAATGCGCTTGAACCTCGTCGGGAGCCCATGAAAATAGCGCCTAAGACGGTGAAAACCGATCCTCCGGAGCCTATGCACATTACGCCTAAGTCTGTGAAGGCACCCAGCCAGCCGATAGATATTGCGCCCAAGACCGTCAAAGAGCCTTCCGCTCCCGTGGAATGGGAAAAGAAAACGGTTAAAGACGCTTCGGTCCCTCACGGCATGAACGGGAAGACGGTTAAAGACGCCGCGGCGCCGACGCCGATTCCAGGCAGTGAAATGCCTCACGATGCGGCGTCTGAGCGAGCCGCTGCCGAAGCGGCCAACGAGGCCTACTACGCGCAAAAACAGCTCGAAGCTCAAAAGCGCATGGAAGAAGCCGCAGAGCTCGCAGCCAAGCGCAAAGCGGATCGTGAGGCCAAGCAGCAGCAGTTCGAAAGGAGCTTGGATGAGCGCGAAGCTGCGCAAAAGCGCTATGAGGCCAATCAGAAGGAACGCAAAAGCAACCTGATGCAGTATTTCTGACGCTTGTCCATGACCTCTCCAAGCCAAAAAAATCAATGGGCGGAGCTCTTTGACGCTGCTCGCCCGCTCGAAGAGCGCACCGCACTCGCTTTCGCGGCTGACGGCCCTCTGGCTCGCCGTCAGACCAACTTCACGCCTCGTGAGGGGCAGCTTGCGTTTGCACAGGCCGTGGCCGAAGCCATTCAAAATAAGGAAACGCTTCTGGCCGAAGCCGGCACCGGCACCGGCAAAAGTTTTGCGTATCTGGTGCCGGCGCTGCTTTCGGGTTCGACGGTCGTGATTTCGACCGCAGGCAAGCCGCTGCAGGATCAGCTTTTCAACAAAGACATACCGGCGCTTTCGGCCGCGCTCGGCGTCAATGTGCCGACAGCCGTCCTCAAAGGCCGAAGCAACTATGTCTGTCCTTATCGGCTTGAACGGACGGAATCCGAAGGCCTTCTGCCTGAGCGCGACAGCTACCGCAAGCTTCGGGAGATCAAGCGGTTTGCGGCGATTTCAGCCACGGGTGACCGCGCGGAGCTTCCGACGGTGCCGGAGGACGATCCGCTCTGGCCGCTGGTGACGAGTACGCGGGAAAATTGTTTAGGCAAAGAGCGGTGTGAACATTGGGAAAACTGCTTCGTGCGCGCCGCCCGCGAAAAAGCGCTCAAAAGCCAAATCGTCGTGGTGAATCACCATCTGTTTTTGAGTTCGCTTGCGCTCAAGCGCGAGGCGAATGGGCAGATTGACGGCATGCTGCCGGCCGCTGATCTCACGGTCATTGATGAGGCGCATCAGCTCCCAGGCATTGCGACGGACTTCTTCGGCACTACTTTTACCACCTGGCAGCTCGAGTCGATTGCCGACGAGGCGCGTGCGCTCGGACGCGGTCACGCTAATGACGGCGCGGATTGGGATGCGCTCTGCCATGCCGTTCAGAAAACAGCCCGCGATCTTGTCATTGCCGCCCGAGGCATCGGCATCGAGCCGGGCGACCGGCTCGCCGTAAAGACCATTGAGCGCTTCGAGGAGCTGACTGAGCCTTTTGGCAAAATGCTCGCAGCTTTCGGTCAGCTCATTCGAGCGATGAGAGCCAATAAAGACCGCAGCGACGATCTTGATGCACTTTGTGAATATGCCTGCGAAGTGGATCTGGAGATGGCGAAGTGGGAAACGCTTTTTAAGCGCCTCACGCACCCGGAGGGAGAAGCCGATGATGCTTCGGAAGAAGCGGCTGACATTCCCTTTGAAGGCCTTGAAGATACGTTAGTAAGCACTGACTCTCGGGGTGATGCAGACGCTGCGCAAGGGGGTACCCAACGCGCCTTCCGATTCCAGAAAGACGCTGTGCAGTGGATTTCCGCAGCGCCTTCGAGCCTGCGGTTCAACAATACGCCGCTCAAGTTTGCCGATGAATTCCGGCAGATGCGGGAAGCCGAAGGCGGTGCGTGGGTGTTCACTTCAGCCACTTTGTCGACTGCAGGAGACTTCACGCACTTTGCGATTGAGACAGGGATTCCGGAGGCCAAAGCCGGGACTTGGGAAAGTCCTTTCAACTATTGGGAGCAGGGCTGCTTTTACCTGCCGCAGCTGCCGCCGCCCACCAATACCATTGAGCATGCCGGACGGGTGGTCGATGCGGCCTGGCCGCTGGTCTGCGCGGCCAAGGGCCGAACATTTTTTCTCTGTACTTCACTTGCGGCCGTCAGCAAAGCAGCCGAGGAGCTCAGGGCGCTGCTCGACCATGCAGGGAACCCATATCCGCTTTTCGTGCAGGGCGACATGCCCAAAGCAGCGCTGATTGACGCCTTTCGCGAGCACGGCAACGCCATTCTGGTGGGCTCCATGAGTTTCTGGGAGGGAGTGGATGTGCAGGGAGAGGCATTGTCGCTGGTGGTGATTGACAAGCTCCCCTTCGCGCCGCCCGATGACCCGGTCTATGCCGCCCGATCCGATGCGCTTCGTGAACAAGGCAAAAGTCCCTTTGCCCTGATGGCGCTGCCCGAAGCGGTAACGGCGCTTAAGCAGGGCTCTGGGCGGCTGATCCGCTCGGAAACTGACCGCGGCGTCTTTATGCTCTGCGACTCTCGAGTGGCAGATAAACCCTATGGACGGACGATTCTCAAGAGTCTGCCGGATTTTTTCCGTACGCGCAGTCTGGAAAAGGCGCTGGAATTCTTCCGCAGTCCGCAAGCGTGGCATAAGACGATCTATCGTCAATAGCCGCTGACGGCGGCGGGGGCAGAGCGTGCCCGCACGTTCGCCTTAGGAAACGTCAGGCTGTGGGCAGCGTTTTTTTTCAGGAAAACGCTGCAACGAGTTCAAGATGCATGGCGCCGGGGAAGAGGTCTACGGGAGAGATGCTTTCCAGCGTAAGTTCCGCGGCGGCAAGTTCCTTGGCGTCACGCGCAAAGCTCTTGGGATTGCAGGACACGTAAGCGAGCCGCTTGGGGCCGTTTGGAAGCGAAAAAAGGTCTGCAAGCGCTTTTGCGGCTCCGCCGGCCATGCCTTGATAGGCCGGGTCGACGATGATCTTGGTGGGTTTGAAGTCGTCGGGGAAGCCCTCTTTGAGCGCCGCCGAGAGGAAGGTTTCTGTCGGCTCAGCCACAAATGCCGCCTGCGGGATACTGTTGCGCGCTGCATTTTCGCGGGCGCAGACAATAGAGGCCTCTACGCGTTCAACGCCAAGCGCTCGGCCGTGCGGACCCGCGCGTCTCGCGGCAGCGAGCGTAATGGTGCCGACGCCGCAGTAAAGGTCGAGAATCTGATCCCCAGGTTGTACGTCCGCGGCGTCAAGCGCTTTTTCATAGAGCACCGGCGTCTGCGGCGTATTGACCTGCAGAAAAGTCTGCGGTCCGACGGTAAAGGCGAGATCCATCAGCTCGGCCTCAATGCTCGAGCGCCCCGCCCAGACAACCAGCGCGTCCGGCGCAAAGCTCAGTACAGCGCTCCCAGGGGTGGGGTGGACATTGACGAGAAGCGATTGAAGCTTGCAGGGGGCGAGTGCCGCGATGAGCTTCTCTTTAGCGGCGAGCAGATCGGCCGTCAGCGCTCGAACCACGAGTACTGCCATTCGCTCGCCGCTGCCCGGCGCTTCACGAAGAAGGAGGCTGCGAAGCACCCCAGTGCCGTTGGATACGGCGGCTTCAGGTGCGGGCGTAAGTGCCGGTTCGCAGAGAAACGGCGCAAGAGCACGAGCCGCTTCTTCCATCCAGACGGGCGTTTGCGGACAGTCTTCTGCCGGGACAAGTATTTGGCTGCGTGCAGCGTAATAGCCAAAACGACCGATGCCGTCGATGACGCTCGGATAAAGCACCGCTTTGTTGCGAAAATGCTGAGCAAACGCTGCGGGCTGCCCCGACGGCGGCTGAATCAATCCTTCGCGCCAGAGTCCGGCCTGGCGGAGCGGCTCTTCAATGAGCAGTTTGGTTTTGAGGGCAAGCTCTGCGGGATACTTCAGGCTCCCCAAAGGACAGCCGCCGCAGACGGGCTGGCCGTTAAGCGACGCAGCATGCGGGCAGCGGGAAGGATCCGCGTCAGGCGAAGGAGCGCTTTCTCGCCATTCCACGGCGAGTCCCCAATGGCCGCCGGGTTTGGGCGGGTTCCAGAAAAGATCGCCTCGAGCACCGGGAAGTGCGCCGGGCACGAGAATTTCCGGGACATCCTTGCTGTTGGAGTTGTCGCTCAAACGTGCGATGCCGGCTCCTGAAGCGTGGATGCCGGTAATGAGCACATCGGTGAGTACTTCAGGACGCTCTGCGGCAGTCCCCAGCGCATGACGGCGGCCCATCAGCGGGCGGCCCAAAGGCGCAGCATGTACATGACGACTTCTGCCGCAATGACGACGCCGACGAGTACCCCAGAGCGTCTGAAGAGCGCTCGGGAGGCTTCAAGCTGGAATTTGCCGCGCGCTTCAAAGTGAAGACGCTCAGACATGCGCTTCACCGTGCGCCAGACCAGTCCAAGCGCAGCAAAGCCAAAGAGCGCTGCGAGGAGCACCACCGTACAGAGGTTATAGAGTGCGCCGGCCCAGTATGGGTCTGCTCCCTGCAGCCAGGCGCCGACGACGGCTACTGCAGCCATCAAAGCCAAAGCGCCCAGCCACAAAGATTTGTGCGCAGTCCATTCGCGCTGGAGCAGTTCCTTCACGGCGTCACTCGCATCGGGCACCGTTTGTTTGGGTTCAGGCGCAGCGTCCGCAGCCGGCGGCTCAGCCGCTGCGGACGTCTGTGAAGATGGAGTCGGGTGCGAAGTGGTCATTCGCCGTTCATTAAAGAAAGTATTTTTCGACGATTACAATATACCGCCCAGCGCCACGATCGCCACGAAGACCGGTGCAAGGACACCGATGAGCAGGCGCGCAGCTTTGAGCGAAGTGTCCGAAAGCGGCTTCACGGACTGCAGTTCGCGGCTCGTGACCGGCCAGGCTACCCAAGCGGCGGCAATAGCAATGCCGAAAGTCGACAGCGGCATGCCGATGTTGGAGGTGACGTAGTCGAGGATGTCGAAAATGTTCTTGCCGAAGAGCTTGACGTCACCCCAGGGACCGAACGACATGTTGGCGGCAAAGCCCACGATGGCGCAGCCCGCGAGCGTGAGCAGAATCGCGTTCTTGCGCGAAATATTGGCCTCCTGAGTAAGGAGAGCTGTGCAGGCTTCGAGCATGGATACGGAACTCGTCAAGGCGGCAACCGTCAGACAGGCGTAGAAGGCTGCGGCAAAGCCTTGCCCCAGAGGCATCTGAGAAAAGACTGCGGGCATCGTCACAAAGGTGAGGCCGGGGCCGGCGGTTGGATCCAGATGAAAGGCAAACACTGCCGGCATCACCATAAGACCGCCCAAGATGGACGAAAGAATGGCCAGGAAGGCAACCCAGCCCACGGAGGACGGCAGATCAGCCTTCGGGTTGAGATAGGACCCGTAGGTGATCATGGTGCCGGCGCCGAGCGAGAGCGAAAAGAAGCAAAAGCCCATTGCATTAAAGAGCGCTGTGCCGTTGAAGTCTTCCCAGCGCGGAGTGAAGAGAAATTCCACTCCGGCCCACCCGCCCGGCAGCGTCACGCCGCGGATGATGAGGATCACCATCAGGATGAATAGAAGCGGCATCAGAATCTTGGCGATCTTTTCAATGCCCTGCTGTACGCCGTTCATGACAACGTAGGCTGTCAGGCAGAGAAAAAGCAGCAGATAGCCGTAGGAGGAGACCATGTCGGAAACGAAGCTGCCGAAATTGGCGTTCAAAACTTTGGCGTCAGTGGTCAGACCGATGCCCAGCATGGCATCCCAAAGATATTTGATGCACCAGCCGCCTACTACGGAATAAAACGAGAGAATGAGGAACACCGTAAAGACGCCGATGCCGCCGAAGATCCCCCAAGGTTTGCCGGCAGCTCGATTAAGGCTTCCCACCGCACCGCGGCGGCCGGCTCGGCCCATTGCGAATTCTGCGAGCAGCAGCGCCACGCCCACCGTCAGCGTGAAGAAGATGTAGGGGAGCATGAAGACGCTCCCGCCGTTCGTACCGGCCATGTAGGGGAACTTCCAAATGGCGCCGAGACCGACTGCGGAGCCTGCGGAAGCCAGAATGAAGCCGAGGCGCGTGCCCCAGGTTGCTGGCGTATGGGTGGACATGGAGAAGCAATTCCTAGTTGTTTTAAGGCCTGTCAGAGGCACAAGCGTTCTCACGCACCGAGGTTCTCTGCCGTTAGGCGGATCTGCGTGAGCGTGCTTATGTTAAAAGAGTCCGGCGCCTTTGGCGGCGACAATGAGGATGAGAATGGGGGCTGCGCACCCCGCAAGGATCCTGAAGGCTTTGAGACCTGCCGCAGACCATTTGGCGTTCATTTCGAGCTGCTTGCGGATGGTCGGCCAGGCTACCCAGGCGGCCACCAGACCGATGCCGACACAGCCGATCGGCATGCCGATATTGGATGTGGCGTAGTCGAGCAGATCAAAAAGCGTGCGCCCAAAGAGCTTCCAGTCTGAAAGCGGCCCGAAGGAGAGCGCGCAGAAGACGCCGATGATGCCGAGCACCGTCGAAACGGTGAGTACGGCGGTGCGCCGCGAAAATCCCCAGCGGTCGACGCAGTGCTGCGAAACCATTTCCAGAATGGAAATGGCCGATGTGAGTGCTGCCACAAAAAGGCAGCCGTAAAACGCCACGGCGAAAAGTCCGCCCATCGGCAGGTGACTGAAGACGGCAGGCATGGTGGCAAACGTCAGTCCCGGACCGGCATCCGGCGTCAGACCAAAGGCAAAAACGGCCGGCATGATCATCAGGCCGCCGAGAATAGATGACATCACGGCGAGCACCACAATCCAGGCGGTGGAGGTGCCGACATTCACTTTGTCGGACAAGTAGCTGCCGTAATTCATCATCGATCCGGATCCCACCGAAAGCGAGAAGAAGGCAAAGCCCATGGCATTGAGGAGCGCTTCACCCGTAAAAGCCTCCGGGTCAGGCATGAAAAGAAACTTCACGCCCTCAATGGCCCCGGGAAGCATTAATCCGCGTACGATCAGGATGAGCATCAAAATGAAGAGGAGCGGCATGAGAATCTTGCCGACTCGTTCAATGCCGCGTTCGACGCCGCAAAGCACAACGCCTGCGGTCGTGGTGAGAAAGATGACATGCCCCATGACGGACTGTACGGGATCGGCTGCAAAGGCCTCAAAGGCGCTGCGCATTGCGGCCGGATCGTCCGTGATGCCGCGGCCCATGATGGATTCGATGAAGTAATGCGTGCACCAGCCGCCCACGACGGAATAAAAAGCCAGCACCAATGCGCCGGTGGCTACTGAAATAAAGCCGATCACTGACCAAGCGCGCCCGCCCAGCTTTAAGTAGGCCGTTCCGGCGCCGCCTCGTGCAGCGCGGCCCATGCTCATTTCTGCAATGAGGAGCGCAAGACCGATCGTGAGCGAAAAAGCAATCGTCGGCAGCATGAAGATCGAGCCGCCGTTCGTGCCCGCCATATAAGGGAATTTCCAGATGGCGCCGAGCCCCACGGCAGAGCCTGCTGAGGCGAGGATGAAGCCTAATCGCGAGGTCCAGGCGGAGCGTGAGGATGTCTGAGGCATGAGAATAATCTGCGGGAAAAATAAAAAACGGGAGCGGTGATGAGCCGCTCCGCGCTTATCCATCATTGATCTGGCGCACGGTCTGCAAAAGCAGACAATCTGCTTGCAGGCCGTACGCAGATGTTTGATTTTAGATGAGTCCCGAGATAAGAACCACGAGAACAAGGATAGGGGAGAACACTCGAAGCATGAGCTTCAGTAGCCACTGCCACTTTTCCGGCGCCGTATTCTTGACGCGGTCCCAGCAGGTGTAGCCCGCCAGATAGAGGATCACCAAGCCGCCAAGGGGCAGCGACAGATTGCTCGTAAAGAAATCAAAGACGTCAAAGAAGGTACGGCCGTTGAACATCTTTACGTCGCTCAGCAGGCCAAACGAGAGGCAGGGCAGAATCCCTACGACGGCGAGAGCAATGGTGGAGAGCACAGCAGCCTTCGGCCGCGACATCTTTTGTTCGTCAACGAGGTAGGAGACGAGAATTTCAATCATCGATACCGACGACGTAATGGCCGCGACTGCAAGGCAGAGATAGAACATCACGGCAAAGAGCTGTCCCATCGGCATTTGCGCGAAGACGGCCGGCATGGTGATGAAGGTTAGTCCCGGGCCGGCAGTCGGATCCAGCCCAAAGGCAAAGACCGACGGCATGATCATGAGGCCGCCCATGATGGAGGCGATCACGGAAAGGAAGGCAATCCAGGAGCAGGAGCGGAGCACGTTGGTCTTGTCATCCAAGTAGCTGCCGTACGTCATCATGCAGCCGCAGCCCACGCAGAGCGAGAAGAATGTGAAGCCCATGGCCTGTAGGAGCGCGGAGAAGGTAAAGGCCTGCGGGTCAAACTTGAAGAGGAACTCCACGCCGGCCCATGCTCCGGGAAGCATGAGACCGCGGATGATGATGGCGAGCATCATGAAGAAAAGGAGCGGCATCAGGATCTTGCTCACGCGCTCAATGCCCTTCGTGACGTCGAAGGCCACAATCAGACCGTTGAGGAGCAAAAAGAGCCACTGAAAGCCGAGCGCCAACACGGGGTTGGCGGTGAATTCGCCAAAGTGAGCTCCGAGCTGCGACTGGTCGGTGATCAGTCCCTGTCCCACCAGCGCTTCGCAGAAGTACGACAAAGTCCAGCCGCCGATGGCGGAATAAAAGGAGAGCACCAGAAAACCGGTCAGAACGCCCAGATAGCCTGCCGGCAGAAAGGCGGGTCCAGCTAAGCGCCGGTAGGTTGTGACGATGCCGCCCTTGCCGAGACGTCCGAGAACGACTTCAGCGATAAGGAGTGCAAGACCGACGGTGAAGGTGAGCAGAATGAAAGGCAGGACAAAGACGCTGCCGCCGTTTGTGCCTGCCATATAGGGGAACTTCCAAATGGCGCCGAGACCGACGGCGGCGCCTGCAGAAGCGAGAACGAAGCCGATTCGGCTCGTCCAGGTGATGCGTTCTTGAGCCATGATGTTCTTTGGATGGTTATTTGAATTGCATAGACAGAATCAAGGCGTTCCGAGGTGGAGCCAGCCTGATGACGGTCTAATGCGTGTAGGCAATATTAGGCGACTTTGCGCGCCGGAAACCTGAACTCATTGACGCTTTAGTCTTAGAGAGTACGGCGTTGACGCAAGTTTTGTGTTTTGGAGAGTGCGGGCGGATGCGGTGATAAGGTTGTCGGTTAGGTGTGAGGAAGTATTGAGACTGCATACTGTGGTGCTCATGCTTCTTTGATAAAGAAGATTTTTGCAAAGCTCCCAAAACAGTGATAAACAAAATTTAAGTAGTAATCCGGATTTTCTGCATTGTAGTAAACGAACCACAAGAACTAGAAAACCGCAAATCTCTGTCTAAGAAGGAAATATAAGCATATAAGGGTAACCCCCCCCCGTGAGGTGGCCAAGATCATCTAACTCATTGATGCTTTGGGAATGTTCTTCTCGTCCGGACAATGGTTGCCGGAGTTTTTTTATGGAGCATCTAAAGTGAATAACAGCTACAAAGTTGTATATAACAAAGCGCGCGGTGCTTTGATGATTGTGAACGAATTGACATCGTCAATTCAGAAGAAAGGCACGAAATCAGTGATAGCTATGGGTGCTGTATTGGCCCTTACGGGCGTTGCCCAGAACGTGGCTGCACTTGAAACGGTCACTTTGGAGGGATGGTCTGATAATACGCAAGAAGTAAAGACGCAAGAAGATAATTGGGCAGGCGGCTCCCATTACTACACAAAAAATGTGACGGCAGTTGACGTTGTTTTTGCAAATAACAGTTTATTAGCCAAAGGAGATACAGGGACAGATGCGCAGGGCGGGGCTATGTATCTCAATGCTCATACCCAAAATGCCGAAAATACTATTAATAATTTTGAAAATATCAAATTTGAAAATAATTTAGTTAAAACTGAATCAAACCAAGGAACCCGGGCATCAGCTTACGGTGGAGCTTTGCTGATTAAAGGAGGAGCGACTACTTTAAAAAATACTATTTTTACAGGCAATAAAGCTGAAGCGACGTCAACACTCGCAAATAGTACTTCGAGCTCACAATATGGTGGAGGAAGTGCTGCAGGCGGTGCAATTTTTATTGACTCAACATTGAATAATCCCAATAATCATCCCGCAACACTTAAATTTGTTGTTGATACTGATGGCCTCATCAGCAGCGGAAATACAGTGAGCAGTGGTCAGCAGAAACCTTTTACGGATGGTTGGAATACAAAAGTCCCAACTGCCGGAGGATTCTTGTATATGGATCGCGGAGTAACTGCTGACTTCGATATTTCTGAAGGGATCACCTACACAATCGGCACAAAAGATGCTTATAAGCAGGATAAGAACATGGACAGCATTGCTAGTTCTGTGTATCTGAAAACTGCTACACATCCCAATAATGTCATTAACAAAACCGGTGCCGGGACGCTGGTAATGCACGGTAGTCTGAACGACTACTACGGTACCTTGAACGTTAATGAAGGTACATTGGAAGTGACTTCCGATTGGGCGCTTGCAAATGAGGTGAAGGTTGCCAGCGGCACACTTATCTTGGGGAATGCGTCTTTTACAACGGTTAAAGCGGCGGCAGGATATGACGGATCTGCTGGCGGTACTGCAAATGATGTCGTTGATGATGCAGGTTCGCTGACAATTCAGTCAGGAGGTTCTGTCATCGTAAACTCGTTGACCTTGAATAGCGGGAGCGTGTCTGTAGGTGGATCACTCACGGTCGGGACGTTGACTACAGGGAATGGGACCCTATCGTTTAACGGCGGCACCATTGTGACTTCGATTGGTCAACTGTTCAATGATGATGCGGGGAGTGCTGCTACGTTAGAGTCAACGTCTTTCAGTGCAAAGACGGGCATAACATTATCAAGCGGCATTCTCTCATTGACTGATGACGGTACGTATGATGTCTCTGTTCTTTCCGCATTGGAGAGTGCTATTAATTCAAATAGCATCAAATCGGTGACATTCACAAACGCAAAATTTGAATCAACAACTTCCGACGAAAAAACCGGGCTCTTTGCAGGCATTATTGCAGCTACTTCAGACGCTACGGTGACTGCAACGCCTACTGCAGGCGTAGTAGACATTACTACCAGTAATGCGGGCGCTGCAACCTTGACTGTTGAAACCGAGAATGATACGGATACCCTGTCGAGCGTGAAGGTAACAAGCACGACTAATGAATTGACCTTGGTGGGTGACAATAGCAACAGTCAACTTGTTTCGGATAAAGATGGCAAGGCTCTTGACATCACGGTTGAGGGAAACGCTACGCTCAAACTTGGTTCATCATTACTCGAGAAAGAAACTTCAGGACAAGTAGCCAATATAACTGCTGAAGAAAATTCAAAGATTGCAGTTGCCAATATCAACGCGGAAGCTACCTCTATTAAAGCGGCACAAGGTGCGATAGTCAGTGTGGGTTCTGACGACAAGCGTGCGACGCTGGGCGTTTCTCAACTTACGCTCGAGAAAGGTTCTCTTCTGATCGTTGATCCTACATGGAGCAACGACGCCGCAATGAATGTGATTGGCAATGCATCTCAGGCGATTATTACAAATGCCGATATTCAAGGTGCTGCGATCGCAGGCCGCAATGGTCTCATTGTTTACGGTGCATCTGCTTCTGACGCTGAAACAGCATTTGATCGACTGACATCCCTTAAATGGGGCGAGCAGGATATTTCTGCTGCGCTCTATGTTGGAAAGACGCTTACAGTGAATGCGGACGGGAAAGTGATTGTGGACGGAACTCAAACGTCAAGTTCGAACAATCCTGATTCCTATCAGGCAGGGGCAGTAACTGTTGCTGCTGACGGTCTCCTTATGGTGGATAATCAAATCGACGGCGGTAAGGTGATTGACGGTAATCTCATCATGCAAGATGGCAGCATTCTTGGATTGGTGAATACAAATGTGGGTACGCTGACCTTGGCCAATCAGGTTACGGGTACGGTCAATGTTGTTACTGACAATCCCTTTATGGAAGCAGAGGTATCAACAGATAACACCTCAGTAACGGTTGGCTTGGATGCTGAAAATGGTCTGAGTGCGCTTGCTTCAACAGGTATTCAGGCTATGGCTCGTCGTGCGGACTTCACTATGTCGGAAACTATCGCGGACCGCACAGCAATTGATCAAACGCTCCATGCCGGTATCAATATGTGGGCCGATGTTTCCGGTGAACGTTACGAAGCCGACAAATTTGATAATAACGGCAATTTTAAGGCTGATCTCGGCTATGGTATGTTCGGCGGTGATGTCGCTCTGACGGACGATATCGCAGTTGGTGCCGGGTTCCAGTACGGCACGGGTAGTCTGCGCAGCGACGTCGCTTCCATCAAAAACGAAATCGACAGCTACGGATTTACGCTCTATGGCTCGATGAAGTTGGGCGACGCCAAGATTGTGGGTGAGCTTGCTTGGCTGCAATCGAAGAACGACATTACATCGTCGCAGACGGCTTTGAATCAGAAAGTCGATGCAGACATCTGGTCTGCCGGCATTCGTGCCCAGCATGCATTCACGCTGGGACAATTTATGGTGACGCCGAGTGTCGGCGTGCGCGTGTCCTATATGGAAACGGATGCAATGAACATTGGTGCAGTGATGGTTGAAAAGCAGGATCAGACTTTGGTTCAGATTCCGCTTGCATTGCGCATTACGGGTGCTCCGATTCAAAGTTCTTCTGGATGGAGCCTCGCACCAAACCTCAAGATCGCCTATGTTCCGACGTTCGGAGACAAGGAAATCAAGGTGCTTGGTTATGAAACCGATGTTATCGATACGAGTCCGGTTCAGGGCGCTTTTGGTATTCGCGCATCCAATGGGAATATGCTATTCAATGCTGACATGACCGTTGGTGGCGGAGAATATGGTACTTCCTCTATTGGTGCGAAGGTTGGTTTTAAGTACGCCTTCTAAGCACTGAATAAAAACTGTCATTAGTCCCGGACCCCCCCCCCCCCCCCC
>ERZ827101.767-NODE-767-length-47716-cov-14.220663_pt1 | contig 47716 bp, 47 predicted proteins | sample MGYA00519869_ERZ827101 | MGnify/ENA primary metagenome ERZ827101 (study PRJEB31778, sample SAMEA3449256) | human gut metagenome | biome: human gut; feature: human-associated habitat; material: faeces | place: United Kingdom | collected 2010/2012 ...
CTTGTCATTTCATCTGCCATATCAGTATCACGGATACGGGATTCAGCAGACTGCATGTTTTCAGCTGTGTTGTCATCAACCTTTACAGTATACTCAAGACGATTCTGAACGGCACCAAGTTTAGAACGCTCTGTGGTAACGTTCTTAATCATGGTGTCAACTTTGTCAATAAGATTTGAAATGCTTTTTCCATCAACTTTTGTTACAGCGAAATCTTCGTCAACAGCATCTAATGCGTCCTTTAAATCCTGATCGATAGTTGTATTTTCTGCTAAACCAAGCGCTTTTAAACCTGCTTTTTGATCATCAGCATCTGCACCCTTAATTTTAGCAACAGCCGCATCAAATTCAGCTGTTGTCAATGTTTTTCCATTATAGGTTTTGCTGCCTTCAACAGTAAATACATCCTTATTATAAGTGTATTTTGTCTCCGGATTATCGTCAGCATCTTTTACAACAACTACGCCATCTGCAGTATCGCTTGATGCACTTCCTGTAGCTCCTGCTTCTGCCTTGTCTGTTTTTGTCATATACAAACTGTCATCCCAGCTAGTAGACTTAATGGTAACTTTAATACCCTGACTGGAGTTCGCACCTACCTGCAACCACTGATCTTTGTAAGATCCATCCAATAATTTCTTCTTATTGAACTCGGTATCTGTGTCGATACGATTATACTCATTTTTCAGGTTATCAATCTCATCCTGAATCTTCTGGAAATCATTTTCCTGAGTTCCATCCAACACACCGGAGTTAGAAGCCTGAACCATCAGCTCACGGGTTCTCTGCAAGATCGCATGTTTCTGATCCATAGCACCTTCAGCGGTCTGAATCAAAGAGATACCATCCTGTGCGTTGTCAGAAGCACGGTTCAAACCACGAACCTGAGCTCTCATTTTCTCGGAAATAGCAAGTCCTGCTGCATCGTCAGCGGCACGATTGATTCTGTAACCACTGGAAAGTTTCTCAGTAGATTTTGAAAGGTTGTTTCCTACGATTCCCAACTGTCTGTTGGCATTCATTGATGTAATGTTGTGTTGTACTATCATAATAATTACCTCCTTGTTTTACGCCTTACGGCTTATGTCCTTCCCAAATCCGTTTGGGTAGAAATTTCATATTTTCTATTTATAATATCCGGCGCCGGTGCCCGCCTTGGGCCCTCCGGCCAGCACACATGCGTCGATTATTATCGAATTATTTTGCCTCGCCCTTTTTCTTGCGATAGCGTTCCGGCAGATCCGGCTCCGCATAATATTTTGGATGTTTTTCCTTGATCTCCGGATGTGCTTTTTCAAGCACTTTGCTTCGAACGATATCAACCTCTTTTGGAGCATCTACCATAATTCGAAGATGATTGTTGCTTCCTCCCAGGAATACAATCTTGATATCATCGCCAAGCATCAGATATTCTTCTGTGCTGAGTGTGAGTCGCAGCATCCTTGCCACCTCCCTCTGCTGTGTCGCTGAAACAAGAAAAATTTGCCAGCCACAACAATTGTTACTATAATGTTGCATGTAAGCTATGTTTGGATGAAGCATCTAAACAAATAGGACGAAGTGCATCATGCACTTTAGAATGGAGGAAAAAATGAGCAAAACACAACCAATCAAAGATGAAGAAATGTTGAAAAATTTTCGAAATTACTATCGAGACATTGAACCAAACCCACGAAATTACGCACTTATTGTGTTTGGATTGAATTCAGCACTTCGCATTAGTGACATCTTAGGGCTCTGTTGGAACGATGTTTATTCAGATCAAAATCATCGCTATCGTGAACACATAGCCGTATGGGAACAAAAAACAGGGAAGGAGAATATTCTTATTGTGAATCAACATGCAAAAGAAGCGTTAGAATATTATCGAAAAACTCTTTTGCATTATCATAAAAATGACTATATCTTTCAAGGACAAAAAAGCGGGCCGGAACCTTTAAGCCGGTCGCAGGCATTCCGAATCATAAAAAAGGCGGCAAATTATTATGGATTTGAGCAAAACATCAGCTGTCACTCCCTTCGGAAAACGTTTGGCTACTTTGCCTGGAAGAACGGAACACCGCCGGCTCTCCTGATGAGCATATACAATCATTCGTCGTATGAAATTACCAAAAGATACCTTGGTATAGATCAGTTAGAAAAAGATAAAGTTTTTTTAGAAACTTTTTTGTAAAAAACACTAAAGTATTTTTATGACCTGTCGATATATATGGCACAAAGAAAAATGCAACATTATAGTAACAAATGTTGCATTTTTTCTTATTTTATTTAACACAACCCACCGTCCTAAAATACATTTACCGGAATAGTTACGTTTGTGCTAAAAAAAAGAAGCGATATCTTCTTTCCCGAATTATCGCTTCTTCCTTTATTATTCTGCACATTTTTTCAAAAATTATTCTTATTTCTGTCCACCGCGTCCGCTGATGATCCACGGTGCCGGCTGCTGCTTAAACGAATTGCGGCTTGACAAAGTCGATACGGCGATCTGAATCACTTCGACATCTTCGATGCCATGAGATTCAAGCATTGTCTTTGCGCCTGCTGCCACCTGAAAATCCAAAGTATAGACAACTACATTAATTTGTGGATTTTTTGTTGTCAAATATGCAAGTTCCTGATCCATACTTGCAGAAGCCACCATAAATACGGTATCCGGAACCGGGCAGTCCTTCATGCTCTCTTCATCTACATGATCGACGATCTGCACATTGCTGAGTCCAAAATGCTCCACATTGTCCTCCATCGTCTCGCGGTCGGCACGGCTGTATTCCACAGCGACCACCGTTCCCTCTGCTGCCGTCAATGCTGCCTCGATGGCAATACTTTCTCCGCTGATCACGCAGAGATTATCCTGTGTATCCACCATCATTTTATTGAGAATGACAGCGCGGATCTCGCTTCCCACATAATGAATCGAACCCTTTTGGAACATTTCATTTCCCATACCGATTTTCGCCGTATTGCGGGCGTTCGGATTGATAATGAGCATTCCGGCGGAAGCATTGATTCCGCGGTCGATCATATCCTTTACTTTACTGTTCAGAATCTCGCCTTCCGGTTTGGAACCCTCATTATACCAGACATCGCATTCTCCAAGACCGGCATTCCAAAGTCGATAAAAAATATCATCTACGCCCGCATTGGTAAACACCAAAGTCGTCTTGTGTGCCTCCACGGTCGGGATCACATTTTTATTCTTTTTCGTGATATCTATCATCTTAACATGTTCAAGGTCAATCGCCGTATTTTGGGCATAATACTGCAGCCACGACAAGATTACCTCGTTACTAAAAAGCGGTTCCTTCATAAACCATTTCCTCCGTTCCTTTTGATACTATTATTATATCTCAAACCGCATGACAAAACAACCGCTTTTATAATTTCGTAGCATTCTTTTACGATTTGTGCTATACTGTAACTTAGCAAAGTTTTTGGAGGTAGTTACATGAATACCATAGGACTGATTGGCGCGATGGACGAAGAAGTCGCCATTTTGAAAGAACAGATGACTGACACAAAAGAAATGACCAAAGCGGGAATGACCTTTGTCGAGGGAAATCTGTGGGGACTGAAAACCGTTGTTGTCGTAAGCGGCATTGGGAAAGTAAATATGGCAGTCTGCACGCAGATCCTGATTGACATTTTTTCTGTCGATACCGTAATAAATACGGGCGTTGCGGGCTCGCTCAATAATACATTGGAAATTGGTGACATTGTGCTTTCACGCTGTGCCCAGCAGCATGACATGGATGTTTCCCCGCTGGGAGATCCGGTCGGCATTATCCCACGGATGGATGAATCTATTTTTGCCGCGGATGAAACTCTTGTTAAACTGGCAAAAGAGGCCTGTGAAAAAGCAAACTCTGACATAATCTGCCATGTCGGAAAAGTAGTAAGCGGTGACCAGTTCATCGCCGACGGCGAAAAAAAGCAATATTTGATCGATACTTTTGAAGGTGACTGTGCTGAGATGGAAGGGGCTGCGATGGCACAAGTGGCTTACTTGAATCACATTCCATTTCTGATCATACGCGCGATCTCCGACAAAGCAGACAACTCCGGCCACATGGATTATCCAACATTTGCCAAACAGGCAATTACTCATACAGTGGCCCTTTTAAAAGAAATGTATACATTATTAATAGAAAGAAGATGACAGAATCGTGAAATTAGGTAGAAATGAAACTTGCTGGTGTGGCAGCGGCAGAAAATATAAAAGCTGCCATATGGCATTTGACGAAAAAATTGAACATTATATGCTGACATATCCACACGCAGAGGAACCACCTCGCAGTATCATCAAGACGCCGGCGCAGATTGAAGGCATACGTAAAGCCGGCGAGATCAACTCCATGGTCCTTGATTCCGTCGCGGAAATGATCGGCGAAGGTGTGTCGACGCAAGAAATCGACGATCTTGTAGCCAAACGAACCGCTAACCTTGGCGGCATCTGCGCCTGCCTCGGTTACCAGGGATATCCGAAAAATGTGTGTACTTCCATTGATGACGTTGTCTGTCACGGAATCCCGGATCCAAAGCGGATTTTGCAAAGCGGCGATATTATAAATGTGGATTGTACTACAATTGTAGATGGATTTTATGGCGATGCTTCTCGTATGTTTTTGATTGGCGAAGTAAGCGAAGAGAAGAAAAAACTGGTTCAGGTAACGAAAGAATGTCTCGACGAAGCGGTCGGCATCGCGAAACCATGGACGACATTGGGTGATTTTGGATATGCGATCAATAAACGCGCCAAAGAAAATGGCTACAGCGTTGTCGTAGAAATCGGCGGACACGGCGTCGGCGTAGAATTTCACGAAGAACCGTGGGTTCCGCATATCGGCGAACCGGGAACCGGAATGCTTCTTGTCCCGGGTATGACGATCACCATTGAACCAATGATCAATATGGGAACTTCCGATGTTTACTGTGATGAAGATGACGGATGGACGATTTACACCGATGACGGGGAACCTTCTGCCCAATGGGAATACACACTGGTTATCACAGAAACCGGAAATGAAATTCTTTCCCGCTAGAGAATTTAATCGTACTGCAAAATACCTATGTAGTAAAAGGAGCTGCGTATCATTTACACAGCTCCTTTGTTGTCTTTTGTAAGGAAAACCTATAATTTTGAAAAAGATTAGGGGTAAGAGTCTTGCCTTTTTATTTATTGAATTTCCAACTATCTGTCAAAACGTTTGTCTTTTCAAATACAAAGTATACGGTATGCTTGCCGGTTACTTTCTTATTAAGTGCAGCGACACATTCTTTGTATTCCGTCATGGAAGTGTCACTCAGTTTCATACTTACCATAGAAGCTCCGTCGTCGCCAAAGTCTACATCTGCCACTCCGATATAACTTCCTACTTCTGTATTGTAAAGAGAATAATTTGCGCCATTCCACAATGCATTTGAACTTGCTTCACTATTGGCAATCGTTCCTACCTGGTTTGCAATTGCGAAGGACTCTGCTTCTATCGTGTTATACGGATTTACGGTTCCAACTGCGGTTACACCTGCTGCCGTCATTTTTGTATCTGCCACAGAACCGTCTTTGTTCGTAAAGTTTCCATTTTCTCCCAAATTCAAGACGTCTGCATATGTTGTTCTGTAATCACCTTTGGTTCCCAATGCCAGTGTATCTTTCTTTGTATGATAGAACGCATACCAGGTTCCTTTGAACTCTGCAAAACAGTGATGATTATTTCCGCTTGCTCCGAAATAAGTTCCCGGATTTTTCAATACACAGCCGACAAATTTGAATCCTGTCATCGGATTATCACTTTCCATTACGGCGATATTTGCTGTCGGTACATTTTCATCACGTCCGGAGAAGTTTGTCCAGTTTGTACAGTAACTATAATAATATTTGTCTCCGATTTTGTTGATTCCGGAATCTTCAAACATATATGGTGCGTCGATTGTGACAGGGTCGCCAGCCAGACTTACCATATCATCTGCAAGTTTTACAACTCTACCGCATTTTGGATTCTTGATAAAATCTTCCGGCTTGTCTGTCGTATCACCAATTCCTCCAAAGTACAGATATCCGGTTCCGTCATCATCAACCAATACGGCCGGGTCAAACAGCCAGCCAATCTCGGATCCGGAACATCCCGGAGTCTCACGGCTGATCAGCTGTTTTCCAATCGGGTCTTTCCATGGCCCTGTCGGACTGTCTGCTTCCAACACTCCAATTCCACTGCCATTGTCAGCAAAATACAAGAAGAATTTTTCTTTTCCATTAATTGTCTTATGACATGCTGCCGGTGCCCAGGAATTTGATGCCCATTTCGCTGCTCCTTTTGAGCCTGCTACCGGAATCGCACCATGATCTGTCCAGTTTACCATGTCAGCCGATGAATATACATTAATGGTATTGATCTTTGAATAGTTATTGTCCGCATCCGGTGTTTTCTCGTACTGCTGGGAATCGTTTGTACCATATACATAGATTCTTCCATTGTATTCCATCGCGTATGGATCTGCAGTCAGACGGGAAGTCATGATCGGATTGCTTACGGATGTTTTTCCCAAACCAAGAGAAAGATCCGGATAATCAACACCTGCAGCCGCTTTTGCCACACCGCTGATCGTCACTTCATCCAGGCAGAAATCCATAAAATTGCTTGAATTGTATACGGACTGCCAGTAAATTATAATCTGTCCGTTATGTTCCGGAATGGTCATTTTTGCTTCACATTTTGTCCATGTGTCATTTGGCAGATCAAATGTCTTGATTCCATCATATCTCGTTTCACCACTTCCGTTGACGTACTGCATAGAAAGATCGATTTTACTGTCTGCTCCTGTAGACTGTTTCGCATAGAATGTGATTTCATAATCATTATCGGTCTCTGCAAACGACGTTACATCGATGGCTGCTCCATGCCAGTCTGCCGAACGATCAGTAATCTTAGCACTCTTACCAGTACCATTTGCGCCATCTTCTACGATAGAAACAGATGCATCTCCACGTTTTTCGATTGGTTCTGTACTGTCATCTTCCATCGTGGCATTTACAAGAACTGCCGGTGTAGGTTCCGGTGTTGCTTCTCCTGCAGGTGCTTCTGTCGGAGCCGCTGTCGGATCCAAACCCGGACCATTTACTTCCGCAATTTTATTTGCCTCTGTAATCTCATCCAAATATACAGATACCGATTTTGTTCCTTTTGTCGGCTCTTTGGATTCCTGTGGTGCTATAGACGGTGATGCTGTCGGTGCCAAAGATGAATTTGGTGGTGTCACCTTTGTCCCTCCGGGCGTCGTAGACGTCTGCGGTACTGTTGATGCCTGTGGGGTCACTGATGTCTGTGGTGTAACCGTTGTCTGGCTGTTCTTTTTTACCCGAACCTTAACCACACCAATTTTCCGTTTTTTAGCTTTTTTTGATACCTCTTTGACAGTAATTTTCGCTGTACCGGCTGCCACTGCCTTTACTTTCCCCTTTTTGGTTACCGTTGCCACCTTCTTCTTGCTGGAAGAAAAGGTATAGCGGCAGCCTTTCTTCTTGTTCTTCACTTTGATCACTTTACTTTTGCCTTGTGTCAATGTCATTTTCTTTGTTCCAAGCTTTGCTTTCTTTGCTGCCATCGCATCTTCTCCGCCCGCTCCGGCTACCAAAGAAACAACAAGTGCTGTGGATAACACAATACAACTCAGTTTTCTCTTCATAAAGTAAACCTCCTTATTTTCTTCAAATTGTTATCTCTATCTTACTGCGTTCTCTCCTTCAATGCAATGATCTATTCGCTTTGATTTTTGATGTATCCGGTACGTTTTTAATTGTATTATTCGAAATATTTATTGTATTTGTATAAATTTATTGATATAATACGTTTATAAGGCAGGCAAAGGAGGTTGTTATATGATAAAAGTAATCTATGCGATGGTCAACAATGAGATGCCGGAAGATTTTGTTGACGATCTGTTTTTTGCAGAGGGGGAGTATGAAATTATGTTATTTGATTCTCCGATCATCGCTGAAGTAAACGGCGAAATGCAGGAATTTCCGGAGCACCACTGCATTTTATACAAGCCCGGGCAGCACATTCATTATCGTGCAAAATCCGGAAAACTTCTATATACATGGATTCGTTTTAACTGCGATGAAGCACTTTTTACGGAAGGGTACATTCCGTTTGGCGTACCTGTTTTCTGCCCGGATTTCGGCTGTTACCGAGAATATTTTATAGATGTCGCCAATGAAAATTATTGGAATCATGACAGCCGCCAGCTGGTTTTGGAAGCACTGATGCACATTATCTTCCACCGGCTTCACGATTATGCTTTTTTAAATACGGATTTATCGCAATACCGCGAACGTTTGATTGATCTTAGAAATAATATTTATGCCCACCCGGAATTTGACTGGACATTAGAATATATGGCAGAATATGTAAATTTAAGTGTGCGCGCCCTGCAAAAACAATACAAGGCATTCGCACACATCTCCTGCATGAATGAAGTAATTGAAAGTCGTCTTGAACACTCAAAAGTGCTTCTCAACCGCACCTCCGACAGCATACAGGAAATCAGTTTTGCCTGCGGCTATCGGAATGTGGAGCATTTCTGCCGCCAATTTAAGCAGCATGAAAATATGACACCAAACCAATATCGAAAAGAACACCGTTCTCTTTAGCAGTTACGCTTCAAATCCGCGATTTTTGCCGATATCGTCACCGATCGTTTCGTTCAGGCTTCCTCTGCCATACGTAAGTCCGGCGTAAATCTGCTGTACATTTTTCATAACCGCCTCCGACGTATCCTGCTTTGCAACCTCGCGGAATGAAGGAAGAAGTCTTTCCATCACATGCGTGGCATGCGCAAATCGTTCGCTGTCGCGTAGTGCCATTCCCTGACACAATTCGTGATACGAATAGATGTACAACCGACGGAGATAAAAGGAAATTTCATATTGAAAATCGAGACTTCCCATCAATTCCGTCAAAAGTCCTCTGGCGCGCTCGATCTCACGGCGGCATGCCGGCATGTCGCCCTGTTTCATCTGCGCATCCCCTTCTTTTACACTATCTAAAAATGCTTCGTACATGATTACCACCAGCTCGCTGCGGTTTGCCTGGGATACACGTGCTGCGTAAGCATTTAATTTTTCTTTTTCCATCGCACTCACCATTTTCTTTCGCTATGTATCAAAATCAGCCCTGAAGCAGCTGCAAAATCGTCTGTGGACGGTTATTTGCCTGTGCCAGCATAGAAGTTCCTGCTTGGCTGAGCACAGTAAGCTGCGTATACTCCGTCATTTCTTCCGCCATATCCACATCCTCGATACGGGAACATGCTTCTGTCAAATTTTGGGAAGTCGTGTCCAAACTTGATGTTGCAGAATCCAAACGATTTTCGTACGCACCCAGTTTTGCGCGCACTGCCGATACCTGCTTAATTGCCTCATCAAAAAGAGTAATGCATTCCTGTGCACCATCGTGTGTACATACGTTGCAATACTGGATATTCAATGATTCACAAGTAACTGCCGGAATCGAAATGTCAATATCCTGTCCTTCATTGGAACCGATCTGAATGGCTACAAATCCGGCATCAAGTACCGTCACATCGGCGTCTGTTCCTGCCTCTGCCCCGGCTACATCGAAGACGATTTCAAAACCGCCGCGGTCCGATACGGTCACACGATTTCCTTCTACAAATGTAGTTGCTGTTTTGGAAAATCCGGAAGTCGTATCCAATGCCACGACGGCATCTTTTCCCTGTGTGATCGTAGCACCATCTACACCAAGTTTTTTCGCAAGTTCCGGATTGTCTGTTGTAATTTCAATATTCCTGGACGCACCATAAATTTTTGACTCGAAGTACAAACTGGAAGCGGCATTGAGCGGTACTTTCTGCGGATTTCCATCTGCATCGGTTCCATTGACCGGAAGCACATCAATATTCATTTTCTCGCAGCAATCTCGAATTCTGGCATAGGCTTCTTCCAAAGTCTCACCTTTTTTAATCTCAATGCTCTGTCCATTGATCTGCACTTTTCCATCTTCTGCAAATACATCTGTCGCAGCCATTGTAAGCGCACCCGAAGTTACACTGGTCTTTGTCGCTGCCTGTGTAATTGACAGACTATATGTTGTCAATGCGACGTCATCTGTCATGGAAATAACGCTTACACCTGTATTACTGGAAGATGTCTGGCGGCAACAGGTTCCATCCAAAATGCTCTTTGTATTGAACTCGGTATCCGAAGCAAGACGGTCAATCTCGCTCATTAATGCCTCGATTTCCTGCTGAATTGCTTTTTTGTCATCCAATGTGGTCACATCATTCGATGCCTGCACGGAAAGTTCACGGCATCGCTGCAGCATAGCTTCGACTTCCGTCAATGCTCCCTCTGCCGTCTGAATAAATGAAATTCCGTCGGAACCATTACGGGACGCGCGCTGAAGTCCGCGGATCTGCGCATGCATTTTCTGGGAAATCGCCATTCCTGCGGCATCGTCAGCCGCCTTGTTGATGCGGTATCCCGAAGAAAGTCTTGTCAGACTTGTCGTTATTTTATCCTCTGTCCGATGTAAATTTCCTGTCGCCATAAGAGCCGATATGTTTGTATTTATTTTCATAAAGTTACTTCCTTTCTCTGCACATTGGTAACTACAATTTTTGCCACCTGATACAGTCTGCTATTTGCTGTTTTTTCTTTATCTCCTACATGAAATGAATGTCTGGCGCCCTTTGCCACATCCATGCGCTCCATCGCAAATCCATTCATTTCCAAATCCTTTTCAATATTCTGCGTGAGTTCACTGACATCCTGTCCGTCTTCACAAGTCACAAATCCACTGACCCGGTCGCCGGTCACTTTAAATGTCGCCTGCATTTTTCCGAAAGTATCCGAATGCAGTGAGATCTCAACCGTTCCTTTTTCCGCTTCGCTGCCCTGCAAAACCGTTACATTACAAGATGTAACTCCCTTTTCTGTCACAATCGGCACGGAAAATGTATTTGTCTGCTGCCGCATCTGATGGTAAAAAGAAATGCTTCCCGCCATCTGTATCAAATTCTGCAGCGTATCATAGGTAATGTCTTCTGCCTGTTTCTGACTCTCGACCTTTGCCAAATGTTCATTGTCCAGTGTATCTAGCAGCCCTTCCAATTCTTCCGGCTGATCGAGTGCCTCAATGACTGCTTCACTTTCTTCCCGGGTAAACAAGGCATCGTTTTCCGGCATTTCTCTTGCCAGATACCGCTTCATCTCGCGGATGTTCTGCAACGTAGCAGGAATCCCTGCCGCCTCCAGACACGCTTGTATGCTGTCGTCGCTCAATGCTGCCGTCTCGCGGATATTTTGTGCCAATGCCTCATAATATGCTGCATCTTCTGCCTGACTTTTCGATGTTTCGCAAGCTTCGAGAATCTGCTCACATGTCGCATCTTCACCTGCCTGACGCAGTGCCTCCGGCGACAATTCTTTTTTCAACCGGCGTATCACTTGATTTCCAAATGCCGCACCAATCTGTTCGCTGATTGTCTCGCCACGGCTTTGCTGACTTTCCAGACTTCCGAAACCATCATCAATTGCAAATTCTTTTCCTTCTGCCCGTCTGGTGCGAACTGCCGACAAAAGCGAGGAAAATGTCAATTCTCTTCCTTCTTTTACCAATTGTCCAATGACGGCTCCATCACTTTTTTCCACTTTATCGATCAATCGGTAAATACCGATCATACTTTTTCGCTCTTCCGGCGTAATGTCACCTTTATGATCAAGTTTCCACAAATATTTCCGCAATGTCGTGTCGTCATCCGGCATTTCTTCCTGAATTTCCTGAAGTGCCGCCTCGATCTCATCCATTGTCATTTCCAATGGATTTTCCTGCTTTTCAATCATTTTCGCCACAGCTGCCGGTTTCATCTGCTCCAGCACGGAAGTTACTTTGGCATCGTAATCTTTCATCGAAAGCACGGACTCTTTTGTAATCTCCATCTGATTGTACGCAAGGATCCGAACCGCCCGCTGATTTGCCGATGTCCGGTCAAGTCCCAGATCATCCAATATCACGTCGACATTTTGAAATGCCTTTGTCATCGAATCTCCCAGATCTCTCCGCACCTGCGTTCCCACAGCCTCATAATTTTTTGCCAGCTGCTCATTTGCTTCCGCATTGGAAATTTCTGACATTTCTTGTAAAGTGGTCTGCTCTGCCTGCCCGATTGTTTTTCCCAGTACACTCGCCGGTGCCTGCCAAATCTGGTCCTTTGCCCGCAATGTCTCTGCCATTTGGTCAAGTTGATCCTGGCCACACGCAATTCCCTGCTCATCAAATATTTTCTGACAGGCTTCCTGCTCCATCTGCTTCAGTTCTTCCACTACCTGCGCAAGATTTGAGATATCAACATGAATGCCCTTGCGTTCCATCGTTCCAGCTGCTTCCGCTGTCATTTTCAACCGGATTTCTTCCAGCTGACGTTTTGCCGTGATAAAGGCAGCCTCTTCCGGATAAAATGCCCGAATTTCTTCGTCTGTTACATTTTTCAGATTCTCCCATTTCTCAGCGGCTTCCTCATACGAGATTTTGCTGATATCTGCCTGCTGTGGAACGGTTCCTTCCCGCACAGCATCCTGAATACGCTCTTGAATGATCTCCTCCGGCAGATCTTTTGTCTCCTGCCATTTGGTATATTTTTCTATATTTTCCGCCGTTACCGGAATATCTTCTTCATACAGAAATTTCGCTGCTTCTTCGGCGCTGTCATTTCCCTGCATCCCATTTTCTTCCAATATATGGTCGATCTGCGGCTTCATTTCTTCGTAAGAAGCCCTCTGCTCCGCCACCGCCGGCATGGAAGTCACACTGGCACTATTTCCGACTGCTGCCGGTGTCAGATCCGCTTCCTGCTCTATGTAATATTTTATCGCTTCGTCACTAAGTTCCGGAGCCCTTGCCGCCATCTGCGCCGCAAGTTCAATCTGGGCTTGCAGTTCATCGGAAAATTCCTGCTTTTCTTTTTCCTTTTCTACCTGCTTACCCAGCGCCTCCGCATTGGTTTTACGCTCCGTCTTTACCTTTTCTATCGCCCGCTCCAATGTCGAGTCGACGTACTCTTCCAAAATTGTCCCTTCATCCTCGATATCTTTGGCATCCTCGCCATTGATACTCTGGCTGATAAAGTCTGCCGGATCAAAATTATTTTCCGGAAGATTCTTCGCCACATCACTCACGATCTCATTTTGAGTTGTGCCAGTATATATCATATTGGAGTCCATTTCCTTTTGTACCGCACAATCCTTTGTATATTCAATTCCATAATTGGAAATGCTGCCGTCCCTGGCAATCTGTACCGACGCCCCGCTTTCCTTTGCATAAGGGGTGTCTTTAAAGTCAATGGAAATCTTGTTTGGATTGATCACCATGGATTTCTCACTCACTTTCGTTTTTTATAGTAACCTGTTGTATTATATATTTCGTCCCTTTTCCTGTTTTTCTTGAGAACTTCTTGCTTTTTTCTTTCTTGGCAGGTAACTGCCCCCTCTTTCATCGGCTACCTCGTCTCTCCGCACACGTCGTTTCTTTCCTTTTCTTCTCTGACGTGTGCCAGTCCCCTCTCGATCCGGCCACCTCGTCCTTCCGCACACGTCGTTTCCTTCCTTTTCTTCTCTGACGTGTGCCAGTCCCCTCTCGATCCGGCCACCTCGTCCTTCCGCACACGTCGTTTCTTTCCTTTTCTTCTCTGACGTGTGCCGAACTCCTCTCGATCCGGCCACCTCGTCCTTCCGCACACGTCGTTTCCTTCCTTTTCTTCTCTGACGTGTGCCAGTCCCCTCTCGATCCGGCCACCTCGTCTCTCCGCACACGTCGTTTCTTTCCTTTTCTTCTCTGACGTGTGCCAGTCCCCTCTCGATCCGGCCACCTCGTCCTTCCGCACACGTCGTTTCCTTCCTTTTCTTCTCTGACGTGTGCCAGTCCCCTCTCGATCCGGCCACCTCGTCCTTCCGCACACGTCGTTTCCTTCCTTTTCTTCTCTGACGTGTGCCGAACTCCTCTCGATCCGGCGACTACCTCCCGACCGCCTCCACTCGCACAAACCTTCCCTTACTCTATAATTTAAGGGTAGTTCCTGCGCGAAAAACTACCTTGAATACCTACCGAAACAATTCCCACAGCCAGAACCCATACTCCACATTTTCGCCGCCTTCGAGCAACATATCATACTCCTCTTCGCTCAGATTTTCTTTCAATTTCTCTTTCGACTCATCCGGAACTGTCTGGTACGTACTATCCACAAAACACAACGTAGGATACAAGATACACCACCAATTTTTCCCAGTCGCCTCACCGATTCGCACATTTAATGCATTATAATTTCCCGCCGGAAACACCATATCGCCATACTGTTTTACCGGAAAATAGCAGTTTTCCAGTGTCGCCGTAACCGGATAATCATATCCTTTTTTCTCTATGTAATTTGCCGCACATTGCTCAATCTCCGGGATCTGCGCTTGTAACACATGAGCTGCTGCCTCCACCGAATCACTCTCCTTCATTTTTTTGCGCAGCATTTTTACAATTTCTTCCTTTACTTCCAGCTTCAGTTTTTGGTCCATTTCGAGATCACTGTTTGCCACGACATGAAGACGAATTACTTCTTTTGCGATATCTTCCTGCATTTCCTTTGCCGCCGTAGCTTCTCCGTAAAAATGCATCAGCACACATACTCCCAAAACCGCCGCTCCAAATAAAAAACATTTTAAAACTTTCATAATACCCTCCTAATGAATTACTCAAATACTAGTATTTCCAAATTTTTTCTCGTTATACAGGGAAACCATAACGTTATAAATTGCGAAAACAACTTTTCCGTGTTATAATAGTTTAATAATAACGTAACTATTCAGGCTCTAATGAAAGAACACGAAGTGTTCGAAATGCGAATGTGGAAAGGGAGCCTGAATCGTTACACAACAACAAACAAAAGGGGGATACACATGGATTCCACATGGATCAATGCTCCGGCCAAGATCAATCTCGGTTTGGACGTTATTCGCCGCCGCGATGACGGCTATCATGAAGTAAAAATGATCATGCAAAGCATACGGCTCTTTGACCGTTTGACATTAAAAAAGACAAAAACGCCAGACATCAGTCTGACCACAAATCTCCATTTTCTTCCCGTCAACGAAGACAACCTTGTCTACAAAAGCGCAAAAATGCTTATGGAAGAATTTGGAATTTCCGAAGGAGTGTCGATTACGCTCGATAAACGGATTCCGGTTGCCGCCGGTATGGCGGGTGGAAGTACCGATGCCGCTTCGTGCATGATCGCAATGAACCAACTCTTTGACCTTGGTCTCTCCGACGAAGATCTGAAAGAACGTGGAGTGAAACTTGGTGCCGACATTCCTTACTGCATTCAAAAAGGAACGGCACTTTCCGAGGGAATCGGTGAAATATTGTCGCCTCTTCCGCCTGCGCCGTCTTGTCATGTACTGATTGCCAAACCGGCCTTTCATGTGTCGACCAAATTTGTCTATTCCAATCTTGTGCTCGACGAAACGACCGAACATCCGGACATCGACACAATGATCGAGTGCATTCGGAAAAGAGACTTGCAGGGACTCTGCAACAATATGGCAAACATACTGGAAACTGTTACCATTCCGGCACATCCCGACATTGCCCTCATCAAACAGACCATGATGGAAAATGGTGCAATGGGCGCCCTGATGAGCGGAAGCGGTCCGACCGTCTTTGGCATTTACGATAGCGAAAAAGAAGCCATGCGCGCCAAAGAAATCTGCCGGGCTCTCCCTTGCCGATGCTTTGTTTATGTAACCGATTTATACCGCTAAAGGAGGAAAAAAAAATGAAACGATTCACAAAATTACTGGGCAGCATTACCCTTTCAACCGCCCTTGTCATCAGCTCACTCGCTGTCACGCCGGATAGCAGCGTTGCCGTTCAAGCTGCGGAAAGCAACGATTCCTTTGAAATGACAGACAGCACTCTGTTTCAGGCAGAATATGTAAATGGAGTTTATACGATCACAGGATTTGACGGCCTCTACAATGCTTCTTCCGTCGTCGTTCCTTATGAACTCAACGGAATCCCGGTCCGTGCAATTGACGCCGCATTTTGCGGAAAAACAAACTGCTTGACCGTATACCTTCCCGACAGCATCTCGATCATTGGATCCAAGACCTTTGCTGCTTCATCGGTAGAATATGTAAAAAGTTATTCGAATTCCAAAATCAAGGAAATTATTGCACAGCCAATCGCGGGTGAAATTGAAACCGGTTCCATCGATGTACCTGTACCGGAAACCCCGGAAATTGATACCGGAAACGCTGGGATATCCCAAGAAAAACCGGAACTTTCCGATACTCTGCCGATTTCTTTGAAAACCATTGAAGACAATGCATTTAAAGATTCCAAAATCAAGAGTATTACTATCGTAAGCCAGATGGATAAAATTGGGAAATACGCATTTGCCAATACACCAAACTTCCTCGACTTTACACTTGCTGTCGGAGCTTCCGTCGATAACATTGATGACTACGCATTTTCCTGCACCCAGATTCATTCGATCACGATCAACGGAACCATCAACCGACTTGGAAATTATGCGATAGAAAAAACAGCAAATATCAGTGACTTTACCGTAAGTGACACCGGTTCGATCTCCACGATCGGAGACCACGCATTTTACAATAGCGGTATTCACTACATCGTATTAAAGGGTTCCGTCACAAACATCGGTTCCTATGCCTTTGCAAGTTGTGGAAATATTTTACAGGTAGAAGTTTCCTCAAACACAAATTACACGTTGGGCGAATATGCATTCAACTGTGCGCAGATTCACAATGTATACCTCTCCGAGGGACTTACTGCCATCGAAAAAGGAACGTTTGAAAAATGTGGAAACCTCGAAAAAGTGCAGCTTCCACAATCATTAAAAACCATAGGGGAAGATGCTTTTAAAAATGTACCAAACTTGAAAGAGATCAATATTCCGGCAGATACCACCATCGCTTCTTCTGCATTTGAAGGCGTCGGTGATTCCACAAAAAAAGCACTTGCCGCAAGTGGAAATACAAATGCACTCGTACTTTTAGGCATGTCCGTTGTACCGACAAGCACACCGGCACCGGTTCCTGTTGTCGCAGTTACTGCACCTTCTGCACCGGCACCTGCCAAAGTCAGTGTAGGAAAAGCCAAACTTACTTCCGTTAAGAAGAAAAAAGGAAAAGCTACTCTGAAATGGAAAAAAGTAAAAGGTGCTTCCGGTTATACCATTTACAAAAAGGTGGTAAAAAATGGTACAAAAGCAAAAAAAGCCAAAAAGATAAAATTTGTGAAAGTGAAAAATGTCTCCGCAAAGACGACGAAATTTACGATCAAATTAAAGAAAAAGGCGACAACGTCCTTCTATATCAAAGCATTTGTAAAAACAAAAGTGAACGGAAAGACGAAAACCGTATACGGAAAAGCCTCAAATACGAAAAAAGTAAAAGTCAAGTAGGCGGCGGTGCAATACTATATACCACAGAGTTATACACCCGAATAAAAAAGAAATTTGTTTTAAAAAACCATGCAGAACTATACAATCATAGTTCTGCATGGTCAAAGTGTTGTCGCCAGCATAACAGATCGGCATATCACAAGTGATCTTGCAATTCGTACTCTGAAGAGAGCACTGATTTGTCAATGACATCCAGTACAGCCTCCACAACCTCCGCTGCAGCCTCCTCCTGAAATTTGTCCATGATTACAATTTGGTGTATTGTCCGTCGCAAGCACGCCCTGCAGGAACTGCGCTACCGCAAGATCCGCATCGCCGCTCACTCCCGGCACAACAAGGATTCCTTCTTCACTGAGCGCCAGCATCGCACCCTCGCCGACGCCTCCGCAGATCAGCACTTTAACATCACCTTTTGCCAAAAAAGATGCCATCGCCTCATGTCCGTTGATTGCGGATGTATTGAGCACCATAGCTCCCGTCAGTCCGCTCTCGTCAAATTCATAAATCTTAAACGCATCGGAGTGTCCAAAATGTTGGAACACTTCTCCCGTCTGCTCATCGTATGTTACTGCTATTTTCATTCTCTATTTCCTCCATATTCCCGCATCATTCTGATATATGATGCTTCCTTCGTCAATCTCTTCCTGATAAAGATAGCCATCGGCAATCTCTGCCATTGTCATCACACCGTCCTTTACACTACGCAATGTAACTTTTGCCATCGGAACCGCTTCATCCGGCCTTCCTTCGCAGCCAAAATCCGGTTCTTCAATCTCTATCACTTCATATTTTATCATGTAGGACTCTCCTCTCGACACAAGATTCCGAAAAGCAGGATACGGGAATCGAACCCGCCTATCCAGCTTGGGAAGCTGGCGCCCTACCGATAGACTAATCCTGCCTAAGTTCATCCGCTACCGCATGAATGCTCCACTACGCCTACGCAATCGAAAAAAGAGTCATGGGTAATACAGCAAATGCCGCACTCGCTCTGAACGGATAAACTAATTTTATTATAACATTATTATATGCAAAAAGCCAGCACCAAATCAGCAAATCTCATCGCTGTCAAGAATCACGGTAAATGGTCCGTCATTCAGAAGTTCCACTTTCATGTCTGCACCAAATTCTCCCTGCTCAACGACCGGAATCTCCTTTTTGCACTCCTCAATGATATATTCAACCAGCGGCTCTGCCATCGCCGGCGCACCCGCCTTGGTAAACGACGGCCGATTGCCCTTCTTGCAGTCCGCATAAAGCGTAAACTGGGAAATAAGTAAAAGTTCGCCTTCCACATCTTTCAATCCAAGATTGGTCCGTCCATCAGCATCCTCAAAAATCCGCATATTCACAAGTTTTCTCACTAGTTTATCTGCCATTTCTTTGGTATCATCCGCTCCGATTCCGATCAGAACCATAAAGCCTTTTCCTATTTTCCCGCGCACCTCACCATCGATCGTAACCGATGCGTGGCGCACTCTCTGTATAATAAAACGCACTTCTTTTTCTCCTTCCATTGATCCTGAATAGTTTCAATAAAAATATAATTGATGTTCTACCAGCGTTTCTCCCTCATAAACAAACCTCAGAGAAAAGAACCGCTTTTCATCTTCCACAAGCAGTTTCAGGAAAATGGCATCGCCTTCCCACGTCGGCAGTCTGAGCACCGTCTCTTTATCCATCCATGCAAGGTCGCCCTCCGTGCACTCTTTCAATTCGCCTTCGAATCCGTCGGCCGTATAAAGGCACATCATCTCCGGCTCCATCCGGTCACACACAAAGGTGATCACGCCGCGGAACCGGTATTTTGTCAATGTCAGCCCCGTTTCTTCCTTTACTTCACGCAGCAGACAATCCTCGGGGCCTTCCGTCCCTTCTGCATGTCCTCCGACACCGATCCATTTATTTTTATTGATATCTTTCTTCTTTTTCGTGCGGTGAAGCATCAGATATTTTCCCTCTTTTTCTATATAGCAAAGTGTCGTAAGTTTCATTCCCTGTGCCTGCTTCTCGCCGAAATTCCGGTTAAATTCTTTAAAATTGTACGTCTCGTAAGAACGGCACAACACAGCAAAATGAATCTTTTTAAAATAATTTTCTGCCTTTTTACCCGCAATGTCCATCTCCGTAATTGCCTTATAAAACAAGTCTGAGACAAGCCGCGCATCATTTCCGAATGCCCCACATCCAAATGCTCCAAGCACCAGATTTTCATATCCGGCATACGCCGCTGCCAAAAGCATCCCTTCGATGCGGTGATACAAAATATCCTCGTATTCTTTCGCACTAACCGGAATACCGCCGTGTGAGATCATCGGCGCCGCACACGTCAGAACCGACACGATCGTACTCTCCGGCAAAAGCCGTCCCCGCTCATCTTTGATAATTTCCACCTGCGGCGTAATCATCAGCGCATCCGTCGCCAGGTAACTCTGTTTTTCCCTATTATAAATATAATACGGTGCAGCCTCCTCCGATTCCAGCGAACACAACAGCGAACTCTTGCGGCAAAGATCTTCTTCCTGCGCTTTCGCCCCTTTTCGCACACCGCCTCCCGGGTGTACCGGATTGGCAAGATTTAACACAAGCACCTTCTGCTCATTCATCTCACGTGCCACCGAAAAAGAATCCTTATTTACACACTTAAATTCTATTTTCCGCGCCTCGTGAAAGTGGCGCATTTTGCCTGGAAATACACGGATTTTTTCCAATTCCTCCGGTAAAAACACCCGTATTTTCTCACGTTCTTCCTTCGAAAGTTTTACCGGAATCTGCTTGTCGCCGATTTCATAAACCCCCCGCTCAAAAATCCCCAATGTATCCAATAACATTTCTATATTCTCTATTCTCATTGTCCGCTCCCCTTTCCTTATATAGATACTTCGTAACTATTCAGGATCCAATGTATGAAAATCAATGAATCGTCGTGCTTGCACGTAAGAGACTTTGATTTCCATACATTGAGATCCTAATAGGGCTCCCCTCCACATATGAGCATTTTTAGCCTTGTCAAAGGCGAGAAAAGAACACGAAGTGTTCGAAATGCGAATGTGGAGGAGGGGCGTCCTGAATAGTTACGATACTTCTATTATAATCGAAATACCCATATTTTCAATAGCCATCTCATTCTTTTTCGCGAATCATTTTAAACATCTGTACACGATTGCGGATGCCGAGCTTCCGGTAAATATTTAACACGTGTTTTTTCAGGGTGTTGACACTAATTACCAATTTTTCACATATTTCATCGTTGGAGAGGCCGGCAAGAAGCAGTCGCAGAATTGTCTCTTCTCGCTTCGTCAGTCCATATTCCTGCACAGCTGTCGTAATCGTCATTTTCCCGCCATCTTCACAAAATTCCATCCACAACTGCTCCAGTCGGTAAGCCATATGATCTTTCAACATATCAACAATCGTAATATCATCATAGCGAAAATCCTCTTTTCCGATCGTTCGGTAAAATGTAATCATCCCCAGGAAATGCCCATTCCGGCACACTACCATTTGCAGCGAATACTGCCAGTTATTTTTCTGGTATACTTCCCGATACAATTTTGTCTGCCGCCATTCGCCTTCCGGAATCATATCTGTAAGTCGGTACACAAGGCTCTTCCCACCTTCGATCACCCGCCTGCAGTATTCGTACTGCTCATAATCTACCTTGTCCTGCACCTCACAATTGTACGCCACCGGCTGCGCCATTTCATCCTTCTCATCATGTCCGGCAAGATAAAAATCTGCACTGTCAAAATCAACCACCAGCCGCAGCTGTTCCAAAAATTCGCGGCGCATCTCATCCAGATCTTCTGTTGTGTAAATTTTATAAATAATACTGTTTAATAACATCCAATCACAAGTTTCCAAATTTTTCATAAGCACACTCCGTTTCTGAAGTCCTGTTTTCCTACTTCTATCATGCGAACCAATCTGCCTCCATATAACACAAAAGAGCCAATGCAAATTATGCATCGGCCCTTCCCGTATGTCTATATTATACTCCTATTTAAGTAATTGTCAAGGGACAACCTACAAAAGATAGAGCGGTCACGCCTTTCGCGCAGCCGCCCATATCATCTAATTTCCTTATTTTGACCTTTCCGATGTCGTTCCAGATTCTAGAATTGTGCACTTTTGTCGGAAAAAGTAGTAGTTATACAAGATCCTCTTCACTCAGCCTGTTAAAGCACAGTCCGATAATCTTGCCATTGTCATCACTCAAATAGTCTAACATGTATGGTTCTTCCTCCAGTACATAAAAGAATTCTTCCGGATTTTGGTATTGACAGATCTTGTCGTCGATTTGTACCGTAAGTCCCATCTCCTTAGCTCGTTTGAGTTCGTCCCGAAGCCATGAAGTCCTTTGTTGCATCTTTAATCCCTCCTTGCTGTATTGTAAAGGAAGTGTACTCCGTAATGTAAAAACCCCATATACTGCAAGTTTTTTATAGATAAGAGACATTGTTCTCAATCAATTGCTTATAACATGTCATTGGAAATTTTTGGCGATTCGTGCCAAAGAAACTGCTTAGACTTATTTCTGGGAAAGACACTTGACTTCTCTTGTCCCCGGTAAATACAGTCCCCCCTTTCTTCTCTGTAACACATATCCCTTGTCTATGTTTCTATTATACCAAGCCCTAATATAAAAAAACAAGTGTCGTATGTACGTAAAAATGGTCGTTCATACGTGAAAATTTGCGTTTCGTTGAATTTTTCGCATTTATCCCAATACTAACAGAATTTTTACACACTTTTTTCATGCTAGCGGTTGACTTTATTTGTTTAATAACTTATACTTTTCATACACCATCAAAATAATTCGGAAAGGATGTGGGATTATGCGGATTGAACGTATCAATGATAATCAGATTCGTTGCACATTAAATAAACGTGACTTAGCTGAAAGACATTTAAAGATTAGTGAACTAGCTTATGGTTCAGATAAAGCAAAAAAACTTTTTCGAGACATGATGGAACAAGCACATATGGATTATGGATTTGAGGCAGATGATATTCCTCTTATGATAGAAGCAATTCCGACTTCAAGAGACTCTATCGTACTGGTTATTACCAAAGTAGACAACCCGGAGGAGCTGGAAGAACGTTTTTCTCCGTTCCGGAGCTTCTCTCGCGACGAAGATAACACGGATGAAGAAGATGACGACGATTTTTACGATTCCGACACGGAAGACTATGACGATGAGGACGACGATTCTGCTTTCGATGACGAGGAAGATGATGAAGAATTTGACAATGACCTGTTTCATTCTTTTGAGCAGCTCCATGAAATCCTGGAAGATGAGTCCACCAAAAAGGACGAAACTGATGATAATTCCGACTTTGTTCCTCTGCACGAAATACTGAAAAAAGACAAAAAGGCGCAGCCGGCGAAGAAAAAAACGAGAGATTATGCGTATTCTTTTTCCGCTTTTTCACTTATGGCAAATGCTTCCTGTGCGGTATACCCGCTCTATCAAGGCGAAAGCTGTGTCTGGAAAGACGAGAAAAATAAGACCTTTTATCTTGTCTTGTCAAAGCCGGAAATGCCGGACAGCATGAGACATATCTGCTCGATTTTAAACGAATTTGGTACAAAAGAATTTTACACGCAGGCACGAAAGGAATATTTCAAAGAACATTATTCTCTTTTCATTCCTTCGGGCGCGATTGAAAAATTATCCAAATTGTAATGATTCAGGATCAATGTATGGAAATCAATGAATCGTCATGCTTGCACGTAAGAGACCTTGATTTCCATACATTTAGATCCTAATAGGGCTCCAAGTCATAAAAAAAGAAGAAACTCTATCAGCTTGTCTGATATGGGTTTCTTCTTTTTTAATGCTCATTTTTCAGATCATCATTAAGCATTGGCCTTATTTGCCAAATACTCATTTATTTTTGTAACCAGCTCATCACAGTCCATGCCATGAACCATAGCAGCTTCTTCCAGACTTTCACCCTGTGAAGCTGGACATCCTACACAATGCATACCTGATGCCATAAGAATTGCAGCGATTGTCTGATCTTTTTTCAAGATCTCACCAATCAACATATCCTTTGTCACTTCCATCTAATGCATCCTCCTTTCAAAAGATATCATTAAAATTATAGGCAACCTTTGTGTAAATGTCAAGCAGGTTACGAAATTTACTTAGCTTTTATAAAAAGATATTGAAAATTTTTTTCATATTTCACTTGTATTTTTGAACATTTTGTATTAAAATGAAAATAGCCTATAGGACAAAAAGGAGGATAACGATTATGGCATACACGATTACAGACGCTTGCATCAGTTGTGGATCATGCGCTGCTGATTGTCCAGCAGGAGCAATCTCTGAAGGCGAAGCACATTTCGAAATCAACCCAGACGCTTGTATGGATTGTGGTTCTTGTGCAGCTGCTTGCCCAACAGGTGCTATTGAAAGCTAATTAAAACATGTAACATTAAGAAGAGATCATCATCCGATGATCTCTTTTTTTTGGTAAATAAGTCCGTCTCAGAAAAGAAATCCCATTCCGCTCGCGGAAAATGGGATTTCTTTTTGAGAGACACAAACCCCAATGAGCATGCAGCGCTTTGTGCGAAATGCGAATGGGGGTTAGAATTGCGAGAGTGCGGAGCACGAAGCAATTCGTAGGACTTATTTACATGTAGCACAAACCCGGCAAGCAGCATCGGGCTTGCACGAAATGCTATTTGCCGGGTGTAAGAACATGAGCACGTTAGTGCGAATGTTCGGTGTGCTGTATCGAGTGAGCACCAGCGAACTCGATGCTTTAAGTCCGTCTCAGAAAAGAAATCCCATTCCGCTTGCGGAAAATGGGATTTCTTTTTTAGAGACACAAACCCCAATGAGCATGCAGCGCTTTGCGCGAAATGCGAATGGGGGTTAGAATTGCGAGAGTGCGGAGCACAAAGCAATTCGTAGGACTTATTTACATGTAGCACAAACCCGGCAAGCAGCATCGGGCTTGCACGAAATGCTATTTGCCGGGTGTAAGAACATGAGCACGTTAGTGCGAATGTTCGGTGTGCTGTATCGAGTGAGCACCAGCGAACTCGATGCTTTAAGTCCGTCTCAGAAAAGAAATCCCATTCCGCTTGCGGAAAATGGGATTTCTTTTTTAGAGACACAAACCCCAATGAGCATGCAGCGCTTTGCGCGAAATGCGAATGGGGGTTAGAATTGCGAGAGTGCGGAGCACAAAGCAATTCGTAGGACTTATTTACGTGTAGCACAAACCCGGCAAGCAGCATCGGGCTTGCCTATGCCATATACTCTTTCAACACTTCTTCGATCACTTTCTGCTCTTCTTTGGTAAACTGAATCTGCTCCGGCTGCAGCAACTTGTCCAGTTGTTTTCTCTCTTTGTCAAAATATTCTTTCCGGTATTCCTGCATTTCCTCCTGATGGAAGAACTCATTTTCCAACCGTGGCTGACATACATTTTCCAAATAATCCACAATCTCCACTTTTCCGCGTTCCCGTCGTTCTGTCAGATCAAGCACCAAATCCTGCATATATAACACAAAACAGGGAAGCAATGTGGCACAAAACACCGACACGCTACTCCATTCCTCGGCGCCTGCCCACTGCACACTCGTCTTCGACCAGATCAAATATGCATTTACCCCAATGCACCCCAGCACAACGGCAGCAAACAAAGCCTCGCCCCACGTCTCCCACGCAGCAAGCGACATTCCGGCTTTCTTATAAGACCGCAGATATTTCTCCACATAAATATCCACATTCTTAATTTCCATTTTCAACTCATAACTTGTCTGAAATCTTTTCATCAATGTTTTCAAAAGAGAATGCGAAGATTTTCCCATATTTTCTGCTTCTTTGTTGATTTTACAATAATTTACAAATAACATGCTCCGCACCGCAAAACACAAAACTGCCGCCCCTATCATTACACATATTATATAACTCATAATATCCCGTCCTTTCTTTTACCTTAATGTAACTATTCAGGCTCCAATGTATGGAAATCAATGAATCGTCGGGCTTGCACGTAAGAGGCTTTGATTTTCATACATTTAGATCCTAATAGGGCTCCCCTCCCCATATGAGCATTTTTAGCCTTACCAAAGGCGAGAAAAGAACACGAAGTGTTCGAAATGCGAATGTGGGGAAGGGATGTCCTAAATAGTTACACCTCAATTATAACAGAGTCCGTTCCCAAAAGTATAGGGGATATGCAAAAGAGATGCCAGAATCGTTCGACTAATTCCGACATCTCTCCAAATCATTCTACAATTTTATTCCTGTATCGCCACTTCATCGATAATATCGACAACTTTTTTTACCGCATCATGCTGATTGCTGTCTTCCATCGCCTTAATGTAAGTGTCGCGGTTTTCAAATACATTTGCGATTGCTTCCGACAATCTCGCACTCGTCAGATCCTCTTCTTTGATCACATAACTAAAGCCCTGCTTCTCAAACGAATTGGCATTAAGAATCTGATCTCCTCGGCTTGCCTCCAGCGACAGCGGAATCAATATATTCGGTTTATGCAATGCAAGAAGTTCGCAAATTGCATTTGCACCGGCTCTCGAAATTACGATATCTGCCGCATCCAAAAGGTCGCACAGTTCTTTCTGAATATATTCAAACTGTACATATCCTTCTGTTCCTTTTAAACTCTCATCCACTTTGTCCTTCCCGCAAAGATGTATGATCTGATATTTTTCCAATAATTGTGGAAGGATTTCACGCACCGCTTCATTGACACGAACCGATCCCAAACTTCCACCGATTACCAAGATAACCGGTTTCTGTGTAGAAAAACCGCAAAAATCCAATCCTTTCAGACGGTTTCCAGAAAATAATTCTTTTCGGATTGGAGAACCGGTAAGGTGCGATTTCTCTTCCGGCAGATGTGACAATGTCTCTGGGAAATTCGCACAAACTGCTGCTGCCGAAGGAATGCACAAACGATTGGCAAGTCCCGGCGAAATATCCGACTCATGAAGCACACAAGGTACTTTTTTACGTTTTGCCGCAAAAACTACAGGAACCGTTACAAAACCACCTTTTGAAAAAATAACATGCGGTTTCACTTTCTTGATAATTTTTCCCGCTTCTGCGTAACCTTTTAATATTCTCGCAGGATCCGTAAAATTCTTTACATCAAAATAGCGGCGCAGCTTACCGGAAGAAATTCCATAATAAGGAATGTCAAATTCTTCCATCAGTTTTTTTTCAATTCCATCTTTTGATCCGACATAATGAATCTCATATCCCCGCTTTTGTAATTCGGGAATCAACGCAATATTGGGTGTAACATGTCCTGCTGTCCCACCACCAGTCAATATGATCCGTTTCAATATCTCGCCCTCGTTTCTTTACAAATTCTTTTTGATTTCTGCTGCGACTGCTTCCAAATCCGGTGTCTCGCCCTGTTTCCATTTGATATTAACATCATCATCACAATATCTTGGAATCACATGCACATGAAGATGGAAAACCGTCTGTCCTGCTGCCTCTCCATTATTCTGCAGAATATTCACACCATCACACTGGTATGTCTTTTTCAATGCTGTTGCGATTTTCTTTGCTACCGGAAAAATTTTCTCTGCCTGTGAATCCTCCAGACTAAAAACATCATCTGCATGATGTTTTGGAAGAATTATCACATGTCCGCGTGCTGCTGGATTTACATCTAAAATTGCCTTAAAATCTTCGTCCTCATATACCGTAGTTGACGGAATTTCTCCCGCAATAATTTTACAAAAAATACAATTCTCTGCCATAATTGCCTCCATTCTTTTGCGTTATAGCGCAACTCTTTGTATTGTTATTTCCTTGCTTTTCTTTTTTATAAAAAGCGGAAAACAGCATCAAAATTACGAAGTGCCTTAAAATTTCCCTGCGCTGACAGGTCTCCGGACATAAATGCATTTTGGAATGGTTTTTCGCCATTTAAGATCTGTTCAAGCACTGACGTCGCAACTTTTGCGATCACATCCGGATTTTCCATCGTTCCATAATAGCAATCCAGTTTTGCTCCTTTGACATCAACGATCAGACTCTTTCCTACATCCGTCAGATCCAATCGGAACGAAGCATCCATTCCTTCTTTCGGCACAAAATGTTCCTGTAACTTAGCGATGTATTTATCTGTCTCTGTTTCTTCCTCATCGCCCAGCATGTCCTTAAATAAACTTGCCAGCTCCTCGATATCTTCTTTCTGCTTTTTCACATAATTATCATCCGATACATAGGCCGACAACTGTTCACTTTCCTGCGGAGTAAGCGCCATTCTGGTACTTCTCAAAACCGTTTTCTTCACCTGCGAGCTGCTATTCGGAAATGCCACCGTTTGTTTTGAAATAGCACGATAAAAGTTTTCCGCACATTTTTCAATCATCAGTCCATAATCGGAATTTGTCTCAAACTCGACATGGTTATCGACATATGCACAAATTCCCTCACAAGGGAGGCCTCCCAACATTTCCCAAGCACGAATCAAACTCGCCTGTGCTTCCCTTTCGCCATACGTCGTAGCCATGACAACCGGGAGCATATAAATATGCTGTATTTTTTCTTTATCACCATACAGCCAGCAGGCATCCAGAAACTGCTGGAGATATCCACCAATTCCGTACCACTCCACAGAGGCCGCCAATATCACACCATCGGCATCCTTCAATGTTTTCGGCAAAACAGATATTCCACTTTTGTCTTCATACAAATTATATCGTTCCACCGTTACACGTAATTCATCCAAAACCTGTGCAATCTTTTCAATTGTATATAACGTAGGGTCATCGATCAGCCCTCTTCCACCATAATAAATATTTACCTGCATCAGTAGCCTCCAATTCTAATATCTGTTTTATTCTTTCTTTGATACAATACACTGCATAGTATAAATCCAGCCACAACTCCGCTGAGATGCGCCGTATTGTCAATTCCGCTATCCTGCATTCCGGAATACAAACTCAACACCAAATAGATGCCAAAACGGATGATATCTCCTCGAACAATCTGCTTACGATTTTTCAATAATACCATAAGCAGTGCTCCCATCAAGCCATAGATTGCGCCGGATGCACCGCACGAGACAACATTTTCACCAAGACTCCAATTCACATATACGGAAAGAAATCCCGAAAGGATCCCCGATAACATATACAGAATCAAATACCGTATTCTTCCTATATCCTGCTCCAATGTATATCCAAGCACCAAAAGTGCAATCATATTATTTACCAAATGTTCCAGCCCAAAATGTAGAAAAAAATGTGTAATAATACGATAATACTCATGTCCTTCCACAAAAGCCGGTTCGTACATCGCCCCCATATCGATCATAAACTCCGCATCCAGCGAAGAGCCCTTCCACTCAGTATATAAGTAAGCTCCTACGTTGATCAATACAAGTATGACCGTAATTACCGGTAGTGGCTGCTGTTCTATTGTTTCGGTTTCTTCCCAGTCCATAAGGCACTCCATTCTGCATACTGTAAACTAATTTTGACCCTGCCAATATTTTATGGTACTATAATAGCATAATACACCGAGTGTGTCAAAGAGCCAATGAAAGGAATGTGCCACGATGGAAATTCATATTCAAGCCGATTCAAATAATACCTTAACCGTGCTGGATCTTTTAGAACGGCAGGGTTTTTCTCTGCCATGCAATTGTCATGGGGCAAATGTCTGTGGCGGAGTTCAGTATGACTTTCCTTGCGGAATGGTTCCCAAAGAACCACTGACAGTCTGTCTTCCCGACACCGCCAGTTCAGCACAAATAGCGGGATTAAGTCTGATGCAGACACCGGATCTGACAATTCAGCCGGACAGCCTTCTAATCGATATCGGCACTACCACCATTGCTATGGTTTACTACCATTCTACGAAAAAAAACACTTTTTTTTCTGAAGTTTTTGCCAATCCTCAGATTGCATACGGAGCAGACGTTATCAGCCGGATTCAATATGACGTAACTCATCCTTCGGAACACATGCTTCACAAAGAACTCACCTCCTGCCTTACCGGTCATGCTGTTTCCTTTTTAAAACGGTACCCAGACATTTCTATAAAACAATGTCTGATCGGTGGGAACACAACCATGATACACTTATTACTGAATCTTTCTTTACAAGGAATGACAGGGCATCCCTTTACTCCGGAAATTCCGGACAATTTTTCCTTTACTCACAAGGGTGTTTCCGTGCATGTTCTCCCTTGGCTTTCCGCATTTATCGGAGGCGATATCACTGCCGGACTTCTTTCGTTGTCCTTTGATACCCGCAATGATACATGCATTTTAGCGGATCTTGGAACCAATGGTGAACTGGTCCTCTGTCATAAAAATCATCTGTATACCGCAAGCACCGCTGCCGGACCTGCTTTGGAAGGCGGCGGCCTCTCACATGGCTGTCCTGCGATTCCCGGTGCGGTTTCCGAGGTTTCCCTTCGCGGTATCATACCACGCATTCAAACGATTGCAAACAAACTTCCGTGTGGTATCTGCGGAAGCGGGGCAATCAGTGTCCTTGCAGAACTTCTTTCACAGCAATACATGAATGCAGATGGAACATTAACTTCAAAATTCCCGGAAAATGGCATTCTTCTTGCAAAGGCACCTTCTTCTGACATTATCTTTACCTCAAACGATGTTCGCCAGATGCAGTTAGCAGTTGCCGCTATCGCCGCAGGAATTGATACGCTTTGCCGAGAAGCCGGAATCCTGCCGGAAAACGTGGATTCCTTATATTTAGCCGGTGGACTTGGCTATCATATTCCTTTGGAAAAAGCCTCTTCTCTTGGTATGTTCTGTGATATCCTTCCGGAACGCATTCATTGTGTGGGAAACAGCTGTCTCAATGGTCTTGCCAAATTATCTTCTGCTGCGGAAGAAGATTTCATTTCACTGCAGCACCGCTTAACCGCTCAGACAGAAAACATTTCGCTCGCCGATAATGCATTTTTCCAGTCTTCTTATCTTTCACATATGACATATCACCTGTCATAACCGCTTGATAACGGTGAGAAGAGATATCCACAATGTCACCGTCTTTCAGCCGGCGGCATTCCCATGGCACAAGCCTTTGTTCATTTACAAACGTACCCTTTTCACTTTCCTGATCAATAAGAAAGACCGCCTTTTCTTCTATTATAATCTTTGCGTGAACCTCACTGACATCCTTTTGCAAAATAACGCCTTCCACATGCATTTCATCATTTCCGATATAATAGGGACTGTGGTCAATCTGCATAAGTTTATCGTGCTCTTCAATCGGCTTCAGACAAAGTACCATTGCAGCCGTATTTTTTTCATATTGCAGTACGTGCTCCTTTTTTCCCGTTTTTTTACTAATTCCCCAGATGGCAATAATCACACAAAAAAGCAACCCCACTTTACACCAATCCTGCCACACACGAATGGTAAAAATTTCATTTAACCAGCCCATGTACCAGGCAATTCCTAAAATCACCACTCCGCCAATAAGCCATTCCCTTTTTTTACCGGTTTCTTTTTTGGGCTTTTCCGTCCTTTTCGCCTTATCGTCTGCCGGCGGGTGAGGAACGAATTCCCGCGGTTCTTCTTCGTAATGATATTGTGCCAGATATTGTTCTAATTTATTTAATGTAAAATGCTCTTCCCGGCATATTTTATGTATTCCATAAACAAGAAATGTCAAAGAACGGCAGCCATGATCCATTACCTTCATAATTTCTTCCGTAATCTTTGCCAATTCGTCAGCCACATCTGCCGCATACCCATCCATATAAGCAAGATACAATTCTCTTTCAGAGGTTAAAAAAATGGCATCTGAACATAAAATCAGATTTTCCGGAACAAGAAAATATTCCTCTACCAGCAGCATTTTTTCTAAAAACTGCCGATATAACCGCAAAAGCTTTTTTTCATCCAGCTTTTCCTTTTTTAAATACTCTGTCAACGTTTCTTTTTCTCCAAAAGAAAAAGTATATTGCACTTCACCATCCACACTCAGTTCTGCTGGCCCGACAATTCCTTCCACCGCGGTATTATTTAAAAGTTCTGTACCATATCCTCCCTGCCGTTCTTCCGTGCGGACCTGTAATTTTCGTTCCCGCAGATCGGATATTATCTCCATTTGCATGCTGTCTTCACTCCTTTTTCATCCATTCTGTGTCCCACAGCCGTTTACTGCACGTCCAGTTTTCTATCTGCATTTCATCACAGTATTCCTTTTGTGAACTTAAAAATGGCGCTGTCATAACAATTTTTGCCTTAACTTTCAATTTTCTGTATAATACATTCGTGTTACAGTCAACGTCATCAATCTTTAAAATAAATAACTGCTTTTGCATTACTTCCTTACATTTTTTCTCACTGTAGTTTTCCCGCAGACACCTCTGTCCACTCGAATATAAAACCGCCTGATCGTGAGAAAATAAGGAAAGGTAGCATAACGCAAAAATGATCCAAAGTGTAATCGTCACAACAAATGTCGCTTCCACTGTAAACGATCCCTCTTTTCGTCTCATAATATGCTGCATATAAAAATCACCCCATAACCGGCACATATAAATGGTGCAAATGGTATTTTTGTATGTCTGCCCGCTTTTTTACGAACCCATAATAAAATTCCAAAAGCCGACGCAAGACAAAGTGCCAGAATACTCAATATCACTACCTGATATAACCCGAGTACCATTCCACACACCATTAAGATATAGCCATCTCCGATTCCTACCGCCCCTTTGGTAACAATACTTGCGAGTATAAACACTGCCCCTGCAGCGCCTCCTCCCAAAAACATTTTCCACTCTTTTACGTTTAAGAAACACAACACTGCCATCGCTGTACTAAAAAGGATTGCTGCTAAAACTAGATTTCTTCCCGAAAATGATCCCTTTCGAATATCCACGACCGCCAAAACTAACAGCCATATGAACAATATACTTTCTATTATTATCATTTTTCTTCTTACTCCTTTCCATTTGCACATGTTTTACATGGTGTCCTTCCGTCCACTTGAGAAATCGGAATTTCCCGTATACTCCGGCTTATTTTCTGACAACTTTTCTCCACATGATAACGGTTTCCATAATTGCAGATAACGACATTTTGCTTGGCAGAAAGATTTTTTCCCCCACAACATTTTTCACACGGATAATAAATACTTCCATCGAAACTTCGTTTCTCTTCTAATTCTTTTATAGAAACTACTCTTAAGCTGAGCTTCAGGTGATTGCACGTAATTGATCTATGGTAAACCGATCCCGTCTTCGTAACATAAACCATTTCATCCTCGCCCTGTTCACTCTGGCTCATCCGCGTCAGAACACCGGTAAATGCTTTTCCGTAATACCCTTCGCTGAATAGAAAAATATTTTTTCCAAAAAGTGGAATTGGTGAAGTCACCGTATAATCCGCCTGAAAATCCATCTGATCTGTTTCGCTGTCGATCTTAGCCCGCACCACACATACGACGGACCGGTTTTCATTTTCTCTTCCCGAGATGGCTGCATTTATCTTGGCACTCATAAAAACCGGGTTAACCACCAGTTTTTTATGTACCAAAGTATATTCCAAAGAAGTCTCTTTCGCCGCCTGCTCCAGGGCACATAGCACCTGTTCTTCACAATATAACAATTGATTCAGATACAAAATACCGGTAACTATTAAAACAAATATCGGTACCACAAGCGATGCTTCCACTGTAATTGAACCGCAAAAACGTTTTTTCACTTTTTCTATTTTCATCTGCTGACTCCTTTCATTCAGGAGCTCGAGGCGAGAAAGGGTACTCTATTGTATGGTAGGCAATTTCCCTTTCGGTTAGGTATGTGTAGATATGTTATATTTTTTAATAGAATACCCTTTCTCGCCTCGATCCTTTTAATACACTGCCAATTGTTCTGCTTCTGCCTCAAATCCTGTTTCTGCTGATAAATGAAACGGAAGCTTCCATGGATAAGAAAACCTGGCCTTAACATTAAATTGACTTGTACAAAGACCCACTCGAAATTTAGGAACATATTTTTTCTGTATTTTCCATTCCATCAGGTCCAGCATCCGTAAGCATACTGTGCTTTGCTCCATCCCCAACAGAAAAAAACAGAGATACTCTTCATATCCGAAGGAAGTCTTTCCTTGTTGTTTGTACTGCGAAACCTTTTTCATAACAAGATCATGCGTAAACCCAAATAATTCCGGAAAATCCACGCAAAACTGATCTGCCGTTTTGACAAGCGGAACATGTTTTCCCTGCATGAGAGCAGCTGTATCTACGACTGCCTCTGCCATCCCCCAAAGAACCGTAAAAAGTGTCTGCATAAAACGGATTAATGGTTCTATCGCAGTAAACCCAACTACCGCAAGCGCCGCTGCATGTGCCGTTTCCCTGCTTTTGGCAGATACAAACAAAGCAGAAGTGTTGGCGGCCGTTCGCAGTAATACAATTCTTTCCACTATATCCGACAAATTTTCCTTATCACTTTTCCCACCGGTAATCAGATATTCCCATTCATACCGTAAGACATTGCCGGTTTTAAGATTCTCTAAACCGTTGGAAAAGTACTTATGTAAATAGGCAAGAAGACATGCTTCTGTCACGGCAGAATCTCCCATTTTCTGAATACTATTCTGGAAATCTACTTCCTCATCCTCCGTCAAAGTCTTCACAGGATCTTTCTTTGCCGCTTTCTCCTGTTCACGAAACAGGGACAGATAGTGATCCGGGTTTTTGACTTCCTGATTCGATACTTTATCATAATCTTTCATCACCATTTTAAGGATACCGTCAGATAATGCAGAGGAAAAAACATCCAATGGATTTTCTCCCCCTCCTTCTTCGTCAACTCCCTCATAATCAAAACACACCGATGGCATTTTGTAACTCTTCCATACTATCTGTAATTTCTGCGCCGTTTCTTCGTCCCATTTTCCAGATAAAAGTGAAATACTCTGACGAATAATGGATTGGTTCTTTCTTAACTCTGCAGCAAGCGAAGTTCCACCGGACACAGAGGCACACATAGAAGGATTTTGCTCTGCTTCTTCTGCAGTCTTCTCACAAACATCGGATAATTTCTGGAATATTTTTACATATTCTCTCCGTTTGGTCTCCTTTTCCGATATCTGTTTCAACATTTCCTCGATGGAAATTACCTGATCTTTCATTTGTTTCCAGATATTGGAATCTGTAATATGGAATGTCTGTGCTTTCTTTTCTCCATGAAAAAACATCTTTGCAAACACTTTATTGCAACTTGTTTTTCCACCTTTTACACAGACTCCATCCACATTTTTCATCCATTCGATAAGATTTCGTCCATCCTCTGCTTCTTCTTTCTGTTCTGTTGCCGTCTTTTCTAATTCCTCAGATTCTTCCTGCATCGAATCCAATGCCCCTTTTTGTACTTTCACATTTTCAAGCATTTGGGATACCCCTTCCCGTTTCATATATTCACAAATCTGATTGAGCATCGCCTGGCCACCATCCTCTGTAACATACGTCTTGTCCGTAACAGAAACTTCTTCCAAAGTTCCATCAAACATATCTGTTACAGAAACCGGGTTATTCTTTTCCAGATTTTTGTTTATATAAAATTGTATGGTATCTTCATAGGACTTTCCTGCATCTTCCAAAAAGAAGAGATGATATTCGCGATACATCGGCTCGCTGTATTCTGCCTGCAGACTTTCTGTCCCGATACGAAGCAGACGCTGTGCCTGATCTTCAGCCACGCTTCCTCGAGCAAGTTCTATCATCCCACATCCAAGTGCGATGATCACAAGGAATATAAATGTCAGAAAAACCGTTATACTTCCTTCTTTCCGCTGTCTCATTTCAATATGTCCTTTGTATCTTTGTCAAACGATTTCCAGGCACTTTCAAGTACCCCTTCAACCTTCGTCTTAAAGATAAGAACCAGCGCGATCAAGATTACCAGAATCAGTATCAATTCCACGATTCCGATTCCATCTTCTTCTTTGATAAATTGTGTTACGTATTTCATGTTATCCCTCATTTCTTTTTTAAGTATTTTGTTACATCGCCATAAAGGCCGGCATAATAATGATACTAATTACAATGCCAAACATGAGCATCATAGGAAGCAGTAATTTTGTTCCTGCTGTCTCTCCTAACTGTCTGCTCCATTCTTTGCGTTTTTCAAACGCATCTGCCGCTTCAGCTTCCAATAATGCGATAAATCCTTCTGTCCCTTTCTTCATATTTTGGTTAATAATAGAGGCATATCGCAGGTAAGAAAGCTGCCGGCATCTTTTTCCGAAATGTTCTATGGATGCTGCTTCGGACGCACCATTTGTCATTTCCTGATAGGCCGTTAAGACCTCTTCATATACATAACGGCGTTCACCCCCTTTCTGCAAGCGATATTGATACTCTTCTCCCAGTCTTTCAAAACATCCGCGGACCGTTAAGCCTGCGTTAAACAATAACATCGTTTTATTGACAAACTCGGGATAATCGAGTTTCAACTGCATTTGTCTGTCTTCCAGATTTTTCCTTTCTTCTTTTTTCCATAAAACAGGAAAAAAAAGAATTGCAAGAACAGATAAAAGATAATATGGTGGCTTTTTTTTCTGCTCCACTTCGCTGTAGTGAACCTCGTAACTGCCAACTTTCGCTGGTAACGCAATTTCCTTTTGCGTTTTCTGTTCCTCGATTTTTTCGAGCATCACATTCTTAATTTGATTGATCGCACGCTCACCCTCCGGAAGAACACTCCCATTTATAGTAAGTGGAAATGTGTATTCTTTTTCCCAGTTTCTCCATTTTGCCTGTGCAGCCACATTTGTCTGTACACCCTCATCGGGAATTTTTGCAAAATTTAAGGTCCCATCTGCATTGATATAATCTTCTGGAAGGATCCATGAGAATTCAATCCCGGTTTCCGGTACATTGGAGACAAAATTTAACGGCGCGCTTACCATTTCCAAAGAGGCATTTTGCCCCTTTAACTGTTCATTCAGGTAAGCCAGACATTTTTCATCCAGTTTTGAAAATTCTTCCCTGCTGAACTCTCTGTCTTCCAACGATATCGACATCGTTTCCTGCTTTTTTTCTCCATCCACCTGTGTCGACAGATTAAAAGTAATGTCCTTTCCTTCGCCTTCTCTGAAGATCACATTTCCATTTTGTATCGCCTTTTCCGGCGGAGAAGTCCTCCCTGCCATGTAGCATAAGAATAAAAATGCAAACAGAAAAAGAACAGCGATCCCAATTCTTTTACACCATATTTTCTGAATCTGTTCCTCTTGTTCCTGCCTGCGGTATAACACAGAAACCATTCCCTCTGTACTCGGAAATACTTTTGTCAGCTTCCAGAAAACCGACTCTAATTTACATTTTTTTACTGCTTTCCAAATAAGTTCTTCTCTGTCTTTCATCCAATCTGCCCCTTTCTATACCGATATATCTGTAATTTTGTAGCTCCACCAAAAGGCACCTGCATAAACCATAAGTGACACCGTCATAATCAGTATCCCGGCTAGATTTCCATACAAGGGATCCAAAAATCCAGGTGAAAAGACACGCAGATATACAATGATTCCAAAAGGAATTACATTCATGCACCTCGCCTCCATCTTCTTTCCGGCGATAACGGTTTCAATTTCCCGCTTTGTTTCTATCTTTTCGCTGATATTGTCTGCGGTACGTTTCATAATCTTGACAAGATTTCCCCCTGTCTTTTTCGCCGTCATCAGAATCTCACTAAACATCCGAATATCCTCTATCCCGCTCCGTTCGCCCAGTTCCAGCATCAGTTTTTCGACCGGGACATGAAGTCCTGCCTGCGTCGTCAGATACTCAAATTCCCTTATGATAAGATCTTCCTTCTGATACATTAACATCAGATCTTTCTGCGCTTCATATACAGAATTTTCCAACGAATATCCCGCTGACAATGCCGAGATCATGCTCTCCATCGCATCCTTAAACTGCAAAAGTAATGTCTCCTGCTGCCGCCTTAATAAAACCCTGCTGTAATATTTAAGATAAACCATTCCGCCAAGTCCACCCAATGCGATTACCGCCGGAATCCGGTTAAAAAACAGCATTCCAATGATTGCGCCAAGGACAATTCCCACTACTCCATAACGGATTTTCTCCTGACGTGAATAGGTATAGGCTGTATATGAGATCAACTTAAATTCACCCCCGCTCTCCTGCATTTATCCATCGAGCAGAGAACATGACCGGTCCGCTCTAACGTTCCCAGAATCCTTCCCTCTTCTTCCCCCAACTCACAAAAGGTGAAAATTGGGAATACTTCAATCTCGCCTTCCACTACATTTCCAACCTCACAGATCTCCAGAACTTTTCTGGAACGGTCGCGCAGTCTTCCGAGATGAACGATAATATCTATCGCCGAAGAAATCTGCTGCCGGATCGCAGGCAGCGGAATGTCCATCCCCATCAGCACAAGGGTTTCCAATCGATTTAACATATCTTTGGGACTATTTGCGTGGCCTGTAGACAAACTTCCGTCGTGCCCTGTATTCATCGCCGTAAGCATGTCAATCGCCGTCGCATCGCGGATCTCCCCGACCACTATTCTGTCCGGTCGCATTCGCAAAGCACTTCGGATCAGGTCACGGATTGTCACTTGATTCTTTCCTTCCACATTAGCATTTCTCGACTCCATTCTTACAATGTTTTCAATATTTTGTATTTGGAGTTCCGCCGAATCCTCAATCGTAATTATTCGTTCGGAAACCGGAATGTAGTTCGACAATATATTTAAAAAAGTGGTTTTTCCCGCTCCTGTTCCGCCGGAAATAAAAATATTATATTTTGCTTCCACAAGTCCCTTCAGATATCGGTCTGCTTCCGGCGTGATTGCCCCCATCGCTACCAGTTTTTCCATCGTAATCGGCTCTTTGGGAAACTTTCGTATCGTAATAACCGGCCCTTCGATGGCAATCGGCGGCATTACAATATTCACACGCGATCCATCAGCCAGCCGCACATCCAGTATCGGAACCGACTCATTGACGATGCGGTTTCCTTCCGATGCAATCTGCTGAGCAATATCCTCCAGTCGCTCCACCGACTCAAATGTTAAACCGGTCTCGTATAACTGCCCTTCCTTCTCCACAAAAATGTGATCCGGTCCATTGATCATAATTTCCGTAATTTCGTCAGTTTCAATCAATTCCTGCAGCACATCCAGCTTTCGCATCGAATTAAAAATTTCGCGGCGCATCTTCTTTCGATCGCCAAAACGCATGTACTGCTCCTGTCCAATTTCTGTGATCACCCGGTCAATCGCATCTGCAAGATACTTCTCATCGACATCTACGCCGGTAGGCACTTGCTGCAATACCCTTTCACGAATTTTTTCTTTTATTCTGTCCATCGTTTTCACCTCCCAGTAGATGATCCTTCATTTCGTTTACATTTTTTACCTTTGGAAACGTCACCTCGCAAAACGAAATCTTGTCCCAAACAGCCTCCTTTTTTTCTGCAATGCAGTATTCCCGCAAAACATGTCTTCGAATTGCCGCTAAAAATCCATCCTCCAGTGGCATTAAAATTTCATCTGCCTGATCAAGAAGATGAAATGTATATTCAAAAAATTGCCCAACTTCCACAATCACTCGGTCAAACAAGGATTGTTTCCGCAGTCCCTCCATCATGCTTTCAATCTCCTGAAGACTAAAATCCAGTAGATCTTTATAATGCGCCACCGGCGCAAGGATAGATATTTTTCCATAAGAATACACAAGCGACTGAAGCGATTCTTCTGCTTTCCCATTTTCCGCGGCAAGAATCCATTCTGCCAGTCCCTGATGAAAAATGGATGGCGTTTCCTTTAGCTCTTCCGGAAAAAATACCGGGACACCACACATACTGATATAAAGCACTTTCAAATATTTCGAGCATTCCAATGCCTCCTGCAGGGCAAGTCTGGTTTTTTCTTCTCCGCCCTCCGGCGAAAAAATGCAGCAGATCCGCCCCTTTTTTCTCCTTTTTCCTTCTATTTCCTGTTCCATTTTTGTAATCTCACAGAAATTCTGCCAGATTCTCTCTCTTTTTTGGTACATAAATATTTCATTTTCCTTATCTGTCACCGGCTGACTCGAAAGATATATTCCTTCCCTGCTAAATTCTTCCAAAAATTGTCTGTCGTCAGAAATCACAATGGCTGCTTCGGAAATTTCCATTGGTTCCTGTCTCTCGGATATCATCTTAATTTCCACTTGTTTTGGGAGTTTTTGCCGAAAATACGTGACAAACTGTGTCGCGTATTCGGAATCCCTTAGATAAATATAACAAATTTTATACATGTTCCACCTTTCCCTATGAAGCGATACAGAGACAAATGCAGTACCCAAACAAAATGCAGACGGAAAAAGGTATTACTGCCTCTTTCTCCCAATTCGCCGACGCATAATAAGGAATCAGCCTTTTTTCTCTGTAAACCTGTTTTATGTAACTTGAAAAATATAGGAATCTGCGAAATAAATTCCGCTTCCTGAGAATCTTGAGTGTAGAAAATAAAGCACCAGCCAGCAGTGCATAAAACACTACACGGGCACTAAAAACTAAACTATAATAACTACTAATAATGGAAATTAATTTGATATCTGCAGCTCCGAGCATCCGAAGCAAATAAAAGAAACTACAGACGATAAGAGGAATGATACAGCCTACTGAAAAATATATCACCCCGTGAAACAGCCCATACACCATAAAATTATGGTATAAACTTAGGCCAAGTCCCATAATAATTATTATATGGGGAACTCGATAGCAATATAGATCACAGATTGCAGCCGGCAACAACACAAGGAAAATCATCACTTGATTTTCGATGTTGTCACCCCCTCGATTTGTTGTGATTCATATACTAGCACGAAGTATCGATTTCTGTCAACAACTTTTTTTAAAAACTTGCATTTTTTTTTCGAGAATGGTTATACTCCTACTATAAAATTTATTTGAAAAGCGCGTAAATACGCGGGAAATGAGGAAATTATGAGAAGAAAAAAAGATTCCCTTTATCAGGCAAAGCAGGAGTTGCTCCACGAAATAGAAGAGGTAAAAACATCGCTAGCCATCGCCCACTCCAATTTTGACAATGTTAATGACCCGGATTTGGTCGATAGCTGCATCTATGAAATGACTGCCATTCAGTATAAATACAAATACCTGCTGCGCCGCATGCGTCAATTTGAAGGAGAGAGCACACCGATGCGTTCCATCAGATAACGTGCATTCGTTGTCTTACATTGGCCGAATCGGATTTTATGATCAAATACGATCTGATCTCCGTCGTAATTTTCTGTAAAATGATAATTGCTCACTTTCTTTTCCGGCACTTCACACAGTTCAAAGTCATGTGTTGTAATAAACGTGATACAACTTTTTTCTGCCAATTTGTGCACAACAGCTTTGGCACCAAAAAGTCTGTCATTGTAATTTGTTCCCTTAAAAATTTCATCGATAAATACGATGAAAGGAACCTCATTTTCCGCTGTATTTTCGGCATAATCCAGCACTTTTTTTATCCTTAGAAGTTCTCCGTAAAACGTAGAGATTCCTCGGCTAATATCATCCTGTACACCGATTGATGTAAAGATTCGCATAAACGGTGCACAAAACTTTTCCGCATTTACATAAGCTCCCGCATACATCAAAACAAGATTTACTCCAATCATCCGCATAAAAGAAGACTTTCCGCTCATATTCGAACCGGTTATAATAACAATTTCTTCTCCGCAGGAAAAATCATTGGCGATACATCCTGACTCCGTAAGTAAGGGATGTTTCATATTTTTTGCTGAAAATGAAATCTCTTTTATTTTTTTCGGCATACATACCGTATCTTTCACCCAGGCAACCCCTGCGAGTGCTATAAATAATTCTATTTTTTCGATGCTTTCCATTGTGTCATATAGGATAGCACTTCCTTCTTTCATTGTATTTCGAAATAAAAAAACAAGCAATGGATTTAAAATAAATACAACATTAAATAATACATTTGAAAACATATTTTCTTTTGCATAATAAAGTGATGCAATCTTACTGATTCTGTGCATTGTCATTTTTCCAAGGCGTATTTTTTCCTGATACTGACACACCACATCTTCCTTAAATTGTTCTTCCGAAACAAAAGAAATTAACCTCTCCATTTTTCCAAATGCACGGATACATTTTTCTATTTCTTCGTATTCAGCCCCATGAAAATAGGAGAATATGCAAAGGTTGCAGAGACATATTAAGAGCATAATTCCTGCTGTCCCAAACGATATCATTTCACACAATCCAAGCACAAGACTAACAAGCATGGCAAGTGCAAACACGCTTCCCATGATAATAGAAATCCATTCCGGCTTTTTGCATTCCGACGGATACAATTTCTTTTCTTCCAGATCAAGTTTGTGGATATTCCGTATTCCCGATAAGATTGCCTGAAATTTTATGCCAAATAAGGGATGCTCAGTCATTTCCTTTACGGCGCGCTGCGTCTGCTTCCACGAAGTTTCATCAAACTCTGTTTTCGTAAGCTGTTTCATGAGTTTGCGCTTTCCGCTTTTTGTGTACGCGATATTTAACCATTGAAACAAGGAATGACTTCCAAGTATATTTAAGTCCATAAGATCTTTATTTTCTTCTGTGATAAATGAGCTGCCATCGTCTGTAAAACTCTGCCAGTCATCATTTCGTCTGCTTTCGTATTTCTCTATGATCTGCAACTGTTTTTCTTCTGTTTCACATTTTTCTAACAACCTAGAATGAACTGCCAGTAAGATGATAAAACAAACTGTCACAAGAATTGCCAAAAAATAGCAAAGTAATTTTATGGGTTCAAATACAGCTCCCAAGATGAAACCAAAAACAGCCGCAGCGAATACGATCAGTTTCGTATTCGACATACGGTCGGACTGTTTTTTATTTTTGATATATTCACTTTGTATCTGCTGTTTTAATTCCATCATTTTTTTCCACATAATAATTTCTCCAATTCCCCTAAAAGCTGTTCCTGCGATTCTACACGAATCGCGTGAATCCCGAGTTTTTCCGCGCCTTCTACATTTTGTTTGCGATCATCAAAAAACAGACACTGGTCTGCTTTTAAATTGTATTTATCAAGTAAATACAGATAAATTTTTGAATTTGGTTTGATCTCATGAATCTGATAAGAAACCACTTTTCCATCAATGTCATTCAAAAAAGAGGCTCCTTTTGTGTGTTTCGTAAATAAATCCTCCGAATAATTTGATAGTAGATAAATACCATATCCTGCTTTTTTCAATTCATGTACTTTTTCCCATACTTCCGGACGCTTTACATGCATATATTCTCCATGCGTCAAAAACCACCGGATTTCTTTTGCATATTCCGGATATTTTTTCTCGTATCTGCAAATTGTTTCTTCCAATGGGTTTCCAAGATCCAGACCACTCCAGAGCGGATCGTCAAACATCGACTTTCCAATCTGCACTGCGCGTTCTTCGGTCATTCCGTAATCCTGAACCAGCATATCTTTCCAGCGGTATTCTAAAAGCACATCGCCTACATCAAAAATAATATTCTTCATCGTATTTCCTCCTAGTCTACTACCCATCTTAACACATATTTCCCACGTCGTCCATATAAAGTCTGCCATTTACAGTTTCTAAGTAATTCTACCGCTTATTTTAGTTGAATTATAATCTTTCCTATGTTATACTACTTATATAAGGTTTAATAAATACAGTTTATGAGGAATATGTTGCAGTATATCGTCCGCTGATGGAACCGTATTTTGCCAGATTTGGCGGAAATCTCAATGATTTGATCAAAAATTCAGCGTCTGAAAAAATTTCTCGAAGAACAAAAATCAGGGTGGGAGAAATCATAATAAGAAGAGGGCAATTGAAATGGAACAATTCAAAAAACTATTTCAAGCAACAGATATGACCGTGGGAACACCATGGAAAAAAATCGTTGCATTTACAATTCCGATGTTACTTGGAAATATTGCACAACAGTTGTATAACACTGTAGATAGCATTGTAGTAGGAAAATATGTAGGCGACAATGCCTTGGCGGCTGTAGGAAGTGCGGGACCGATTATGAATCTGCTTCTGGTTCTGTTTATCGGTATCAGTATGGGGGCAAGTATTATGGTGGCACAGTATTTTGGTGCAAAACAAAGAGAAGATCTCTCCTATACTATTGGAAACTGTATTTTACTGACAGTAATTTCCAGCATATTTATTATGTTTTTGGCGCTGGTTGTTGTACGTCCGCTATTGGAACTTTTGCAAACTCCGTACACCATCATTGACTGGTGTACTTCGTATCTGAAAATTATGTTTTTAGGTATTGCAGGATGTGCTTTTTATAATATTTTAAGTGGGGTATTAAGAGGATTGGGGGATGCCTTTTCTGCTTTAGTATATCTTCTGGTATCGACAGTTATCAACATTATATTAGATCTGCTTTTTGTGGCAAAATTCGGAATGGGTGTCAATGGTGTAGCACTGGCAACCGTTATTGCACAGGCAGTTTCTGCAATATTGTGTTTGATTCGTTTATCAAAAATGAAAGACTTATTTGATTTGAATAGAAAATACTTAAAATGGAATGGAAAATACGGAAAAAATATCATTCGTCTTGGTGTACCGTCCGGTCTTACTCAGGCAATATTTTCCATGGCAATGATTATTGTACAATCTCTTACAAATAGTTTTGGTGAAATGTTTATCGCCGCAAATGTAATTGTAATGCGTGTAGATGGATTTGCTATGCTTCCAAATTTTTCCTTTGGAACAGCAATGACCACCTATTCCGGTCAAAACATAGGAGCGGCAAAAAACGATCGTGTTACAAAAGGTGCAAAACAGGGAACACTTATTGCTGTACTGACAACAACTTTTATAACCAGTTTAATTCTAATTTTTGGAAGGCAATTAATGGGAATTTTCACCGCAACAACTGAACTTGTTGATTTAAGCCGACGCATGATGGGTATTATCGCAGCAGGATATATCGCAATGGCCGTAACACAAAGTTTATCCGGAGTAATGCGTGGTGCAGGTGACACAATGACACCGATGTGGATTTCCTTGTTTACTACAATAGTAGTCCGTGTTCCGGTTGCTTATGGTATCGCTCATTTTACCAAAAGTGCAACGTTCCCAAATGGACGCCAAGAATGTGTCTTCATTTCCCTTTTGTGTTCTTGGTTAATCGGAGCCATAATGACAACCATTTTCTACTTAAGAGGAAAATGGAAAAACAAGGCATTGAGGTAATATTGGTATTATCTATTTTTTAATCTCTATACTCTGTTAAACTGACCACATTAGATGTCTCAAACTGTCCTTCGTTGACAAATTTATCATGTGATAATACCGTAAGCGTAACCGGTTACACGAGTTCATCAGAACAGAATTAATAAATATTTTCTCTCTATTCGATTGAAAGCAAATCCCCGGATTCTATCTTATGGTAGACTCCGGGGATTTGTTATTCTTTTCAATTTTCCTGTTTTTTCTCAAAAGTGAAAATTTCGGAAAAATTTTTGGCAACTAACTCGGTATAATTCTACTTGTAAGAAATAGAAAGCGTACGATAACCGGAGTAGACAAAAAATTTAAACTAAACGGAGGTTTTTTAAATGAAAAAACAAATTGTACTGGCAACGACCTTTGCCCTGGTTCTTAGTTCTTTGTACTGCCCGGAGTCTCAGGCAGCGGCGAAACCAAAATTGTCAAAAACCAAATTAACTTTAACGGTCGGAAAGACAGCCAAGCTCAAAGTTAAAAATTACAAAGGCACTGTAAAATGGTCTTCCAACAAGAAAAAGGTAGCAGCCGTCAGCAAAAAAGGTGTCGTAACCGCTAAGAAAAAAGGAACTGCTGTTATCACGGCTAAAGCCGGAAAGAAAAAGCTGAAATGCAAAGTGACCGTAAAAGTGGCAGCAAACAAAAATACGCAAACACCGGAGCCGGTAACGACAGCGTCTGCTGCTCCTGCGATTACGCAAAACCCGGCAATAACAAATGGATCCACATCATCTACAAATCCGGCAGCTACACCGAAAACTCCGGGGACAGCTGCGCCCACAAAAGATCCTATAAAAAAGAATCCTGCTCAGGAACAAGCTTTGAAACAAATGATAGAAAAGCTGAACGCAGACGGGGCAACGATACCGACAGATTTGAATGATAAAAAAACTTATATTTGGTCTAATGAAGGGAAACTCACGGGAATTTCGTGGAGTAGTTGTAACATTTCTGGTGAATTAGATTTTTCTGCCTTTGAAACATTGACATATTTAGATAGTTATGGTAATAATCTATCCTCATTAGATATTTCTAATTGTCCTTCATTGGCACAGTTATATTGTGACAATAATAATCTCGGTGCTCTAGACGTCTCTAATTGTCCTTCGTTGAATTCTCTAAGTTGTGACCATAATGCTCTAAGTTCACTAGATGTTTCTAACTGTCTTTCGTTGGTTTTCTTATCTTGTAACAATAATAATCTCAGTGCTTTGGACGTCTCTAATTGTCCTTCGTTGAATTCTCTAAGCTGTGAATATAATACTCTAAGTTCACTAGATGTTTCTAACTGTCCTTTGTTGGAAACTTTATTGTGTGACAATAATAATCTCAGTGCTTTAGATATTTCTAACTGTCCTTTGTCGACAGTGTTATGTTGTGGCAGTAATAAACTAAACACATTAGATATTTCTAATTGTTCTTCACTGACAACGTTAGATTGTTCTAATAATAAACTGAACACATTAGATATCTCTATCTGTTCTTCATTATCAATTTTAGAATGTTTCGATAATAATCTAAGCTCATTAGATACATCTAACTGTTCTTTATTGACATGGTTATCTTGTGACAGTAATAAACTAGACACATTAGATATTTCTAATTGTTCTTTGTTGGAAACTTTATTTTGTGGCAATAATAATCTCAGTGCTTTAAATGTCTCTAATTGTCCTTCCTTGACTTCTCTAGGCTGTAACTATAATACTCTAAGTTCACTAGATATTTCTAACTGTCCTTTGTTGGATATTTTATTGTGTGACAATAATAATCTCAGCATGTTAGATGTTTCTAATTGTTCTTCGTTGACACAGATATCTTGTGACAATAATAATTTAAGCTCATTAGATGTTTCTAACTGTTCTTCATTGACACAGTTAGACTGTGGTGGAAATTATTTAAGCTCATTAGATGTTACCAACTGTCCTTTGTTGACAGATTTACGTTGTGACGGTTCCGTAAGCGTAATCGGATACACGCGTTGAGTAGATAAGTTTTGAATATAAATTTGCAAAAACCCTATAACATATGAATAGGAAGTTATTTTCTCTCTATTCAATCAAAAACCAATCCCTAGATCCTATCTTATAGTAGAATCTGGGGATTGTACTATTGTTATCAACAATTCAATATCTTAATAAATAATTGAATTTATTTCGCCTTTCTTTTTAGTTTCGGAAACTCAATTTCCAAAATTTCCACCAATGCTTTCAGCGCTTCATACTCAGAACTTCCCTTTTCAGCTTCTCTATTAAGGAATCTCTGCATTTCTTCCGTAGTCATAGCTTCCATTTTATACACAAACATTTCTTTCATTTCTACGTTACAAGTTATAACATCTTGTATTTTTTTACACAACAAAAATACTTTTATGCATATAAAATAAACTGGTGACAGATTGTCACCGGTTAAAATGAAAGTGATGGATGGTACAATCCGAGCTAATTTGTATAAAAACTAAGGCCAGGTGATTAGCCCAGCCATTTTTTCACCTTATGAAGGAACATATAACATCAATCTTTCAAAAATGTTGCGAGATTCTCTTCTGGCACTTGCACAAAATTGATGTTTACTATTTTTATTGCACTAGTTCAAATATTGAAAGAACATTATTTTATCTATGAATGATAAATGGTATTTTTCTACTGTAGACGTGTTCCAAGTTTTCAGTTGGTTACAAATTGTAACCAACATACTTTAAAGTATTAAGATTCAAAAAAATGCCAGAGCGTTTTTGCTTCCAAAAATTACCCGGCATTCTCGACTTTTGCTCGACTTTTTGATCAAATTTCCCTTACTCGACTTTTACTCGACTAACAAAATGACACAGAATAACACAGATTTACACAAATAAAAAAGCCGCACAACCAACGGTTTTTCGTCAATTGTACGGTTTTCACTTAATGAGGCATCGGGGACTCGAACCCCGGACAACTTGATTAAAAGTCAAGTGCTC
>ERZ827101.778-NODE-778-length-47431-cov-12.773535_pt1 | contig 47431 bp, 44 predicted proteins | sample MGYA00519869_ERZ827101 | MGnify/ENA primary metagenome ERZ827101 (study PRJEB31778, sample SAMEA3449256) | human gut metagenome | biome: human gut; feature: human-associated habitat; material: faeces | place: United Kingdom | collected 2010/2012 ...
GCCAGAGCGAGAACCCCTCCAACTTCCTGCTGATGCACGCCATGGGCCCCAACGTCGCTGGCGTTATCGGTTCCGCAGTTGCTGCCGGTATCCTGATCAACATCTTCGGCTAAGCTTTATCTGAACACTGCCGCCCCTCCTGTGCTGTACAGGAAGGGCGGTTTTTTATGTACAACCCTCTTGAATTGTGATATACTTATAAAGTAAGTGATTTTATAGAAGAACAGGTGAAACAATGGCAGCAAGTCTCCAACAGGAATTCTGCGCTCTGCGCGATACCTATATTGAAAAGCAGTTTGGCCGCCTGAACGATATGCAGCGGCAGGCGGTATTTACCACCGACGGCCCGCTGCTCATTCTGGCCGGTGCAGGCAGCGGCAAGACCACTGTTCTGGTCAACCGTATCGCAAACCTGATCCGGTTTGGCTCGGCCCACGGTTCCAGCTGGACCCCCCGTGAGGTGACGGAGGAGGATGTCAAGGCCCTGAAAACGGCAATTATGACCGGCACCGATGCGCCCGCCTGGCTGGACGGGATGCTGCGGCAGAACGCTGTCCGCAGTTGGAACGTGATGGCCATCACCTTTACCAACAAGGCGGCAGGGGAGCTCAAGGAGCGCCTGCGCAATATGCTGGGCGGCGAAGAGGGGGACGAGGTGTTTGCCTCCACCTTCCACTCGGCCTGTGTGCGCATCCTGCGCCGCTGGGCGGAATCCATCGGCTACCCCCGCAGCTTTACCATCTATGATACCGATGACTCCCAGCGCGTGATGAAGGCAGTCTATAAGGAACTGAGCATCGACGATAAGTTCTTCCCGATCAAGAGCGCCATCAACCAGATGAGCCGCTGGAAGGACCAGCTGGTCAGCCCGGAGGAGGCGCTGCGCACTCCGGCCCGGGACACCAAGGGAGCCATTGCCGCCAAAGTCTACGCCGCCTACGAAAAGAAGCTCAGGGAGGCAGGAGCCTTCGACTTCGACGACCTGATCTACCAGACCGTGCAGCTGCTGGCGGAGCACGAGGATGTGCGGGAGTTCTACCAGAACAAGTACCGCTATCTGCTGGTGGACGAGTATCAGGATACCAGCGTGGCCCAGTTCCGGCTGGTCAGCCTGCTCACCGGCCCGGAAAAGAACATCTGCGTTGTCGGTGACGATGACCAGAGCATCTACCGTTTCCGCGGTGCCACCATTGAGAACATTCTGAACTTTGAGCGCATCTTCCCCGGCACCAAGACCATCCGTCTGGAGCAGAATTACCGCTCCACCTCCAACATCCTGAATGCTGCCAACTGCGTCATCCAGCACAACACCGAGCGCAAGGGCAAGACCCTGTGGACCCGGAACGACGAGGGCGACAAGGTGCAGGTCTACACTGCCGAGAATGAGCAGGACGAAGCCATGCACATTGCAGATGTCATCGGTGAGCACCTGAAAGAGGGCGGGCATCTGGCGGACCATGCGGTGCTCTACCGCATGAATGCCCAGTCGGCCCCCATCGAAAGCTACTTTACCCGCGCGGGCATTCCCCATAAGATCGTGGGCGGCCAGCGCTTCAACGACCGCAAAGAGGTCAAGGACATCCACTCCTATATGTCCATCGTGGCGAACGCCCGGGATGATGTGCGCCTGCGCCGCATCATCAACGAGCCTGCCCGGAAGATCGGCAACACCACCGTCGATGTGATCGCTGACCTTGCCGCCCAGCAGGGAATCAGTATGCTGGAAGTCATCTCCCATGCGGATGCTTACGCCAAACTCAGCCGTGCCATTATGCCGCTGCTGAAATTCTGGCAGATCTACGAAAAACTGCAGGAATCGCTGGAAACCAGGACACTGGACGAATTTGCCCAGGATGTCATTGAGGTGACCGGCTACAAGGCTATGCTGGAAGCCGATGCGGCCAAGGGCCACGAGGATGCGGCAGACCGCCTGCAGAACCTGGGCCAGCTGGTCAACAACGTCAAAAACTACTGCGATCAGCACGGAGAGGATGCCTCACTGGAAGGCTACCTGGAGGATATCGCCCTCATCAGCGACATTGACAGCTACAACGAGAGCGCTGACCAGGTGGTCCTGATGACCATCCACTCCGCTAAGGGCCTGGAATTTCCTTATGTGTTCCTCATTGGCATGGAGGAGGGGGTGTTCCCCAGCGAGATGAGCAAATACTCCGAGGCAGATCTGGAGGAAGAGCGCCGTCTGGCCTATGTCGGCATCACCCGCGCCAAGAAGGAGCTGTATCTCTCCAACAGCGTCTCCCGGATGCTCTACGGCCGCACCCAGCGCAACGAACCCAGCCGCTTCCTGCGCGAGATCGAGCCTGAGTATATAGAAGAGACCCGCAGCCCGGCATTGGAACGCCGTTCTTCCATGGGCTGGGGTTCCAGTTACAGTGATACCGTTCCCGGTGGGGCCTCGGGCTACTCCGGCGCGTCCGGCTGGGGCCGCAATTCCAGCAGCTTCGGCGGCCGCACCGGCGGCAGCTACCTCAACCGGGAATACAATGCCTCTGAGCGCGGCGGTTTCGGCTCTGGTTATGCAGGCCGTGGCAGCAGTGCTTCCGGGTTTGGCAGCGGGAGCAGTGCCCCGCGCACGTCTGGCTCCTCCGGTTTTGGCGCGGGCTATGGCCGCCCCGCGGCCCCCAAGGCAGCGTCCAAACCCGTGAGCTTTCCGGGGAGCCCGGCAGCTTCCTGCCCGGCATCCACCGGCCCAAAGCATTACGAGGTGGGCGACATTGTGGAGCACAAGGTCTTTGGCCGGGGCAGGGTGCTGGCGGTCAAGGCCGCTGCCGGAGACCAGATCGTGGAGATCAACTTTGAAAAGGTCGGCGTGAAGAAAACCATGGCAAATTTTGCGCCGCTGACGAAAATTACGGAGGAATGAGAAAACTATGATGACCGTTCGATTGATCGCACATACCCCGGAACCGGAAAAGGTGGTGGCGGCAGCGGCCAAGCTCTGCTACTCCGATGCCCATATCACCGACCTGCTGGACGGCCTGACTGAGGAGAAAACGGCCAAGTTCCTGACCATGCTCAGCGACCTGGGCCATGCCAGCCCCATTGAACATGCCAGCTTCACCTTTGGCATTGAGGGTGTGAGCCGCACCCTGCTGGCCCAGATCACCCGGCATCGCATCGCATCCTTCAGTGTCCAGAGCCAGCGGTATGTCCGGCTGGACGACTTCCACTATGTCATCCCGCCGGAGATCGAGGCCATCCCTGAGGCAAAGGCAGCCTTTCTTGAGAGCATGGATGAGGATGCGAAGCGCTACCTGGACCTTGCAAAAAAGCTGGAGGACGGCCACACTGCCCGCCTGATGGCAGAGGGGATGCCCGAAAAGCAGGCCCGCGCCAAGGCCTCCAAACAGGCCAACGAGGATGCCCGCTTCGTGCTGCCCAATGCCTGCGAGACGAAGATGGTCGTGACCATGAACGCCCGCAGCCTGCAGAATTTCTTCCATCTGCGCTGCTGCTCCCGTGCTCAGTGGGAGATCCGTCAGCTGGCTGAGGAAATGTTCCGGCTGGTCTACCCGGTGGCACCCCATATCTTTGCCAAGGCCGGCCCGGCCTGTGTCAGCGGCCCCTGCCCCGAGGGCAAGATGTGCTGCGGCAGAACTGCCGAAGTCCGCGCAAAGTATGAGGCCATCAAGCAGGAGGCGGGTGTATGAGCAAAGGCAAGCTGATTGTTCTGGAAGGGCTGGACGGCAGCGGCAAGGGCACGCAGGCTAAGCTGCTGGCAAAGCACCTGACGGTGACGGATCATCTGGTAAGAGAGATCACCTTCCCGGATTATGACAGTGATTCCAGCGCGCTGGTTAAGATGTATCTGGCAGGGCAGTTTGGTGACAAGCCTGACGATGTCAACGCCTACGCGGCATCCAGCTTTTATGCGGTGGACCGCTATGCGGGGTATAAGTCGGATTGGGGCAAGTTCTACGAGGAAGGCGGCATCCTGATCGCTGACCGCTACACCACCTCCAATGCCGTGCATCAGTGTTCGAAGCTCCCGCCGGAGCAGTGGGACACATTCCTGCAGTGGCTCTTTGACTATGAATACCACCTGCTGGGCCTGCCTGCACCGGATAAGGTGATCTATCTGCAGGTTGACCCGGCGGTGAGCCAGCGGCTGATGACTGCCCGCTACCATGGCGACGAGACCAGGAAGGATGTCCATGAAAAGGACACCGAATATCTGGCCCGCAGCCGCCGGGCGGCAGAATACTGCGCCGCTCACCTCGGCTGGGATACCGTCCACTGCACGGCAGGGGAGAAGATGCGAAGCATTGAGGATATTCAGGAAGAGGTCAGAACTCTTGCTCTCGCTGTTATTTGAAATAAAAGGAGGCATCCTATATCATGTACCGTTTGATGCAGCCGTCCGATTGGGCGGAGGTGCTGGCCCTGTGGCAGGCCCAGCGCGGCGACACGGAGGAGTTTGTCCGTGGCGCTGTGGAGCGCTTTGCCGGGGTGCAGAATGTCTACGTCGCGGAGGAAAACGACCACATTGAGGCTGTGGCACTGGCTGTGCCAGTGACCCTGCAGGGCCGCCCGGGCAGCTATCTGTTCGGTCTGTGCGGGCAGGGCAGCCTGCTCCTTGCGGGCCTGGTGGATACCCTGTGCGCCCAGCAGAAACTGCGGGGCGCAGGCTTTGTGGTGGCAGTGCCCGCCAGCCCGGAACAATCAACGCTGCTGCAGGATAAAGGCTTCCAGAAAGCCTTTGCCCTGCGCTGCCTGCCCCGGGAGGTGGAGCGCAACCTGTGGAGCCAGGCGGAATTCGATTCCGTGACGGCAAAAAAACTCTGCGAGCTGCGGGCAAAATACTGGCCCGACACCGTTCAGCTGCCGCCGGAGCAGATGGGGGAAGTTCTGCGGGACCTGTATTCCCGTGGCGCGACCATCGTATCCAGTGAGCAGGGCTACGGCATCTATTTCCGCAGGGAGGATACCCTTTACTTTGTGGAGATGATGGCGGAAAATGACCGTGCTGCCGAGGTGCTGATGGAAGCCGCCCGGGAGAAAGAGGTCATTGTGGAAAAGGCTGTCATCACGGTGGGAGCTGCCCAGAATCTGTTCCTGGGCGAGGGAACCCGGCAGGAGTATGGCCTCATCCGTTTTGAAGGAGAACCTTTTGATGTTTCGGAGAGCTACATGCGCCTGATGATGGATTGAAAGGAACGTGGATATGGCAGAGAAACACCAGAAAAAGAAAAAAGGCAGTGCACTGAAAGTCCTGTTGGCCGTGCTGTTGCTGCTGGTACTGACAGCCGGTGCGGCAGGTGTGTTTGCGTATAACGAGATCAACGGCAATGGAGGAAAGCCCGGTGCAGAGGTGACCGTCAGTATCCCCCAGGGCAGCGGTGTTGCTGCCATCGCAAAGGAGCTGAAGGAGGCTGGAGTGATCCGTTCGGCCTATCTGTTCCGCTGGTATGTGGGGCACAAGGGTGCCGCCGGAAAATTGCAGTACGGTGATTTTACGCTGCAAACAGGCGGATATTCCTACGATGGCCTGATCACAGAGTTGTCTGCGTATGCCAAGGCGGATTCGGTGCGGCTGACTTTCCCGGAAGGTACCACCGCCATTGCGATTGCCCAGAAAATGGAGGATGCCGGTCTGTGTACTGCCGAGGAGTTTCTGGAAGAAGCCAACACCGGAGATTTCAGTGAGTACACCTTCTGGCAGTATGTCCCGGACGATGCCGATGCCCCCAATCGCTTTATGAAGTGTGAGGGCTACCTCTTTCCGGACACCTATGAGTTTTTGACGGACGATACCGTGCATCATTATGTTGCAACGTTCTATGCACACTTCGATAAGCAGTTTACGGACGAGATGTACAGGGAACTGGAAAAGCAGGAGCTGACCCTGCCCGAGGTCATTACACTGGCCTCTTTTGTGCAGGAGGAAGCGGGCAACGATCAGGATTCCAATGTGGCGCAGGTGTTCCGCAACCGTCTGGCCGAGGGTTCGCCTTACCCCAAGCTCCAGAGCAACACCTCCAGCTATGTCCAGAGCGATGAGGACAACAACTACCTCTGGAACTGGGTGGCTCCGTATTATGGCGGCTGGGAGGATATCCCCGAGAACATCCGGAATGCCTACGATACCTACACCTGCACCGGCCTGCCTGCCGGGCCCATCTCGAACCCGGGCCTTGCCGCGATTCAGGCTGCTCTGGCACCTCAGTGCGATGAGGAAGTCAGGGACTGCTATTTCTTTGTTACGGATCTTTCCGGTCACTACTATTACGCCAAGACCTATGCTGAACATCAGGCCAACTGCCGGAAAGCGGCTGAAGTCAATCAGAGTTTGAAGAAGTAAGTCTCTCTCAGTCGGCTTCGCTGACAGCTCTCCCAAGGGGCGAGCCAACTGCGGTTCCGGAGTCAGGTTTGCAGAAACCGATCCGGTGAGGCGGCATCGCATCAGCGATGACAGAGAGGGTGCTAAAAAGAGAGGACGATTTTATGTTACAGATCCCGGAACTGCTGGCCCCAGCAGGCGACTTGGAGCGCCTGCGTTATGCCATCAACTATGGAGCAGACGCTGTTTATTGCGGCCTGCCGGAGTTCGGTATGCGGTCGGCTCCTGCCAATTTTACGCCGGAGCAGCTGGCCGAGGGTGTGATCTATGCCCATGCCCGCGGCCGCAAGGTCTATCTGACCATGAACACGCTGCCCACCAATGAGGAAGCTGACCGCCTGCCCGAAGCCATCAAGGCTGCTGCTGCCGCCGGTGTGGATGCCTTTATCGTGGCCGATCTGGGCGTGCTGGAAGCCTGTAAGCAGTTCGCCCCGGAGATCGATGTCCACATGTCCACCCAGACCGGCATCACCAACTGGGCCGCTGCGCGTGCCGCTTACAACATGGGTGCAAAGCGTGTGGTGCTGGCCCGTGAGATGAGCCTGCAGGATATCGCCACCCTGCGCGATAAGACCCCGCCGGAGCTGGAAATCGAGGCCTTTGTCCATGGAGCCATGTGCATGAGCATCTCGGGCCGGTGCCTGCTCTCCAATTACATGGCAGGCCGGGATGCAAACCGGGGCCAGTGCGCCCAGCCCTGCCGCTGGAAGTATTACCTGAGCGAGGAGACCCGCCCGGGCCAGCTGTATGAGATCGGCGAAAATGAGAACGGCAGCTATATCCTCAATGCAAACGATCTGTGCACCGCTCCCTTCATCGACCTCATCTGCAAGGCAGGTGTGGACAGCCTGAAGATCGAGGGCCGCGCCAAGACGTTCTACTATGTCGCCAGCGTCACCGCTGCCTACCGTAAGGCTCTGGATCAGTATCTGGCCGAGCCTCTCAACGATAACTTTGAGCTGAGCGATGACGTTCTGGCCGAGCTGACCCGTACCAGCCACCGGCACTACTCCCCGGGCTTCTACTTTGGCCGCGAGCAGGCCCGTCAGGCAACCGACAGCGCTACTTATATCCGTGAGTGGGAGTTTGTGGGCACTGTGGAAAGCTGGGAGAATGGTGTTGCCTCCTGCCAGCAGCGCGGCAAATGGAGCCTTGGGGATACGCTGGAGGTGCTCTGCCCGGATGGGCGCAGCATCCCGCTGCACCCGGAGTGGATCAAAAACGAGGCAGGGGAGAGCGTGGAATCCACCCCCCACGCCATGGAAAAGTACACCATCCCCACCCCGGAGCTGCCCCCCATGAGTCTGCTTCGCCGGAAGGTAGAAACTCTTGACAAATGATTCCAGAAGCAGTAAAATAATAAAGTCAAAATGAACGATGTCCTCTGGTTCTAGTGGTCAGAGGACAGTTGAGGGCTCGTAGCTCAGTTGGGATGAGCGTTCGGTTCGCATCCGAAAGGTCGAGGGTTCGACTCCCTTCGAGTCCATACAATAGAAAACCGCTCTGTCGTAGCGATACGGCAGGGCGGTTTTCTTGTTCGCAGTTCTATGAGACGGTGAAGATTATTCTGGCTGATCTGGAGCCGGTTCAAAGGTGGAAAATTACTGCTCTTCAAACCTTGAAAGTGCTAGAAATCAAGGTTTCATGCGGGTTAATGCCGTGATACATTCGCAATGGCTCGACACCTGCAAATTGATGTCATAATCGTACATTTTTCGGGTTCGTTCTTGGGAACAATGCGATGCAGGCGTGAGGGAAAGGGCAGGGGAGAGCAGAGAGGGCAGTCGTTCTGGGGAACAGAGCAATATTACACAGGGTCGTGGTTGATTACATAAACAGTGCTGCGAGAAGCGCCTTCCTTATTCAACCAGCGGTCATCTACCATCTTGACTAAAAGGTTTCGTGCGCGACGCTGCCCGATGTTTAACAAAGTAGCAGCTTGGGTAGTTGTAATGGATGGATTTTCGAGGACATAATTGTAAATTTGCCGCTCTTGTTCATTTGTCGGCACTTTGTCGGCACTTTGTCGGCACTCACATTATGCTGAGAAATGTCCTGAGCAGCACTGGCAGCATTCAGTTGGTTACGATAGATATTGATACGTAAATCAACTTCACCGCCGAATTGAACCGCATCCCGTCAAGAAGACAATATGAAACAATACGTCTGTCGTATAGATCAAGGATGCTTGTGCTGCGGAATGACACCTCTGCCCAGAAAGACCGCATTGCGGAGCGGCTGCTGGTGCTTCAATAGGAACTGCTGAATCGTGACAACAACCGGGAAGCCTATGACGATATTACGGAGGAGATTTTCCTCCTGCGAGAGTTGCAGCAGCAGACGGATTCCGATGAAACTACCAAGGCCATCCAGATGGAGCGCATCAAGGAGTTGCAGGATTTTATCGGACAGCAGAGCAATGAGCTGACCGAGTTTGACGAAAAGCTGGCCAAACGCTGGCTCCGGCAAATCACGGTTTGGGATGACCACTACACCGTAGAGCTGAAGTCTGGACTGAGTATTGATGTACCTGCGTGAAAATGATGGGCGATAAGACGGCGAGAAGCAGAAGCCCTCCGAGTATATCCGTCGGAATGTAAAAGTTTACAGATGGCAGCTTGATAAAACAGCAGCCCTATGGTAAGATAAAAATGCAGAAGATGTAATGTGCCATCTGCGGAACAGGAGATGAGAACACATGAACAATATGGACGAACAAAAACAGAAACAGCGGCATCAGGAAGACCTTCAGCGGCTGCGTGGTTTCCGGCCAATCGATGATACTTTTATGCGTGGTTTGTTCAAGGAAAACATTCCGCTGGCTTAGTTCGTACTGTGAATCATCACGGGAAAACCTCTTGGTGTTGACGAAATGTGAAACGCAGGCAGATATGAAGCGTGTCACAGGTGCGCGGTCAATTTGTCTGGATGCCTATGCGACAGACAGCACGGGAAAGAAATATGATATTGAGGTGCAGCGTTCCGATAACGGTGCAGACCCGCATCGTGCAAGATACCATTCCAGCATGATGGATGTGGAAAATCTGGATGAAAAGCAGGAATATCGGGAATTGCCGGATACCTATGTCATATTCATCACGGAAAATGACTATTATAAGGCTGGTAAGCCCGTATATTTTATCCAAAACATGAACCTGACGCTGGGAAAGCCATTTGACGATGGTGCACATATTTTGTATGTGAACGGTGAGTACTGGGATGATTCTGACATTGGCAGGCTGATGCACGACTTCAACTGTACAAGTGACGATGATACACCGAAAAGGACAGTACTCTTTCCCTGCAAATCAAATAGATGTTCCCGATAGCCCTTGAAATCATGTACATAGAGACTTGAGAGCTTCATAAGAAATCCTCCTTGTAATGGTAACTCAATATTACCATGGGTAGGTGAAAAATTCAACCAAAAGAAGTAGAAGAACAACCATAAGGACTTTTGGCAGGTTGGCGTAGTATAGCATAGAAAAATAGGGGAGACAACAAGATTTTGGAGAGAAAAAAGTACAATAGTACGTTTACATTACTCTACACCCAGTGCCTTGAACACCGCATCCTCTGCGCTACTATAGAAGATCAAAATAAAACTTCCTACCAATTCGGGAGGTACGGCTCCAAGATCAGCGGCACTTGTAATCGGCAGCAGAACTTTCTTTGCTCCACTATCAAGACAGACCTGTAAGCTGTTTGCAAGCTCATCTACTTTTAGAATTGTACCGCTGATACTAATTTCACCTAGAACAGCAAGCGTACTGACTGTTGGCCGACCAAGCGCAATGCTGCACAGTGCAATCAGAGTGGGCAGTGCCAGCTTTCCTGTCATAGGACTATACGGCGGAAGATAAATGTATCGAATACCGGAACTGCCAAGCAGATCTTTCACTGCTTTTGCATGGTACGACTTCATATTATCTATCGCGAGGACAGAATCGTCGTTCAGATGAGGCAGCAAAATATCCTCCAAATATTGTCTGAAATGTTCTACTGTCGTTCCACCTGAGAAAGTCGTATAGTGTAGTGTTCCATCCAACTGGATGGATGACAGAATGGTCGTATTTTTCGGCTTGGAAAGTGGTGCAGAATTAACCGGTCTGCTTCCGCTAAGCGAATAGGCATACCGCCTTGTCATATCGGTATTGAAGCCGCTTTCGTCCAGAAACACAAGGTCACTTGCCTTGAATCCAGACATAAGGCCGTTCCAGTCTTTTTTCTTCTGTGCCACATCGGGGACGCTCCTGTTCACTGGAGTGAAGAGACTTCAACTTGCGGTGATATCCTGCCCGCTGAAGAAAACGCCAGACAGTATCAATGCTGACAGGAAAATCCAGGGTTTCTATAATTTCCAGACAAGTGATATCCGGCTGTGTCTTCAAAAGAGAAAGAATCCTCCGGTAATCCGCATCGATCAATTTGGGTTTCTTTCCACGGAGATTCGTCTGAGTTTCATAGCTTTCTGTTTCATTTCGACGTTTCAGCAAACGGCAGATTGAACAGGTGTTTACAGAAAAATATTTTGCCAGTTCTTTTACGCTGACACTCTTGTCGTATGCTTCTAAGATCAATTTTCGAGCTTCATTGTGCAGCATGGCTCTCAACTTCCTTGCTTCTGTTATACCACTTTTTTCAAAAGGTAAAGAGCTGTGCTATATTATTGAAAACTGCTATAAAAACCGAACTGTTTCCGCTTTCGCTTCGTCAGTCCGGTTAGCGCACACCCTACACAGGGTGCTTTTTATTCATGTCTATTAATTCTGGGGCGGTCACACTTCATTGCGGGGAAGCCTAGCATTTTTTATAGCGCTATTTTACAACGGTCTCGCGATTTTTGCACTATTTTAGAACAGAAACTAATTTTGAGGCAAAAAATGAAGATTGCATTTCCTGGAAGGAAAAAATTGAGGATTGAGAGGAAAACAAAAATTTTGTATATTAAAGAAGTAAAGAGTAAGAAGACCTGTTCTTGGCAGGCAGAAGGAGAATGGGATGAAGATCGAAAAATGGGTGCAGGATTCAGCAGGTCGATTGGATGCTGTGGTTCTGCTGGACGCAGGGGAAAAACCCAGTACAGTGCAGGTGCTGGAGTTTGTGGATCGTCAGGCAGGAGCAGAAAAAATCTGGCTGTTGGGACGCGCAACACTCCAAAGAAAAGAAAACAGAGTTCTGGTCCGGACCTGTGTGCTACCTGCTATGGAGCTGCCGCAGCTGGAAGGTCGCACAGCCGAGTACCGTCTGAAACCGCCAACAGATGCGCAAGTAGAACAACAACTACAAGCCTTGGCCCGAACGAGGGTGGAGACATCGGAGGATGAAAAACCGGCCCGTGCAGGAGATCTTGCAACGCTAGACTTTGATGCGGTGCTGGAGGATGGAACACGATTTTCCGGTAGCATGGGCCGGGATGGTAGATACCATCTTGCTGTAGGTGAGGAGTTGCCGGAAGGAGTCTGGCAGGCCGTTGTAGGCAAAAAAGCAGGAGACGGATTCCAATGCAGAGTGCAGTTGCCCTATACCTACGAGGATAAACGTGCGGCCGGAAAGAATGCGGTATACATCGGCTGGGTGAAAAAAATTGTGCACCAGAGAATGCCCGAGCTGAATGATACCTTTGCTCAAAGCTTTGGACAAGAAAATATGTCAGCTCTTCGTGCAATAATTCGAGATAGCTTTCTGGAGCAAGAGGCGAGGGAGGCCAGGCGGATCATTTCTCAGCGGATGCTCCATGCCTTGAGTGATGAGACTATTGTGGAGCTGCCGCAGCTTGCTGTAGAGCTGGAAGCTGAATATCAGTGGAGGCAGCTGGAAAATCGACTGGAAAAGAGCGGTATTTCACTGGAAAGCCATCTGTGCCGCCTGCACAAAACGCGGGAGAAACTGGATGCAAGCATCCGAGTACATGCAGCAGAGGATATGAAACTTCGGGCAGTGTTTTTGGCTGTTGCCCGTCAAGAGGGACTGACCGTGTCTGATGCGGAGACGGAAGCCGCGGCCCGTGCTGCAACCCGGGGACTTGCCGGAGCACAGATCGATCGGATGCAGCTGCGCCAACGTCTGTGCGTGGAGAAAGGAATGCGATACGTCACAGAACGCATGGCCCTGAAACCAGCGAAGATATCTATAACATGAATGAATACGAAGAAATGAAAAGAGGATGAAACCGCATGAAAAAGCGAAGCGTTCTCTACACATGGGTCATTGAATTCTCAATTCTTCTGATCCTGATGGCAACCATGTGTGTTACGCTGACTCTTTCCGCCAGAAGAAAATTGCTGGACGAATACACAGAAATTACGATTCAGCAGCAGGAGAAAATTGAAACTGCGCTGAATAACAGTATGTCTCAGATCAAAACAGATGCCATCAATCTGGCGTGCAACAATGTGATCCGTAGTTTTTCGTTGCTCTCCACGCCGATGCCGTCTGATAATTACACATTCTACACCATTCAAAGTCTGTTGGCAGCTCCGGGAAGTACCCATAGTGCGGTGAGTGAGACCTATATTTATTTCAGAAATTTGAAAAAAGCGCTGACCTCCAAGACTGTCTATGAGAAGGAAACACTGGCTGCAATTCTGTTTGGTCCAGGCGGAGAGGTGGAAAAACGATTTGATTCTCTGCGCACGACTTCGTCTCTGTTCCGTGTAATAAGTGATTCCACTAACGGGAGGACGCAGGTCATGGCAGTAACCAGCATTCCAACGCAAGGCCGTTCCCCAACAGCACTCATCATTCAGGTGTTGGACCCGCAGGCGTTGGGTGAAATCGTTGCTGGACAGGCGACAATGGAGGGGACAACGACCTTGCTGATGGACAGCAGCGGTCAGCTTCTGTGCGAAAGTGGAAATCCAGCGCTTGCAGGGCAACTGGTGCAGATGGCAGCAGAAAAAAGGCTGGAAAGCCATGTGGAGCTGGGAAATAAAAGCTATTACCTGCTGCAGAAGCAGCTGGAAGAAGAAAACTGGACCCTCATCACGTTGGTGCCGGTCTCTGCCATTACCCGGAAGAGTAGTTGGGTCTGGCAGCAGTCGATGGTGTTTCTGATGGTGTTCTTGGCAGTGGGCATCGTTGCAGCGGCTTCTATGGTGCAGTTGAATTATCAACCCTTGCGGGAACTGACCCGCAGCCTGCCGACAAAGTCGGACTGTGTAGAAGACCAAAACGAATACCAACAAATCGATGGCGCATTCCAGGCATACCGAAGAGATTTGGAAAGGATGCGGATTTTCCAAGAAAATCAGCGCGTTTCCCTGCAAAAAGAGCTGATGCAGAACCTGTTGGAGCACGACATCGATGTATCGGCACTTTCTGGAGACATTGCTTCCTGGATCAGGATCGACAGCTGGGGTGAGTGGTTCGTTTTGCTGTTGCTCAAGGATGAAGGTTTGGATTTCTCTGAGCCGCTGACCGAAAAGGTGACATTGCTGCCGGTACAACCGCACGGCGTTCCGACCCTTTGTATGTTTGCTAGGGAAGAAACCAACCTGCGTCAGAGCCTTGGTATGATGGAGGCTTATCTCAAGGAAAATGGCGTGGACTACTTCGCGGGCAGTGTCCGCTGTGGATGGAAACAAATCCACCCGGCATTCCTTTCGCTATGTGAACGAAGTGAGATTGCACAGGAGCAGCCGGAACGGAGTGGAACCCCCACGCCGAGCCCTGCACAGCGCATCACAGTGGCACAGGGGTCGGAGATTACCCGTCTGACCTTTTCTGGCAATGCGGAGGAGGCTATCCGAGCTCTGCACCACACGTTGCAGACCAATTTTAGCAGTTCGCCGGATATGTTTTTGCTGAGGATGCTCCTGACCGATGTGTTGGTGACTATGTTCAACGCGGTTCCGTCTGGAGAACAGGGAACAGAGGTGCAACAGGCCATCGTTGCCACCTCCCGTGCACTGCAAAAAGCTATGACCCATGCAGAAGCCGAGGAGCAGATGGATACTCTGATCGGTGCCATGGCGGTAAAGTATACCAGCCCGGCAGAGACTGATCAGCCCGAGCTGCTGTCTCGTATTTTACAGTGTGTGCAGGATCACTTTTGCGAACACGATTTCAATGTTTCCCGTGCCGCCGATCTGCTGGGGCTGAGTGTGGCCTATCTCTCAAAGTACTTCAAGCAGCAAACTGGAGTCAACCTACTGAACTACCTGAACAGTCTGCGTATTGATTACGCTAAGAAGCTGATGGATGAGGAACAAATCACAGTAGCCGAAGCGGCAGATCGTGCGGGTTACGAAAGTGCCAACACGTTTATACGCTTGTTCAAAAAGTATGCTGGTGATACCCCGGGCAACTATAATAAACACTGATCTCTACAGAAAAAACTGCAAAGTCCTGCCTTTCTAACAAAAGGCGGGGCTTTGTGCATATTGCAATAAAACAATGCAACATGTATAGCAAAAGTGCACAGGATGTTGTATTCTTGACGAAAAATAGGGATAGAAACGGCCGGAATATAAAATTTTGAGGATGGATTTTGCTCCAAAAACACAGTATGATAGAACCATCAAGGGCGCTTGGGAGAGCGCCGAATCGAATCCTCAGAAACACGAAGAAAAGGAGAAGAACAACATGAAAAAAATCTCTCGCCGCGATTTTCTGAAGGCAAGCGCCGCCACCTCCGGTGCCGCCCTGCTGACTGCTTGCGGCAGTTCTGGCAGTAGCACAGCTTCCACTGCAACATCAACTAGCTCTGCCGAGAGCGGCCCCCGTACTGTCAGTTACTGGATTGACTTGGCAAATACATCCGGTGCCGATGTCAAGAGCATGGGCGACCTGTACTGCTGGAAGGCTATTGAGGCCAACACTGGTATCAACGTAGAATTCCAGCATCCGGCCAGTGGTCAGGCTGCTGAGCAATTTAACTTGGTGGTTGCAGGAAACGAAATGCCAGACATCATGTATTACAGCTGGGCTACCAATTACTCCGGTGGTGCTGACGCAGCCATCGAAGATGGCAAGATCATTCCTCTGCAGGATTATATGGAAGAATATGCTCCCAATATGACCCATTACTTTGAGTTGCACCCGGATATGTTGGCCGATATTACCACCGACAGCGGCAATATCTACGGATTCCCCGCTATCTACACCTCCACTGCAGAGGGTAGCAAGGAGTGGCAGGGGGTGTTTGATCGTGAACCTTTTGCTGAAAGCTTCATCGGTCTGGTCATTCGTACTGATTACCTCGAGCAGGTGGGAATGGATGTTCCGGTGACCTACGATGACTGGTATAATGTGCTGAAGGCATTTAAGGAAAAACTTGGCCTGAAGTATCCTATGTGTTTTGTGCAGATGTTTGAACAGATGTCCGTTGCTATCAGCGCAGGTTTTGGTGTTTGTGTTCCTGTTTCTGGTTTCTCTGCAGCCTACGGCTACGGCATCAATGAGGAAAATAAGGTCGAATTTGGCCCTGTTAAGGACGGCTACAAGGACTATCTGGCCTTCTTGAACAAGTTGTACAGCGAGGGTTTACTAGATAATGACTACATGGTTCTGGATCGTACCAGTGTTCAGGCAAAAATCCTGCAGGGCGATGTGGGTGCTTGGATCGAGATGATGCCCACTGGTCTGGGCAATCTGAAGAGCCAGATCCTTAAGGATGATCCCAATAATACGTTTTCTGCCGTGGGTGTCCATGAAATGGTCAAGACGGCTGGTACTGAGAATTGGTATCATCAGGCAAACCAGCCGTTCACCGGTTCTGTGGGTGCCATTACCGGAAGTTGCAAGGATGTAAAGACTGCGATGGAGCTGCTTGACTATGGCTGGGGCGAAGAAGGTAACATGCTTTTGAACTGGGGCATTGAAGGCGAGAGCTATGAGATGGTCGATGGCTGGCCTCAGTTCACCGATGCTATCATACACAACAAGGAAGGCAAGGCTCCTTCTACTGCTCACTCTATGTATCGCCAGCTGAACGGTCCCTTCCCCGAAGACCACTGGCAGCGTCTGGTCTCCAAGACCGATTATTCTCTTGCTGAAGGAGAAATCGACCAGAATATTGCGTCTTTGAATACCTGGAGCTACGAGAACGGCAAGCACTACAATGGTTTGCCTGCCACCACATTGTTGGATTCTGAGCAGGCTGCTTACAGCGGAGCTTTCAACGAAATTGGCACGTATGTGGGCGAGATGACCGCAAAGTTCATTACTGGTACCGAGAGCCTGGATAACTTTGATGATTATGTCAAAAATGTCTACAGCATGGGGATGCAGAACTGCCTGGATATCCAGCAGGAAGCTTTGGACCGCTACAATGCCCGCGTAAAGTAAATCTGGATCTTTGAGATCCGTGCCGCAGGGCGGGGTGCCCTGCGGCATTTTTTGAAGTCGGAGGAAAACGCTTATGTCCAAACAGTCCCGTCAGGCAAAAGCTGTGGCAGAGAAATATGGAATCGATACCCGGCTGACCTGGGATAAGATTAAAAAGAACTTTTATCAATATCGTGGCATTTACCTGATGCTGATTCCGGTGCTTGCATTCTATATTGTTTTTAACTATGCGCCGCTACAGGGCTTGCAGATCGCATTCCGCAACTATCGCCCCGGTCGAGGCATCTGGGGCAGCGCATGGGTCGGTTTGGCGAATTTCAAGCAGTTCTTCACCGGCCCATATTTTTGGCGTGTTTTGCGCAATACCCTGCACATCAGCTTTTATACTATCGTTATCTGCTTCCCAGCCCCTATTTTGTTTGCACTGATGCTGAATGAACTGCGGCTCAAAAAATTGAAAAGTGCGATTCAGACTGTGAGTTATTTGCCGCACTTCATTTCCCTAGTTGTGGTCTGTGGTATCATCAAGGAATTTGTCTCCTCTACTGGACTGATCAGCAATCTGCTCGCAGCAGGGGGCATGGCCTCCAATCTGCTAATGGATCCCTCCAAGTTCCGTGCAATCTATGTGGTCAGTGAACTGTGGCAGACCATAGGTTGGAACAGCATCATCTATCTGGCCGCCCTGGCTGGCATCAATCAGGAACTCTACGATGCCGCTGCTGTAGACGGAGCGGGTCGCTTCCGCCGCATCCTCAGTATTACCATCCCCTGTCTGATGCCCACCATTATTATCATGTTCATCATGCGTATCGGTCAGTTTATGAGTGTGGGCTACGACAAGATCATTCTGCTGTACAATGAGAATATTTATGAAACGGCGGATATTATCGGTTCCTTTGTCTACCGAAAGGGCCTGATTGAATCCAATTACAGTTACAGTATGGCGGTCAGCCTTGTGAACTCGTTGGTCAATTTCCTGCTGGTAGTGGTGGTGAACAAAATCAGCGCCAAGGTCAGCGAGACGAGTCTGTGGTAAGGAGGAAAACGCACTATGGTTGAAAAGAAAACTGGACTTGACTGGGTGCTGGACATTCTAAACACGGCACTGTTGATTCTGATCGGTTTGGCCTGTCTGTATCCGTTTTGGTATGTTGTCTGTGCTTCCTTCAGTGATGCCAATGAATTTCTGCGGCATGATTTTGTCCTGCTGCTTAAACCCTTGAAATTCAGCTTGGAGGCTTACCAGTACTGCATTACAGATCGCATTTTGGTGGGCTACCGCAACACTCTATTCTATGTAGTGGCCGGTACTGCCATCAGCATGTTCCTGACCTTCCTGGGGGCCTACGCCTTGAGCCGTAAGGGCTGGATGGGCAAGCGCTTGGTAACATTGATGATCATGTTTACTATGTATTTCAGCGGTGGTATCATTGCCATTTACCTGTGGGTACAGCAGCTCCACATGATTGATACGGTCTGGGCAATTCTGCTGCCCACTGCCCTGAGCACCTATAACCTCATTGTTATGCGTACAGCCTTTGCCAATGTACCGGAAAGTTTGATCGAAGCGGCACGGCTGGATGGTGCCAGTGAGTTTACCTGCTTATTCCGCATTGTTATCCCGCTGAGTCAGGCAACGATTGCCGTTGTACTGCTGTTCTACGCTGTGTCTCGCTGGAATGATTGGATGAGCGCAACCATCTTCCTGCGCACGGCTGACCTGTATCCTTTGCAGATCTTCCTGCGCGAGATCCTGCTGACCAGCAGTGCAGACAACATTATCAGCACTTCTGGCGGCAGTACCAACACCGTGGCTTTGGCCGAGACCATCAAGTATGCCACCATCGTCATCTCTACAGCTCCCATCCTCTGCATCTATCCCTTCATCCAGCGTTATTTTGTTACCGGAGTTATGATTGGAGGCGTGAAAGAATAATGAATAAATATGATTTTTCTCCCAAAAGTGAGCTGAAAGCCATCCATGAGCTACCGGATCCTTTCCTTAAACCTGATGGTACCCGTGTTCAGACTAGGGAGGAATGGCCGGAGCAGCGGGAATACCTTAAGGCGATGCTGACCCATTACCTCTATGGCACTATGCCACCGCCGCCGGGCAATACCCGCGGTAAAGTGATCTTCAGCCGTAAGGTCTACAATGGCCGTGCCATTGCCGAGACTGTACACATTACCTGCGGGCCGAAGGATGCCGTGCAGTTCGACTGTGAGCTCATTCGCCCGGCAAAAGAAGGAAAGGTACCGGTTATTACTTGGAACCAGTTCAAGGGCCGTCATGGCAGCCCCGATGAAGAAGATGCTGTGCTGAATCACGGCTATGCCATTATCGAGTTTGAAAAGGAGCAACTGGCAGCGGACAGTGCCGATGCCATCCATGGTCCGCTGGCTACGACCTATCCCGGTTATACTTGGGGTGCCATTGCCATGTGGGCTTGGGCTCAGAGCCGTGTGGTGGATTATCTTGCGACCACAGATTATGCGGATATGAATCGAATCGTTGCCACCGGCCATAGCCGGGGAGGCAAGGTTGCCTTGTGCGCTACTATCTATGATGAGCGTTTTGCGCTCTGTGCCGCCAGCGGCAGCGGTTGCTGCGGTGCGGGCTGTCTGCGCTATCTGGGCGGCCGGTTGGGCGAAGGTCTTGGAACCTGCGAGACTGCAGGCAGTATTGAAGATGTGTTCCCGTTCTGGTGGAGTGACAATTTTGGCGAGTTTGGTAAACGGGTCAAGACCTATACCCGCAGCAATGCGCCCAAAATAGAGTTCCAGGATGCAGTGGCAATGTTGCAGTCCGAATCTATTGGTGAGACAGGGGATGAAGATTATCTGCCTTTTGATCTGCATTTTTTGCGCGCCTGTATCGCACCCCGTCCGGTCATTACTACCGAAGGATTGAGTGATACATGGGCCAACCCCTACGGCAGTCAGATTACATGGCGTGCCGCCGATGAGGTGTACCAGTTCCTTGGTGCGGCAGGGAAGAATGCCATTGCCATGAGGGACGGACCGCATGAATATCAGAAGCTGGACTGGGTGCATGTGATTGAATTTTGTGATACCATGTTCTATGGAACCTCACCCAGCAAGAACATCCAGTGCCGCACGCAGGATGCTAAGAGCCAAATGAATGAAATCCCGGGCGCAGACTGGCGGGAGTTCTGTTCGCATTTCTCGTGGCGGATGCCCAAAACAGAGTACTGATACATCAGGGAGGCGACCTGTATGGGTGGATTGTTCGATTATGACAGCAAATTGTTTCAGCTGCTGCTGCGCGTTTCTGATTTGGTGGCACTGAGCCTTTTATGGCTACTGTGCAGTCTTCCGGTCATCACCATTGGCGCTTCGACCTCGGCACTGTATTACACAGCAATGAAGCTAGTGCGTCAGAGAGGGAACAGCACTATTTCGATGTTTTTCCATGCGTTCAAGGAAAATATCAGATCGTCGCTTCCTGTGACCCTGTTGCTACTTGTGATCGGTTATGCGTTGGTGGTGGATTTCAACCTGTTGGCAGGTAGACTGGGGAGCAGTCCAGTGTTCCATGGATTGTGTATCATGGTGCTGGTGCTGTACGCAGCCATTGCAGGCCTGACCTTCCCGGTGCTGGCAAAGTTTCGCTGCACTCTGCGTCAACTGATACGCAATGTCCTGCTGCTATTGCTCCAGCACCCACTGACAGTGGTGGCTGTGACAGCCATGCATTTCATCCCATTTTGGCTGATTTACGCCCACCTAGAATGGGTGGAATCACTGGAAGGTGTTTTTCTGCTGTTTGGCCCGGGCAGCATTGCCTATGTCAACGCACTGATGTTGGTTCCTGTATTTCGCAGTTATATCCCGGAGGAACAGCAAGAGGCATAAAATTGAGAAAAGAGGTCCATGCAATGAAAAATATAGATATCGCGCGACTCACCCCAGAGACATGGCCTGCCCGGCGCGAAGCATTGGTCAAGCTGTTTGGGCAGGAGGAATACGGCGTGGTCCCCGCGGGCTGGACGAGCAGCTTTGTCTGGGAAAAGGAACTGGAGAAGGACGGGCTGCACGGTAGATTAGGCTGTGTTACGGTGGAATACAAAGGTCGGAGCATGAGCTTTCCTTTTGCACTCTGGCTGCCTGAGAAGACCAGTGAACCCGTGCCCTGCGCGATTCAGATCAGCTGTCATGATCCTGTGGTCCACGACCAGATGAAGGGCATTGACCCGGCCATGCGGGAGAAGTTTATGGGTATGATGAAGGAGCTCATTGGAAACGAAGATCATTTCAACGTTATGATCGACGATATGATGGCTCCGAAGGAACCAAACACACTGGATATCACTTGCGATGTGGAAAAAGGCTACTGGCCGGTGCGCCAACTGCTGGCCGACGGCTATGCTGCTGCCGCTATCTATGCATCCAGTTTGGCTCCCGATGAGGGGGATAGCTGGAAGCAGGAGGGACTGTATCCGCTGTTTTATGGGGCGGGAGAACGCCCGGCAGATGGCTTTGGCTGTCTGACTGCCTGGGGTTTTGGTGCCCAGCGTGTGCTGGATGCATTACTGACCTGCCCGGAGATCGACCCTAAGCGTATTTCTGTGGCGGGCCACTCCCGTGCTGGAAAGGCTGCTCTTTGGGCCGCTGTGCAGGACGAGCGTTTTGCAACGGTGCTGGCTAACAACTCCGGTTGCTGTGGTGTTGCCATGAATGTGGGGAAGCTGGGTGAGCGTGTGGCCAGCATGTGCCAGATGATGCCCCGCTGGTTCTGCAAGAACTTTCTGAAATATAGTGCGATGCCGGTGGAGCAGATGCCCTTTGACCAGGATGAGCTGCTGGCTGCTATGGCACCTAGGCCGGTGTTTGTAACATCTGGCAATCGTGATTATTGGAGTGATCCGGAGGCGGAGTTTCGTAGTGTTGTTTCGGCTGGGCATGTCTACGCTGCGCTGGGCAAAAAAACCTGCACCCAGACTGAGTACCCAGCACCGCAGACTGCCTGCTGCACCGGTGATGTGGGCTATGCCCTGCGAGAGGGCCCCCACGATATGACTGCGTGGGATTGGAAACAGTTCTGCAATTTTGAGGCGGCGCAGGCTGCAAAGGACTGAGTTCTGCGCACAAAAACAGTGTTTTCTCTCTTAAAAATCTCCCATACAAAAGCCGCTGACCGGAGTGCTTCTGCCAGAGAGCGCCGGACAGCGGCTTTTTAGGGTCTTTTTTACATCATTTTTTTGTGGTATAGGTCAGATCCAGCACCGGGCCAAAGGGGTCAAAGATGATGTTCCGGATGTCGGGTGCAATTAGCAGGCGCTTCTGCTGGGTAAACAGAGGGGCCGCCACGGCATCGTTGAGCAGCTGGCGCTCACAATCGCCCAGCAGGCGGCAGCGGGAGCTTCCGGTGGCCTGGGTGCTGGCCTGCAGCTGGGTGGCATACAGGGAATCTGCATAGGCTGATACAAACATCAATTACACCATAAGAATTGCACGAGATTTTGTTGAAGCCGTCCAGCCGCCATGGTATACTCTGATACAAAGGGGGCATCAGGATGTACGAAAAGCGGGGAACACCGCCGTGCGGCGCGCTGAATTCTTACATATGGAACAATTGCACCGGTGAAATTGCAGAAGAATCTGAAAATAGCAGTCAGCAAAGAGAGAACAGTTGGATGCGCAAAAAAGTTAGCAACCCCTTCCACTTGACAGAAATCAATGGTTGTGCTATTCTAACCATGCTGTGACTGGATTGAAAAACGAGTCACAAGGAGGAAGCACATGCCAATTGCGTTTACTGCGGAGGAACGCACAGTTCTGACCAGACAATTGTTGGAAAGCGCTCGCCGCTTTGTCAAAGAGCAGAGCGCGCGCAAGGTCACGGTCGAACAGCTGACAGACAGCGTCGGCATTTCCAAAGGAGCGTTCTACCTGTTTTATCCGTCCAAGGAACACCTGTTTTATGCGCTGCTGCGCCAGATGCATACCGAATTGTACGGCCCGGCCATGGAGTTGCTGGAACAGCCTAAGGGCACGCCCGCACAGCAGCTGACTTGCGCCATTCTGGAAGGCTGCCGTGCGCTGGATGAAAGCGGACTGTGCCGTTTCTGGGAGCAGGATGCGCCGGAAATTCTGTGCGCCATCCCGTCAGAAGAACGCAGGGCGCAACAGGAGCAGGAATATGCGGTGTTCCGCCGGTTCCTGGCGCAGAACAAAGCGGCGGATATCCCGGAGGAACAGGCCATGAACGCCCTGCGCAGCCTGATTTTGACCGTACCCATGCGTAAAAAGCTGGGCGAGGATTATCCGCAGATACTGCTATGGATGGCCCAGGGCATCTGTGCACAGATTTTTAGTTGAAGTGTGCCATGAGGAATCATGGCATTTTTATGCACCTGAAAGTTAGAAACAACTAACGATAAACGGAGGTACTCTATGAACCTGAATTCCAAAAAACTGACCATCCCGGATCTGATTTCTGTTGGTGTGTTCACCGCCATCTATTTTGTGCTGGTGACTATTGCCACCTTCAGCTGTGCGCTGCTGCCGGGTGTTGGCAACATTTTGCTACCGGCAGTGGCGGCGTTGATCTCCGGCAGCGTGTATATGCTGCTGGCCGCCAAGCTGCAGAAGTTTGGCGGCATCAGCATCATGGGTCTTGTCATGGGCCTGTTCTTTTTTGTGTCTGGTCACTTTGTGTTGTCCTTTGCCGCCAACATCGTTTGCGGCGTGCTGGCAGACTGGGTGGCAAGCCGCAGCCAGTACCGCAGCAAAAAGGTGCTGCTGGCCAGCTATGTCATCTTCTCGTATGGTCTCACCGGCCCGATCCTGCCGCTGTGGTTCATGAAGGATGCCTACATTGCTAACCTGACCGCCCGCGGCAAGGATGCGAGCTACATCAACACTCTGTTTGCACCCATCAACAGTGGTAGCTTTTTGGTCTGCATCGTAGCCATTCTGGTCTGTGCGCTGCTGGGCGGTCTCTTTGGCCAGAAGATGATGAAAAAGCATTTTGAAAAAGCGGGGATCGTGGCATGAGATTCCGCATGGACCCACGTGCCAAGCTGTATTTGCTGCTGCTGGCCAACCTGATGCTCTTTTTCCATGTTGGGACTGGGGCCGAGGCGGTAGCGACCGGGTTGTTCCTGCTGCTGTTTTTCCTCTCCGGACACACTCGCACCGGCATCCGGTTGAGTGTGGTCTACTTTGGCCTGCTGGCCATTGATCTGTTTGTGGTGCCGCTGGCAGGGGAGGGCATTCTACTCAATCTGCTGTCGCTGGTGTCGGTGGGCATCCGCATGATGCTGCCCTGCATCATTACCGGTGCGTATGCCTTTTCCACCACCACGGTAGGGGAACTGACCAGTGCCCTGCGGCGGATGCATGTGCCGGAAAGCGTCATCATCCCGTGCGCCGTTGTGGTGCGGTTCTTCCCTACCGTACAGGAGGACTACCACCAGATTCGCAACGCCATGGCCCTGCGCGGCATCGCTGAGGGCAAGGGGGCTCTGTTGCTGCACCCGATGCAGTCATTGGAATACATCCTCATGCCGCTGCTGATGAACGGCAACAATGTCGCGCAGGACCTCTCGGTAGCGGCACTGACTAAAGGCATCGGCCTGCCGGGCACCCATACCTGCATGACCGAGCTGCACCTGACTGTGTGGGATTTCATCTACCCGGCACTGTGTACGCTGCCGCTGCTGTGGAAGGGGGGTATACTGCTGTGAGAACACTGGTGGAAAGCAACAATGTTTCCTTTGCTTATCAGAACAGCACAGAACCGGCGTTGCAGGATATCTCACTGCGGATTCGGCCCGGTGAGTGCGTGTTGTTCTGTGGTCGAAGCGGCTGCGGTAAAACGACCTTTTCCCGCCTGCTGAATGGCCTTGCCCCGATGTTTTATCCCGGAGAACTGACCGGCAGCTGTACGGTGAGCGGTTTGCTGGCAGGGAGCGCAGCCATTGAGCAGTATGTACCACTGGTGGGCAGCGTGTTTCAGAACCCCAAAACGCAGTATTTCAATGTGGACACCACAGCAGAATTGGCCTTCCCCTGTGAAAACAGCGGGATGCCGCCCACAGCCATCCGTCAGAGAGTACAGGAAGTGGTGGCACAGTTCCATCTGGAAGCTCTCATGGATCGCAGTGTGTTCAAGCTCTCCGGCGGCGAAAAGCAGCGGGTGGCCTTTGCAGCGGCCTGTATGCTTAGTCCGAAGCTGTTGGTGCTGGACGAACCCACCAGCAATTTGGATGCCGGGGCCATCCGGCAGCTGCACGATATGATCGCCGCAATGAAGCAGGTGGGCATGACCATTGTGCTGGCCGAACACCGGTTGGCCTGGGTGCAGGATGTGGTGGACCGCTACTTCTTTTTTGAGGCGGGGCAGCTGACAGCCGTCTGGACGGCTGCGGACTTTGCCGCCTTGCCGGAAACGACCTTGCAGAACGCAGGTCTGCGCGCCCGGAACCTGACTGCGTGTCGGGAAAGATTGCAGCAAAAAATGACGATGCAATGCACTGGTGTGCCGATACTGGAAGTGCAGAACCTGACCCTTGGTTACCACAGGCGCAGCCTCATCCGGACGCTTCCAGATATGAGCTTCGCCGCCGGGGAGATCGTGGGCCTGATGGGGCATAACGGCATTGGTAAAAGCACCCTGGCCAAAACTCTCTGCGGCCTGATGGAGCCGCTGGGCGGGCAGATCCTGTGGGAGGGCAAGACGGCCAACGCAAGGACCCGCCTGCACAAAAGCTTTCTGGTCATGCAGGATGTGAACTACCAGCTGTTCAGTGACAGCGTGCGGGAAGAAATTCTGCTGGGAGCAGCCCACCCGAAACTGGCGGATACCGTGATGCAGGCGCTGGGTCTGAACGGCCTTGCCGACCGCCACCCCATGAGCCTTTCCGGCGGGCAGAAGCAGCGGGTCGTAGTGGCAGCAGCCATGCTGAGCGACAAACCACTCATCCTGCTGGACGAACCAACCAGCGGTCTGGACCGAGGCAATATGGAACAGGTCGGGCGGCTATTGCAGCAACTCAAAGCACAGGGCAAGACCATTGTGGTCATTACACACGATGAAGAACTGGCTGCCGACTGGTGCGACCGTATTATAGCCCTGCAGGATTGATAGCAAGTCGGCTTTTTCGTGCAACGGCAATAACGCTGAATTGCATGTCGCAAAGATGTTGTTTGAATGCTGCACTATTTTTTGATTTGCGATATAAAGGAGAATGGAAAATGGAATACCATGCAAATGGCTGGCTGGGCCGGTGGCAGAATTTTGAAGCCTATCTCACGAGCAGTGATCCGTATCTGACCCGTGCATGGCAGGATGCCGAGACAGCTGCCGCAGCAATGCCCATGTTCTGCGGCGGTGTAAAGGCCTTCTGGCAGAGAGCCTGCGTGACCACCAGCTCGGAAAATCCGCACACTCTCGGCGGTTGGAACATCATTATGGCGTCAGGGGAGAAGCTTTGTATCGAGTGGCTGGACGAAGATGGCGCAAGTCTGGGCAAGGCGGTGTATCATCTGGAAAGCGTGTTGGAAAAAGGTCTGGAAGGCAAGGAGAACGCTCTGTTTGTGGCGGAAGATATGCCGGAAAACTGGCCTTTCCGCTGCCTGTTGGCCATGGAACCCATGCCGCCCCGCACGGCCCGCCAGATCGGCGGCCTGCTGAGCCACCTGCACTTCCAGTATGCCAGCCAGCGAAACCTGCTTGTGGACCCGGAGACCCAGAAACTGCACAATCCCATGTGGTATGCCACCGTCTGCGATGGAGATGGTTCTCTGCTGGAAAAGTGCAACATTGTGCGTGCGCTGCACCATCTGCCGGTGTGGGATGCACTGCCGGAACTCTAAACCAACGGTTTGTATGGCGCAATGCTGCTATAGCAGATGGCGGATGTAGGGCGGTGGTGGCAGCGGTCAAAAGTATAAATGAAATTCAGTAATATCAAGCTCCCTCAAAAATACAAAGGGCGTAGCGAAACACGATATCCTTTGTTAGATTTTCTCTGTAGTGTTATCTTGCGGAATCTTTTATGCCTTGACTTACGTTTGATGAAGTCGGCAGTTGGGTTTATCTGAAATATGGTTGTTGGGATAGTAGTGTGAATAATCGCATAAATGGAGAAAATGGCTTATATTGGAGAAAAAGCGCATTGCATCGTAAGTGAATCGGTGCTATAATATAAACTGTCAAAAGCTGAATATAAGCAGACGAACAGCCGGTAGGTCGAAAGCCTATCGGCTTTTTTTCATGCTATCTCACAGGCTACTATACATAATAAAAGACAGACTAGATTGGTACGGATAGGATCAGAAATGTGATGCTTTTGTGAAATAATGACGAAAAGTACCTGTTTTTTGCCCGATTTCGGTGTACATAGTGAAGGCTTTTATTTCTGCGCCAGATGAAAGGAGAGGTAGGAGTCAGGAAATTGTTGCAGTTCAGAGAAGACTGCGGCTGACCATTATCTACATGCGGTAGAACACTGAGCAGCATAATCCAGTGACCAGTGAAACATAGCAGGCGGCTTTTGCAGATGCCGAACCCGTGGGCAACTGCAAAGGTTGCCGGCTTTGTAGTTCACATAAAAGCAATTGAAATGACTGCAAATGTGAGAAGTGTGTGAAAGAATCAGCAAAAATAGTCAACTTTTGCCAGAAAATCGTTCGCTTTATGAAGGCCCTTAATTTTTGGCAGTGGAAAGGGGGATGTGAACTCCAGGAGTTCAGTGGTTTTGAATGCAAAATAATAGAATGGAGGTACGGATATGTAGAGGAAAAGTTTATTGTATACACAAGCTGAAATCATGCAGAAAGAGCAGCTGATAAATCTGGCGGCATGAATACACCACAAGAAAAGAAGGAGGACGTCTATGAGTTTGTCGACCATCACGCTGCAGTACAGCAGTGTAAGAGGGAAAGAAAAGAACACTAGCTATCCGTTCAAGGCTGAGGTCAAAACGGTGGATGACTTGGAAAAGATCGCGCAGTTCGACCATGTCTGTGGCGAGTATGCGGATGGAACCAACACTCGCAAAAATGCAATTAAGGGATACCGCAGCAAAAAGACTTTCCGAAAAGCTGACTGCCTGCCCGTGGACTGCGACAACACGAATCCGGATCCGCTTGCAGAAGACATTCCGGCGAGCGAGTGGAAAACACCGGCAGATGTTCGGGCGGCGTTTCCGGATGTTCCGTTTTATGTGGTCTATTCTCGTAACCACATGAAGGAAAAGAACGGAAAGACCGCTCGGCCGAAGTTCCATGTGTATTTCATTATCAACGATATGACGAGTGAAAAGCGGCTTGCAAAGCTGAAAAAGGATGTTCAGAAGTATTTCCCGGCTTTCGACCCGGCGGCTCTTGATATGGCACGATTCCTTTATGGCGTAGAGAACCCCAAGGTGGAGTTTTATGACGGAGATACACCGTTGGATACCTTCATGGAGCAGCGAACCGTCTTGCCAGAGACGATTCCAACTGGTGAGCGGAACAGTACGCTTTCCAAGTATGCTGCAAAAATTCTGAAGCGGCATGGAGATACGGCAGAGGCGGAAGCACTCTTTTACAAAGCATCGGAACGCTGCGAAGATTCGCTGGAAGATGACGAGTTGAAAACGATTCTGGGCAGTGCGAGGGCTTTCTACCATGGCACGATTGAAAAATCAGCGGACTATCTGAGCCCGGATGAGTATGAAGAAGCAGATGACGCAGGAAAGAAGCCTGTTACCAGCGATACCATCAAACAGATTTTGCAAAAGATGAGCGTTTGTGTACGGCTGAATCAGATCACCGGAAAGGTGGAAATCGAGGGCATGCCGCCGCAGCACTCTAAGGGAAATGCTGCAAATGTGCTGCCGGTACTGGTCAACGATTATCTGACAAAGCGGCGGATGCCCTGCGCTAAGCAGACACTGGATGACTGTCTGGTGCTGATCGAGGATGAAAACCGTTATAATCCGGTCGAGAAGATGTTCGAGTCCACCCAATATGATGGAATCGACCGCCTTAAAGAACTGGCAGAGATTCTGGGCGTCGAAGGAAACAAGACGTATGTCCTGTATCTGAGAAAATGGCTGCATCAGTGTGTTGCAATGGCACTGAATGATGAAATGAGCCCTTACGGTGCAGATGGTGTTCTGGTCATTCGTGGGCCGCAGGGCGCAGGCAAAACGCTGTTCTGCTCCAGAATCGCGATGAAGGCAGAGTGGTTCGCAGAGGGTGTCAGCATCGACCTTGACAAAAAGGACACAGTGATCCAGGCAACCAGCGTTTGGATCGCGGAGATGGGTGAGCTGGACAGCACCTTGAAGCGTGAACAGCTTGCGTTGAAAGCGTTTGTTACGGCATGCTGCGATACCTACCGCCAGCCTTATGCCCGTGTTGCTACTACCAAGCCACGCCGTACCAGTTTTTGTGCAACGGTCAATCCGCAGGAGTTTCTGAACGATGAAACTGGCAGCAGACGCTGGTGGGTAGTTGAGCCGACAAAAATCGATTGCCAGAAGCTGAAAGAACTCCCGGAATGCTGGTTCCAGCAGATGTGGGCACAGGTGTACACGGAACTGTATCTGCCGAATCCGCAGGGATTCCGGCTGACGGAAGAGGAACGCACTAAGCTACAGGCAGACAATGAAAAGTACAATAAGCCGCTGCCGGGTGAAACGGAGATCCTTGATAAGCTGGCGTGGGATAGTCCGGTGTGCCAGTGGGATTGGTATACAGTAACTGAAGTGCGAGATAACCTTATGTTGAAGCCGCTTACAACATCGCAAATCGGAAAGGTGCTTAAGAAACTGGCCGAAAGAGATGAGCGGATCATGACCAAAAAGCCCAGCAACAAGAGTTGTTATTATCTGCCACCGATGGATAAGAACGTGAGATTTTATCGCCATGTCGATAATTTCAGGCCGGCCTTGGCAGATGTGGACACGCTGGAAGACGCCAGTGCGCCGAAGGCGAGTTAAGAGAGTATTAGGTTATATTAGGTTGAAAATCTATATAGCAGAAAAAGCTGATAAAGTAGTGGTACTACTATACTATAAGAAATATAGAAAGAATAGGAAACTACTCTAACATTCCCCTAACGGGCAAGCCCTGATGGAAAATCGGAGAATACAGTGTTGGCCAGTAAAGGCAGAAAGGAAAATGCGATGAGAAGTGCAAAAGAATATCTGGAGCAGGTCAGAAAGCAGGCAGATCGTGTGGAAGACCTGAAGCAGGATGTCCAATATCTTGACGACGGCATGGCCAGCATTGGGAGTACGTCATTTTGCAAGACAGATGGACATTCCGGAAGTCCACAGGCAGGGTTTGTGCTCCTTGTGGAACGGAAAGATGCAAAGCAGCAGAAGCTGGATTTTGAGAAGAATCATCTTGCCGAGCTGATTGCACATGCAGATGCTGCAATCGATACAGTGCCAGATCCGAAAATGCGCCGAGTGCTGAAGCTGTATTATCTTGAAAACCTCAGTACGAAAGAAGTTGCTGAGAAGATGAATTACACAGTTCAGCATGTCAATCGTCTCATGAATAAAGGTCTTGAGATGGTACAACTTCCGGAGGACGAGGTGATTCCAGCCTAAATATTGCGGAGAAACACAGCGAAGACCAGTGAACCGGCAACAAAGCAGCAACATAAATATGATGATAGAACGATTAAAAATGAACTGTTGCCAATGTTGCCAGTCAATACCCTATCTTTTATATACTATTTACTTTTTAGTAGCAACAATAGCAACGAGAAGAAATAGATGGATATGAAAAGAGGGAAAATCATCGAATTGCAAATGGACTTCTGGATTGTTTCCGATTGCTCCGTGAGAAACTAACTGGCAACACACCAGCAACAAGAAAATAGAGCAAAAAGGAAACGGGATGTGGGGATTTAATGTTCTGAGGGTAATGTGCAACGATTGAGCTTTCTCAAAAAGTGGAGAGCAGATATTCACGAATGTTCAACGATGTTACGACTGAAATGGTTGCACAAGCGTTTTCGGCGTGGTATTATTATACTGGACAAAGAGAAAAGAACAGTCCACAAAAACAGAACACAACAACGAAGCCTTTGCAGGGTAAAACCTGTGAGGGCTTTTCTATTGCCCGGAAGTATGTGAGCATAGGAGAGGTGAGAGGTATGCCCAGAAAAACGTTAAAGCCCTGCAAGTATCCCGGCTGCCCAAACCTGACGGATAGCCAATTCTGCCCGGAGCACCGGAAGAAAGCAGACAGGGACTACAACCGTTTCTACCGTGACCCTGCGCACAAGGAGCGGTACCATACCGCCGCATGGCATACGATCCGTGCGGTGCAGCTGGTGCGGTATCCGCTCTGTGAGATGTGCATGGCAGAAGGCCGGTATGTCAAAGCAACGCTGGTGCATCATCGTGTGCCGCTGGCGGAAGGTGGCACGAATGCGCCAGAGAACCTGTGCAACCTTTGTGCATCCCATCATACTGCGCTGCACAACAAAATGCGGCGAGATGCTGGTGGGAACGGTGCAGCAGAATGAAAGTTTTGAATTCGTTTGATTGATTTGAATCTTTTGAAATCCTTTGATTTTCTTTGAAAAACCGTCTCTTTTCAAACGTCAGTTTTACCCAAGGGGGAGTGCAAATCTCTACGTGGGTACGATTGAAAAACGGCGGTCCAGTCACGCACACAAAAATTGGATTTCAAAAAGTCCGGGAATGATTCAAAAACGGAACTGAAAATGCTATAAAGCCGCGCAGGTATGCGTAAAAACTGGCGTTTGATTTTTGCGAATTGTTTGATTTCCTGCCCGAAAAAATCAATCAAAATCAAAGAAATTAAACAGGAATGAGGGTGAGAAGATGCCAGACCGAAACGGTGCTAACCGTGGCGGTGCCCGACCGGGTGCAGGCCGCAAGAAGAAACCGCTGTCTGAGCGCATTGAAGCCGGGCAGAAGGCAACGGTGCTGAAAATACCGGAAGTGGAAACAGCGCAGATGCCGAAGATAAAGGATTATTTCAAGGCCGAGCAGCGGATGGGAGAGCTGTATGCCGCTGAAATTTACGAAGAAACGTGGCAATGGTTAAATGAGCGCAGCTGTGCATCCCTCATCAACCCGATGCTGCTGGAGCAGTACGCCATGAGCGCATCCCGGTGGGTGCAGCTGGAAGGTATCAACTCACAGTACGGTTTCATTACCAAGACTGCGCAGGGTGTTGTAACAGCATCGCCCTTTGTGGCACAGGCACAGGCTTATATGAAGCAGACCAACCAGCTGTGGTATCAGATTTATCAGATCGTCAAGGAGAACTGCTCCACGACTTTTGACGGTACGCCGCAGGATGACCTGATGGAGCGCCTGCTGAAGGCACGGGACGGAGATACAGGAAGGTGATAAGTTTTGCAGAATTATACCCTGACACCCCTAATGGCACAAACCTCGCATTACGATGAGCGGAAAGCTGACTATGCGGTCAGTTTTATCGAATGCCTGAAACACACAAAAGGCAGCTTCTATAACGCGCCATTCAAGCTGCTGGGCTGGCAGGAGCGCATCATCCGGGATCTGTTTGGTATTATAAAGCCAAACGGTTATCGGCAGTTCAATACAGCGTATATCGAATGTCCGAAGAAGCAGGGAAAAACCGAACTGGCTGCTGCGGTAGCTCTACTCATGACCTGCGGAGATGGTGAGCAGCGTGCAGAGGTGTTCAGCGCCGCCGCAGACCGCCAGCAGGCCAGTATCATCTTCATGGTGGCGGCAGATATGGTAAAGCTGTGCCCTGCATTGGATGCACGGTGTAAGATTCTTTATTCCCAGAAAAGAATCATTTACAAGCCAACGAACAGCTTCTATCAGGTGCTGTCCGCAGATGCGCCGACCAAGCACGGCTTTTCCATCCACTGCCTGTGCTTTGATGAGCTGCACAATCAGCCGAACGATAAGTTATTCAATGTCCTGACAAAAGGCTCTGGTGATGCCCGGAAACAGCCACTGATGTTCATCATCACGACTGCCGGAAATGACATCCATTCGGTCTGCTACCAGCAGCACCAGAAAGCACAGGATATTCTGGATGGCCGTCAGCATGACCCGACTTTTTATCCAGTTATCTACGGTGCACCCATGGATGCTGACTGGACAGACCCGGAAGTCTGGAAGAAAGCGAATCCATCGCTGGGTGTCACCATTGACATCGAAAAGCTGGAAGCCGCCTGCAACTCGGCAAAGCAGAATCCGGCAGAGGAGAATGTATTCCGGCAGCTGCGCCTGTGCCAGTGGACGAAGCAGACTGTGCGGTGGATGCCCATGGAAAAGTGGGACGCCTGCGCAGTACCCGTAGATGAAAGGGCGTTGGAAGGTCGTCCCTGCTATGCAGGACTGGACTTGTCCAGTACAACCGACTTGACCTCGCTGGTCCTGGTATTTCCTCCGCAGGAAGATGATGAGCCGTATCAGGTGCTGCCGTACTTCTGGGTGCCGGATGAAACGCTGGATCTCCGTGTGCGCCGGGATCATGTGAACTATGACCTCTGGGCACGGCAGGACTTTATCAAAACCACAGAGGGCAATGTGGTGGATTACGATGCGATAATCCGGTTCATGAGTGACTTGTCCGAAAAGTACGATATCCGGGAAGTAGCATATGACCGCTGGAATTCCTCCATGATGGTATCCCATCTGACAGACCTTGGCTTCACAATGGTTCCCTTTGGACAGGGCTTCGGCAGCATGAGCGAGCCGACCAAGCAGCTGATGCGGTTGGTGCTGAGCGGCGAACTGGCGCATGGTGAGCATCCGGTGCTGCGCTGGTGCATGGACAATGTGGTGGTGCGCACAGACCCAGCTGGCAACATCAAGATGGACAAGTCCCGTGCGGTAGAGCGCATCGATGGCGCAGTCGCTCTGGTCATGGCTCTTGACCGTGCTCTGCGCTGCGGCGGCACCAGTACAACTTCTATCTATGAAGACCGTGGATTGCTGTATTTGTAAAAAGGGGGGGGGGAGAGAATATGAGTTTTTGGAATCGGCTGTTCAAGCCGAAAGTTGAAGATTATTCCATCAGCAGCCGGTATCGGTTTCTGATGGGTCCTACCGCTGCAGGAAAGACCGTAAACGAGCGTTCTGCCATGCAGTTGACCGCTGTGTATGCCTGCGTGCGCATCCTTGCAGAGGGCATTGCAGGAGTGCCGCTGCATCTGTACAAATGCGGTAAAAACGGCAGCAGGGAAAAGGCGTTAGACCATCCGCTGTACTTCCTGCTGCATAGTGAGCCGAACTCGGAGATGACCAGTTTTGTTTTCCGGGAAACGCTTATGACGCACTTGCTGTTGTATGGCAACTGTTACTGCCAGATCATCCGTGATGGCCGAGGGCAGGTAACAGCGTTATATCCCCTGATGCCAAATCAGATATCGGTCGACCGAGATGAAAAAGGCCAACTTTACTAAACTTATCTGCGCAGCGGCGAAGAAGCCGACACTATGAAAAAGGGCACTGTTTATCTACTGCCGGAGGATGTACTGCACATTCCGGCCCTCGGATTTGATGGGCTTGTTGGATACAGCCCCATCGCCATGGCAAAAAACAGCATCGGTGTAGGGCTTGCTTGTGAAGAATACGGTGCAAAGTTTTTCGCAAACGGTGCAGCACCCAGCGGTGTGCTGGAGCATCCCGGTACCATCAAAGATATCACCCGGCTGCGAGAAAGCTGGAACGCTATCTATGGTGGCAGTAAAAACGCTGGAAAAGTTGCAATTTTGGAAGAGGGTATGCACTATTCTCCGATTTCCATCTCTCCAAATGAGGCACAGTTCCTTGAAACGAGAAAGTTCCAGGTAGACGAGATCGCTCGTATCTTCCATGTGCCGCCGCACATGATCGGCGACCTGGAGCGCAGCACCTTCAGCAACATCGAGCAGCAGTCACTGGAATTTGTGAAGTACACTCTGAACCCGTGGGTCTGCCGCTGGGAACAGGCTTTGACGAGATCGTTGCTCAGCCCAAAGGAAAAACTGGAATACAGCATCAAGTTCAATGTGGACGGCCTGCTGCGCGGCGATTACCAGAGCCGGATGAACGGCTATGCGGTTGGGCGGCAGAATGGATTCCTCTCGGCGAACGACGTGCGTGAACTTGAAAATATGGAAAAAATTTCTGCTGAACAGGGCGGCAACCTTTATCTGGTCAATGGCAACATGATCAAGATGACGGATGCCGTCACGAACCCCAGAGAAAAGGACAGTGCGTAAGTGCTGACTTTATAGTACACCTTTTGAATCAAAATATCTACACCATAAGGAGATTTTTATGACAGTCAATGAACTTCGGGAAAAAAGAAACACTGCGTGGGAGAATGCTAAAGACTTTCTGGAAACCCACCGCATATCGACATGGTGCTGACGAAATCCATCAGTCGGTTTGCCCGGAATACGCTGGATTGCCTGAAATACATCCGTATGCTGAAGGAAAAGGGCATCGCGGTCTATTTCCAGAAAGAGAACATCAACACGCTGGACGCCAAGGGCGAGGTGATGATCACCATCATGGCATCTCTTGCTCAGCAGGAATCGGAATCCATCAGCAAGAATGTGAAACTGGGCATCGACTTCCGCAATAAGCAGGGAAAGGTGCAGGTGAACCATAACCGCTTTCTGGGGTACACCAAGGATGCCGAGGGGCACCTCATCATTGACCCGGAGCAGGCAGAAGTGGTAAAGCGCATCTATCGGAAATATCTGGAAGGTGCCAGCATGGATATGATCTGCCATGGACTGGAAGCGGATGGCATCCTGACCGGGGCAGGAAATAAGAAGTGGTACACCAGCACAGTTAAGAAAATCCTTACCAATGAGAAATACATCGGGGATGCACTGCTCCAGAAGACCTGCACCATCGATATCCTGAACAAGACCCGTGTGGCCAATAACGGCATCGCACCTCAGTATTATGTAGAAGATGACCATGAGGCCATTATCCCCAAGGAAATCTACATGAAGGTGCAGGAAGAACTGGTACGCCGCAGGAATGTGCAGGCAAGCCCCAGCGGTAAAAAGCGGATGTACAGTTGCACACACTGCTTTTCGCAGATGGTGGTCTGCGGAAGTTGCGGTGAAGTTTTTCGACGTATTCACTGGAACAACCATGGTTGCCGCTCCATTGTCTGGCGGTGCGCCAGCAGGCTGGAATAGAACGGTACAGTCTGCAATGCTCGGACAGTCAATGAAAAAGAACTGGAACAGGTCGTTTTGAAAGCCTTGAACGAAATGCTTGGTTCAAAGTCTACATACAAGGAGCAACTCCAGAAAAATCTGATGCAGGTCCTTCGGAATGACACTTCTGCCCAGAAAGACCGCATTGCAGAGCGGCTGCTGGTTCTTCAACAGGAATTGTTGAACCGTGCCAACAACCGGGAAGCCTACGATGATGTTGCCGAGGAGATTTTCCATCTGCGTGAACTGCAACAGCAGACCGATTCCGATGAGACCACTAAGGCCATTCAGATGGAGCGAATCAAGGAGTTGCAAGATTTTATCGGACAGCAGAGCAATGAGCTGACCGAGTTTGACGAAAAACTGGTTAAACGCTGGCTCCGGCAAATCACGATCTGGGATGACCACTACACCGTGGAGCTGAAGTCTGGACTGAGTATTGATGTGCCTGCGTGAAAAATGATGTGAGAGAAGAGAATAAGGATAAAAGATAAGCCGCCAGTGTACCGTGTGATTTTGACACATGATACGCTGGCGGCATTTTTGCTGCAGAATCAAAGCGGCAAATTATTTGTGGAGGTGTTTGCGATAGGCATGGCTATAACGGAATCTGACAATTCATAAACCATATCCCAGTCGATTAGAGTTCCGTTAATAATAACATCTCCGGTATCTAAATCTTCATGGGTGGCATCGTTTCCGTTTTGAAATTTAAGATCAAAAATGTGATAGCAGTGTACATCATGATGGAACTGTTTTTGCAAAGAATCGCCCCATTTCCGGAGATATAATAACTCTTTCCCAACGTTTTTTGTATTTAAAAGATAACGAATTACAGGAATGAGAGCTTCGTTAAAAGCCTGAAAAGCAACGGAAAAAGTTTTCAATAAATCAACGTTTTCCCCAGAATTGATCATATAGTCTTTGTCAACAGGCTTCCATTTATCGTATTCATTGAGGAGCTTTTGTACATTACAAGATATACCAATTCCAGTAGGAGAGTTGAATCCGTGAACGATATTTTGACAATGCTGGGAAACATTTCGCAGATGATATGTAAAAGCATACTCTGGATGTGCATTATAAGTAGCATGGGTGCTATCTTCAAAAACTTTTAAGAACTCAGATGTTTTACCATATTCTTGTTTGATTTTAGTTTCCATGTGGTCAAGGCAAGTTCTCAACTCGAACAAAAATCCCCGAACTAGACGCTCTGCGGTATGTAAGTTTCTCATAATATAATTGCTACTTGGGTTGGCACTGTAACTCCACTGAATCAAAGTGTCGAAAGAATCACTAACACATTTGCCCAAGTAGTAAAACTCTAAAGTCTCACTGATTATAGTAGATGAATTAAGTATTTTCTGACAAGTATCACTGTCGATGCCATCAATAAAGTTCGTCTTGTCATTATACATGTCTACTAAGTAGTACATAGATGCCTCCTAGATTAATAACATCCAAATCCTACACTGGATACCCCCAGATACCTGAGTTGCCGGATTTGCTGTTAGCACAAACATCTAATCAAGAAACTCAATTATCTGCTACCCCTGTGGCTACGATTTAGATATTGCCCAAATTCTCAAAAACCGCCCTCGACCTGTTTCCAAGGACGAAAACGGTTCAGATTGTAAAATGATGTCCAAACGATATTGAACGAATCACCGCACTATATTACTGGACTTTTGACATCAAGAGTACGCACTCCACATGGCTTGAGGGTTGCGTTTGTTACATCGTTTTGGTATAACAACTCACAACCTCGCAATGCCTCGTCCTCGGGAAAAGGTCCACCGGCTGCACCTTTTCTGCCCGATACCCATGCTCTTCCAGCCACTTGGCATCCCGGGCGGCGGTGGAGGGGTTGCAGCTGACATAGACCACTCGGCGGGGGGACATGGTGACGACAGCGGAAAGGGTTGCTTCGTCACAGCCTTTGCGAGGCGGGTCGAGCATCACAACATCCGGGTGCAGGCCCTCGGCGGCAAGCTGAGAGGCCGCCTTACCAGCATCGGCGCAGAAGAAGCGGCTCTTTGCGGCTATGGTATCACCCATGCGGGCAGCATTGGCCTTGGCGCTTTCGATGGCCTCAGGCACGATCTCCACGCCGATGAGCTCCCGGCAATGGTCTGCCATGGACAGGCCAATGGTGCCCATGCCGCAGTAGAGGTCCAGCAGCAGGTCATCCGGGGTCAACTGAGCATATTCTGCGGCAATGCCATAGAGCTGCTCAGCGGCCAGGGTGTTGACTTGATAGAACGACAAGGGGCCCAGCTGCACCGGAACGCCGCAGAGAGTGTCCTCAATGAACCCGGGACCGTACAGGGTGTGGGTCTCGCTGCCTAGGATTACATTGGTGTTTCTGGCGTTGACATTGATCAGGATGGTGGCGATATCGGAAAACTGCGCAGTCAGTGTGCGGCAAAGCTCCTCTGCGTGGGGCAGCTTTGCCCGGGTGCAGACCAGACAGACCATGATCTGGCCGCTGTGGACACCCCGGCGCAGAAACACATGACGCACCAGCCCCTTGCCCGTCTGCTCATCGTAGGGCTGGATGTTGTGGGCGGCAAAGAAATCGCAGAGGGTATTGCCGATCTCGTTCAGCACATCCGGCTGCAGCTTGCAGTCGGGGCAGGGAACAATGCGGTGGGTGCGCCCGGCGTAGAAACCGATGCAGGGCTTGCCACTCTTATCACGGCCCACCGGGAATTGAACCTTATTGCGGTAGCGGTCGATCTCGGGGGAGGGGAGGGGCGGCAGCACGGGTACATCCAGCCCGCCAATGCGGCGGAAAGCATCGGTAACGCTTTCGCCCTTGGCGCGCAGTTCAGCGGCATAATCCAGATGCCGCAGGCTGCAGCCACCGCAGGGGCCGGCCACTGCACAATCTACCGGGATACGGTCAGGCGAGGGAGTCTGAATGGCATCCAGAATACCGAAAGCGTAGCGGCCGCAATCTTTCACGATGCGGATGGCGGCAACGTCACCGGGGGCGGTGCCGGGTATGAACACAGCCTCGCCGTCCGGGCTGTGAGCAACGCCGCTGCCATCGTTGGACAGGCGCTCAATGGTCAGGGTCAGCACCTGATTTTTTTGTAAGGGCATGGAAATTCTCCTTTGGAATGGGATTGGGTCAGGCTTCTTCCGAAGCGGGGGCATCTGCATTTTCGCTCTGGGCGGCAATGTATTTGCTGGGAGGCATCCCCTTGGCCCGCTTGAAGACCCGGGAAAAATAGAACTGGTCAAAGAAGCCCACCGAGATGGCGACCTCTGCAATGGAAAGGTTGCCGGCCCTCAGTAGCTTGCAGGCTTCGTTGATGCGGTATTCGGTCAGATAATCGATGGGGCTCTTGCCCACATTGAGCATAAACACCCGGTACAGATGACTGCGGGAAACGCCCACGCTCTTGGCGACATCGTCAATGGAGATGTCGTGCGAATAGTTGAACTGGATGTATTTGATGGCATTCAGTACATATTGATTGGAGGAGGAAGCGTTGTGGGGGCGCGTCTCGCTGGTCTCCTTCATCAGGGCAGAGATGAACAGGTAGAGGTACCCCACCATGGCAGCCTCGTCCTGAGGCTCTAACCCGCGGGAAGAATAGATGTTGGTCAGAGCTGCCCGCATTCCCTCCGGGTCCTGCGTGTGGTGCACAGGAGCAGTGTCGGTAAAGGGCAGCTGTGCCGCCAGTTTGTGAGCGCAGGCACCGTTGAAGCCGACCCAGCTGTACTCCCAGGGCTGCTGCTCGTCGGCAGAGTAGCGGATGAGCTGACTGGGCCGGGCAAAGAACAGATCCCCCGGCACGACCTCAAAGGTCTTGCCGCCCACTTCAAAGGTGCCCTTGCCCGAGACCACCAGATGGATCAGGTAGTGATCCCGGATACCGGGGCCCCAGGTCTGGCCCGGGGCACAGCGCTCCAGACCACAGTTGAAGATGGATAATTCAATATTATTGGTGTAATTCTGCTTGAAGGACTGCTTGTAGACATCTGCCATGATCGTTTCCTCCAGTTGACCGCATTCTTGTTCCCAGTATATCATAACTGTATCTGCAAATTCAACAAAAGTACATCCGAAACTTTGTTTTTCGCGCTGAAATTGGATTTTTTGCGGATTCAAATTGCAAAAGAGGGCGGAATGAAGTACAATAAGGCTAACCCAAGTGCATGGACCCTTCATGCACGGACTTTGCGGAGAACGTTTGTGGAGGAGGAACGGCCATGGCGACCAGTGCACAACTCAGACGGGAGATCCTTGCGGGGCAGTGGGATGAAGCGCTCTGCACGCTCTATGGCACAGAACCGGCGGTGCTGGCCCGCCAGCGGCAGCGGTATGCCGCCGCGCTGGAACAGTTTGAGCTTTACTATGGCCCCGGGCGGCAGGTGCATGTCTACTCGGCTCCGGGCCGGGCGGAGCTGGGCGGCAACCACACCGATCATCAGCACGGGTATGGTCTTGCGGCAGCGGTGACGCTGGATCTGGTCGCAGTGGCATCCCCCAGTGACGACGGTTTTATCCGGGTCAAATCCCGGGGCTTCAACAAACTGGATGTCATTGATCTGAGCGAGGCCGAGCCTCAGCAGGGCGAGAGCACCCATTCGGCCAGCCTGATCCGGGGCATTGCGGAAGGCTTCCGGGCACAGGGAAAGACGGTGGGTGGCTTCGATGCCTATACCGCCAGCGACGTGCTCCGGGGCAGCGGGCTTTCCAGTTCGGCGGCCTTCGAGATGGGAATGGCGGCCATCCTGAACGGGGAATATGGCTGCAGGCTGACAGCGCCGGAGCTGGCGAAGATCTGCCAGTATGCGGAAAATACATATTTCGGAAAACCCAGCGGCCTGTTGGATCAGCTGACCAGTGCCGTGGGCGGGGTCATCTTTGCGGATTTTGCCGACCCAAAGAAGCCCCGGATAGAAAAGATCCACACGGCAGGGCTGCTCCCGGCGGACATGACCCTTTGCGTGACCGATACCCGGGGCAGTCACAGCGAGCTGACCGGTGAATTTGCGGCCATCCGGAATGAAATGGAATCGGTGGCGGCCTGTCTGGGCGGTAAGGTGTTGGGACAGGTCAAGGAGCAGGAGTTCTGGACGGCTCTGCCGCGCCTGCGCAGGGTCTGCGGGGATCGTGCTGTTCTGCGTGCGGTCCACTATTTTGAGGAGAATGCCCGCGCATTGGCCCAGCGGAATGCCCTGGTCAGCGGGGATTTCAATGCCTTCCTGCAGCTCATTCTGGAAAGTGGACATGCCTCTTTTGCCCTGTGCCAGAACGTTTACTGCTCCACAGACGTACGGCATCAGGGACTCTCGGTGGCGCTTGCCCTCAGTCAGACTCTGCTGGAGGGGCAGGGGGGAGCCTGGCGGATGCAGGGCGGCGGCTTTGCAGGGACCATTCAGGCGTTTGTGCCCGGTATGCTGACGGCAAAGTATCACGACGCGATAGAAAAGGTGTTCGGTGCGGGCAGCTGCTATCTGCTCCGTCTGCGGGAGCAGGGGGCCCTGCGGGTCATTTGAACATCTGGAAGCGGCCAAGCAAAAAGAGCTTCACACTCCGGCAGAAGCCGGAATCGTGAAGCTCTTTCATGTTACAGGAAAAACAACTCAGATACCGCGCTGCTGCTGTTTCTGGCGCATTTCATCCGTGAAATTAGAAACGGCAGAGAAGGTATCATCGTGATAACCGAACCAGTTGGACAGGTTCTTGTAAATGTTTTCTACAAACCGGTAGCCGGAAACAACAACATTGAACAGGAGCAGAGGCACAAACGAGATGGAGATGGAGAGGATCCCCCCCTGAAAGAAGAAATCGTCCAGGTGGAGGTTATCCGTAAAGCTGTCCAATGCATCTCCCAGTTCTCCGCCGCCAAAGATCTCCGGCAGCTCCTCTTCCGGAAGCGTTGCATAAGATGCAGGCATACGCAAGTTTTCCATAAAAGGCTCCTTTCAAAGATTTACTCAGGCGGCCAGAGCTGCTGTACCTGCGGCCTGTGCCTGATTTTTGGCTTCGCTCTCGTTGTAGATGTTCCGCATGTCATTGTAAATGGACAGGAAGCTCTCAATAGCAGACCTAGCCCAGTAGTAGACATAAACGCCTGCAAAACCGGCAGCAACCACAGTCATGGTCTTGCCCACGGGAGTCTGGCGGCCCCAATAATGCTCAATGGCACCCATCGTGGTCAGACCATCGTTTCGCATGTCAATGATACCGGCAATGGTGTTGCTGATGGCAGCCTGACCCAGCATACGTACCAGGTTGACACCGACATTGACGGTGAAATTCAGGACATCCTGCGCGTTGATATTCAGCTCAAAAGCGCCGCCAACGGTGTAGACCATTTCATCTTCGGAGAGAACCGCATAGGATGCGGGCAGCTGCATCGTGCTCTGATAGGTAAATTCCATGGTGGAAAACTCCTTTCGTTCGTAAAATCCGCGCAAAGGCGGACGTGAAGCTAATTGGATTATAGCATAATTGCCCAAAAACAACAAGAGAGCGATGAAAGCCAAAATGCGAAAGAATTGTGAAGATACTGTGGCCACTTTGTAAAAAAGAAACGGTTCTGCGCGGAAATATATGGAACGTCCTGTGCGGGATGCGGCGAAAAAATGTTGTGTGAAAATTGAAAATAATGCAAAAAGAGACGGCGGGCACCAGTTCCTCCGGAAAGGAGGGGCCAGAGCCTGCCGTCTTTGTATGGGGAGAAAAGAAGAAGGAACGCTTTAGCGGTCTGCCGCAGCCGGAGCCCGGTCATACAGTGCTGTCAGATCGGCAATATGCTCGGCCAGCAGACTGGTAAGCGGGGTATCCAGCCGCCACTGCCAGTTGGCTCCCTGGGTGCTGGGGGTGTTGATGCGGGCCTCCGCGCCCAGATGCAGCCAGTCGGCCATGGGGATGATGGCCATATCCGAAACACTGGCAAGGCAGGCGCAGATCATGGCCTCTGTCAGATCCTCGGGCAGGCAGCGCAGGTAACGGCAGGCATAGTGGACATCCTCGGGGCTGGCAGACTGCCGCCAGCCTTCGGTGGTCACATTGTCATGGGTGCCGGTGTAGACCACGCTGTTGTGAGGGTAGGTGTAGGGAAGATAGTTGCCCGGTTCCCGGCTGTCAAAGGCAAACTGCATGATCTTCATGCCCGGATAGCCACTGGCAGCCAGCATGGTCTTGACCTCTGGGGTCAGGTATCCCAGATCCTCTGCAATGATGCCGCCCTGACCCAGGGTCTCGTGGATGGCATTGATGAAAGCACGATCCGGCCCCTTTTCCCAGTGGCCGCCTGCCGCCGTCTTGTTTCCGGCAGGGATGGCGTAGTAGCTCTCAAAACCACGGAAGTGGTCGATGCGCACGACATCATAAATGGAAGTAGCGTGCTGCATCCGGCGTTTCCACCAGGCAAAATCCTCGGCCTTGTGGCGGGGCCAGTCGTAGAGCGGATTGCCCCAGAGCTGACCATCTGCCGCAAAGGCATCCGGGGGACAGCCTGCCACCTGCGTCAGGTGGGTCTGGCCGTCGGTCTGGAAGAGCTCCGGCCGCGTCCACAGATCGCTGGAATCCGGGCTGACGTAGATGGGGATATCGCCCACCAGTTGGATGCCCTTGCCGTTGGCATAGGCTTTCAGGGCGTTCCACTGGGTGTAGAAGAAGAACTGCACCGCCTTGAAATAATCAACCTGCCCGGCCAGACGCTCCCTGGCAGCGGCTACGGCAGCGGGCTGGCGGGTGCGCAGGTCATCCGGCCAGTCACACAGGCCTGCCTGTCCCTGTTCGGCCTTGACGGCCATGAACAGGGCGTAATCGTCCAGCCAGAAGCTCTGTGCCGTGCAGAAGTCTTTGTACTCCACGCTGGCCGCTGCCAGCAGGCGGTCGGCGGCCTTTTGCAGCACCACCGGGCGCTGCTGGTAGAGCACGCCGTAGTCCACCGGTCCAACCGGAACCTCAGCGGGAATCTCATCGGCGGTCAGATAGCCCTGCTCGTACAGGACACGGAAATCGATAAAGTAGGGGTTCCCGGCAAAGGCGGAAAAGCTCTGGTAGGGGCTGTCACCGTAGCCGGTGGGGCCAATGGGCAGGATCTGCCAATAGGTCTGCTTTGCACGGGCCAGAAAATCCACGAACGCAAAGGCTTCTTTCCCCAGCGTGCCGATGCCAAAGGGCCCCGGCAGACTAAAAACGGGCATCAGAATGCCGCATGCTCGCATGGTGAACTCCTCCTTAACCCTTGACAGCGCCTGCAACAACACCCTCAATGATGTATTTCTGGCAGGTCATGTACAGGATGATGATGGGGATGATGGCGATGATGATGCAGGCCATCATGGGAGCCAGCTCCACACGGCCATAGCCGCCGCGGAAGTACTGGATCGCCATGGGGATGGTGCGGTACTTCTTGATATCCAGCACCAGAGTAGGCAGCAGGTAGTCGTTCCAGACCCACATGGTTTCCAGAATGGCGGTGGAGATCATGGTGGGTTTCAGGATGGGGAACACGACCTTGAAGAAGATCTGGATGGGGTTGCAGCCGTCGATCATGGCCGCTTCCTCAATCTCCATGGGAACGCTCTTCATAAAGCCGGTGAACATGAACACGGCCAGACCGGCACCAAAGCCCAGGTAGATGATGCAGATGTTCCAGGGGGTGTTCAGCTTGAGGGTATCTGCGGTCTTGGACAGAGTGAACATGACCATCTGGAAGGGGACGACCATGGAGAACACGATGAGCAGGTTCATAAACTTGCTGAGCTTGTTGTTCACGCGGGTCAGGTACCAGCCTGTCATGGAGCAGCACAGCAGGATGAGGGCCACGCTGGAAACAGTAATGACGAGGCTGTAGCCCAAACTGGAAAGGAAGCCCATTTTGATCACGCCGTAGACGTAGTTGGAAAGGCCAGCAAAGGTCTCACTGGTGGGCAGCTGGAACACGGTAGAGGTGGTAAAGGTACCCTCTTTTTTCAGGCTGTTCAGCAGGATCAGGACAATGGGGTAGATCCACAGCAGGCAAAGCAGGGCCATGATGACGGTGAGAATGTTATCCCACAACTTTTTCTGTTTAATCATTACTGCTGGACCTCCTTAGAACGGGTGAAGTGGAGCTGCGCCAGAGAGATGACCACAACGATCAGGAAGAATACCACAGCCTTTGCCTGGCCGATGCCCTTCCACTGAGCACCGGAGCGGCCATAGAAGGTGTTGTAGATGTTCAGGGCCAGCATTTCACTGGCGTTGGCAGGCTCGCCGGCCGTCAAGGCAACGTTCTGGTCGAACAGCTTAAAGCTGTTGGTCAGGGTCAGGAAGGTGCAGATGGTGATGCTGGGCATGACCATGGGCAGCTTGATCTTGAACAGGATCTCACGGTCAGAAGCACCGTCGATCTTGGCAGCCTCGATCAGGTCACCGGGCACGCTCTGCAGACCGGCCACGTAGATGATCATCATATAACCGATCTGCTGCCAGCACATCAGAATGACCAGACCGACGAAACCGGCCTTGGCATCCAGTGCCAGCAGGGGCTTTTGCAGGTTTGCCAGCACGCCGTTGAGCAGGATCTGCCAGATGTAGCCCAGCAGGATGCCGCCGATCAGGTTGGGCATAAAGTAGACGGTACGGAAGATGTTGGTGCCCTTGATGCCGCGGGTCAGCACGATCGCAATGGCAAAGGCACAGACATTGATAAGCACAGTGGAGATCACGGTAAACGCTGCCGTAAAGCCGAACGCATGCAGGAAGGTGGAATCCTGGAACACGGAAATATAGTTCTGGATGCCCACAAAGGTGGTCTTGCTCACGGTGGTGAAGCGCTGGAAGGAAAGGAAGATGCCCCAGATAAAGGGCCAGATAAAGCCGATGATGAACGCAATCAGCGTAGGAAGCACGAACACCGGCCAATATTTGCTGATGGCCTTTTGCATGATATACCTCCAAAACAAAAGGAGGCGGGCGAACAGCTCGCCCGCCTCCCATTACGGTTTACACAAATAAAAGGGGAAAGAGAAAACCGAGAATGCTTAGCCGTTTGCCAGCTTGTACTCCTTAGCCCAGCCATCGACGAAGGCAGTGACAACGCCGTTCCAGTCGCCGGTGCCTGCTGCGTAAGCGGTCAGAGCGGAACCAACGCCGTTCTTCCACTCCTCGGAAGGCATGGTGGAGAAGCACCAGTCAACACTGGTCTTGCCAGCTGCAACGTAGTCGTTTGCAATGGCGATCAGGGGGTTGGTGGAGTCCTTAGCCTTCTTGAAGGGGATGACGAAGCCCATCTTGTCAGCCATCGCGCTGGTGCCGGCCTCAGAGGTGACGCACCAGTACAGGAAGTCCAGAGTAGCCTGAATGTCGGCATCAGAAGAAGCGTTGTTCACGCACCAGAAGTTCTCGGAACCGGTGCACAGACCCTGATTCTCCTCGCCATCCACGCCGATGTAGATGGGCAGCATACCCAGGTTGTCGTCGCCCAGATCCTTCACGTCATTGTAAGCCCAGGTGCCGTTCTGATAGAAGACAGCCTTCTTGCCCACGAACTCGGCCACAGCGTCGTTGCCGGTCTTGGAAGCCAGCAGGGTAGGATCGCAGGTGGAATCGGTGATGTACAGATCCCAAATCTGCTTGTAGTTGTCCAGATAGGTGCCCTTGATGGCGTCGGTGGAGCCGATGCCGTCTGCCTTGTACTCGTAGTAGATGGGCAGGTTTGCCAGATGGGTCTTGAAGCGCCAGTCAGAAGAACCGTCCATGCCAGCGGAGGTGAAAGCACCGTCCACGCCCAGCTCGGCCTTGCGTGCCTGGATATCATCGGCAACCTTCTTCAGATCGTCAAAGCCCTTGATATCGTCCTGGGTGTAACCAGCGGCGCTCAGCAGCTCCTTGTTGTAGATGATGCCGTAGGTCTCAATGACGTATGCAATGCTGGTGACAGCGTCGCCGTCCTTCAGGGCGAAGGAGTCGCTGGTCAGCTCGCCGTACAGCTTGCTGCCGGACAGGTCGTAGCAGTAATCCTTCCAGTTGGCCAGACCCACAGGGCCGTTGACCTGGAACAGGGTGGGAGCCTCGCTCTTTTCCATCTCGCTCATCAGAGTGGTCTCATACTGGCCGGAAGCGGCGGTGACAACGGTCACAGGCACGCCGGTCTCCTTGGTGTACTCAGCGGCCAGATCCTGCCAATCCTGATCCTGCTCCGGCTTGAAGTTCAGGTAGTAGACCTTGCCGTCAGCCTTTGCAGCGGTCGAAGAACCGGCAGCAGAGCTGGCAGTGGAGGAAGCGGTGGAGCTGGAAGAACCGCCACAGGCAGCCAGACCCAGAGCAGCGGCGGATGCACCGGCCACTTTCAGGAAATTACGACGAGAGATCATCTTTTTCATAGTAGTACTCCTTCTTCTTTTGGTTAATATCTGCCACCGTCCACAGCATGAGGACGGAAGTTAGACTGAATCGTTCCGGCGGCAGGGGCAAACGCTTTCGCCCTGCTGCAATTCCGGCTGGAGCGTGACGGTCTGGGCCGGGGCTCCGTGTTCGATCTGCCGCACCAACAGCTCGATGCTCTGCAGTGCGATCTGTTCACTGGGCTGGACGATGGTGGTCATCACCGGCACGCAGTAGCGGGACATCGTGATGC
>ERZ827101.801-NODE-801-length-46411-cov-12.478406_pt1 | contig 46411 bp, 50 predicted proteins | sample MGYA00519869_ERZ827101 | MGnify/ENA primary metagenome ERZ827101 (study PRJEB31778, sample SAMEA3449256) | human gut metagenome | biome: human gut; feature: human-associated habitat; material: faeces | place: United Kingdom | collected 2010/2012 ...
CGAGGACTTTTGGTACGCCGTGAGGGATTCGAACCCCCGGCCTTCTGGTCCGTAGTTACAAACAAGGCGTTTGCTATTGTGACGCAATGTCGCGCAAAGTATTGATATTACTACGTTTTTTGAATCCGCTGTTTTATATCGTCGTGTAAAGTAGTTGAACTTTTTGTAATGGAGTTGAATTATTGTTGAACTCAAAAACCGCAACGGGGCATAAAAAGAACGCCGGGAGGATCCCCGGCGTTGCTCTTTAATTGTTCCCGCCCTCCTTTGCTATAACACGCCTCTTTCTTTCAATGTTACAAAAACTTCTGCGCAATCTGCAGCAGATAACTTGTCGATCATTTCAAGGATTTGTTCGCGCAAATTTTCAAGCTCAATGTCCTGAAGCTCGATATTCATCTTGTTTTCCTTTCAGTTGTTAATTTCCCCATTGCTTTCCAAACGCTCGCGGGCGAGCATTACGCATTCTTCCGGGGTTTTTGTTTCATCTTCCAGTTGAATCTTGAATGCTTCATAGACGACTATGCACTGTTCGTCGCTCATTTTCGAGATGAGGCGAATGGCCTCCTGCAACGTGCTCTCCGTTTTCTTGTCGGGCATTGTAAATTTCCTCCTTGCTTTCTTGGCGGGAGGTCGGTATAATACCGATACCGGCCTCCCTGTGGTGGTTGGTGGTGGCTCCGTGTCTTGCTTTGGTCGGCTGGGACATGGAGCCTTTCTCATGCGATGCTATCTTGATTTTCCGTAGCAGCGGAATGAGAATCAAGCGATTGTTGATCGTTTAATTGCTGACTTAGTAAAGTATCAATCATGCTCAAGACTTCCTGTTTTTGCGCATCATTGAGCGTTTTATAAAGTTCTGCTGCTAGCTGGGTTTGTGCATCCATGTTGAGGCCTCCTTGTAATCCTTCCGTGGTGGTTGGTAGTGTTTTCATGCCACGCAGAACCGGCGGGTGGTGGTGGTCTTGGTGAACTGCTGCGCGAGGTCAGGCAGCGCCTTTTTCAGCGCGGCGGTGTCAATGCGGGAAGATGTAACGGCTTTCCATGTGATTTTGTACTCGCCCACGTGGACTTCCTCGGCATCGCCCATAGCGGCCTTGATCGCGTCCTTGAGGGCTTCGGCCTCTGCCGTTGCCTCTTCGATGAGGGCTTGCAGCTCCCGCAACTCGCGGGCTTTGCGTTCCATTTCGTTGATGCTCATTGTGTTATCCTCCTGTTGATTTGTTGGGGCGGCGATCTCCTGAGGCTCTATCCCTTTGGGAGTTTCTATCAATCTCTTCTGATCGTCAGTTGTGAAGCATTGTTTTGCTTCCCCCGGGTTGTGGGAACTCCGGCGGCGGGGGGCTTTGTGGCGTCTGCGCTTTGCGCTGCTACTTCCGCATCCGTTCCCGCTCTTATAGGTGTTCTTGGCTTCCCGTCCACCTTGTGCCGGTGTCTTAACTGTTTTCGTTTGTTCCCTTGCTGTGATTATATGATACTACTTATTAAGTAGATTGTCCATTGACAAACCATCTAATTATTAAGTAGATTATTTGTGCATAAATCTACTTGATAAGTATATACATTCTGTGCTATAATGCGGATAGTGGAAAAGGAGGTGTTTTTAATGCCAGTATCGGAGGCTCAGAAAAAGAGCGCGCAAAAATGGGACGCTGCAAACCTTGACCGCGTATCTATTGCTATGCCAAAGGGCATGAAGGACACGGTAAAGGCCGCCGCTGCCGTTGCCGGTGAAAGCATGAATCAGTATATCATCGGTGCAACGGAACAGCGGGTAAACGGCTTGCAGCAGCCCGCAGGAGCGCCGCAAGGCATGGGGGCTATCCTTACCCATGCCGCGCTTAAAACAGCGCAGGAGGCGGCACAGAGGGCGGGAGAAACCGTTCCGGCGTTTGTTGGTCGAGCGATTGAGACACAGGCGCAGCGCGATAAGGTCATACAGGCGATGAAGCCGAGAGAAAAAGCCCCGGATAAATCCGAGACTTAAAAAGAAGGGCGGGGGCTGTTGCCCCCGTCCTCTATCTATCCGTTGTAATGGCACTATACAAACCCCTCGCGCCCTGGTACTTTAGGGCGCTGCCTGCCGCTGTACTTCGGGCAGGACTTCGCAAGGGAACAAAGGATAGGCAATCCCGCCGCCCTTTACTCCGCCGCCTGCAACTCCACGAGCTGTTGAATCACTCGTTCCAGGCGTTCAAGCACTTTGTCATAACCGAAGATAAACATTTCTGATCTCCTTTCTTGTTAGTACAGCAGCACGGGCTTACCGGCTGCGCGCGTCATGTTGTTGATGTTGGGGACGACCACGCGGGCAAGCGTCTTACCATCCACAACGAGGTTCACATTGATGGGCTCGCGGCTACCCTGTGCCATCGCCTCCATAACGGCCTGCTTGATGGTCGAAAGCGGCGCTTCGACGTTCGTTCCGCTCTTCTGGTCGCCCAGCACGGCAAGAAACTTTCGGTTCGGCGGGATGACCGCGCCGCTCGCAAGCGCTGGGATCTCGTTGTACACAGGCGCATTGCCGTCTAGGTTCTGCGCCGCCACCCGACGGCTGCGCGTTGGGGCCTTTGTTGATACGCGCGTGCCGGTAAAGCCGGACGTTGCCTTTCTGACTTTGGAATCGTCCACACTGTCGACGAAGAATTTCAGCGCAAGGCCGATCGCCGCCGAGATAATAAATGCAGTACCGGCGCTGACGATTCCCAGCGCTGCAAGGCCAACGCCAAGAACACCGGCCAGCAGTCCAAGAAGTACGCTGCGCCCGATGCTGACAAGCCGCTGCGTGCCCTTCTTCGGGTCTTTGCGGACGCTGTAAATGCTCAGTCCGAGAATCAGGCCTAATCCCATGCCGACGACTGTACCGACGCCCGGCGTCACGATAGAGCCGATAACAGCGCCAAGCAGCGCGCACAGCACGACGATCAACTCGGAAAGAAGCTGCGATTTGCCGCCGTGTTCCTCGTCCCCCTCTGCAAAGCCGGTGAGATAGAGGCCGAGGATCGCGCCCAGGCTGAAACCGGCCACGCCGCCGGTGATGCCAAGAAACACGCTGCCAAGCAGCGCACCGAGCAAAGCCGTGATGACCACGATCCACGCATCCTCTGCGTCCATCTCGGTTTTCCATGTTTCGGGGTCAAGGCCCACAAGGTACAGCCCCAGCAGCACGCCGAGGGATAAACCGATGACGCCGCCCGTGATGCCGCCGAACGCCGCGCCGAGTGTTGCACCGAGCAGCGCCGTTAAAACGGTCAGCCATGTTGCCTTGCTCTTGGGGATAACTTTCTTGTCAAAGCTCCATTTTAGGTCATCCACGACGATCTCAAGCCCCGCGCGGATGGTCTTAAAGATATCATTGATCTTCTGGAACACCTTGTCGAGCTTTTCCATCATGGGCCCTTCGTCAAAATCAAAGTCCGGCGCAATGGCGGATGCTCCGCCGCCACCGCCGCCAACGGACGTTGTCGTGCTGAGTTTGTTGATCTCATCGAACGCCGCGAGCGCGTCTGTCGCTTCCTTTGCCGCCTTGCCGGTCGCGTCAATGGCGGCAGCCTCTTTGTAGAGGTTTTTGCCCGATGCCTCCATGCTCTTCTTTGACTTACCGCTCAGAATCGAAATGATCGTCACGATCTCCGACACAATGGCCGCAAGCAGATTCATTAGCCACGTCAGCGCCGGAATGAGTACGTCCATCAAAGGCGCGGCCAGCGTCAGCAGCGCACCTTTGAGGCGGGCAAAAGCGTCGGATGCCTCTGCGCTGGTCGCAATAGCCGCCTTGATCTGCTTGCGCAGCGCCATGAGCGCCGCCGTGATGACTGAGAATACAAGCATAGAGCGCGCTAAACTTTTGACCTGATCTCTGAAACGCGCGGCATACTGGCCCGCTTTGGCAAGCGCGGAATTCTCCGCCTCGCGCTCCCTGCGTTCCTGCTCCGTATTAGCGATCAACTCACCGGCAGCGACTTTTGCTTTGTCGAGCTTTACAGTCATGCTGTCGATGTTGGCGGTCGTCTCTTCGTAAGCAGCCGAAAGCGTTTTGACCTCCTTCGTCTGCGTGTGCAAAAGCGCTTCCTGCTGTTTGAGCTCCGCCTCCGCAGCGGCGCGGCGGTCGAGCACTTTGGCCTGATATTCGTTCTGCGTAAAACCCTGTTTTTGGATCCATTCGCGGTCGTTCAGCCGTTCGACTTCCTTTCGCAGCATCTTCACGCGTTCCTCAGTAGCTTTCGCTGCCTGAGATGCGGCGTCAAGCTGCTTTTCAAGGTTCATCTTATTGCCCGTTTCCTTTTCAAGCTTGCTGTTCAGTTCGGATATCTCGTCACGCAGCTTGCTCAGTTTCTTTTGTGCTTTGGTCGAATCCAAATCACAAGAGAAAATCACACTGCCGTCAGCATTCGCCATTTAATCACTCCTTTCCCAATTTCAACCAGGTCGAAATGGTGGTTTCTTCTTCCTGGCTGAGCTTATTTTTTATGTTCACGAGGTCGCTGTTGCGGCGGTACCATTCGCGTTCGTCCTTTTCGAGCGCCTTTCCTCGTGCTTTTTTGTCTCTGATGCTCACGACCTGTGCAAAGGTGCAGTCACCGAGATCGTTATATGCACCGAGGAACGTCCACCAATGGACGCCCCCGGTGTTGGTCTCCGCATCATAAGGAATCTCGCGGATATCCCGTCCGAATATCCGGTTGATGGGCGGGAGGATCAACGGATAGTCCTGCTCCCAGTCAACCAGCTTCGGCGATTTCCTCTTGTCCGTCTCCTGTCCGCCGTTCTGGAACCATGTAAAACGGTCTACAGCTTCCTGCAAATGCTGCGGCGGGATATCCTCAGGCGAAACATAGAACATCTGCAAGATGCCCTCTGCGCGGTCAGTGCCGCTCAAATCAGGATCACTCAGCATTACGAAGATATCGAGGATAACGCGAAAGTCCGTGCGGATCTCATAGCTCTCTCCGCCGATCTCGACGGAGGTAGGCAAGCCCCAATTCATCGGCGATACTTTGCCGTGTACTTCTGAATGCGCGGATTCGTGGCTTTCTGCTCACGAGCAAAGGCGCTGTCTGTCTCATCCATCAGCGCAAGCAGGAAATTTGTCCATACATGCAGGCCGTCCGCCATCGCATAAAGGTTCATGCTGCCAAAGATGCTGTCACATACCGGCTCTTCAAAAAGACCGTCGATGATCTCGCGCATCTCCTTGTCGCGGCGGTCGGCAATGTTGAAAATCTCAACGCGGTCGCCGCACTTCTGAACCTCATCTGCGTATTTATCCTGCTTCTTGTCCAGTGTGTCAAACGCGTTGTAAAGACGCTGGATAAATGCGCCGTCAGTCGGGTTGAATCGAATGATCACATCGCCCTTAACGCCGTGCACGGTGTATTCCTGCACGCCGTTCGCAAAACTAAGTTCCATATTTATCTCTCCTTAAATTTGTTTTCAGGAAGCTTTGTATCAGAATGTTGATCTCTGCCGCTTATCGAAAATCAGAAGTTCTCCACGGCCTCGCCCGCGAGATCGTCCCATTTTTCGCTCATGCTGACAATTACACCGGGCGATTTGCGCCGGTAGCCGTCCCCGTCGCCGCAACTGTCAGAAATTGCCGAAATGCTATCCCATGCCCGCATGACTGCGCCCTCCCCGCTCTGGCAGTCAAGGGCGATAGCGTTAAGGGCTGCGGCCTCTCGGCGGCTGTCCGTAGTCTTTGCGGCTTCGGCTGCGTAGTGACCAACTAACTTTAGCATGGTGTGGTTGCCGTCGGATCTCTCCATGAACGCGGAGTAATCAGCCGGGGAAAGAACGCCGGTTTTCATTAGCTCAAGGGCGTTGTTGTCGATTGCGTCAGGGTTTGCAATATTGGCGGCGCGCACTGCCTGTTCCAGCTCGGCGCGGATTGTGCGGCGCGTGGCCTTGAAGTTGTCCCAAACGCGGGCGCTCACCTCGTTAAAGGTGGCTTCTGCGTCATGCAGCTTTAGCGCTGCGCGGGCTGTTCTCACCTGCTTTTCCTCTGCGCTGTCTCCGGGCCTCCATGCGTTAGCGTCACGGCTGGCCTGCTGCGCCTCTTGGAGTGCGCGGAAAGCGGTGTTGTATTCGCTGCGGGCTTCTTTGAAAGCTGTATCGAGCTTTCGGGCATAAATGTTAAATTCGCTCATGGTGTAAATTATCCTTTCTTTTTCATGCGCTGCCGCGCTGTTTTTTCTTAAAGGTCGATAATGATAACGCTTTCGCAGTCTGATAAATAATCTCGTGCTGCCTGTTCCGTCTGAAACACCTTTGCAGGGCTTTGCGGCGCTCTGCAAGCCTCCCACGCGCCATTTTCAAGCAGGGTCATAATTGCTACGCCCGTTTGCTTCTGCGCTGCAATCGCCTGTAAAGCGGCGATTCGGGATTTAATGCTGTTCATGCATTCGCCCCATTTCGTATTTAATAAGGCCGTCAAGATCGGAAAGGCGGTTGCCGGAAAGTACGCGGAGAAATTCGCCGTTGTCAGCGGTCATTTCTTCAAGGTTTCCCATTCGTTCTTCGCCGGTGGGGGTGCAGTACTCAAATACAAGCTGCCGCCCGCTGCGTCGCTCCATAAAGGCGCGGATATGGTCAAGGCGTGTTCCTATTTGCATAAATCGTCACTCTCCAATTCCGGCAGGGTCAACCGCCCTCTTTCTACCGCTTCGTCAATAAGCTGATAAAGGCTCAGGCTCAGCGGGTCTATTCCCTCGATTGAGTGCGGAAAAAGAACAATGCGCGTGCCGTCAGGGGTATATGCGCCGTGCTGCATCAGGTAGTTAAAAGGATCTTCTTTTGTGTGATACTCGCCGCCGCCCTCGACAATAAAAACGGTTTCGCCGGTCGCGTGAGATTTTAGAAACTCGCGCAGGGCTGCAAGGCGTGCGTCAACGGTTGGCATTTAATTCTTCCCTCCATTCTTCCAGCTCTCGCAACTGCCTCAAAATGTCGGCCTGTTCGGTCAGCTTCATAGCGCTTTCAATCGCAATCCGCGCCGCATTTGTTCTTGCCGCCGGTTGTGCGTCTGCGTCCTTCATGACCTCTTCCAGCGTATCAAGCGCCGGAGATAGTAAGCGCTGCGCCTGTCGCGTTGCATTTTCTGTCAGCTCTTGAAAAGCCGATCTATACGCCTCGCAAAACTCATTGTTTTGGAAATACGCCCGAAGTGTTCTTGATGTAAGGCCACACTTCCGCGCCGCTTCTTCACGGGATGGGCTGGACAATAGCGCCGCTATCGCTTTCTGCTGATTCTGCGTCAGTGCCATTTTTTTCACACTCCTTTCTCGGAGAATTAAGGAATTTCGCGGAATATATGTCCATGAAATTTGCAAGGCTCATAGTCACGCGCCACGGCTCACGGCTGCGGCGATGGAACACAACAGGCATACCGTCACTAAATCGCTTGCTGTCCGTCTCTGCTTGCTGCATCCACTCCGAAAGCCTGACTTGCTCGCAGCGTTTGACCTCGATATGAATGCCTGGCAAGCCCACAAGGTCGGGCACTTCACCAAAGGACATAGACCCGCCGCGCTCCACGATGTAACCATACTCTCGAAGAATGGCGGCAAGTTCTCTTTCACCGTCTGCACCTTTGCGCTGCGATCTCTTCCCCATCAGTAAAGTTCCTCGTAAAACTTCATTTCCCGGATTCTGCCGCTGAAAAAATGGTTTATGTTTCGGTCGCAGTTGCGATATTTCGTAGCGAAATACCTGTCAATCAGTGCAGGGTATGCCTCTGGCTCAATATCGGCATATACCCCGCCGCTGTATTCCCGGCTGATGAATGGCATATCCTGACAAATGCGCACGATCTGACTTGCTCTAATCGGCGGGTGAGGTCTGCCGGTATATTCTTCGTACTTCTCGAAGTAGTACCGGAATACGCTCAAAGATTCTTCGAGGGTGTACGGGCTAACAGGGTAAACGCTCGCGGTTATTTGAGCAAACTTGTCAAAATCAAAAATCAATTTATCACTCCTTTGCAAAACAAGGGGAGCGGGGCGCAGCCCCCTTATACTTTGTTGAATATCGAAGATATTCCCTTTTACATTTCTGGTTCTGGTTCTTCTTCTGGTTCTGGTTCTGGTTCTTCTTCTGTGTCGGTTGCTATCGGTCGATATCGGTCGATTTATTTCTCTTGGCATTTACTCGCTGTTCATAGCGCTGCCATGCCTCTTCCATGTCAGGGAAGAAAGCAGAGAATGCGATTTTCTCCATCGGCTGCAAGGTGTCGGGAATTTCACCGGTTTCTAAGTAGTCCCAACAGGCCAGAAGAACGTTGACCGCGATTTCCGGCGGGAGTTGCTTGATAAGCTGCCGCCGCTCGATCTTCATTTTGAACCATGATGGGTGTTTTTCCTTGATTTCAGCCATTCCACCCCTCCAAAACCGTCTGCCCGGTCAGGCGGCATAATGTCTCGTTGCAAGCGTCGCGTGTCCGGCGCACTTCCCGGAGACGGCGGTCAAGCGAGCGCAGATAAAGCTGCAACTCGCCCGCGTCCCCCATAAAATAGCCCTTGTGTTCGCCGCTGACCGCCGCGCAAATTGGTTGACCTGCGCGGCGCTCGCGCTCAATGCGCTTTGATAACTCCCGCACCGATTTGAAACCCAAAGCCGCCGCGAGGGTCGCGCCGTCCACGGCATTCTCCGCGCCGTGCGGGAGAAAATCGGCCACTTGACGCGCGGGCGTTGTCGTGGTAAACTCGCCATAGAATGAAGCTGCTGACCCGCCAAGTGCCGCCGCTTCTGCCCGTTTCACGGTTGCCGTCGTGGAGCGGGCTTTTTCGTTTTGTCTCATTCGCTTTTCACCTCCTGCGGTACTCGGCTCATCGCGTCGAGCATTTCCGCGAGTGCGGTCATGTTGACCAAGAACCGATTTCCTGTTTGGATTCCGGGACATTTCCCCTGCGCCACCAAAACGCGAATTCTATGTTCAGAGAGAATCCCGCTTGCAGCGGCCTGTCTAATGGTTTTGAACTCCGGCACAAAAATAGCCCCCTTTTCGTTAATATTTGACGGAAGTCATTGACTTTCGTTCAACTACATGATACAATAAAACTGGTATAAATACAATCGAAAATTAAACCTTATAAACTTCGACGGAGGCTAAAGAATGGCAAGAATGAAGCAAGAAATCAACCCTAAAAGCCGCAAAAACTTGAAACGCCTTTGTGATGAGCTGAATATAACTCAAAGGCAGCTTTCAAAAGCGACTGGCATTTCAGAAAATACATTGTCTAAGATAGCAACAGGGAGAGGGCCTCTTACTCGTCAAATAGCAGAGGAAATTATTAAAGTATGTCCATCGTATCGAATTGAATGGCTTTTAGGCTTTGATGAGAATCCGCATGAAACCATACTAATAAATATTCCTGAACTTGAAGAGGCAAAACAATGCTTATCAGCAATAGACCTATTAAGCAAGTCCGGCGTCGAGGTTGGGCAGGTAAATAATGGTGGGCGATTTCTGCCGGCAAGCAAGATAGGCGGATTTGCATTTAGAGATAAGGACGCAGAAGTCAGGCGCGGTAATACTGTTATTTGGAGTGGAGATATTAGGACGCTCGAAAATGTTCTGTTAGAAATTTGTGAATTCGCATTGTTCAAAGTTGAAATGCTACAAAAAAGAAAGGGGGGCTGACGATGGCTAACATTCAAGAACGCCGGGACAAGTCCGGCAAGCTGATCTCCTACTCTATCCGCGTCCACCGTGGCCGTGGTGCTGACGGAAAGCAGCTCAAGCCGTGGACGGCGACCTTCGAAGTCTCGCCCACATGGACGGAGAAAAGCGCAAGAAAAAAGGCCGAGGCTTTCGCCGCGACCTTTGAAAAGGAGTGCCGGGAGGGTGTGACCTCCGACAGCCGTTTGAAGTTTGAGGAATACTGCAATTATGTGATTGATCTGAAAGAGCAGCGCGGGGCAAAACACAATACCATTGTGAGTTATCGAGACCTTGCAGCGCGCATCTATCCCGCCATTGGGCATATCAAGTTGAAAGACATCCGCGCCGATCATCTGAACAGCTTCTATACTGATCTCGCCAAACCGGGGCAAAACAAACGTACCGGCGAAGGATTATCGGCAAAAACAATATTGGAGCATCACCGTTTAATTTCTACCGTGCTTGACCAAGCTGCGAAAGAGGGGGTTGTTCCGTTTAGTGTTGCATCAAAGGCAACCTTACCGAAGGTCAGCAAAAAAGAGGTCAACTATTTTCAGCCTGAGCAGGTGGCGGCAATTCGTGATGCGCTTGAAACAGAATCGCCGAAATGGAGAATGCTCACGCACCTGCTTCTAATTACTGGGGCGCGGCGCGGTGAAGTGCTGGGGCTGAAATGGAATACCGTTGACTTTGCGGGAAACCGCGTCCATATCTGCAACAACATTCTTTACTCGCCGGATATCGGCATATATGAGGATACGCCCAAAATCGCGACTTCGGATCGTTGGGTTTCTCTGCCAACGGAAACGATGCAGCTCCTTCGGCAATACCGGGCATGGCAGAACGCGGAACGGCTGCGGCTGGGGGAGTATTATCACGATCAAGGATTCTTGTTTGCGCAGGAAGACGGAAAACCGATGCACCCGGACAGCATAACAAGCTGGCTTGCCAAATTCAGCAAGCGTCACGGCCTGCCGCACATCAACCCTCACGCATTCCGGCATACAATGGCGTCATTGCTCTATTTCAACGGCGTCGATTCTGTGTCGATCTCCAAGAGGCTGGGGCACGCTCAAGTTTCGACGACCTGCGATATTTACAGCCATGTAATCGCGGAAGCAGACCAAAGGAACGCCGATATCCTGGGAGATATCTTTTTGAAAAAGGCGTGAACTTTTGAAAGCGAGTTGAACTAAAGTTGAATTTTGCAGCATTGAGATTTTTCTAATTGCTTCGAAAAATACAAAAAACCTGCTAAATTCGCAAGAATTTGGCAGGTTTTTTGGTACGCCGTGAGGGATTCGAACCCCCGGCCTTCTGGTCCGTAGTCTAATAAGCGCGATTACGCTTGTTCACGTATGTTCACGCTGCATCCCTCTGAATCCCTTGTGTTACAAGGCTTTCAGGCATAGTGGAAGCGTCGGCGATTGAAAAATCAGAGTTTGAAAAAATCTGGTTCTGAAGAAAATTGTTAGAAGAGTGTTAGAAGAGCGGTTTGCTATTGTGGAATAGAAAGCTGGGGAAGTATGACCTTGGGAGAATATTTTTAACCAGCATTTTGAGTCATTAAAGTGTCAACTTCTTTTAAGTATTAGGAGAAAAAATTATGAGGGAAAGCACAATAATATCTATTACAAATTCAAAAGGTGGTGTTGGGAAGACTACCACCGCATTAAATCTTGGTGCTGCACTTGCGGCAGCGAAGAAAAGAGTCTTGCTGATCGACAACGACCCGCAGGGCAACCTCACTGCTGCATTGGGCTATACGCCTGGGGAGCAGAAAAACACCTTGGCAAAACTCGTGCTCGTTCAAATTGACTCGCCAGAAGATTTAGACCTGCACCTTCCGCGCACCGTGATACATACCGAAACCGGTATTGACCTGATTCCCGCCAATAAGCGTCTTGCGGACGCTGCGGCCCGCTTACAGGTCATGCAGCTTTCGCAATATAATGCCGCCGGTTTCTCCGATACCCTTTGTGAGAAGATAATGGAGAAGCTGCTGGTTTCTCTCCGCGAACAGTATGACTACATTATTATTGACTGCGGACTGAAACACGAGCTTTTGACCATCAACGCACTCGCCGCTGCCGATTATTGCATTATTCCAGTGCAGGCACATTTCCTTGCAAGTGAAGGAATTCCGGATGTATTGGAAATGGTGAAAAATGTTCAGAACCGATTTAATCCTGATTTGAAGATTGCAGGCATTCTCTTGACTATGTATCAATCGCGCCCTCAGCTCTGTCAGAGCGTTCGAAACAGTGTAAATGATATCTACGGTGAGAGTCTACATGTTTTTGAGCGCCCAATCGAGCAGACAATCAAGGTCGCCGAGTGCCCTGCTGCAGGAATGAGCATTCTTGATTATGCACCTAAGAATCCTGCTGCCGAGTCATACCGCAGCCTTGCCCTGGAGGTGCTTCATCTTGCCTAAACGCGACATGAATGACCTGCTAAAAAAGCGTATGAGCGCCACACAGCAGGCTGCTGAAATTGTGGTGGGCGACGAGGCGTATGAAACGCTGTTTAGAGGTGCGCCAGCACCGGAGGCATCGAGATTCTGTGATCTGCCGATAGAAAGGCTTCGCCCATTCTTTACTGCCGACATCGGGTTCCGTCCCTATCCGCCAGAAAAGCTCAAAGCGTTTTCACAGCAGCTTGCCGAGCAGGGGATCTACGAGCGTGTTATCGTCCGCCCTATCTCGGGCAGCAACGATTATGAGATCCTCGCCGGTCACAACCGCACGAAGGCATGGCAGATGTCCGGGCATGACATGATCCCAGCCGAGGTGGTGAGTGCCGACGACGCAAGGGCTGTCTCTATTGCTGTTGCCACCAACCTCCTGCGGCGTCAAGACCTTACCATCATTGAGCGTGGCAAGGCATATCGTGCGCTGCTGCGCGAAAACAATCGGCACGGTCAGTGGGATGCAAATCAAGCAGAAACAACTTTTGGCGATTCTCGCCAAAAGTTGCAAGAGGGCGATACGGACAGTACCTTTGGCGAGAATCGCCAAAGGTACAATGCCCGTAAACTCGTGGCGGATTTCTTTGGTGTGACCGAGTACGAGATCCGCAAAGCAATCAAGCTGGCGGGCCTGATTGGGCCGCTTGCAGATATTTTGGAAGACACTCCACGCAAGCTGCCGATTGCCTGCGCTGAGTTGATTGCTGACTACGACATATCCACCCAGCAGGCATTTGTGGAGATGTGCTCTATCGAGGGCTACACGCTCAATAAGGCCACGGTGCAGAAAATCACCCACACCTGTCCGCCCCCTTCTGTGGGAAAACAGGAGATTTACGCTGTATGGCGGCAGGCTCGCGCCGAGGAAGCCCAGCGCCGTACTGCACCTCCAAAGAAGATCAGCTTTGACCGCAGGAAGTTCGCTCCGTACCTTGAAAAGCTGGGCAGCGACAAGGAACTTGAAGAGTTGTTTTTGGCGTTCTTGCGGCAGCGGGTCGGCTGATGTATAATGAAAAAGAGTAAAAGAAAGGATACAGAACGCTATGAGCGAACAGGAAAAAATCCAGCTTTTTGAAGATCAAAAGATCCGCACAGCATGGGATACAGAAAAAGAAGAATGGTATTTTTCAGTTACCGATGTCATTTCTGTTTTGACAGGTCAGCAGACCGCTCGTGGAGCGAGCAACTACTGGGCCAAACTCAAGCAGCGGCTGAAAGAAGAGGGCGCAGATGAACTGCTGACAAATTGTCAGCAGTTGAAAATGACCGCATCTGACGGAAAGCGCCGCGCAACCGATGTTGCTACTACGGAACAGCTCTTGCGTATCATCCAGTCCGTTCCGTCTCCCCGCGCGGAGCCAGTGAAACGCTGGCTTGCCGAGGTTGGCCGCGAGCGCATTGAGGAAACCATTGACCCGGAACAGGCCATTGACCGTGCTTTGGAAACCTATCTCAAAAAGGGCTATGATCCCGACTGGGTGCACCAAAGGCTCCTTTCCATCCGTATCCGCAATGAGCTCACCGACGAATGGCAGAAGCGCGGAGTGGAAAAAGGCAGGGAATTTGCGATCCTGACCGATGAGATTTCAAGGGCGTGGTCCGGTATGACAACCCGGCAGTACAAAAATCTCAAGGGACTAAAAAAAGAGAATCTGAGGGATAACATGAGCGATACTGAACTCGTGCTGACCATGCTGGCGGAGGCTTCCACACGAGATATTTCCAAGGCATCAAAGCCCGTTGGTTTTGATGAGAGCGTAAAGGTTGCTAAGCGTGGCGGCAATGTTGCAAATGTTGCGCGGCAGCAGCTTGAGGCGGAAACCGGTCAGCCTGTTATTACTTCGCAGAATGCCGTTCAGTTAAACGCGGCGGTCACAGAAATGATCGAAGCATCGGCGCAGGTAGTTGACCGTCAGGATGATTCAAAAAGCAAATAGAGGACCTACCGGTTATCCGGGTGTTGCTTTTCGCCTAACGCCTATCAAGGAGAGAGTAAAATGAAGCCTGTAAATATAAAAAAGAAATATGATATTGCTTATTGTATTTTTGTAGGGGTAGCCTTTATAGTAGTAATTATCTGGCAAATATTTCATCTGCCATTACCATCATGGCTACTCACAGATCTGCCACTTACCGACAGTTCATTTGTGATCCTACAGATACAGGTGACAATAGCCGTTTTACCTTTGGCTATCATTGCGCTTATTACAGGTATGTCCAAGGATACCCTATACGGCGTTCCAGTCCTTAAATATGTACTGCGTCTGAGACCGGTTTTACTGACTTATAACTCCGTCGCCATTCTGCAAATGTTCATGATTATAATTGCCTTTGTCAGCACAAGCTATCAATGGTACAACCTTCTGGAATTAACCTTTTTTGTAACATTATTTAATTCTTTGATATTGATGACGGACTGTTTTTCGCTGCTCTCCAATTACCAACTCTACAAGTCAGAAATTCGGTCATACTTAGTAAGTGCCCCCACCCAAGAAAAATTTTCAACGGTTGTAGACGATATCATAAGATCTGCAAGCACTGCCAGCATAGACGATTTAAAAGAAGAACTCTCAGCTATGAATGAAATGCTATTGTCGGTTAGCAGTGATACGGATCAAACAGCTTTTAATTCTGAGTATATCAAATGCGCAAATAGACTCTTTGGCGCGAAAAATAGTGATCTATTTTTTTGTATGACAGATGCATTGCAGAATGCATACTGCAGTTTCAACGAAAAGAAGAAAGAATTCCCTATATTCCGTGCAATTTGCTTTGAGTTTTATAACGGGCTAAAATATTTAGATTTAGCAGACGCCCGTAAGCGCGGAGGCCTTGATAACCTTAGGTTTAAACTATTTCGTAATCCCGCTTATAGTGACACTGAGGATCTCCGTTCATTTACAGCTCAGATATATCAGCTTGCTGTTGTAGAAAATATTTACCCGCTAAATGCCGTCGCAATCAAAGACAGCTTCGTGATCGGAATGTATGATTGGTTTTCTCCTTTTCGAGATTTTTCGCTTCTTGAGAGGTATGACCGTCTCAACTTTTTTAAGTCATTGGTTGATAATAGAAATGAAACCATTCTAAGCGAAAAAGTTTATAGTATTACTGACATACATCCTGATACAGATTTGGTCGACAAGCTTTTTATCGTCCTATATTTTTATTACATCGCAAAATATGAGCCTTTGGCAGACAAAGAGCAGATTCAGTTCTGCGGTGATTTTATAAGAAATCACCGGACCTGTTTCCATCAAGTCATCGCATCTTGCGCATTTCCTGACGTTTCAAACGACGACATCAAACTATCGTATGACCTGATGAAATCTTGGGAAGTAATAAAGCCAAACTGCGTGAAAACCTTGAAGTTTGATTCTGTAACAAACGATTTCTGGATTTTTTCTTTCATGGCGGTTGATCCTTCAATAGAGCTTTTATCTGATATTTTGCAAAGTTTTGCCGTTGGAAAGGAGTTCAAGCTATACAGTCAATACTTTTCCGATAGCACTGCATCTACACGAACAAAGCAAAAATATCATGATTTCTGCGACCTATTTGGCTTTGACTTTAATGAGACCTCAGTGAATTTGTTTAGGTCTGCTCTGTCAGAAACGTATAAACAGTATTCCATCCATGAAGCCATTCAAGAACACGACCTTCTAATGAACGATGGTGATTTCCTTTCTAAGTGGACTCAGGTAGTGAAGGACTATTGCGGGCTTCTTTCGGGTCGTTTTTCTGATAAGCCTGCAGAAGTGACATCCAATCCTACCGTCTTGGTTAACTGCTACGAGTTTTGCTTTGAACTCTCTCGCAAAGAAAATGAACGTCTAAAGAATACGATTGAAGCATCTATCCTGGCGTTTGTCTGTATGGTAATACAGTCTCACTTGAAAATAGAAAATGTCAAATTTGGGGAACCGCTATCTCCCATAATCAACGTACTCAATGATAGTGCCAGCAATCCGGTCGATACAGTTATCGGCAGCAGAAACTGTTTTTCCTATCGAGAGCGCAATGAAGAACAACAGATACTTGAAAAATTCGGTGAAGAATTTCTTTCCCGCTTTATGACTGGAGCAATTTTCTTTGTGTCCCGCTCTGGATTTTTTGCTGATTTTAGCAATATTAAAGTTCACCTGCTGGAGCCAACTCGAGAAGAGATTTTAGCGAAAAATAAGCCAAATGAAAACGGTACATATTCTTATATCATTACCAACGATTTGAAAGGAGACTTCACCGAAGATGAATTGGTAACCTTTATTCAAAATCGGTTTGTTAACTTAAAAATCACATGCGATTTCACATATGGGTTTTCATCTGAGCAAATAGGCTATGGTATCATTCGTCAGCTCCCGCAGGATTGAGGTGCCCTTGTAAGTGAACTCATCTAATCGTGCAAATTTATATTGTATACATGAGGTTTGAAAAATGCGAGAACAGTGGACGCAAGGGCGTAGATGATTTCCCTGAAGTCAGGAAAATCGTCTGAGGCAGGCGCTACGAAGAAGCGATTGATGGACAGCTCATGCTGGATGAATAGGCCGCTTCCACGTAAGATCTTAAAATAATTGAATAATTTGCTGAAAGGCTCGACACCGTGAGGTGCCGGGCCTTTCTTTTTGAAGGAGGTGAAAAATGAACAATCTATGGAACCGCAGCGTTGGCCCGTTTGATGAGGCGGCTGCACAGAGGCACAGACACATGGGGCTGCTTGATTGCAACGGGGATGTGAATGCGGATGCAGTAAATTTCCTCGCCCATCTTTGCGCAGGCCTATTCTTTGACGCCCTTTGTGATTCTTATGTTGAAATGCAAACCGTTTCCAGGATATGTCAGGCTTTCTGTAAGTCTGAAAATGTAGAGGCGCAGAGAGTAGTCTTAATGATCTGCTCAGAGTATGACGCGATGAACCATCCTGTCCCAGAAGCTATCTGGTGGATCTCCGGCAGCAAATTATTGGTGCCGCCATTCATTGAAGGATTTCTCAGTTATCTGAGGGAATATTTAAAAGAACTGGAGGTGATGTGATTTATGCGAGCAATTAAAGTCTACTGCCCGCCCGGAGTGGAACCTCCGCTTTACGCTTTCATTGATGCTCTGGACGGGAAACTCAAGGCTAAGCTCCTGTGGCAAATCTTTCGACTGAGAAATCTTCCTGCCTGCGAGCTAAAGGAACCTCATTTTAAGCACTTTTCACTGGAGAGATACAGTCAGATGTATGAACTGCGTGAAAAGGGCAAAGTCCTCATTCGAATCGTTTTCACGGTGCAGAATGAGGATGTTATTTTATTGACATCCTTTATCAAGCGGCAGCCTCGGGATACGATGAAAGCTCTGGATCAATCTCTGTACATACTGTCAGACATCCAGCAGCATCCGGATCGTACAAGCAACTTCGATTTTCAAAGGGAGGCCACGGCGTGAAAAAGCTGATTTACCGCATTTCGGCCGCAATTGTTGTTGCCGGAATTATCATTATGAAACGGAGGACACAACGCACATGAAAAAAATCATTAGTACCTGTATCGCCCTGATGGTTTCTGCTGCATGCTCCATCAGTGCTTTTGCAATGGAAGTACCGACTAATACGACCATTCAGGACATCAATGGTGTACGGCAGTATATTAAGATCTATACGGTCGCACCGGACACAGATCCGCAGTCGCTGATCGATGATGTTTTTGAATACGACGGATATACTTATACCTATTCGTCCATGACGAAGGAAGAGCAGTCCTATTCGGAGAAGGAGCATCACACTGAGACCGTAACAGCGGACACGGAGAAGAGTGATCTGTCTGTGGTGCTGAAGGCATTATCCCCGTCCATCGAGTATGACGACGGAGAATTTCGAGGAACGCTCTATCTTGACCACTCGACGATCAGCACGGTAGCGTCTGGTTACACAACGAAGAGCTACACCGTCAGTGCGACCAAAGAAATTGACAATCTCGATACGAACGACATGGCTTACGTCCCTGATACGACTACAAAAAATGGCGTAACAGTTCAGCTCCAATCGGTAGATTGGCAGGTGCAGGGAACGTCGTTGGTCGATGATATTCTCGTGCCTGCTCAGTACAAAGCTGTTGCCACCTACGCAGGGAGAGCATCTTATCGCGCGGCGACCGGATATGTTACGACTGCAAAATATATCGGTGATATCGTTGCAGAGGGTATCGAGAGTGTTACTTATACGGTGATCTATACCGGTACACCGTCGAGTATCCTGCAGCGAGTAGTTGCCAAAAGCACAGAGAATTTTCCCATTATTTTAATTTTCCTTGTTGTTATCGCTCTTGCAATTACTGCCGTTGTACTCATTTGGCGTCACCACAAGAGAAGTCAAGAGGATACAGTTTATCACGAAGAATTTTCAGAGGAGGAAGATGAACATGAAGAGTAAAAAGTGCTGGTTTGTCACGGCTCTCACCGCCTGCTTAACGCTTTCGCTGGGAATCTGCGCAGAGGCATTAGAGTACAACTTTGACGGCGTAGAGGATACCGAATATTATCCCTCCACGAGCTATGAATCTCTCTATGGTGCTAAATACAATTATGGTGGGAGCAATGCAACGGACTACCAGTGGCCGGCATTACCCTATGGAGTGTCCAGCAATACAAGTGTCGGATGTATGGAAAAGGTTCGATTTCCTGGCTTGGTAGGCTCTATCGGAGGAAGCGGTATCGAGAGTAATATCACGAATCCGATTCAGCAGGAACCGCAGATTCCATCAACCAGCTACCAGCCTTCCGCCTATACAAGCGTTGACGGTATGGAACGCAAGGATGGCAGTATCGGTACGCTGAAAATCCCATCCTTGAACATCAATATGAAGGTATGGGAGGGCGAAACCAACACCAGCATGGCAAAGGGACTCGGCCATTATAGCTCCACTTCCGGGTGGGATGGGAATATTGGTGTTTGCGGGCATAACCGCGGCACCAAGTACACCATCGGCAGCATCAAAAACTTGAAGGATGGTGATACGATCACTTACACGACGGTTTATGGAACCCGTACCTATGAGGTTGTAACGGTAGAGACAATTGCCAGTTCAGACTGGAGCTACCTACAGGCGACATCCGATAATCGTATTACCATCACCACCTGTCTTGCAAATCAGCCCAGCAAAAGAGTTTGCGTTCAGGCCGTAGAGGTGAAGTAAAACCCTTGCGGCACAAAGGCTTTCTCCAGGTACGTTTTATCGGCGTAGGCATTTCAAATAAACCTTTGACATAGCATGATTTCTGTATTATTCTCAAACCACTCCGGAGAATAGAAGTACAAAAGGAAGTATTTGGTTGATACAGGAATTTAAGTCCCCGAGGAAGGACGATGAGATCAGAGTCCAAATGGACATTACGGTCGATCTTCCTGCGGAAGTAGCGGAGCAGGCTGAGCGGCTTGGCATTTACGAGTTTGAGCGCTGCGTTTTCAATCCGGATACCTGCCGCATGACTGCCAGTGTAACCACTACATTTTATCGAAAGGGAGCGTAGTCAAATGAAGAAGAGCCTTTACTTAATTGCCGGTATTTTGATTGGCATTACACTTTTTGGCGGGTCATCCGTTTTGGCTGCCGGGATCACAGCGGAGCGCAGCACCAACCGCATTTATGTGGATGGACAGGAAGTACACCTGACGGCGTACAACATCAACGGCAACAATTACGTTATGCTGCGCGACGTCGGCAGAGCGGTCGACTTCAATGTCTACTGGGACAGCGACGCCAAATGTGTACAGGTCGAATCGAAAAAGCCGTACACCGGCGAAGCGCCGGTAACGTCTGCGGAGACAAAGCCCGTGGAGCAGCCTGCGCAGACAGATGTCGCCGCTGCAAAGCAGGACATCATTGACCGCACCAATGCGCTACGGCATCAAAAAGGCGTTGCCGCGCTGCGCGTCAACGACAAGCTCATGCAGGCGGCGCAGGTTCGCGCGGATGAGATGGCCGCCAGCGGCGTCTACTCTCACACCCGTCCGGATGGGCGCAAGAGCAATACCGTCACCGACAGCAAATACACTGGAGAAAATATTCACAGTATATCGGAGCTGTACCTCGAGCAACAGCACAAAACGCTCTCTGAGGCGGTGGTCGAGCTGTGGTCCAACTCCAAGGCTCACGCGGACAACATGACAAGCTCCCGCTACGGCGAGATCGGCGTCGGGCTGGCGCGCGGCGTTAACCAAAACGGCCTTGACTGCTGGTACTGCGTGCAGGTCTTCCTGCTGGACGGCTGTGAGGTCACCTGGGTGGATACGCCCGCAATGAAATGATATATCAGAGCTGTCAGAACAAAAACGTGGACATTCCGACATTCGTTGGGTATAATGAAATCGAAGGAGGAGTGCTTATGATCTATTCGATCCACGAAATTCAGCAGCGGATCACGCCAGTGGCGAAGCAGTACGGTGTGAAAGCGGTATTCCTCTTTGGCTCTTACGCAAGAGGCGAAGCCCGCGAGGACAGCGATATCGACTTGCTGGTCGATACCAGCGGAACGAACCTGCGCAGTCTTCTCTCTTTGGGCGCGCTGTATTGCGACCTTGAAGCGGCGCTGCAAAAGCCAATCGATCTGATCACTGTCAGCGCGCTGGAACAACGTGCGCAAATGCCCAGCGAGGAAATGTTCCGTGAAACCGTGATGAAGGAGAGATTGAATGTATATGACGCAGCCTGACCGCCAGCGCATCCAGCATATCCGCGATTACTGCGAAGAGATCCGCAAGACCATCGAACGCTATGGAGAAGGCTTTGCGGTCTTTGATCAGGATGCAGATTATCAGCGTTCCATTGCATTTTCCATTTTGCAGATCGGTGAGCTGAGCGGCGGATTATCCGAAGAATACCGCAAAGCGACCAGCAGCCGCGTGCAGTGGGGGCCGATGAAGGGAATGCGAAATCTTGTCGCACACAGCTACGGCAGCATGAACCGTGAGATCATTTGGGAGACCGCGGTCAATGACATTCCTGCCCTGAAGCAGTTCTGCGAGGAGCAGCTTGCAGAAAGCTGAAAATTAAACGATATACAAACAAAGCAGACCGAGTTTACTCGGCCTGTTTTTCTTTTACAAAAGGAGGAATAACCTTGAAAACGATTCGAACAAAATTCTTGTCATTATTGCTTGCGCTGGTGACGATCTTGAGCTTGCTGCCGACTGCGGCTTTCGCTGCGTCGAACACGGGTTCCGGCCTCAAGATTACCACCAATCAGGCATATTGGAGCACGCGCCTGCTCGCCAACGGTACCCCGTACAGCTACCGCCCGCCGCTGGCAGACGGCAAGCTCGTGTACTGCATGGACAGCGGACTTGGATACCATTACGCAACCCCATCGTACTTAAATTCGTTTAGCTGGACGTCCGGCATCGGCGCGGACGCAGACGCGGTATTGCAGTCGGCTGTTATGAACAGCGGCCTCGGTGAAATGGACGCCGCAACCGTCGAGAACGTCAAGTGGATGATGACCTACCTCAACGACTGCAAGGAATCCAACGTCGGCCAGCTTTTTATGGCTGTACAGACCTACGTTTGGGAGAATCAGTCCTATAAGGGCGAGCCCGGCGGAGACGGCGACGCGGGCGGCTATGCCAACGCCGACACCTACGAGCTGTATCTGAGCCTTATCGACTCCCTCCTCGCAAAGAAAGCAACTGAGGATGCCGAGTTCCAGCGTCAGATCGAGGAGTACGCTGCGCAGGGTATTGCTGCAACCATCGTGGAGGATGAGAGTGCAAGATGGGCGGTGTACGCGATCTCCAGCAACCGCAAAAATCAGTCATTCTTTAACTACTACGGCCCGCGCAAACTCGTAACGGGCGAGCCTGCGCCCGACCAGCCCGAGCAGCCTACGGGTGGCACGGGCAAGATCGTGCTGAAAAAAACTGCTGGTGGAACCACAACCGGTCTCGCCGGTGCACGTTTCAGCATCTATTTCAACGGGCAGATCGTCGGCAGCGACATTACCAATGCGCAGGGTGAGATCTATGTTGAGAACGCCGCCACCGGCCTTTGGAGCTTCGTGGAAACCTCTGCACCGGACGGCTTCTGTGTTGATCCCACGCCAAAAAGCGTTTATGTAGATGTGTCCGAGGGCGACCGCGAATACAGCGTTGCGGCGACTAATTATGAGCTGCCCGATATGAAGATCATCAAGCGCGATGCCATGAGCGGCAAACCGATTGCCGGCACGGTGTTTTCCATTAAGTCCGTTACCGGCAGCTATTCCACCTCCGTCACGACCGGGACGGACGGCTCCGCAACGCTCTCGGCCATTCCTGCCGGTGTCTATGTTGTGCGTGAGGAATCCGTGCCCGAGCCGTACATCGTGAGCAATACAGAGCAGACGGTGGCGCTCCGCCCCGGCAAGACCAGCGAGGTCACCTTTGTGGACTACGAAAAGCCTGGCCTTGAGATCATCAAGAAGAACATCGCCAACGGAGAGCCTATCGAGGGCGTGACCTACCGCATCGAGCAGATCGACGGCAGCTTTTCTACCAGCGCCACGACCGATAACCATGGCCGCATTTTCCTTGCTTCCATCCCCGTGGGCAGCTACAAGGTCACGGAGATCAATGTTCCCAACCATGTCATTCTCTGTCCCATCCCGCAGGAAGTGGCGTTGAAGCCCGGCGAAACCTCTACCGTCACCTTCTTCAACGCCCTCAAGCCCAGCTTGGAGATCCGCAAGGTAGACAGTGTCACCGGCGATCCCATCAAGGGCGCTAAGTTCCAGATCTGGTATGGCAGCAACCATACCGACACCGGCGAGCTCGATGACCTCGGCACTTACTTTTCTGACGCAAGCGGAAAAATCATTCTTCCTGAGATCAAGGATGGCTGGTACAAAGTAACTGAATTGGAACCGGCGTCCGGGTACGCCATCAAGGAGCCTGCCACGCAGGAATGCTTCATCTCCGGTGGCGAGAGCAAGGTGCTGACCTTTGAAAATACGCCCCTTTCCGCCATCATCATCCGCAAGGTGGACAGTGAGAGCGGTCAGCCGCTGGAGGGTGCATGGTTCCGCATCCGCTACCTCGGCGGCACCTCCGGTACGGGTGGGACAGTTATCGGCGAGTACCGCACTTCGAGCAATGGAACCATCGTTGTGACCGGCCTCGCCGCAGGCACTTATGTCTGCGAGGAGATCTCTGCGCCAGACGGGTATGTGATCACCGACGCCGCGGAAACGGTCTATCTCTCCGGTAAGGATCAGGATGTCATTACCGTGACCTTCGGCAACGATAGGATGGGCTCGCTGCTTGTCGTGAAAAAGGACGCCGTGACCGGCGCACCCATCTCCGATGTGGAGTTCTTCATCACCGATTCGGATGGTAGCGTGATCGGCAACGCCAACGGAAAGTATGTGACCGATAGCGCAGGCACCATCCGCATTGACGACCTGACCCCCGGCATGACAGTCATCGCAAAAGAGGTGCGGGCCAAGGAAGGGTACATTCTGGACGATACCCCGCAGAGCATCAAGATCAAGCGCAATGCCGTCATGACGCTGGAGTTCCGCAATCAGCCCAAGGGCGGCGTTTTGGTGAAAAAGGTGGACGCTGTGACGAACGCTCCCATCTCTGACGTGGAGTTCCTTGTCACGGATTCCGACGGCAATCTCATCGGCAACGCCAACGGCAAATTTGTGACGGACAGTGCCGGTACTTTCACGATTATGGATGTTGCACCTGGTACGACGCTTATCATCAAGGAATCGCGCACAAGAGACGGCTACCTGCTGGATGACACGCCGCAGACCGTCAAGGTCAAGTCTAATGATATTGTCACGGTAGAGTTCAGAAACCAGCCGCTGGGCGGACTTCGGATCGTGAAGCTGGATAGTATCACTCATAAACCGTTAGAGGGTGTCGAATTCAAAGTAACCTATGCTGACGGCAGCTTTGTTCCTGACAAGAACGGTCAGATCAGCTCCAACGGCATCTACAGAACCGATAAGAATGGAGAGGTATTGATCTCCGGGCTGATCGGAACTTTTGTTGTTACAGAAACCAAGACGCTCTCCGGCTACACCATCGATCAGAACACTCGCAGTCAGACTGTTGTCATCAACCCCAACGACCTCCAAACCTTGACCTTCTACAATGCCCCTTCCGGCGGGTTGAAGATCATCAAGAGCGACAAAGACAGTGGAAAGCGTATCGCCGGGGTTAAATTCGAGATCCGCAAGATGAACGGCGAGATCATCGGCACCTTCACAACGGACAGCACTGGTGTCATCTATCTCCCCGAGGCCGAAAGTGGCTGGTACACCGTGACGGAATTGGAAGCTGCGTCCGGCTACCTGCTGGATACTACACAGCACCGTATTGAAGTCAAGGACGGTCAGACCGCGACGCTGGAGATCACCAATCGCAAGGCCTGTTCCATCCTCATCCACAAGGTCGACGCCAACACCGGCGATGGCATCTATGGCGTTACCTTCGTTATCTACGATTCCGGCAGGAACCCCATCATGGAGGTCACAACGGATCAGGACGGATATGCCTATGTTGATAAAGAACTGGCCGCAGGAAAATACTATATCCGTGAACTGGAAGCGGCGGACGGTTATATCCTTGACAAGCAGTATAAAACCGTTTATGTGGAAGCTGGCAAAACCAGCACCATCGAGTGGGAGAATACTGCTGTTACTGGTCAAATTCAGATTACCAAGTATGCTGCTGAGTCCAATGCTATTACCGGTCAGGCTGGTGGCGTTACGCTTAAAGGGGCAACCTTTGAAATTGTCCGCGAGCGCAGCAGCAAGGTAGTAGATTATATTACCACCGATGCGAGAGGCGTTGCGGCTTCCAAACCGCTCCCATTAGGCCGTTATCTCATCCGAGAGGTATCTGCGCCAGCGTACTATCAGGTGTCTGCCGAAACCTTTGATGTAACGCTCGAATACGCGGGACAGATCATTAAGCTGGCGGCTTATAATAAGCCTGCTGAGCTGGGAGTTACACTGACAAAGACCGGAATCAAAGAAGTATTGGCGGGCAGTAAAATGTCCTACCGCTTCACAATCGCCAACACCTCTAATGTAGATTTGCGGAATTTCTACTTCCATGACAAGATTCCTTATGATGTAACGACCGTGTCTGCTTTGACTACCGGAACCTATAATGCACGGCTCACTTACCGAATCCTTTATAAGACCAACTACAACGATTATCGCGTGTTGGCCAGCAATCTTCTCAGCACCAATAATTACTCCTTTGGCCTAAGCGGTTTGCAGCTTATGGCCGGCGAAGTCGTGACAGATATTTACTTCGACTTTGGAACTGTCCCTTCTGGTTTTCAGAGTGTGACAAAGCCGACTCTCATGGTATCTGTTAACCCGAGAACAGCAAATAAATACTATGTGACAAACCGAGCTGATGCCGGCGGAAAATTTGGAGAGACCTGGCAGTCCGCTAATGCAAGTTGGATTACCATTGTACGCAATCTCACTCCCGTCAGGAAGCCTCTTCTTCCTAAAACCGGCTATTAAAAACGATAAAGGGCAGCGATAGAAAACTATCGCTGCCCTAACTAATTCAATGATACAAGCGGTTCAAGAGGCGGTGGTTGCCTTGATAAGGACGCTTGTCAAAACACGCTGGCTCTCTCTGCTGCAGGAATCACAGAACTGATTCTTCATTGCAAATTCCATGGCATTCGCGATGCGCTTGAAGTCTTTTACCTCTAAGGCATCTTCCGTAAGGTGACGATGTACCAGCAGATATGCGTCGCGAACGTCTGCGGAGACATTTGCTCCGGAGAAAAGAGTCTCGATTATGCCGTCAATCATTGCGATCTCTTCGCTCGTAAAAACCAAAATCCTCACCTCACATGGTGTCGATTATAGCAGACAGCGGTCGTAATTTCAAGGAAAGATGTAGGCGGCAAAAATGGCAGAGAGACATTACTCTTTCTTAGAGCATGAGGAGATGACCAATGAAACCAAACAAAGGATTTATTACTGTGCTCATGATGGTGCTTATCAGTATATCACTGTCCACTTTCTCGCGTGCCGCTTTCGACACCTTTTCTGATGTCCCGAATGATTCACCGTTCCATGAAAGTATATTCTATCTCGCCGAACGCGGCATCGTTTGCGGTGAAGGAAATGGTCGATACGTACCGAATGCACCTGTTACCGTGCGCCAGTGGGCAACGATGCTCTGCCGCGCATTGGGCGACGCTGACCCGCTTAATTATGATGATGACTGTATTCGGCAGGGCTACTCAGATGAATGGCTGGAGATGACAGCTATTACGGCACCGGATTCTGACCTTTGCCGCTATGCCATCTACAAAAGCGGCTTTGCCGCCTTTGGTGTTGAACTTTACAGTTTACAGCTCTACCCGAACGAGGGCAAGCTGTCCCAACAGAGCGAAGTTCTTCGCGCTGCTGCGGATTTTGGCCTGTGCGAAGAGACATGCGACGGGACAGAAATCATCACACGAGGAGAGGCTGCGGAGCTTCTTTATGCGCTGCTGACCAAGACGTTTGCTGTTGTGCCGCCGCCTATGTTAGATAACATACCTCTGGACAACAAAGCGGGCGTCGTTTTGAACAACTACTTGTTGGAGATTCAAAAAATTCCCGAATCAATGATGCAGTCATTTGCCGAAAAGGACTGGCAGTATGTTATCGATTTCGATTACCTTGCAAAGCTGAGCAAAAAATATGATCTTGGCTGCACCGGGGCGACCATCTATGAAGGCCGTAAAATCATCATATCCTCAGCGGAGTCCACCATTCACGAATTTGGACACTTCCTCGATGAAATGATGGGCTTTCCTTCCCGGACGAAGGGCTTTTATCAAGGAGAGTCTGCATCGGCAGCATCGCTCCTCCGTACATATGCGCTTACCAACGCGCAGGAATATTTTGCGGATTGCTTTGTGTACTGGATCAAAAATCGCGGTGATGGCAAAAAGATGGCAATGCTGCAAAACGCTGCGCCTGAGACCTATCATTATTTCAAGATGCTCGAGGAAAATGACTGGAAACCCAGTTTATCGCCTTAGTTCCAAGGAGAACCTTATGAAAAGAATTTACCATTTCTATTTAACTTGTATGACCCTCACGTTGACTATGCCCATGATGATCGTCAGCGCCTTTGCCGTGGATGATATGTGGACAGTAGCCAATAACATTATCGTAGATGTTTACGGGAAAATTGTCGGTGTCAGCACGGTTCTGGCAGGGCTGATGTCCGCTGTTGCGGTGATCGGCGCAAAGCTTTCCAATAACCAGCACAAAGTCGATCAGGCGTGGGACTGGCTCAAACGCATCTGGATCGCCTGGGCAATCATCAACGGCATCGGCGCATTCATTGCATATGTTGCGCCGCTGTTCAACGGCCTTGCGACACTGACCCCGTAAAAGTAGAGATAGCTCCGGCAAAGGAGGTGTCCACATTGCTTGAGCTGATTTTCCAGGGATTCATGGAGTGGGCTTATGGGCTTGCGCTGGAATGCTGGGAATATTTTTCATCATCGCTGCTTGACATCATGAGCATGGATTATGCGTACATGAAAAGTCATGTCCCCGTGATGGTCAGCATCGCACAGGTGCTTCTGGCCGTTGGCTGGGCGCTCCTGATAGGCAATCTTGTCTTTCAAGCCCTCAAAAGTATGGCAGTCGGCCTCGGCTTTGAAGGAGAAGACCCGAAACTATTATTTACCAGGACCTTTGTGTTTGCCTTCCTGCTGATGGCGAGTCCGCAGATCTGCGAAGTGGGACTAAGCCTCACTGCAAGAATCATAGAGCTTTTAGAGATACCTGATGCCATCAACGTGACGCTTGTGGACGAAGGAGTGTTCGGTTCTCTCGGTGCGGCTTGGCTGCTGGTAATCATCTTTGGCCTGATTATCATGCTTAAGGTATTCAGGCTTTTGCTGGAAATTGCGGAGAGATATGTGATCCTTGCAGTGCTTACGATGACAGCACCGCTGGCATTTGCAATGGGGGGCAGCAAAAGTACGTCAGAGATATTCGGGGGCTGGTGTCGGATGTTCGGAAGTATGTGTACGCTGATGGTGACGAATGTTATCTTTTTTAAGATGCTGCTCTCCGTCTTGTCTAATGTACCAAGCGGACTCGATATAATTCCGTGGATCGTTCTGGTTTTGACGATTGTAAAGGTTGCCAGGAAAGCGGATGCTATCATTACCCGTATCGGGCTGAACCCTGCCATCACCGGTGACTCTCTTGGTCGGGGGTTCCCTGGCACGTTGACCTATTTGGTCATGCGTTCCGCTACATCTCATATTACCAAGACCATCGGCAAATCCACCGGAAAAGGCAACAGAGGAGCTGCGTCCGGCTCGACCACAGGAGGGCCGCGCATAGGCGGCGGTCCGTCCGGAGCGCACAATGCTGCCGGGCATACTGCTAGTTATCAGACTTATCAAGCCTCGCAGCAACAGAATACTTCGCAGGGGGCAGAGGGACAAGGCTTTGTTTCTCAGCGTGAAAGCGTTCAATCAGGCGGAGCACAGACGGCCACGCAGGAACATTTCTCGAATTCGTCGATGCAGAATACTTCTTCGATCCGGCAGACAGCATTTAGAGGAGCGGAAGCAAGAAAGAGCTCTGTGCCATCTGGAATGCGGAGAGCGCCTGCTTATGTGACCTCTGTAGATCGCGTTTCTCCGTCCAATGCGCAAACACCCGCCTCTGGGCATGATACATCGGGTAACAAGACTACTTCGATGGTAAGAGAGCAAAGCAATGTGACGGCTTCTATCCGAACAGCTAATTCTGCTCAGCACTCCTTATCAGGAAACGCCTCACAGCACGAGCCGGCAGGAAGATCACCTGCGCCCGTGTCTACGCGTATGACTCAGGCAAATATGCAGGGTGTGCGAAGCAAGGTGAATGACCGCTCTGCACAACGGCCTGAACAGACGGAAAATGCAGCGGCGCAGTCCATTGATCACGCAGTTCCGGCCGTGGCGCAGAGACCGTCGCCCGGCAGTGCAGGAATCTCATCCTCGCCCGCAGTCAGCGGCCAGCACTCGTCACAGCCTTTTGGAATGGAAACACGTTACACGCAGCGTCCGTCTTCTCGAGGCATTAGCGAGCAGAAACCGGAAGCAATTCGCCCCGGCCACGCAGGAACATCGCCCACACAGCCTGCGCCGTTCTCCACCGTTGAATCGGCACGCAGTTCAAGTGGACGAGCAGCACATCCTGCCTCATCCACTCAAGGGCCTATCGCCGGTTCACGGCCTGACAGGAATATCCCACAGGGCAGCAATGTTCCTCCTAATCAAACACGGAAGTCCAATAACAACCCGGCCCGGCAGGAAGCGCGACCGATTGGGATTCGAAATGAGCCTTCGGCAAAAGGAGTGTTTTCCGCTCAGCGCCCCGACCTCGCAGGAAATAGAGCGGATGTCTCTCAAGGGCCGCTGACGCGGCCGACAACAGGAAATCGCGCCGCGGCATCAAAGGGCATCTTAATGCCGTCCACCATTATTAAAGGCAGCGTAAAAAATAGCAAAGAGATATCCTCAAGTAGTAGAAAACAGCGGAGGGAAAAGCATGAACGAAAATGATAAATCCCGATCAGGACTTCAAACAGCGGTAGATTTTGCCCATGCTGCGAGGGCTGTTAAACGTATTATGCAGGCGGCTGCGGTATCCGGTGTGCATGGAGCCGCAGCTGCCACGGCCAGAGAAGTGTTTCCACTTCTCTTAAAAGTCCTGGTTGCTGCACTTGTCATCTTCATTGCGGTGCCTATGGTGATTTTTACGGCACTTCCCAATATTTTTTTCGGTTACAATTCCTCGGGCACTGATACCGTCATACAGATGACGCAGCAAGCCATGACACTTGGCGGCGTGTACATGACACTTGGCAATTTTGAAGGGGCACAGATCGACTCCGTCGTGACAGGTATTGCCGCAGAGTACGAGAAAAACGGAACGACTATTGATCATATTGTAGTGACCAGTGCTATGACAGATGATGACCTTCTTTGGGTTATTGCTATCAACTCTGCCGCACATCAACAGGATCTCAATACTATGAGCGCTGATCTTATCCGCGACTTCTGCAAATCGAGCTTATCCTATACGCCTTCGCTCAGCTTTATGGACAGCGGCGATGATGGCGTCGTAACGACCTTGCGAATAGAGGTCAAGCACCTTGACCCGGAAAAGCTCATGGACGAGCTGGGCTTTGACGATGAGGCACGGCAATGGGCAGGAGCGCTTTACGAAACGCTGGAAGAGAGCGATGCCATCAACAAGTACAAGTCCTACTATGAGGCATACCAGCCAGGCTACGGCGGCGACGGCTCTTATTCCGGTGATGTAGAGTATGGCAGCGGCTACGATAATAAAATCGATATATCCGGCTTTGTTGATCCCAGTACAAAGAACAATCTGGATCTTGCGGCCTACGCCATACAGGCATGGGCGAACAACTGGGGCTACGTATGGGGCACTTATGGAAATGTTCTTACGCCTGCCCTCTTTGAGTACAAAAAACAGCAGTATCCGGACGGTGTAGGAAACTATGCCGATTTTATTAAGGATCACTGGCTTGGCCGCCGCACCGCAGATTGTATCGGTCTCATCAAGGGCTACGGCTGGCTGGATACAAAAAGCATGACCATCCGCTATGCAACGAACGGGATGCCCGACTACGGTGCCGACCAGATGTACCAGGCGTGCAAAAACGCCGGGACATTGAATAAAGACTATGGTGCCGTATCTACCATGCCGGAAATTCCCGGCCTGATGCTTTGGAAAAGTGGGCACGCAGGCGTTTATATCGGTGGTGGATATGCCATAGAAGCCATGGGGACAAGCAAAGGCGTTGTGAAAACCAAGGTCAGTGACCGAAACTGGCAAGGCTGGGGAAAGCTCCCCTATATTGACTATCGGGAGGGAAAATGATGGAAAGAATGACACGTCTGCGTGCGATACGCTTGAAATATGGCATTTCACTGGTCGAGCTGGAGCGTCATAGCCGCGTCAGCAATCAATATCTGAGTGCGCTGGAGCTGGGAAATGTCAGCCGCACGGCAAACAACGAAGAAGTTCTTGGCTGTGCGATCGATGAAATCATCCGTTCGCGCAAGAGCTCGCTTTTAGGGTTAGAGCAGATGATACGGCAGTATCGCGGACACTTATTAGAAACCGTGGAGGTGGAAAAAGGTGAATTATGAAGTCTACCACATTCCATCAAACTTTACAGATGCAGGACGCATCATGGGCCTTTTCGAGCTTCGAAATCTGGTAGAGGCAGTGATTTTGACAGTCCCGGCCTTGTATCTCTGCATTGCGTTTCTCCCATTTGGGCTGACTGCAAAGATTATAGTGACGCTGGTGGTCGTTGTACCGGTGGGAGGCTTCGGCCTTATTGGGATCAACGATGACAGTATGACACGGTGGCTGGGTTACTGGTGGCAATGGCGAAGAAGACGCCGGATCATTTTATTTCGAGGGGAGGTCAGAACGTGAATCTAAAGGACTTAATTTTTGGCGGCGGGGTGAAGTCCGGAGACGATGGCGGTACATACCGCGACAGCATTCAGGCATGGCTGCCCATCAAGAATATCATCGGAGGAGTTGTCATTACAAAGGATGGTCGATTTGTGAAGATACTTGAACTTCTGCCGGTCAATATCTATTTGAAGTCCCCTAATGACAGGCAAAATATCATTTCATCCTTTGCTGCGTATCTCAAAATTGCTCCAAATGATTTGCAGATGGTGGCGCGTACATTGCCGGCGGATACGCAGGCATATGTGGAGCAGATGCAGCGTTATGCCGAGAAGGAAGACAATGAGGCATGCCGGGAGATGATCGAAGATAACATTCAGGAGATCGGCAACGGGATCGCGAGTGATGCCATGCGGCATCGCTTTTTCATTGTCTTTCAATACGAAGCAGGTATGAGAGCCAAACGCAACACGGTAGCTTCCATTATTCAGAGACTCAACGAAGAGGCTGATACCGCGCGGCGATACCTTGATGTCTGCGAGCTTGAGGTGCTGGAACCTCAGTATAGTGATAACTTTGTCCTCAAACTGCTCTATGAGATTCTGAGTAAGAAAACCAGTCAGCGCGTCCGGCTGCCGGATGGCGTATTTGATATGACGACGGCCGTACACGGCATTTATGAGGAGTAATCATGCAAGTGAAAAAGAAGCCCCGCAATGCAGCGGCGAAAAAAATCCAAAAGGCGCCTCCGAAAGAGAAGCGTACAAAGAAAGAACAAGCCGAACAGCCGTTTTTGAAGCGTATGATCTTCGGTGAAGAGAGACCCGACCTCACAGAGCTGGAGGCCGGATCTACTACGATTCTCGATATTCTGGCACCGATCACTGTGGACACAAAAAGCAAGGACTATATTGTTGTAGACGGCGTATACCATACCTATCTTTATATCACAGGGTATGGCTATGCAACCACTGTCGGCTCATGCTGGCTTGCCCCGCTGGTAGAGGCTGGTGAGGGAGTGAACATGAGCTTTCTTGTCAAGCGGCAGTCGAAAGAAAAGATCCTTTCTAAAATCGCTCAGACGACGATGGTGAACCGCTCCCGCATGCGAGACGTAGGCGATACCCGTCAGGACTACGAAGAACTGGATAGTGCCATCAATTCTGGCCTTTACCTCAAGGACGTCATGAACCGTCAAGGTGAGGACTTTTACTATATGCACACCCTCATTGAAGTTACGGCTCCTGATCCAGAGACACTGGAACAGCGGGCAACGGAAGTGGAAAAGCTCTGCGTGTCCGTGGACATGATCGCCCGGCGCTGTGACTACAAAAATGAGCAGGCGTTTTTATCCTCGCTTCCCATTCTGGCCCTTGATCCAGACATTGAACGTAAGGCCCGGCGCAATGCGCTGACATCCGGTGTGGCTGCGGCATTTCCTTTTGCCTCTTATGAGCTGAGTGATCACAACGGGATATTCCTCGGGCTGAATCTCTATAACCGCTCTCCGGTATTCCTTGACCCATACGATGACTACAAGTACACCAACGGAAATTGGTGGATCGGCGGCTCTACCGGTGCAGGTAAGACCGTTACGCTCCAGTGCCTCGGCGGCAGGCTTCGCCAGCAGGGCAAGCGCGTTATCATCATTGCCCCGAAAAAGGGACATGAGTTCCGCCCGCTATGTGAAAAGCTGGGCGGACTGTACCTGCGAATGTCGCCTTCCTCTAAGGATTGTCCGAACCTGATGGCGATTCGGCGCAAGTCGCTGGATTCCTACGCAAAGCTGAAAAACATCGCCGCCCGCGACGATTCCGTGCTGGCCGATAAGATCTCACAGCTTATTATCTGGTTTGCACTCAAGAAAAAGGATCTGAGCGAGGAGGATAAGAGCCGCCTCGATTCATCGCTGGTAGAGGTGTACGGGCGCTATGGCATTACCTTTGATAACAGTTCCATCGTGGATGAGAATGGGGATTTCCGTACCATGCCGATTATTTCTGATTGGTACGATGTACTTTCTCAAAATCCGGATACGCGTTATCTGTCAGTAGTTCTCTCCCGTTATGTCACAGGCTCTGCCGCTGCTATGGCAAGCCGAAACAGTATTGATCTTGATAACAAGTACATTGTTCTTGACCTCTCGGGAATGCCGGATGACATGATCGCTGACGGCACCTTTTGGGCAACCAGCATTGCCTATGACCTTATCATGAGCTGTGAAAGCGATCTCTCCGCTCTGCTGGCGGACGAGCTGTGGAGCCTTGTGGGTGCTACAGCCAATCCACAGGCTGCCGGTTTCGTTCTGGAAATGGTGAAGACGATTCGCGGCCTTGGCGGGATTGCTGTCACGAGTACGCAGGGAATGCAGGACCTTTTCGGCTTGGATGGCGGCAGTTACGGCAAAGGCATTCTGGATGCCAGCCGTATCAAGCTCGTCATGCAAATGGAAGAACAGGAAGCAAGGCTCATTCAAGATAAGTTGAACTTATCCGAAGACGAGGTGCGTCAAATTACCCGCTTTCGGCGCGGTGAAGGACTGCTTTGCATTGGCTATAACCACGTTCCGGTGGCCTTTCACACAACGCCTAAGGAGTATGAAGCAATCACCACATCGCCCACTGACCTGCGCAGAGGCAGATCGGAGTATGGGGATGAATGACATGAAGCGAGACCTGATCCACATTCAAGAACTCGTGGGAAACGCGTTCAGTGTGACCGGTTCATTGGTAGCGCTGACTGATGGTGCACAGATGAACCCCAACAAGCTGCAAAAAACGCTGGAGCAGACCATGGAGCACTTCGAGCGCTCTACGCTGGAACTGCGCCAGCTCTGTGAGAGGTATTCCCCAGGAGTCGGCGGTTTTGCCCATAAACCGGTGCTGCCCGCTGCGGATGTTGCAGGGAGCGTAGAGTCCTTTGGCTACGGCTGGCTCCACATCACGCTCCATACGCTGCTGCCGCACTGCCGGTATCAGACCCCCAACTGGCTGAGCGATACCATTCGCTGCCTGCTGGACGAATACGAGACGTGTGGGAAGAAGCTGCCTTTTTATTCTCGAGCCATGCTCGTGATCGATGAGCATACCAGCATAGAGGGGCGTCACATTTATGATCAGGACAACAAGGGATGGAAAGCCATCAGCAATGCTATCAAGGGTCGGCTCATTCCGGATGATGATCAGCATACCCTTGCCGTAGCACTCCTTTCTACGGAATGCTTCGAACGTGAGTGCTGCCACATTACGCTGCTTCCTCTGGAGGATGCTCACGACTTCTTTGCGGCACACTCCAGTGATTATGCCAGTCAAAACTTCTATTCCGGACAATGGTGCTGAATGCAAAAGCGTGAATCGGGGGGAGACACCCAACCGATACCTGCACGAATCCGCCATTTCCCAGTGGGTGTTCCAAAGCCGCCGACCTGTTGGGGGATAAAGCTGCGAAAAGCATTGAGACTGCTTGCGATTTTATCAGGCGCAGGCAGCAAAAAATATACACCTATCTGCCTACTATGCAGGGGTAACAGATTGCCACCGCATAGAGGCGGACAAAGAACGCCGAAATTGTTCTTGCGCCGTATATGGCGCAAGGACAGTTTCGGCGTTCGCAGGAATAAAGGAGGAGGTGCTGCCGGTGTGCTCTTCAGCGTTCGAGACGTTGATGTGCTGCGTTTGCTCTGCTGGTGCCAAAACATCAGGCCCCAAGATCTGAACAGTATTTCTACAAAAGCAGAGCGTGAAAATCTGATGGCATTAGGGTTTATTAAACTGCATGAGCGCAGCGGAACATTGACACTTACCGGCAGCGGGCGGGCGCTTCTTGAGCTGATCTTCAACGGAGCTATCCCAAGTCTGAGCCTTTCCTATCACGGCGCCGCCATTGAAAGACGTATTCGTATATCTCGACTGATGCTGTCTGCCTATCGGGCTGGCATTGATGTTTTTGCGCCCGAGGTAAATGTGGCCCGAGAGATTCCCACTCTTTTTCTTACATCAATTACAAGAACTCGCGGACGTAATTCATGGGGCAGTTCGAGAGTTGCGGCTATTCTCGGTTTAGGCGACATTTACTATGCTGCTCATTATGTTTGTCCCGGAATCGGACGTATGGCGGTGAATGATGAACTGGCAGCATTCCATAACCACACTAGTTTTGGCAAGAACACCCAACGTGCATTTCTCTTCGCTGGCTCGAGCTATGAAAGTGTCATCGAGGAACTGAAAAACCAAGACGAAAAAGGGAACGAGAAACTGATCCGATACGGTGAAGCGTATCACTGTCTTCATGCGCCGATTCATTTGCTTTCCTGCGATAAGACCGGTGCGCAGCAGCTTCAAATTATGACCGTACCTGACTACCGTGTAAAACTTACGCGGCTTATGCTGCGTTCAGCTTATCAGCCGCCGCCGGAGGACATCGCCGCATGGGATGGACTCTACAACGGGCATCCCTTTGTAATTGGCGCGGATATGGATCTGCGGCGGATCGACACTGCCGTTAGAACAGCAAAGCAGCATGGCTGTCTGCCGATTGCTCTTGCCGCATTGGAAGGTCAAGGCAGCGCGGTGCTGCTGCAGCGCTATGCAGATCCCGGCTGTGCCACAGTCTACAAGGTCACAGAAAACGTACTGTCCGAACTGCTTGGCCGTGCGCCTAACCTTTATGTCCCACCGCGCACACAGTTTCTCACCGAGAAAGGAGATGTTGTCGATGCCCCGCTTATCAAAGCTCCTGGAAAAGCTGGAGGACCGCATCGCAAATAAATGGGGGCGCTGGTATGAGAGGAACAAGGCTCGTGCGCCGCTGTATGCGGTGCTGGGCGGCATCGGCTGGTATCTCTACGGAATGTTCCTCAACTCCCTCAAGCTGGGAAAGGAATCCGTATTCAATACCACCGGTGAAGTGATTGAGAGCATCTGGGTATTCAACCCCTTCAAAAATCTCTTCGCTGTTTTTACGCCCTTTGGCATTGGCGTGACTGCTTTCATTGCCCTTATGGTCTGCCTTATTACGAAAAAAGGCTACAGCTGGTTTTCAGGCTACAAATTTACCCGGGACGCCCGCGGCTTTGATATCCTGCCGGACGGCACTCACGGCACCTCCGGATTTGCGACAAAAAAGGAGCTTGCTGAGCATCTGGAGCTGGGCAGCGCCGAAGAAGTTACCGGAATGCTCCTTGGACGCATTAAGGCGCGGCCGGATGATCCGGAAAAATACGCCACCTACGTGGCGCACCGCATGAAGCCTGGGGAAAACAATAACATCCTCTGCATCGGCGCACCCGGCTCCTATAAGTCCAGAGGCTTTATCATTCCCTTCCTCATGGGCTGCGCGCAGCGAAGCAGCGGCGGACACCATGAATCCGTTGTCGTGACCGATCCCAAAGGCGAACTCTTTGAAAACCTTGCGCCGTATTTTCGGGAGCATGGCTTCTATGTCAAGGCGGTCAATTTCCTCGATATGGCGCACTCTGACGGTTGGAACTGCCTTGCGGGACTGGAAGCAAATCCTGACCTTGTGACCACCGTGGCCAACACCATCATTCAAAACACCTCCGGCCCCAAGGAGGCGGATGATTTCTGGAGCCGTGCGGAATTGAACCTCCTGATGGCACTTATCCACTATGTCTGCAATCTGAAGGATGCCCGCGGCAATCTTCTTCCGTTGGAGCAGCGCAGCCTCGGAGACGTCTATAAGATCCTCGCCTATAAAAGCGTCAACGAGATCAACCGCATCCTTGCGGAGCTGCCGCCGGAGCATCCCGCCAAAGGCCCCCACGGCCTCTTTCTGAAAGCAAGAGAAAACCTCTGGGGCAACATCATCATCGGCCTTGGCAACCGGCTCGCGGTCTTTCAAAATCCGCTGGTGGACAAGATCACCCGCAACCACGATGTAGACCTGCTTCTTCCCGGGCAAAAGCCCTGTGCGTACTTTGTCATCATTTCCGCGCAGGATAGCGCCTATCGATTTTTAAGCTCCCTCTTTTTCTCCCTGACCTTCCCGCAGCTCTCCAATTACGCCCGTCTCCACGGAGGACGGCTTCCCGTACTGACAAACTTCTGCTTGGAAGAATATCTCAACATCGGCTACATGGAGGGCATCTCTGATGTTTTCAACTCCATCCGCGGCTTCAATATGTCTGTGCAGGTGGCGGTGCAGTCCCTCTCCCAATGGCAGGAAAAGTATCCGGGGAAGGAATGGGAAAATCAGCTCGGTTCTTTTGATATGACTCTCTACATGGGCTGCAACGATATGACGAGTGCGGAATACTTTGCTAAAAAGTGCGGCAAGGTTACGATCTCCGTCACCAACAATCAGTTTCCCTTGGCACCGCTGTTTTCTCCCATCTACAGTACCACCCGCCCCTATTCCCAGACGCGAAGCAACACCCAGCGAGACCTCCTCCAGCCCGATGAATTCCTGCGGCTCAATAAGTTTCTCTGCATTGTGATGTTCAACCACTATAAGCCCGCCCAGCTCTATAAGATCATGCTGGAGGAACTGCCGGAATACAAAAAGCTGAAAAAATGCAGCGTCTTTGACTATGTGCCGGAATGGAAAAAGAGAGAAGAAGAGGGTGCAAAGCGTCGCACGGCAGGAAATCGCACATCGGCCGCTCCGCCCGCACCACAGCCGTCGCCTGCATCGGGGAAACGGCAGCCCCAGACTTCTCCCACCGAAGAAGCCGCAGCCAGTGGAATCTCCTGCGGAAATGACAACATGACTCCGGAGGAGATCGGTCTTGTGGAGATGACCTGCGAAGCTATTCTGGAAGGCGATGACCCGGAACTGGAAGAGATGGACGATCCCACGCGCATTCCACCCGGGCGCGGAATATGAAAAAGAGGTCGAGCAATCGGCCTCTTTTGAAGAAGATATTCCATTGTCAGCGTGCTGTCTGACCGTACTCTCGCTTCATGGCGTCAATAGAAACGCCCCATTGCCTATATCGAAAAAGAAAGAGGAGGTGCCCGTTATGAGGGCAGCGAAAATGAAGGAGCGTCCAACTTTCCAACTGATGTGCCAGACAGATGTGCAGAGTATTTATCATATGCAGATGCCGCGCTGGTTATTTTCTGATCCACGTTACTGCGAGATGAGCCTGGATGCCAAGGTGACCTACACCTTTCTCTTAAACCGTTTCCAGCTTTCCCGCAAAAACGGTTGGGTCAATGACCGCGGCGAGGTCTTTGTGATCTTTCCTCGCAAAGCGCTTGCCAAAGAGCTGCGCATCTGTGAGCAGCGGGTCACGGCAGCTTTTAAGAAGTTGGTGGAGCTCAAGCTGGTATGGGAAAAACGCTGCGGGCGAGGTGATGCCAATCAGATCTATCTTGCCCGTGTCACACCGATCGAAGATCCGGACTATTCCTGTGCGCCGTTTATCACGGAGGATGAATCGGAAGTACGCGGTTCAAGAACCTCGGATCTGGAGGGTCTTGCTGACGGGGAAACCTCAGCAGCATGCCAAGAACCGCAGAATCTGCTGTCCAAGAATCGTGAAGATCGCGCTTCAAGAACTGCAGAATCCGCGTTCCCAGAACCGCAGAAATTGACGCCAAGTAAGAAAGAAAAAAGAAAGATTGATCAAAGTCATATGGAAGTCCGTCCGTCTGTCAGCACCTCGGCGCAGGACGGACAGACTGACGGGGACGCGGAAGAAGAACTTTTGGATATTTTGGACGGCTGCGAGCTTGAATGCTTCGCACCGGAAACCGCTCTGGTGTTTGAAAACGCCATTGAGCGGCTTTTTTATGCCGACAGCTTCCGTATTGGCAATGCCACGCTTCCGCAAAGCCGTGTGCGGGCAAAGCTCAGACGGCTGGACGGCATGATCCTGCGGGAGGCAGAGAGTAAGCTCCGCGCCAATCAGGAGCGGAATGTAAAAAACAGCACGGCCTACACCATGGCAGTGCTGTTCAACTGCATTGCCGAAAGTGAGAGCGATCTTATGATCGACCCATATCTCAACACCATCTGCGCGGCCGTTTGAAGGGAGGGAAAACAATGCTGCTATCCAATCAGCAAAAGTATATTCTCGAAATACTCAAGGAGTTTAAGTACCTGCGTGTCCGCCAGCTTCATGCTCTGGTGCAGGCCCATTACCGTACACAGGGAATCAAAATTGACGAAAGGCGCATGGAGATCATGCTTCGCCAGATGCGCACAGGCACCAATTATGTCTGGCTGCGGGGTGATGTGGTTTCTTACGGAGACCGCAGGATAGACCCTCGGCTATTGGAAGCGCTGGACGTTATGCTGGAGCTTACAAGGGTGCAGCCCGGATTTTACTCGAAAGACGGACTGCATGAACCATTTCTCCTGCGCTTTACCGGAAACGGAAAGGGGGCCGGATACCTTTTCAGCGTGGCATGGCTGGACGCCGCTACTCACATTGCAACCGTCCCCCGTATGAAGGGCGAGCGGATCATCTGGATTTCCGAGAGCGGTTCCTTTGGAGAAATCGATCTGCCCCGGCATCACTTTTTCGCCGCCCGACAGAAGGACGGTACTCATCGCTTTTTTGGCTCCAATGAGCCGGAAAAAATATAACACTTAGGAGGAACATTATATGGCAAGGAAAAAAGTTACCCCTGAAGAAGAGATCGTAAATACTGCCGTTGAAGGAACCGCTCTGGGGAGTGTCCCTGCGGGTAGCGTGCTGCATGACGAGGCAGGCGCAGATACCGGCGACGTTCCCGCAGAGTTGCCGGAGGGGGATCTTTCTGCGGAGGAAACGGCAGAGCAGTCGGAGACGCTTCCGGCAATGGAGGCAGCCGAGGCGAAGCCGTTTGGACTATCTGCAGCAGAAAAAACTGCATCCCAAGAAGAAAATGATTCTGTTGAGAAGAGAGCGGAAGAAGCGGAACTGCACGAAGAGACGTCGGAATTTCTTGAGGCAGCAGAGGATTTGCATTCAAATCTGCCCGCATCTGCGCCGCATGGTTCTGAGGCCGATGAAGCGGATTGGGGCTTTGAAGAGCCGGTCACGGAAGAAGCCGCTGCAGAACCTGCGGAGGATGAATACCTGGCAGCAGATAACGCCGAAACGCTTGATGCGTCGGATGAAAAGAGCGAGCGCACGCTCTTCTACGAGCTGGACTTCAATGAACTGGATCGGGGGCTGAGCGAAGAGGAACGGAAAGAATGGAACTCCATCTATGCCTCTTTCCGCGGCCGCAGCGCCATTACCGGAACGATCATCGGTGTGGATCTCTACGCAAGATACCTTCCGCGCAGCGAGGCAAGAATGCTTGAAAATAAGCGGGAGCTCTGTGCCGTTGTGGTGCCGTATCGCATCCCCATTCTGATCCGCGAGTCCGAAATGTGGGAACTGGGAGAGGAGCGACCCGACTTCGTGCTTCGAAATATGGTGGGGGCCAGCATCGATGTGATCGTCACCAAGGTGGAGCGTACCGCTAACCGTGCACAGGCGTCCCGCCGTCAGGCCAGTCGCAGCCAGCGCCGCTTTTTTGCTGCCCGTGAGGATCTTCATGCTGTCGGTTCCCGTATTACCTGCAGGATGCTGGCGGTCGGCCCCCGCCGCTGCCTTGTGGACTGCTATGGCTACGACCTTGATATGACCCAAAGAGAGATCCGCTATGCGGCCATCCCGGATCTTCGCACGGAGTTCCACCCGGGCTCGGAGATCGACTGCATTGTAAAGGAGTATCACCCCCGTACCGGCGAACTGATCGTCTCTGCCAAGGAAACGGAGGTCAATCCCTTCTTTGGTGCGGAGGAGCGTCACCCTGTAGGCTCTCGCCGCTTTGCGATGATCTCCGGTAAATATGGCGGCGGCGTGTTCTGCAACCTCCCTGATGGCGTGACCTGTATGTGCAACTACTCCTATCAGCACGAGGATGCGGACTTCATGGTGGGCGAGCACGTCATGCTGATGGTGCAGCGCTACGATCAGGAAAAGCTCCAGATGTACGGCAAGATCATGAGCAAGTGGTGATCTTTCGTAAACGTCTTGGATCTTGAAATCTGTTTGCAATTTGGTGATGCTGTTTTTGCTCTGTGTGCAGTACTTTCTGAACGTGCGAGGCGGAGGTGGTATCACTACCCTCGGCGTGCTCCGCGTGTTGTCGAAACGCTGGGCGGCCACTTGTCAAAACAGTTCATTTGCCGTTTTCTGAGGTTGGGTAGCCTTCATTGATTCCAGCGGCGCAAAATGTGCTTGACAGGTGAGTCTACTTATGATAGGCTTCAAACACCAGGAGTCTATCATAAGTAGACCGGCAAAGGAGGAGGCACACATGGACGGTTACAAACTGGGCGTTGTTGAGACGCGTTTTGCAGAACTCATCTGGCAGCACGAGCCGCTGACCTCTGGCGAGCTGGTGAAACTATGCGAACAGGAGCTGCAATGGAAAAAATCCACGACCTACACAGTTTTGAAAAAACTTTGCGAACACGGTGTCTTTCAGAACGAAAATGGCACGGTCACTTCTCTTCTTTCACAGGAGGGCTATAACGCCGTACAGAGTGAGAAATTTGTGGAGGACACCTTCGACGGTTCCCTTCCCGCATTTCTTGCCGCCTTTACCACGCGGAAGTCTCTTTCGGAGAAGGACATTGCGGAAATTCAGCGCATGATCGACCGCTGCGGAAAGGAGTGAGCCAATGGCCGCCGTCTTTTTGAAGCTCTTGAATCTGAGCATTTCCGCAAGCTGGCTGGTGCTGGCCGTGCTGGTACTGCGCCTGGTATCAAAGCGTTCGCCCAAGTGGATGAATGTTCTGCTTTGGGGCATCGTCGCGCTGCGGCTGGTTCTGCCATTCTCCATAGAGAGCGCGTTGAGCCTGATCCCCAGTGCCGAAACGGTCAGTCCCGCGGCCGTGCAGTTTGACCCCGCGCCGACCATCACCAGCGGCGTGAGCGTTATCGACAATGCTGTGAATCCCCCACTCAGCGAGCATTTTTCCGCCGTGCCAACAGCCAGCGTCAACCCGCTCTATGTCTGGACGGAGATCGCAGGCTGGGTGTGGCTCATCGGCCTTGGAGCCATGCTGCTCTATGCGCTCGTGAGTTATCTTCGGTTGCGTCGGCGCGTGAGTGTATCGCTCCCCGTTCAAGATCACATTTATCTTTGCGATGCCATTTCCTCGCCGTTCATCCTCGGCGTTGTAAAACCACACATCTATCTGCCCTCCGGTCTGGACGAGGTGCAGCGGCAGAATGTACTGGCGCATGAGCAAGCGCATCTTGCGCGGCGTGACCACTGGTGGAAGCCGCTGGGCTTCGTGCTGCTGGCGGTCTACTGGTTCAACCCCGCGCTGTGGCTCGCCTATACGCTGCTCTGCCGCGACATTGAGCTGGCCTGCGATGAGCGGGTAATCCGCACGATGGACGAGAGCGCCGTCAAGACCTATTCCACGGTGCTGCTTGCGTGCAGTATGCCGCGCAAGGCGGTCATCACCTGCCCGCTGGCGTTCGGTGAAGTTGGCGTCAAGGAGCGTGTGAAGAACGCGCTGCGCTACAAAAAGCCCGCGTTCTGGGTGGTCGCGGCGTCGGTCGCCGTGTGCGTCGTCGTGGCGGTGTGCTTTCTGACGAATCCGGAACACGAAACGATGAAGTGGGCGAAGAATCTGCGCGTGGATGATGTGGTGCGTGTTGAATTGACGATTATGCCGCAGGCGACCAACAAGCAGTATAAAGACTTCAATGCAGACGAAATTGCCGAGGCGGTTGCACTCATCAACAAAAGTAGCGGACGGTATATCAGTGAACCAGAGTCGCTCAACGGCAGTACGATGACACTCTACATCACCACAGCTGACGGCGTGCAGCACACAGTTACGAACAATGGCAATATCTATATCCGAATTGACGGAGATACCTACCGGAGCACCCATATCACTTGGCCGTACACCGAGGGAGATTCCCCTCTGCCTGACAGTTTTCAGGTCGGTGATACGCAAGCTGCCGATGCGAACCGCTTCTATGTGGATGATTGGAGCATCTGCATTGTTGGTCAATGGCTGCGTAATCTCGGAACTCGCGTGTGGTTGGCTGACAACAGCGACGCTTACCTTAGCGTTGTGAAGCAGGACAGCCTTGCAGATGAGCTGGCCGGTCTGCAAAACGCCGGTCGCGCCATAGAAGAGTTGGACGGATACTACCGCTGCGTCACACAGGAAGGGTTAAGCAACACGATCGTCTACCTCTATCCCGTGCTATCCAATGAATCCTGCTACTGGGTAGAAACTCATTGGAGCTGCGACAATGCGGACGAGTCAGAGGTTGAAGTGCAGGCAACGCAGCTTCGCATGATGGCGGAGAGCTTCCGTGTGGAAAATGAAAGCAGTCCGGCAGATGCCCTCATCGGCAGCTACGCCGATGACATGGGCTCCAATCTGACAATCCGAAAAAACACCGATGGCAGCTATGAGGTATACCTTGGCATCTATAAGTTTACTTCTGTCGACAATACAGCAGGAAGCTATGACCCGCAGATGAATATCCTGCATATCTCCGGCGCAGCGGATATTGGCGGCACTCTCGCGGCAGACATAACCGCAGATGGAACCGGGCGCCTGATCGTTACATTGACAGAATCTCCCGTTTCCACAAGCTATCTTGCCGCAGGCGCGGTGTTTACTTTCTGGCCCCGCGTAACCGGGTATCCCGATTACGATGAGCTGTTGGCCAATATCTGCGATCTCCGCTTTGCTGGTACACAAGGCATCGAAACGGAGTTCAGTTCTGATCTTTTGACAGCGAATGACTACTACCAGACACCCGGCTGGCTGCTGCGCGATCTTGACGGTGATGGGATCCCTGAGCTGCTGCTCGGCGCGAATTGGGATGAAGGACACGCCGTGATTTTCAACGTCTACCGCTCTGGCGGAGCGAGAGCCGTCCGCGTGGTCAACGGTTGGAACCGTAACCGCTGGTATCTCTGCACCGATGGCAGTCTGGCAAACGAAGGCAGCAGCAGCGCATTTGAAAGCAGCTACTCTTACTACCGCTATACCAGCGGCGAGTTACAGCATCTGGAAACGCTGCTGTATCTGGATGACGGCTCCGGCGGCTCACCATGGCACTACTCCGTCACAACGGATCAGTATGTCAACAGTGGTGACTTTCACTCCGTCACCGAGGCCGAAGCGACTGCCATGATGGACAAATACACCCATGAAACGCTGGTCTTTACTCCATTTGTGGTATGAGGATAGATCGCGTGGACTGTGGCGCAAGGTTGCAGTTCGCCAGTCCCCTCCGGACATTACAGTTCCTGACCCAGTTTTGACCCAGAATAGGATTGGAGCGGGCAGGTCTGGACGGAAACAACGGAAAATCCGCCGAGCGAATGGCGGTAAAAAGCACAAATCGGAGCCGAAACGGCTCCGATTTTCCCTTGAGACAACCTACGGACCTGCAGAGATTGACAAGGTAGCGTCAGCTCGTACAATCTGATTTGATCATACCCACAGTCGCTTTGGCTGTTGGTATTTTCTGTTTGAACTCCAAAAGCTTTGCAGAGCTCAAGGAGCCTAAGCCTTCACCGCGTCCAGGTATCTTTTCTTTTTGCGGTGTGTATTCGTAGCTATCCCTTTCGGGTGATATACAAGCCCTCGCGGTGATTAAGTCATGACTTTTTTCTGCTCACATTTTCGCGGCAAATCTCCAAGGCTGGGAGCGGCAATCATAATCGTACAACCAGAGCAGCGCCGCGCCGATTTTCTCAAATTATGTGACGCCGTCACAGTAAAACCGCTTGTCACGCGGTATACTATACCCAAACAAAGGAAAGGAGCTGACAGATATGGCAGCTATGAATATGAATCAGGAGCAGTTTAAGCAGTTGATTCGGGAGGAAAAGCCTGTTTTGGTGGATTTCTGGGCGCCCTGGTGCGGCTATTGCCGGAGGATTGGCCCTGCGTATGAGAAGATCGGAGAGGAATACGCGGACAGCCTCGTTGTCGGCAAGATCAATATTGACGAGGAGCCGCGGCTGGCGGGAGCCGAGGGGATCGCGGTCATCCCAACTCTGGTGCTGTACCGAAACGGAAAGGCCGTGGATTCCGTCACCGCACCCGGCTCAAAGGCAGAGATCGACCGTTTCATTCAGGAAGCCTTGGCGAAATAACGGAGGGTTCAGATATGAACAACAATCATGTTTATGATATGCTCGTGGTGGGCGGCGGACCAGGCGGCTACACCGCCGCCCTGTACGCGGCACGGGCGGGGCTGGACACCGTCGTGCTGGAAAAACTGTCCGCCGGTGGGCAGATGGCACTGACCGAGCAGATCGACAACTATCCCGGCTTTGAGGACGGGATCGACGGCTTCTCTCTGGCGGAGAAGATGCAAAAGCAGGCGGAGCGCTTCGGGGTACGCAGCGAATACGCAGAAGTCCTCCGCATGGATCTGACGGAGGTTCCCAAGCTCTTGGAAACCAGTGAGGGGATCTTCCGGGGGAAAACCGTGGTGCTGGCCACCGGCGCAGACCCCAGAACGCTGGGCGTAGCCGGAGAGGCGGAGCTGTTGGGCCGGGGCGTGGCCTACTGCGCCGCCTGCGACGGGATGTTTTACAAGGGCAAAACGGTGGTCGTGGTGGGCGGCGGCAATTCCGCCGCGGCAGATGCCCTCCTTCTCAGCCGCGTGGCAAAAAAGGTGATCCTCGTCCACCGCAGAGACACCCTGCGGGCCACCAAGATCTATCACGAGCCGCTGGCACAGGCCGAAAACGTGGAATTCCGTTGGAACAGCGTCGTTTCCGCGCTGCTTTCCGGGGACAGGCTGACCGGCGTCCGCCTGCGGGACACCGTCACCGGTGAGGAAAGCGTGGTGGACTGCGACGGCGTAT